>Ga0209376_1001108_pt1 | contig 28222 bp, 21 predicted proteins | sample GraSoiAngelo_134_FD_185891 | JGI IMG/M metagenome (GOLD analysis project Ga0209376, IMG submission 185891) | Grasslands soil microbial communities from the Angelo Coastal Reserve, California, USA - 14_0929_05_30cm (SPAdes) (version 2) | ecosystem: Environmental > Terrestrial > Soil > Grasslands ... | reverse complement strand
TCACCGCGTGCCGATACACGAAATCCAAGGCCTTGTCGGCGAGAATGCGGCCCCTGAGTCCGTCCCCGGATTCCTCTCCGCCGGCCTCCACCATGCGACGCACCTCCTCGGCTGAAAGTTTCAGCTCCGAGGCCATCCGCTCGATCTCCGCCGAGACATCCTCTTCCTCCACCGTCAGCCGTTCCTTGTCCGCAATCGCCTCCAGGATGAGCCCGACCTTCACCCGTCGCGTCGCCTCGGGAAGATGCTCTTCCCGCAGCCGCTTGATCTCCTCCTGGCGCTTGCCGGGCTCGTCGAAGTCCGCCGCCGCTCCTCTCTGTCTCCGCCGTACCGCCAGGTGGTGACGGACCATCGCGGTGAGTTCACGCTCGACCAGCGTGTCGGGCGCTTCGAAGTGGTGCGTCTCGGCCAGGCGCTTGAGGATGAACTCCTTGTATGTCTCTTCGATATCCTTCTTCAGGGCTCTTTCCATCTCCACCCGGAGCTTCTCCTTGAGCTCGGCCAGCGACGCATAGGGGCCGCAATCCTTGGCGAACTCATCGTCCAACGGGGAGAGCTTCTTCTGTTTGACCGCCTTCACACTGAACCGGAACGTCACGGATTTCCCCGCCAGGCGCCGGTCCGGATGCGTCGCGGGGTAGGGCTGGGAGATCTCGACGAAGTCCCCCTCCTTTTTTCCGATCAACAGCTCGTCCACCTCCAACCCGAGGACGGGCATCTTGGAACCGACCCGGTGGAGCTGGCCTTCCTTCTTCGCTCCTTCGAGCGGCGCGAGATCCACAAACCCTTCCACGTCCAGGACGGCGTAATCGCCCTCGGCCAGCCGCGTTCCGGCAGGCGCGGCCTGGAGCTGGCCCTGCTGCTCCCGCAGCGCTTCCAGCGCTCGGTCCACCTGCTCCTCCGTCACCGTGCGCGTGTCCGGCTTCAGTGAAATGGGATTGGGCGGGCGGTAGTCGCGAAGCTCGATCTTCGGCTTAATCTCGACCGTGGCGGTAAAGGAGAACGCGGCGTTCTTTTTGATTTTCACCCGTTCGAGCGGCGGGACTTCCACCAGCACCGGCACGATGCCGGCCTGTCTGATCGCCCGTTCATAATAGTCGGGCACCAGCCGACGGATCACGTCTTCCTCAACCTCTTTGGCATACCGCTTCTCCAACAGCGCCACCGGGGCCTTGCCTGGCCGGAATCCCGGGATCTGGACTTGCCGGTTGAGGTCGGCGTAGGCCTGGGCAAACCGCCGGTTGACTTCGTCTTCCGGGATCTCGATCTTGAGCGCGCGCTTCATCGGCCCAAGTTCTGTGACTTCCAGCTTCATGTCTGGTACGTACCGGGGACCGACTGGGGGTGAATCAGCGTGAAGTCCCGTCTCTGATGCGATGGTGCGAGAGGGGGGACTTGAACCCCCACGGTTTCCCACGAGATCCTAAGTCTCGCGCGTCTGCCAGTTCCGCCACTCTCGCGCCGCGTATTCGTTCCTTTTACAGGTCAGCCGCCTCACTGTCAACCCGGAGCACGACGCCGGACACCCTCCTTCCTCGCTCGCCAATCCAATCACGCTCACCAGCACCTTCTCACCAGCGAACATCGCGACCCAAAAACTGCTCGCGCAAAGAGGCGGACCGGTGGGGGTGGCGGAACGCCCTAGCCGCACGGTATACTACAGACCTCTACACAGGGAAGGTTCCCGGATCGGGACATGTGAGCCCGGTGGCCCCTCGCAATCTGCCGTCCTACCACAGCCCCATCGGTCAGTCTGATCCGTGCGGCCGACCTGACTATTCCGGCGTCTCGGACGCCCTGGCCTCGAGAGGCCGGGGCCGGGACGGCCATGTGAGGAGAAGAGACGAGGGGAGGTGCTTCATGACGCAAGGCGCGCTCATCACGGCGATCTCCCTGCTGCTGGTCCTCGCGAGTGGAACCAGTTGGGGGTATCGCGACTATTTTACGCTTGAGCAGAAGGCGCAATTGGCAAAGGTCCAAACCGTCTTGGTCGAGGTGACCGCCTTGACCGATAACGGTGCAGTCGATTCCAGCGCCATCTCGGAGGTGGCGATCCGCCGTATGAAGGAGCTGGGGTATAACGTCGTGACCGATCCGGCGCAGCCCCACGATGTGGTCTTTAAGGTGAAATGCGAGCAGCGGAAGACCTGGGAGGGCACGACGACCATGGGCAGCGACGCCGACCTGCCCGACTCGCCGTCGCGGGTCTGGAAAGGTCCGGCGTGCCAGCTCAATTACGTGGTCGGCGGGACCAAGATCAAGTGGCAAAAAGAGGTCAGGACGGATTTCCTGGATGCCGTGGAGGCGGCGCAGAAGGCCAACGCGGGCGACCCCGGTTTGTATGCGATGGCCAAACTCAAGGACCGGCTGCAGGACTATGACTTCCCCGTGCTGTTGACGGCCGATTGGGGCCAGGCCGATCGGCTCCTGAAAGTCCTGGATGCGCCCGGCACCAGCGAGCTCCGGAAATTAAAAATCATTTCGCTCCTGGGCGAGATGCTGGCTGACGAAGCCTTGCCTCGGCTGCAGGAGGCCCTCAAGGACAAAAACCTCGCCCAGCAGGCCGCCGTCGCGCTCGGCAACATCGGCAAAGACTCGATCCCGATCTTGATCAATATGCTCAAGACTTCGAAGGATCCGGAGCTGCAAGCGGCTGCGGCCAAAGGGTTGGGACAAGTGGGCGGTCTGCACGGAGACCCCAGTATTATCCCGCCGCTCCTCGAGATGCTGGACGCGCCAGGCATCGACATCCGGGTTCAGACCGAGATCGCCTGGGCTCTGGGCAAGTTACCGGACAAGCGGTCCGTTGAGCCGCTCTTCGCGCTCGACAGAAAGCTGCAGAAGATTCGCAACGATCCTCCTGACCCGCAGATCAAGAAGCTCAAGGAAGCGGTGTTCTGGGCCATCAAGCAATGCTACACAGAGGATCAGTATAGTTAATTCGAACTGTGCGGGCGATCATGCGCTCTTCAGAATCCTCTGCCTTGGGTCACGCCGGCCGCAGGCTGGCTCGGAGCCTCTGGCATGGCCGACTCGCATGACTCTTCCGGCTCTCTCCCAACCCACGATCTCGGTCCCGAGTCCAGTGAGCTTGCTCCCAGCCACCCTTATACCCAGAGGAGTGCTGACCCTATGACCACGATCTCGCGCAGACGATTTCTCCAGCTTTCTGCAGCAACGGGCGGCGCGCTGATGCTCGGCGATCTGGCCGGACAGGTGCTCGGTCTCACGCCACGAACGCGCATGGCCTATGCCGCTGAGCCCATCAAGGTCGGCATCATTGATCCGCTGTCCAGCCCCTACAAGACCTCCTCCATCCATGATGTGCACGGGGCCACGGTGGCGCTGGACATGTACAACAAACGCGGCGGGGTGCTGGGTCGTCCGGTCAGCATCATCGAGGCGGACGACGCGTCGAACGTCCAGGCCGGGATCAAGATGGCCACGAAGCTGATCAAAGAAGACCGGGTGGATTTCCTGATGGGCACCTTCAACGGGGACGTGGCCCTCGCCGTCGCCGACGTGGCCAAGCAGGAGAATAAACTCTTCATGGCCACCTGTCCCCACATCATGGAACTGACCGGATCGGGCTGCAACTCCCACACGTTTGTCTTCATGCCGAATGCGCGCATGCTGGCCCAGGCCGTCACCCCGCATCTCGTCAAAGCCTATGGCAACCGGTGGTATATGATTACCGCTGACACGGTGGACGGCAAAGCGGCCCTTCAGGCCATGACGGATGCGCTCAAGGCCCAAGGCGGCGAGGTGGTCGGCGCGGCCGTGACGCCGTTCGGGACCACTGACTTCACCGCTCCGCTCACCGAGGCGAAGGGAGCCAAGCCGGGCGCCATCATCCTGAACCTGTACGGCTGGGACCTGGTCAACGCGCTGAAGACGTATACGAAACTGGAGCTGGCCAAAGACAAGATCGGCGTGGGCGGCATGATCGGGGGCGAGCAAATCGGTCGGCCGCTCGGCTACGCCAACAACGCCGGCATCTGGGGCTTGATCTGGGATCCCAAGATCAACACCGAGAGTTCGAAGCGGTTCATCCAGGGCGTGATCGACAAATACAACCACACCCCGACCTCGCGCTGCTATCTTGGCTACGCAGCCATGATGCAGATCCTGGAGGCGGTCCGCCGGGCCGGCACGACCGACACCGCCGCCGTCATCAAGGCGCTGGAAGGGCACGACTTCGATGGACTCAAGGAAGGCCGGTCCTACTTCCGCGCCTGGGACCACCAGCATGTGCAGGACGTGCTGGTCGGGCAGGCCTACGGGAAGGAACTGGGGTTAGGCCACTACCAGATCCTGGCCACCGTCCCCGGCGATGCGGTCGCGGGAGGACTAGAGCAGAACACCTGCCGCTTGTGACGGCACCAGCGAGGGGTGCGTAGCTATCTCAGAGGCGAGCCCTGCTCGCTCCTGATTCTGCCGATCAACGACAAGCCGCTTACTTCCGGGACACCACGACCTCGACTCGGCGGTTCTTGGCACGGCCTGCGTCTGTCGTGTTGGGCGCAACCGGCTTCGTGTCAGCGTACCCTCTGGAAGTGATGATGTCGGCTGGCATGCCCGCTTCCGTCAGCGCCTTCACCGCATTAGTGGCGCGGGCCTCTGACAGTTCCTTGTTGGTGGGGAACCGTTTCTGTAGTGCGCTCAGAATCGGCCGACTGTCCGTGTGGCCGGCCACTTCCACGTTATATTCGGGGTAGTCTTTCAGCACAGCGCCGACTCGCTTGAGCGCATCTGCGCCGGCTGGATTGAGTTGATCCTGCCCAGTACCGAAGAGCATGGTGGAGGCCAGGCTGATCAAGAGATGATCGGACCTCAGATCCACGGCGATATTACCCTTCTCAATTTCCGGCCGTAACGATCTGACGAGTCCCCGTTGGGCCTGGGCCAAGCTGCGCCCTTCCTCCTCAAGGAGGGCTTTGAGCCGCGCGATCTCCTGATCTCGCTCCGACACCGTCCCACTCAAGCTGACGAGCTGCAGCTTGGCTTTTGCCAGCTCGTCACTGGAACCCCGGAGTCGCGCCAATTCCTGATCCTGCTCCAAGAGCTGTCGATCGAGGTCACTGAGGCGAGCGGACTGCGTATCAATGGAACTGACCCGACTGCGCGCCCGGGCGAGTTCGTCCTGCAACGCGGTGGCCTCCGTTGTGAGTTGCTGTTCCCGCTGCCGGGCGGCTGCGAGGGCATCGGCCAACTGCTGGCGTTCCCTCTCAAGCGCCGCAATACGGGCATCGCGGTCGTCAACATTCGGCGCGGCGATGTGCGGCGCCACCTTCATCTCATTGTAGAGACGGGTCGCTGTATCATTGGGAGCCGGGGCTTGCTCCAGATAGGCGCATGCACTGAGCATCGCCGCACCCACCCCCATCGCAGCCATCACAAGAACTTTCATGGCATCCTCCTTCTTCAAGTGAACTATTCGGGGTTCTTGGATCGTCTACTCACGCTCACGCAAGGCTCAGAGATAGCGCTTTTCAAAGGGTACATACTCTAGTGGAGTCTGTTCCTCTCGGTCAACTGCAAAAATGACAGGATCGCGATTGACCCGGAAATAACTGATCGGCAATGTCAGGGAGAGGAGCGCCCTCTTAAAGGACCGTTACCGAAATCGCGAGGTGCGAGGGTAATGAATCGAACCGTATCAATTCTTGCTCACCGTCGCGCGGCTACGCAGATCACGTTCTTCGCCGGCCGCGGACTACGTCCCTCCCTCAGCTTGCCGCTGACCAGGCCGCGTGCTAAGATGCCACTTCTTTCGAAAATGTTGGCGCGGAGAGGTGCGAGAGCGGCCGATTCGGCGTGCCTGGAGAGCACGTGTGCTGGCAACGGCACCGTGGGTTCAAATCCCACCCTCTCCGCCAAACTTGGCGCGAGAAACATCGGTTCTCAATGTTTGGGCAGGGGCGCGCCAGTAGTACCAACGAGCCATATATTCCCATAGCCGTGAAAAGGTGTCGCTTGCGCGACAACGGCTATGTAGAGGGTGGGATTTGAACGAGGGGGACGTGGGGGAGAGGCTCCCCCACGTGGGGAGACACGAGGGGGCTGGCCCCCTCTGTGGGAGCGCGCGCTGTAACTGCGCGCGCGACTTCAAATGCCCACCCTCTCCGCCAGCTTGGCGCGACAAACGTCCGATTCTTAATGACCAGGCAATGCCGCGCCAGCCTCACCAGCAGGCCATGGCATTGGTTGCCGTAATTAGGTGTCGCTTCGCGACATCATCCGGGCGCCGGGAAACGAGTGCTTGACTGTCGCCAGACCTTAAGGAGAAGTCGCGGGACGCGACACCTTATTTCGGCACACAACCTAATTGCCTGCAGGTACTACTGGCGCGGCACTGCCACCAAGTTTGAAGTCGGGCGCATATCGCGCCAAGAATAAAGGGGCTGGGCCCTGTGCAACAGAATCCTGTGAACCCCGCCAGGTCCGGAAGGACGCAACGGTAAGCAGGCCAGTCTGGGTGCCGCAGGATCACCTGGCCCCGCTTCCTCTTTGGCGCGACAGAAAATGCCGGGTTTATGAGCTAGCAGGCAATGCCGCGCCAGTTATACCAACGGGCCATGAATTTCCATGGCCATGAAAAGGTGTCGCGGGACGCGACCCCTTATTTCGGCACACGAACTCATTGCCTGCAGGTAAAGCTGGCGCGGCACTGCCCAAAGGTATGAAGTCAGACGTCTTCTAGCGCGCCAAGAACCATGGATTACCAAGTTTCTGCGCGAAAATACCGGCCGAGCATGTTCGACGATGTGATCGGCCAGCCGCATGTCGTGCAGATGCTCGTGAACGCCATCACCGCGAAGCGGATCGCGCACGCGTTTCTCTTTTCCGGGACGCGCGGGGTCGGCAAGACGACGGTGGCGCGCCTGCTGGCCAAAGCGCTCAACTGCGAGCGTGGTCCCACCAGCACCCCCTGTGGGAAATGTCCCAACTGTTTGGAAATCGCCCAAGGCATCTCCGTGGACGTCATCGAGATTGACGGCGCCTCGAATACCGGGGTGGATGACGTGCGGGAACTCCGCGAGAACGTCAAGTTCGCGCCGTTCCGGGGTCATTATCGGATTTACATTATCGATGAAGTGCACATGTTGTCGAACTCAGCGTTCAACGCGTTGCTGAAGACGCTCGAGGAACCGCCGCCCCACGTGGTCTTCATCTTCGCCACCACCGAGATCCACAAGATCCCGCCGACCATTTTGTCGCGCTGCCAGCACTATAGCTTTCGTCGGATCTCGAGGGCCGAGATCATCCAACGCCTCCGCTACGTCGCGGCCCAGGAGGGCATCGGCGTCGAGGACCGGAGTCTCGCCTCGTTGGCGCGGGCCAGTGAAGGGAGCATGCGGGACGCCCTCAGCCTGCTGGACCAGGCCGTAGCCTTCGCCGGCAAGACCGTTCGGCAGAGCGATCTGGAGACCTTGCTCGGCTCGGTTCCGCAGGAACACATCCGGGCGATGATCTCAGCCATCCTCGCACAGGACAGTTCGGCCGCCGTGCGGATCATTGCTCAGCTCCTCGACCAAGGCCACGATCTCCGCGTGTACTGCGGGGACCTCGTCGAACATATCCGCAATCTGCTGGTCGCTGTCGCCGTGCCCTCCTCGCAGGAACTGGAGGGACTGATTGAACTGTCGAAGGATGACGTGCGGCAGATCGAGACCGACGCCAGGGTGTTCACCGTGGAGCAGCTTCAGGAGTTGTTTCGGATTTTTTCGCAGGCCGAGGATGCCTTGCGCCTGAGCGCTCATCCTCGGTTCGTCCTGGAGGTGGCCGCGGTGCGGTCCACGCGTCTGTTGCTCCCTGTGCCCCAGGCTGCATCCCCTTCTCCCGCGGCTCTGGACGCTCCACGGCCGCACGTGAGCCACCCCGAACCTCAGCGCGGCGCTCCGCCTCCAGGTCAGCTCCCAGGGAAGGCCTCCCACAACGAGTCTTCCCGAGCCGCATCCGAACAAGCGGGTCAGGCCGGCCAGACCCAGGAGGCTCTTCCCGGCGCTCAACCCATGAAGCCCGCTTTACAGCCGGCAAAGCCGACTCTCTCAGCCCACGCATCGGGAGCGACCGCGCAATCCGTTCAGTCACTCGGCACTCCGGGTGCAAAGCCGGCGAGCCCGGCCGGCGGCATTCCGCCGGACAATCGCCAGACGACTGCGCCTCCCGCCGCAGACCCGCCCGTGCGCCTCGACTGGGAGCAGATCCTGGAACGCGTGGCGACCGCGCATCCGAACATCGCCCCCTTCCTGGAGAGGGGAAGCCTGGTGGCGATCGAGGGCAATCTGGTCACCATCGGCTATCCCCACACCGCCTCGACCGCGCTCACACGGATTCAAAACGAGGAGAATCTCCGCCTCGTCACGGACGTCTGCGCAGGGTTGGCGGGCCGCCCTGTCAGGCTTCGCGTGATCGCATTGGCAGATGGGCAGGGAACCGGCGGGAGCCTCGCCCAAATCCGTGCCGCGAAGGAACGGGACCAAAAAGAGGCGCTCCTGGAACGCACTCGTTCCCATCCATTGGTCAAGCAGACTCTCGATATCTTCGGAGCGGAGCTGGTCGAGGTCCGCCAGGCATCCCAGGAGAAAGAGGGGCGATCATGATCAAGAATCCATTCGGAAATATCGGCAACATCATGAAGCAGGCTCAGGCCATGCAAGAGCAATTGGCCAAGATCCAGGAGCAGGCTGCCTCCAAGACCGTGGATGGGACGGCCGGCGGCGGCATGGTCACGGTGAGCGTCAGCGGAGCCATGCAGGTCGTCGCGTTGAAGATCGACCCCGAGGTGCTCAAGTCCGGGGATGCGGAGATGCTGCAGGACTTGATCGTGGCGGCGACCAACGACGCGTTGCGCAAGGCGCGGGACATGATGGCAGAAGAGATGAAGTCGATCACGGGAGGACTCCGGATTCCAGGCCTATTTTAAATGTTGAATTGAGGCAACCTTCACCGTTCATCATTCACAACTCAACACTTACCATTCACCAATGCTTTGGTTATGGGCATCGATCAACACGGCCTGCTCGCCCGACTGATCCGGGAACTCGTGAGGTTGCCCGGCATCGGGCAAAAGACGGCCCAACGCCTCGCCTTCCATATTCTTAAGACCGAGCCGGAGGAGGCTCTGCGGCTGGCCGAGGCAATTCGAGCCGTGAAGGAGGGCTTGGCCTTCTGCCGCCAGTGCCGCAACATCGCCGAGGGTGAGCTCTGCGAGTTCTGTCTCGATCCCAAGCGTGACCAGAGCAAGGTGCTAGTCGTGGAGGAACCGAGCACCCTCTATGCCATCGAGCGATCCGGGGGGTTCCACGGGCTCTACCACGTGCTGCTCGGATCACTCTCACCCCTGGATGGGATCGGTCCGTCGGACATCCGCGCCGAGGATCTCGTGAATCGATTGAAAGATGGCGTGATCCAGGAAGTCATCCTCGCCACAAGCCCCACGATCGAGGGTGAGGCGACGGCGATTTACCTGACCAAGCTGATGAAGCCGCACGGCGTCCGGGTGACGCGGATCGCGTACGGTATCCCGGTCGGGATGGATCTCGAGTACGCGGACGAGGTGACGCTGATCAAATCCATCGAAGGGAGACGGGATCTCTGACCGCGCGTGCGCGTTGACGAAAATTTCCGCGGTCTGCTATAGTTTACCGTAACGTTGGTGCTGAAAGCGGGCCGGTCCCCCGAAAAGGAGCGATGCCGAAGAGCGTGACAAAACTCGCCAAGCCCAAGCGGGCCACCAAGGGGCGAAAGCCGGCGGGGAAGTACGACGACATCCGCCGTGACCTCGAAAAGCAAAGAGCCGCTCTGCTCGAGGAAGCCGGCGTGACCATGCTGCAGCGACCCGAGCTGGAATCGTTCCCGGATTTGAGCGACCAGGCTACGGCGGAAGTGGACCAGAACTTTACGCTTCGACTGAAGGAGCGCGAGCAGAAGCTGCTGAAGAAAATCGACGACGCGCTCGACAGAGTGGCCGCGCGCACCTACGGCATCTGTCTGCGCTGCGGCGAGGAGATCCCTTACAAGCGGCTGAAGGCACGCCCCGTCACGACGCTGTGTATCGAATGCAAGACCCAGCAGGAGCGGGAAGAAAAGATTCGCCGATAGAGAGACGGCTCTGAGATCGCCCGCCCGTCAGCGACTCAGCACGGTGACGCGCTCGCGCGCACGAAGGGCGCGTTCCGCTTCCTCCGGAACCCCTTCCACCAACGCCAAATACGTCTCATATTCCGAGATCGCCCGCTTGGGGTTCGTCGTCTCGTAGGCTTCCGCCAGGTTGTACCGCGCGAGCGGATAGTTCGGCCGCAGGCTCACCGACTTCTCGAATGCCGCGATCGCTTTGTCCTGGTCTCCCAGTTCTTTATACACAGTGCCGAGATTGTTGAGAACATCCGGTGTATTGGGGCGCAAGGTGAGTGATTGTTGCATTTCACCTTTCGCCTGTTCAAATCGGCCTTTCCCCTCCAACGCCAGGCCCAGCTTGTGATGCGCCTCCGCCAGCCACATCTTATTCGAGAACCCGCGCTTGATCGCCTTCGCGTACGCCTCAGCCGCAATGTCATAGTTGCGCGAGCCACAGTACGATAAGTGAGCAGTCTGCCCTCTGGCGAACTGCTGGACGGCCGGGAAGGATTCTGTGTCCTCGGCTCCTGGTCCTCCGGGACGCTGGCCGCCCTTGGTCTTTTCCCCGCGCTCGATGCGAGCCAGGAAGTCCCTCCGGTAGGCGGACAGCAGCTTCGAGTACGGATCCAGCGAGAAAGAGGCCAATAGCAGGGTAGGCTCATCCGCTCCGCCCAACACGATGTACTGGGTCGTGCTTTTCTCATCACCCGTCTCGTACAACGTGCTGGGATCAAGGTTCGCCCGGTCGGCAAGTTGAGCGACGTTCAGATAGAACTCGAGGGCGGGCGTGAGCTCCGACAGCGTTCGGCGCAGAACAGGGTATGGCTTGAGGCTTTGACCGGTCGGGAACGCAAACACCGCTCCGACCAGCAGCCCATCCTCGTCGAAAAAGAACGATTCCTCAGCGCCGGACTCGCTTCGGTTCGCCGCGATTCGCAGTTCTTCGCCGCTTCCCCACGTCTCTCGGCGCGGCGAGCCGCTCTCCCGGCGCTGCAGGAAGTCCGTCTTCCGGTCGCACAGCCGTGTGGACTTGAGCAACGCGAGATCGCTTGCCGAAGGGGGGAACCGCGACGCCGGGGGAGGGGGGTTGCAGCCGGATAGCAACAGCCCCACGAAGGCGGCTGGCAGACCCAGGGCAATCCATGTGTTCATCTTGAACTGTCTTGGGAGGGAGTTCATGGCGCGGCGGCGGGTCTGAGGCAGTGTTCAGTGCACGGACTTTTCCCCCGGACAACGAAAAAGCACACGCCAGGTGAGATCCCCGCCCAGCGTGTGCTCATCAACCGGATGCCTCAGGAGAACCGGACCCCGGCTCGCGGTCGGCCAGGAATGGCCGGAAGAGTTACCGGAAAATCAGACCCTGGCGCTGCGAATTGAGCCCGGCGTCTTCAGCAGTATACCCAAACAGGCCTGGGAAAATGGACACCAGGTTGTACGTGAATCGGTTGATGGCGTAATCCGCAGCCACCCCCAATGGGTGGAAGCCGAAGGCGAGCCACCGAAGAGGGTGATCATTAATCGGCGCCACCGCCACAGGATCCGCGTAGGTGAGGGCCAAGCTATCCAGAGGCCAGTATGTCGTGGCCTGCTGGGCAGCCGAAATCTGATCCCGCCCACTCATACATCCACTGGAGAGCAGAGCGACTACCACCGCCATGCCTGCTAGGAGTCTTACAGTTCGCATCATCTCACCTCTTTCTTCTCGTGGTCTTCTTTTCAGTCTCGCAAGAGAGCGGCATTCGATATGCCAAAAGTCTAGCGCAACTCCACTGTTCTGTCCAGTGGATGACGGAACGACGGGCGGCGGTGTCGCGCGACGCGACACCTTATTTCGGCATACAACTTAGTTGCCTGGGGGTACTACTGGCGCGGCATTGCCTGATCATTATGAATCGGACGTTTGTCGCGCCAAGTGCGGTATGGTGGGCGATACTGGTATCGAACCAGTGGCCTCTTCCGTGTGAGGGAAGCGCTCTTCCGCTGAGCTAATCGCCCACACGAGCACGCGAGTCTAACATGGCGGATCAGGTCAGTCAACGACGGATCAAGGATGCGGGAGTCAGCTTGACATCTTTCGAACGCGGTCCTTACAATGCGAAATCGATGGAGATTCAAGCAGATGCGTGAAGACGTCGTCGTCATCGGTGGTGGCCTGGCCGGATCGGAGGCGGCCTGGCAAGCCGCGACGCGGGGGGCGCGCGTGACGCTGTACGAAATGCGCCCGAAGGAGCCGACGCAGGCCCACAAGACAGGTCTGCTGGCCGAATTGGTGTGCTCGAACTCCTTGGGCTCTGGTGACATGCTCAACGCCCCCGGTATCCTCAAAGAGGAGATGCGTCGCTTGAATTCGTTGGTAATCCGGGTGGCGGATGAAGTCCGGGTGCCGGCGGGAACGGCGCTGGCCGTGGATCGTGACCAGTTCGCTCAACGGATCACCCAAACCCTGGAGAGCCACCCGAATGTCCGGATCATCCGAGAAGAGATCAAGGAGATCCCGAGCGACTGCGTCTGCATCATCGCGACCGGCCCGCTTACATCCGACGGCATGGCCACCGCCATCCGGAACCTGACGCATTCCAAGAACCTGTATTTTTTTGACGCGATCTCGCCCATTATCGACACGGACTCCATCAAGATGGAGCTGGTCTTCCGAGCTTCCCGGTACGACAAGGGCGGACCGGACTATCTGAATTGTCCGATGGACGAAGCGTCCTACGATGCCTTTCACGACGCCCTGCTCAAAGCGGAGAAAGTCCAGCCGAAAGAGTTCGAGAAGACCCCCTATTTTGAGGGCTGCATTCCCATCGAGGTCATGGCCGAGCGGGGCCGCCAAACGATGCTGTACGGGCCTTTGAAGCCGGTCGGGCTGGAAGATCCACGGACGCGTACCCGTCCCCACGCGGTCGTCCAGCTCAGGGCCGAGAACCTCCACGGGTCGTGTTACAACATGGTCGGCTTCCAGACCAAGCTGACCTATCCGGAGCAGCGACGCGTGTTCCGCATGATCCCCGGCCTTGAACAGGCCGAGTTCCTCCGGTACGGCAGCCTCCACCGGAACACGTTTGTGAATTCCCCCGAGCTCCTCCGCGATACGTTGCAACTCAAGGCGCGAGGCACCGCGTTTTTTGCCGGGCAACTCGTGGGAGTGGAAGGCTACACCGAATCGGCTGCCATGGGAGGTTTGGCGGGCATCAATGCGGCCAGGGGGCTGACCGGACTGCCCCTGGTCACTCCGCCGCCCGCGACGGCGCATGGGAGTCTGATGACGTATATTACGACCTGTGAGCCCCGTCATTTCCAGCCGATCAACACCAACTTCGGTCTGTTCCCGCCCCTCCCGACCCGGATCAGGGACAAAGACCAGAAGCGGCGCCTGATCGGCCAGCGCGCGCTGGAGGATCTCGAAGCATGGAAGACGCGATTCGCGCTTTCGTGACGTTTCTTGAGGTGGAGCGAGGGGCGTCCCGCGAGACGATTCGTGGCTATCGTTCGGACCTCCGCCAGTTCCTTTCCTACGCCGGCACGCTCCGCCCCGCCGCGGCACCCGCGCTGACCCCCCAGGAGGTCGACCCGTTGACGATTCGTGGGTATCTGGCGTGGCTGGACCGGAAGAAGGAAAAGAAAGCCTCCCTGGCGCGGAAGCTGGCCGCGCTTCGAAGTTTCTTCCGCTTCATGGCGCGTGAAGGGCTGGCGGGGGAGAATCCCGCCGCCGAGGTCCGCACCCCCAAACAGCCGCAATACTTGCCGCGGGTCCTGACCAAGGACGACGCCAACGCGCTCATGGAATTTCCGGAAGGGGACGACTTGTCGGCCAGGCGCGACCGCGCGATCCTCGAAACGCTCTATTCCACGGGCGCCCGCGTGAGCGAGCTGGTCGGCATGAATGTGGAGGACCTGAACCGGAGCGACGGCTTGGTCAGGCTTCGCGGCAAAGGGAGGAAGGAGCGCATCGTGCCGATCGGGACAGTGGCGCTCGAGGCGCTCCGGGAGTACCACGCCTCTCTCCGGCCATCAGCTATCAGTCCTTCGACGGGCTCAGGACCCCGAGCGCAGTCGAGGGGCCATCAGCTCTCAGCCCGATCTGATACCCCCGTCTTTACTAACAATCGGGGCGGGCGCCTGACCGCGCGCAGCGTGGAACGGATCGTGGAGAAACATTCCCGTCGATTGAGCGGGGGAAGCGTGAGCCCTCACGCGTTGCGCCACTCGTTCGCGACTCATCTGCTGGACGAGGGAGCTGACCTCCGCGCGATCCAGGAAATGCTCGGCCACGCCTCGCTCGCGACGACGCAGAAATACACCCACCTGGCGACGGACCACCTGCTGGAGGTGTACGACCGTGCCCATCCGAGGGCAGGACGGCCTTCAGGCGTGCGGCCGGGGACAGGAACCACTCGACCATGAGGATCCGTTCCACGACCATTCTCTGCGTGAAGCGCGGGGCCAACGTCGCCATGGGCTGCGACGGCCAGGTCACTGTGGGCACCACCGTAATGAAGAGCAACGCCCGCAAGCTCCGTCGTATCCACCACGATCAGGTGTTGACCGGCTTCGCGGGCGCCACGGCCGACGCGCTGACGTTGTTTGAGAAATTCGAGGCCAAGTTGGAAGAATACCGCGGCAACCTGACCCGGGCGGCGGTGGAGTTGGCCAAGGACTGGAGGACCGACCGCGTGCTCCGGCGACTGGAAGCCCTGCTGGCTGTGGCGGACTACGACCATGCCCTCGTCATTTCCGGGACCGGCGACGTGGTCGAACCGGAGGACGGCATCCTGGCGATCGGCTCCGGAGGGCCCTACGCCCTGGCGGCCGCGCGGGCCCTCCTCAACCATTCAACCCTGGAGGCGCGCGCAATCGTCGAGGAGTCCATGCGGATCGCGGGCGCCATCGATATCTATACCAATCAGCAACTCATCATCGAAGAGCTCAAACGCTGAACGGGAAGGAGGACATGGCTTCGGACCCGCAGACACGGCGAAGCAGTCTTGACCGCCTGACGCCCCGCCAGATCGTGGAAGAACTGGATCGCTACGTGATCGGGCAACGGGACGCCAAGCGCATGGTCGCGATCGCGTTGCGCAACCGGTGGCGGCGCCAGCAGTTGAGCGCCGAGCTTCGGGACGAGGTGATCCCGAAGAACATCATCATGATCGGCCCAACCGGCGTCGGAAAAACCGAGATCGCGCGCCGCCTGGCGAAGTTGGCGCAGGCTCCCTTTCTGAAAATCGAAGCGTCGAAGTTTACCGAGGTCGGCTACGTCGGGCGGGACGTGGAATCGATCATTCGTGACCTCACAGAGCTGGCGGTCGGCATGGTCAAAACAGCCCATGTGGAACAGGTGCAGCAGAAGGCGGAGCAACTGGGAGAAGAGCGGCTGCTGGACTTCCTGCTTCCCCCGACCAGCCAAAAGCCGACCCTGGGCGGCTTTGAGGACACGGGCTCGGACGCCTCCACCCCGATCGGGTCTGAGTCCTATGAAGCGACCCGCTCGAAGCTTCGTCTCCAGTTGCGCGAGGGAAAGCTGGATCACCGCTCGGTCGAACTGGAAGTGAAGGAACGAGGGCTTCCCATCGGCGTGATCTCGAACGTCGGAGGCATGGAAGAGCTTGAAAGCGGCCTGCGCGACATGCTCGGAGGGTTATTTCCAGGAAAGAAGAAGAAACGGATCATGAAGGTGCCCGAGGCCCTGAAACACCTCACGCAGGATGAAGCGCAGAAGTTGATCGACATGGACGAGGTGATCAGAGAAGCGGTGACCAAGGTGGAAGAAGCCGGCATCGTGTTTCTGGACGAGATCGACAAGATCGCCGGGCGGGAGAAGAGCATCGGGCCGGACGTGTCCCGCGAAGGCGTGCAGCGAGACCTCCTGCCGATCGTGGAAGGCTCCACCGTGAACACGAAGTACGGTCCGGTCCGGACCGATCACATCCTGTTCATCGCCGCCGGAGCGTTCCATATCGCCAAGCCGTCGGATCTGATCCCAGAGCTCCAGGGACGGTTCCCCATTCGGGTGGAACTGGAGGCTCTGACCAAGGAGGACTTAATTCGAATCTTGACCGAGCCCCGCGGCGCCCTGGTCAGGCAGTATCAGGCGCTGCTGGAAACCGAAGGTGTCGCGCTGGACTTTACCCGCGACGGGTTGGAAGAGATCGCGGCCACGGCCGCTCAGGTCAACGACCGCACCGAGAACATCGGCGCCCGGCGCCTCTTCACCATCATGGAACGTCTCCTGGAACAGATTCTGTTCGAGGCCCCGGAGATGACCGACCAGAAGATTCTCGTGGATGCGCAATACGTGAAGGACCGACTGCGGGCGATCGTGAAGGACGAAGACCTGAGTCGGTTCATTCTGTAGCTAATAGCGAGCAGCGAACAGCTCGCAGGTAGAACCTAAGAACTGGAAACGTGCTGAATTCAATAGGCTATTAGCTACTCGCTATTGGCTATTCGCCGGGAGCTACCACATGAACAGACTGATCAAGAAAGCCAATATCCTCGTGGAAGCGCTGCCGTACATCCGGACATTCACCGGCAAAACGGTGGTGATCAAATACGGTGGGAAGGCAATGACCGAGGAGGCGCTCAAGGATGGATTCGCGCTCGATGTGGTCCTGATGAAATACGTGGGCCTCAACCCGGTGATCGTTCACGGAGGAGGGCCGCAGATCGATGAGATGTTGACCAGGCTGGGCCTCGAACCCAAGTTCCGGCAGGGGGTCCGGGTCACCGATCGCCCCACGATGGAGGTCGTGGAGATGGTCCTGGGTGGGAAGATCAACAAGCAGATCGTGACGCTCCTGAACCAGCACGGGGCCAAAGCCGTCGGGCTGACCGGGAAGGATGGCGGCCTACTCCAGGCAAAACCGCTCACCGTCAGAGCCTGGTCGGAGAGCCTCTACGCGGACTTGGACGGGTCGCCGGAGGAAGACTTCGGTCTGGTCGGAGAAGTGCAGTCCGTCAATCCCCACGTGCTGTTGAAACTACAACAGGATCAATTCATTCCGGTGATCGCCCCCATCGGGGCTGACCGTGAGGGACAGACCTACAATATCAATGCGGACCTTGCCGCGGGGGCGATCGCGGCGGCGCTGAAGGCCGAGAAATTGCTGATGCTGACCGACGTCAAAGGGATCCGCGATGCCAAGGGTCGCCACGTCTCCACGCTCTCGCGGAAGGACATGCAGCGCATGGTCAAGAAAGGCACGATCAGCGAGGGCATGCTTCCGAAAGTCCGCGCCTGCCTGACGGCACTGGACGGCGGGGTTCGGAAGGCCCACGTCATCGACGGCCGGATGCCTCACGCCATCCTGCTCGAGATCTTTACGGACAAGGGGATCGGCACCGAGATCGTCTCCTAGCCCGCATTATTCATGAACGCTTCTGCTGCAACCGCGGATCCGCTGCTGCGACAAGCCTGCATGCGGCTACCGCGGCAGGCGGGCGGGCTCGCCGCTCAGTCGGTCAACGTACTGCCGGGAGTATGCCTCCCTCCTTCGCGGCTCCACGCGCCCGTCTCGCGACGCGGCTACGCGATTTCGCCACGAACCGTCATGAATAATGCGGGCTAAACGACACCCCACATGATCCTGACAGATCGGCTCCGCGCTCATCTTCTCGCCCTGCTCGGCGCTCGCCATCCTCTCTCTTCTCCCGCTACCCTCCGACAAGCGGAGCGCTATCTCGCAGAGCAATTCCGGCAGATTGGCCTGGAAGTGTCCTTCCACCCATTCGAGGCGCTGGAGAGCACGTACCGGAATGTGATCGCCTCCTTGCCGGCCTCTTCACGCACGGAGACAGACGAGGACGCCCCGCCGTTGATCATCGCGGCGCACTACGACACGGTGCCCGGCTCACCCGGCGCCGATGATAACGCCAGTGGGCTGGCGGTCATGCTGGAGGTGGCGAGGAGCCTCCGCGGCGTTTCCCTGAGGCGTAGCCTGTGCTTCATCGGATTCTGCCTGGAAGAGCAGAACCAGCTCGGGAGCCTGGCCTATGCCTCGTCGCTGAAGGCAACCGGTCGGGAAATCCGCGGCGCCATCGTTCTGGAGTGTGTGGGCTATGCCCGTTCGGAAGAAGGTTCCCAGTTCGCGCCCGCGGGCGTACCCATCGCAGTACCCTCGACGGGGGATTTCTTGGCGATCATCGCAAACACCGCTTCAGCGGAGCTGGCCGGCGCGGTCGAGCGCGCCGCAAACCGGCACGTGCCCGACCTGAAGACCCTGTCGCTCCTGGTCCCTGGGAAAGGCGAGCGGCTCCCGGATACCAGACGCAGCGATCACGCGCCCTTCTGGGACCACGGCTATCCGGCCATCATGCTGACCGACACCGCCAACTTCCGCAATCCCCATTACCACCAGCTCACCGATACCCTTGCGACCCTCGACCTCACCTTCATGCAACGGGTCGCCCAGGCCGTGGCGGCCGCCGCCATCGATCTGGCCGGCGGAGATTAGGACAACAGCATCGCTCTTGTTCACGGCTTGAAGCCAGGCCTGGACTTCCGAGGATCCGCCAGATACTGCCGGGCATACTTGACGTAGTTCTGGGCGGACTCTCTGATCCACGCCAGCTCGGCTTCCGTCACCGGCCGCTTCACCTTGGCGGGCGCGCCAAGGATCAAGCTCTTGGGCGGCACAATGGTTCGCTCCGTGACCAGGGCTCCGGCCCCCACGATGCAGTCCTCCCCGATCACCGCGCCGTCCATGATGAGGGCTCCCATCCCGATCAGGACGCGATCCTTGATCGTGCACCCGTGCAGGACTACATGGTGCCCGACCGTCACATCGTCTCCGAGGACCGTCGGGTGCGTGTCATGGGTCACGTGCACCACGCTGAGGTCCTGGATATTGGTCCGCCTCCCGATCCGGATGGAGTGGACATCGCCGCGTACCACCGCGTGGAACCAGACGCTCGACTCCTCGCCGATCACCACATCCCCGATCACGACCGCGGTCTCCTCGATGAAGGCGGAGGCCGCGATCGTCGGCTTGATGCCCTGGAACGTGCGGATCATGCGATCACTGTAGGGGAAGTCGCGCGCTGATTCAAGCCGCGGGTCAGCGATCCCTTACCCCTCTCGACGATGGGGTATCATCTTCTCGTGCTGGCTCTTCTCTTTCTCGCGTTGCTCCGGAGTGAGCAGCGCCATCGCGTCTCGCTTGGCCTTGATGGCCGCCAGGCGGAGTCCGGCCTCGAGCGCCTCGCTCTGCTTCACCTTGGCCTCGATCGCGGCCAGGTCCGTCTTGTCATCCTGGACCATCGTCGCCAGCTCACGCTCCGCCACCAACACCTCGGCTTCGGTCCGGATGCGCGTACGGTCCAACTCCAGATGGATCGCCTTCAGCCTGGCAACTTGATCCTCTGTCAGGCCGATCTCTTTCTGGTGTTTCAGAAGATGGCGCAGAAAATGTCCGGCGCCACCCTGGTGACCCATCATGGTAGAGGACCTGTGGGCGCCGTATGCCTTCCCGTGTCCAGACCCTACGTCGGCCCTGGCCGGGAGCAGGCTGAGCCCCAACATCACCGCTATCATCGCAACGGCTCCTGTCAGGAATTTGACTTTCATGGGATCCTCCCTTGTTGAGAAGCGCTCGCTTAGACCTTCACCGTGAGGAACAGCGAGGCTCCCTTTCGGTTGATCAGCAACAGGACCTGCTGGTCTTTCTTCAGACTTGACGTGATCTTCTCGTAGTCCTTCACCGATTTCACCGGCTGCCGGTTGATCTCCCGGATCACATCGCCCGACGTCAGTCCGGCCTGGCTGGCCGGGCTGTCCGGCTCCACGTCCATGACGACCACTCCTTGGGTCTTCTGGGTGAAGCCCAGTTCACGGGCGGTCTGCCGGTCCAGCTCCTGCACCGCCACGCCGGCCAGCGGGTGGTCGCTCGACCCCTGCTCGGCCATCGCGACCTTGGTGCTATCCGGCTGCTCTCCGATCGTAACCGTCAGATCCATCTCGTTGCCGTTACGGGCCACCTTGACGGCCGCCTTGGTCCCGATCGGCGTCCTGGTCACGCTGCGTTGCAAGGCCATCGGATCTTGTACCGACGAGCCTTGGTATCCAATGATGATGTCCCCTTGCTTGATTCCTGCTTGCTCTGCCGGGCTGTCCTCATTGACATCGCTGACGAGTGCTCCCTGTGTCTGCTTCAACCCGAACGACTTGGCGAGGTCCTGGGTGACCTCCTGGATTCCCACTCCCAGATACCCGCGGACGACTTTGCCGGTTTTCACCAGGCTGTCGTAAACGGGCTGGGCCATGCTGGCCGGCACGGCGAACCCGACGCCCTGGTAGCCGCCGGTCTGGGAGAAGATTGCGGTGTTGATCCCGACTAACTCGCCGCGCGCGTTGACTAACGCGCCGCCGGAGTTGCCCGGGTTGATCGCTGCATCGGTCTGGATGAAGTCCTCGTACTGCGTGATCCCCATCCGGCCGCGCCCGAGGGCGCTCACGATTCCGAGCGTCACGGTGGAGTTGAGCCCGAAGGGGTTTCCCACCGCGAGCACGTACTCCCCGACCTGGAGCTTGGAGGAGTCCCCCCACGCCACATAAGGCAAATCCCTGGCTTCGACTTTGATCAGAGCCAGGTCGGTCTTGGGATCGGTGCCGATGACCTTTCCTTTGAACTCCCGCTTGTCCGGGAGCGTGACGGTCAGCTCACGGGCTCCGTCAATCACGTGGTTGTTGGTGATGATATGGCCATCAGGGGTCACGATCACCCCGGAGCCCATGCCGCTCCGCCGATGCTCTGGCTGGTCCTGTGGCATGCGCGGTCCCCACGGGGATCCAAACGGTCCCCACGGAGATCCGAAGAACTCTTCCATGCGCTCTCGCATCCGATCGCGTTGACCGCGCGCTTCGTGCCCACGGTCACCCATCGAGGTCGTGATGTTGACCACGGCCGGCGTGACCGCTTTCGCGACCTCGGTAAAACCAGGCACGGGCAATTGAGTTGCCGGCATGGCAGGACTTGCCACGGTCTGGGCTGTCGGACTCGAGGCAAGCGAGGACGTGAGTGAGGCCCCGGCCAAGGCCACCGCGCCGATGACGGCCAGGCTGAGGAAGATCCCGAGTTTGTGGTGCAGCAGTCGGCTCATAGTACCCTCCTTGTATAGCAGTTGTTCGTGTGAGGCTTCGCCAGCGGGATGGCTGGATCGCACATGTACGGAGGGTACCGGCCCAAGATGAGACGGACATTAAGAGGAGATTAAATCTTTCTAATGGGAGGATGGCTCGAGCGGCAGGACGACGGTGAATCGAGACCCTTCACCCTCTGTGCTCTGGACCTCAATCCGCCCGTGATGGGCCTCGGCGATCCATTTGCAGATGGACAGGCCCAGCCCGGTTCCCTTCTTGGCATGGGCCCGCGCGGCGTCCGTGCGGTAGAAGCGGTCGAAGATCCGCGCCTGCGCGTCCGGCGGGATGCCGATCCCGTGATCCAGGACTGACAGGCGAGCAATAGTCCCTTCTGTCACGAGACTGATCTCGACTTTTCCGCCGGGCCGGGAATACTTGATGGCATTGTCCACCAGATTGAGGAGGAGTTCCCTGAGTCTTAACTCGTCGCCCCGCACCGTGGCTGGAGTCACCGTGCCAAGCGTGACCTGCACGTCCTGCTCCTGCCCGAGCAGGGTCGCCTGCCGGTGGATGTCCTCGACGAGTGTATCGAGCCGGACCGGGATGGATTCCAGCTTGACCTCGCCCAGGTCGGCTCGTGAGAGGAAGAGGAGTTCATCCACAATCCTGGTCATCCGATCGATCTCCTCGAGGCTGCTTTCAAGGACGCGCTGATAGTCCTCAGCCGAGCGCGGACGGCGAAGCGCGAGCTCGGTCTCCCCCTTCATGACCGTCAGCGGCGTCCGGAGCTCATGCGACGCGTCGGTTGTGAACTGCCGGACCTGCCGGAACGACGCCTCGAGGCGAGCGATCATCTCGTTGAAGGTGACCGCGAGCCGGCCGACCTCATCGGAAGATGGAGGCACAGTCAGGCGCTGGGTCAGGTCTCCCGCGGCAATCCGCTGCGCGGCAAGGGTGATGGCTTCAACGGGACGAAGGGCTCTTCGCGCCAGGAACCACCCGCCGGCCAAGGCTGCCATCAACGCCACCGGCACCGTCACCAGCAGGACAATCAGCAGGCGATGGAGGGTTTCCTCGACCGGTTGCAGGGAGGTCCCGACCCGCACGATGCTCACGAGCTCACCGCCCTGCGTGACCGGGACCGATACGAGGCGGAGGGGCGGGTCCCCCGGGAACCGGACGGACTCGAACGTGGTCTTCCCCGCCAGCGCGGCCGCGAGCGCGGTGCGGCTGAGCGGGATGTCCCGGCTTCTGATATGGGGGGACTGGATCGTAATCTTGCCGGCTGGGCTGAAGATCTGAAAGAACTTGTCCAGGACCGCCAGTTCCGGAAACTTCGCCGAAAGGTCTTCGAACTGCAGGAACGGCCCGAACCGGCTGGACTCCAACGATCGAATCGCCACCGCGGCGGCTTCCTCCAGCGAACGGTCCACCTGATCCTTCAACCCGCGACCCATCTCCGCATAGAGCACCAGGGCAAAGGTCATGAGAATGACCGCCAACGCAGTTCCGTACCATAGCGTGAGCCGGACTCGGAGTGGCAGGCCTCGGGCAGGTTGAGGCTTAGGTTGAGGTTGAGCAGACTGGTCGGGATCAGAATTCATGTCTTAACCTTAACCTGAACCTCAGCCTTCTGCTTTCAGTACATACCCGCTGCCCCGGACAGTATGGATCAGCTTGGGCTCGTGTCCTCGGTCAATCTTGTTGCGGAGGTAGTTGACGTACACATCGATGACGTTCGTGAAGGTGTCGAAATCCAGGTTCCAGACGTGCTCTGCGATCATGGGTCTGGTCAAGACGCGGCCGGCATTGCGCATCATGTATTCAAGCAGCGCATATTCTTTGGCCGTCAGCTCGATGCGCTGGCCGCCCCGTGTGACTTCACGGGTCGCTGGGTTTAGGACGAGGTCCTTAACCTGGATATGGCCTGTGACCTCCCCACTGCCCCGCCGCAGCAAGGCCCTCACTCGCGCCAGCAGCTCTTCGATCGCAAAGGGTTTCGTCAGGTAGTCATCGGCGCCCGCGTCCAGACCCTTCACCCGTTGATCGACTTGCGACCGGGCCGTGAGGATCAGCACAGGCGCCTGAATCTTTTCCTTCCGGAGTTCCTTCAGAATCTCCAGACCGAGCACTCCCGGGAGCATGAGATCCAGGATGACCAGGTCATAGCTCCCGCTCAGCCCCATTTCCAAACCCTTCGCCCCGTCGGCACACACGTCGACGGCATAATTCTCCTCCTCCAGCGCCCGCCGGATAAACGAGGCGACCTTGGCTTCGTCTTCGATAACCAGTATGCGCATGTCCCACTACTTCGGCGGGAAGCGGGTGATCGTGACTGGCGCGTACCGGAGGGAGGGGCCGTCCGGCGTGCGGTAGGCCAGCGTGTGTTTGAGCCAGTTCGTGTCGTCCCGTCTTGGAAACTCCGACCGGTAATGCGACCCGCGGCTCTCCTCACGGGCCAGCGCCCCGGCCACGATGGTCTCCGCCACCTCCAAGAGGCATTGTAATTCCAGGGCCTGGATCAAATCCGTGTTGAAGACCTTGCCTCGATCCTGAACAAACACGAGAGGGGCGCGCTCCATGAGCTCGCGGACTTTCTCGAAGGCCTCCGTCATGGATTTCTGCGTTCGGAAGATGCCAAGATTGAACGCCATCGTCTTCCCGAGCTCATCCCGGACCTGCCAGGCGCGTTCCGCCCCCTTGTTCGCCATCAGGCGCTTGACCCTCGCCTCATCCGAGCGAAGCGCCGCGTCGGACAGCGCGCGCGGAGCAACCTCGCGCACGTAGTCGGCGGCGTGCCCGCCGGCCCGCCGACCGAACACGACCGTCTCGAGCAAGGAGTTCCCTCCTAATCGGTTCGCCCCGTGCACGCTCACGCATGCACACTCGCCCGCCGCGTACAGGCCGGGCATTTCGGTCTCGCCCCACTGCGTGGTCCGCACGCCGCCCATCTGGTAGTGCGCGCCGGGGCGAACCGGGATCGGGGACTCGATAGGATCCACGCCAGCAAACTCGATGGCGAGTTCACGGATCTGGGGCAGCCGCTCCAGGATGCGCGCGCGGCCCAGGTGCCGGAGGTCCAGCAGCACGCAGCCGTCCACGCCGCGCCCCTCTGTGATTTCCTGGCCGATCGCCAGCGACACGGTGGAGCGGGTCGCCAATTCCATTTGCTCCGGCGCGTAGGCCTTCATGAACCGGTCGCCGAGCGTGTTGAGCAGATAGCCTCCCTCGCCCCGCGCGCCCTCCGTGATCAGGATGCCGGTGTCCTTGAGCGTGGTGGGATGGAACTGCACAAATTCCATGTCTTCGAGCGGCGCTCCGGCCCGATAGGCCAGCGCCATCCCGTCCCCGGTGTTGATCACGGCGTTGGTGCTGGTAAGAAAGACGCGGCCGCTCCCGCCCGTGGCCAGGATGACCGCTTTCGCCCCGATCGCGTGGAGCCCTCCCTTGAGCAAGTCCCAGGCGACCACGCCACGGCAGACCCCGTCCTCCACGATCAGCGACGTCACATACCATTCCTCGTACACGAAGGCCTGCCGCTTGAGCAGTTGCTCGTACATCGCATGGAGGATCGCATGCCCGGTGCGATCGGCCGCGTAGCAGGTGCGCGGAAAGCCGGCCCCGCCGAACGGGCGCTGCGCGATGCGGCCCCGTTCGTCCCGACTGAAGATGACGCCCATCCGCTCCAGATCCAGGATGTCGCCGGGCGCCTCCCGGCACATTGCCTCGATGGCGTCCTGGTCGCCCAGATACAGGCCCCCCTTCGTGGTGTCGAAGGCGTGGGCCTCCCAGGAGTCATTCTCGCCCAGCGCCGCGTTGATCCCTCCCTGCGCGGCGACGGAATGACTGCGGACCGGATGGACTTTCGAGAGGAGGGCCACGTCCAGATGGGAGGGCGCCGCCAGGGCGGCCCTCATGCCGGCCAGACCGGCGCCGACGATGAGGAGATCGTGCACTCTCATGCAACCATGCGCTTACGGATGACACCCTGGTTCGGGCCGTCCGCCCGGGTCCCTGTTCAACCGAGCTTGCGGCGGGGCCCATCATGACCGAACTGGGGCGGGAGTGGCAAGAGGGCTGGACACGGTGGCCCTCTCCATGCAAAATGGTGGGGACTCTGTTCGATCGTTCCGGTCAGGGAGACCCGCATGCACCCACAGCAGATCCTGAGTCCGTCCGACACCTTCGTGCACCGCCATATCGGGCCGACCGACGCCGACATCCAGGAGATGCTGGCGACCCTCGGCTTCCAATCGCTGGACGCGCTCCTTTCGGCAACCGTGCCGGATGACATCCGGTTGCGCGCGCCGCTGGCGCTCGGCCCGCATCGGGGCGAGTATGACGTGCTCGCCGAACTCCGCTCCCTGCACGATCGGAACAAGATCTTTCGGTCGTTCCTCGGGATGGGCTACCACGATTGCCCCACCCCGCCCGTCATTCAACGCAATATCTTGGAGAACCCCGGTTGGTACACGCAGTACACGCCGTATCAGCCCGAGATTGCGCAGGGACGGTTGGAGGCCCTGCTGAATTTCCAGACCCTGGTCGCAGACCTGACCGGCTTGCCGCTGGCCAACGCCTCGTTGCTGGATGAGGCGACGGCCGCGGCCGAAGCGATGGCCATGTGCCGCAGCATCGCGCACAAGGACCAGGACCGGAGCAGCGGGAAGGACCGGTTCTTCGTCGCGGAGGACTGCCATCCCCAGACCATTGCGGTGTTGCGCACGCGCGCCCACCCCCTGGGGATCACGCTGCAGATCGGCCGCACCGATCAGATTGACTTCTCCGACCGGCAACTGTTCGGCGTCCTCCTTCAATACCCCACGACGGACGGAGTCGTTCGTGAGTATAGCGACCTGGTCACGCGCGCCCATGCAGAAGGGGCGCCGGTGGCGGTCGCCACCGATCTGCTGGCGCTCACGCTCCTGCGCCCGCCGGGCGAGTTCGGGGCTGATATCGCGATCGGCTCCAGCCAACGGTTCGGCGTGTCGCTCGGCTTCGGGGGACCCCATGCCGCGTTCCTCTCGGCGAAGGACGAATACAAGCGCCATCTCCCGGGGCGCATCGTCGGGGTGTCGAAGGACGCCAAGGGGAAGCCCGCGTACCGGCTTGCGCTGCAGACGCGCGAACAGCACATCCGCCGCGACAAGGCGACGAGCAACATCTGTACGGCGCAGGTGCTGCTGGCGGTCATGGCCAGCATGTATGCGGTCTATCACGGGCCTGAGGGGTTGCGGCGGATCGCGGAACGCATCCACGCCCTGTCGGCGGTGCTGGCCGAGGGACTGCGACGGCTCGGCTACGCCGTCGGCAGTGAGCCGTTCTTCGATACGGTGCGGGTCAGACCAGCCGCCCAATCAGCCGATCAGTCCATGGACCGGATCCTGGCGCGCGCGAATGAACGCCGCATGAATCTCCGGCGGTTTGAGGATCACTCGATCGGCATTGCGCTCGATGAGCTGACGACCGCCGCGGAAATCCAGACGCTTTTCGAGGTCTTTGCCGGGGCAAAACCGGTGCCGTTCACGGTGGAACGCCTCGTCGGGACGGTGGACCTGAGCTTTCCGGCCGCGCTGACACGGACCAGCAAGTATCTCACTCACGAGGTGTTCAACCGGTATCACTCCGAACATGAGATGCTCCGGTACATGCATCGCCTGCAGTCCCGCGACCTCTCGCTGGTCCATTCCATGATTCCGCTCGGCTCCTGCACGATGAAACTCAACGGGACTGTCGAGATGATCCCGATCACCTGGAAAGGGTTCAGCCGCATCCATCCGTTCGCGCCCGCCGAGCAGACCCTCGGCTATCAGGATCTCTGCGCGCAACTGGAGGGGTGGCTCGCGGAGATCACGGGGTTCGCGGCGGTCTCGCTCCAGCCGAACGCCGGCTCGCAGGGCGAATATGCCGGCCTCATGGTCATTCGGGCCTATCACCGGCATCGCAAAGAGGGCCAGCGCGACATCTGCTTGATCCCGGTCTCGGCCCACGGGACAAACCCTGCCAGCGCGGTCACCGCCGGGCTCACCGTCGTCCCCGTTGCCTGCGATGAACGGGGTAATGTGGATCTGGCCGATCTGGAGGCCAAGGCGTCGCAACATCGAGACAAGTTGGCCGCGCTGATGATTACCTATCCCTCGACCCACGGAGTCTTCGAGGAAGGGATCCGTCGCATCTGCCAGATCGTGCATGCGCACGGCGGGCAGGTCTATATGGACGGCGCCAACATGAACGCGCAGGTGGGGCTGTGCCGGCCGGGCGACATCGGCGCCGATGTCTGTCACCTGAACCTGCACAAGACCTTCTGCATCCCGCACGGGGGCGGCGGGCCAGGGATGGGGCCGATTGGTGTCGCGTCACATCTGGCGCCCTTCTTACCCGGCCATCCGGTCACCAAGCTCGGGGGCAAGGAGTCCATCGGGCCGGTCTCGGCCGCGCCTTACGGCAGCGCGAGCATCCTGGCGATCTCCTGGGTGTATATCGCCCTGATGGGCGGGGACGGGCTGACCAAGGCCTCCAAGGTCGCGATCCTGAACGCCAACTATATGGCCAAGCGCCTGGAAAAAGAATTCCCGGTTCTCTACACCGGAAAACACGGGCTTGTGGCTCACGAGTTCATCCTGGATCTTCGGCAATTCAAGGAAAAGGCAGGCGTTGAGGTGATTGATGTGGCCAAGCGCCTGATGGACTACGGCTTTCACGCCCCGACGATGTCCTTCCCGGTCCCGGGGACTCTGATGATCGAGCCGACTGAGAGCGAGTCCAAGGCCGAATTGGATCGGTTTTGTGACGCGCTGATCGCGATTCGCGGGGAGGTCCAGGAAATCCTCGAGGGGCGCCTGCCGCGCGACAACAACCCGCTCAAGAACGCGCCGCACACCGCGCAGGAGGTGACCGCCAGCGTCTGGAACCATCCCTACAGCCGCGAGCAAGCGGCCTTCCCAGCCCCCTGGGTGCGCGAGTATAAGTTCTGGCCGGCGGTGGCGCGGATTGATGATGCCTATGGGGATCGGAATCTCGTCT
>Ga0209376_1001099_pt1 | contig 28353 bp, 25 predicted proteins | sample GraSoiAngelo_134_FD_185891 | JGI IMG/M metagenome (GOLD analysis project Ga0209376, IMG submission 185891) | Grasslands soil microbial communities from the Angelo Coastal Reserve, California, USA - 14_0929_05_30cm (SPAdes) (version 2) | ecosystem: Environmental > Terrestrial > Soil > Grasslands ... | reverse complement strand
GCCTTTCCGGAATTCTAATGACGGTGGCGCATTTTGTTTTCGCCTATCATTTCTTGCTCATGCTTCTCGGCCTTGGCCGGACCGCCAGCGTGCCGACATTTTTGAATCCGGTGAACCCTGAACCTGGGGAGATGGTCGCGCACTGATGAAAGGTTTCACTCCGCTCGTTCTTGGAATCCTCGCGACCCTTGCGTTCTCCTGGCTTGGGCTCGCTTACATTCCTGATTTGCAGATTGGTCATCTCGACCCGCAAAGCGACGAAGAAGGCACCGACATTTATCCGATGCCGAAATCGGGAATGGCCGAGCGTGGCCGGCGCATTTACGTTGCGAACGGTTGCTTCTATTGCCACAGCGAACAGGTCCGCGCCGATTACGCCGCCTCCGATATCGATCGTCCGCGAGACGCCGCTCCAAGTCCGCCCTCAAAATGGGGTGACCGCCGCAGCGCCCCGCGCGATTACATTTTCGATCGGCCGGCGTTGCTGGGTAAAATGCGAATGGGTCCTGATTTGGCCAACATCGGCAAAGCCGCCCCGGCCGAGGAAGAAGCCGCGCCAGCGCAGCCAAGCCCAGCGAACCCGGCGAATCCTGCTCCGCCTGGTGCGTCGCCGCCCGCTGCCAATGTCTCACCTCCACCCGGAAACGCCGCCGCGCAACAAAACGCCAAGCCTGCCGCGCAACCATCTGCTCCGCCAGCACCTGCCGCATCGCCGTCCGCGGCCAATGCTCCACCTCCGCCGGCAAACGCTCAACAAAACACCAAGCCCGCCGCGCAACCATCTACACCGCCCGCACCTGCTGCGTCGCCGCCCGCGACCGATGCCTCGCCCACGCCGACAAACGCCACGGCCCAACAAAATGCCAAGCCTCCCGCACAACCACCTACTTCGCCGGCACCTGCTGCACCGCCCGCGCAAGCCGCCGCAGCTCCTTCGCCTGCTGCGTCACCTTCGGAATCCCCGGCGCCCTACTCCGCTGCCTGGCATCATCAACATCTTTATGCGCCGCGCAGTCTGAATCTCGATTCAGACATGCCAGCCTACAAATTCCTCTACGAAAAACGGCGCGTCGGTGGCGAACAATCAGCCGACGCCATCAATTTGCGCGGCGAGGGCGCGCCTGGGGAAGGCTGGGAAATTGTGCCGACCTACGACGCAAAATGTCTCGTAGCTTATTTGATGTCGCTCAATCAATCGCATCCGTTGAACGAAGTGAAATCCGCCGCACCACCGGCCGCATCGCCCGCTGCTGCTAAACCTGTTGCAAAATAATGAACGGCTCAGATTCCACACCGCTGCATCGCCAGGGGATGGATTATGGCGAGAGCGAGGACGTGCAAAAAGTGCACGCTGCGATTCAGCGGGAGAAACAGGAACCGCGCGTGGGATTGGAGCCGCTTTCCCTCTGGCTGATCGGAATCTACGCCCTCGCCGTTTTCTTTGGCGGCGCCTATCTCGGTCGCTTCTCCGGAAGCTTTAGCGGCAACAGTTTAGATCCAGGCACAGTCCCGACCAAGTCACACGGGCCCGGCCCCGGTGGCGGTGGACAGCAACCGCAGCAAGAGCTTACGCCCGCCGAGCGCGGCAAAAAGGTTTTTATGGCGAATTGCGCGGTGTGCCATCAAGCAAGCGGACTCGGATCGCAAAGCCAGGGTTATCCGCCGCTTGCCGGATCTGAAATTACCAACGGCGGCTCCCGTCGCGCCGCCATGGTCGTGATGAAGGGTTTGCAAGGTCCGATCACGGTGAAGGGACAACAATACGGCAGCGCTGTGATGCAGCCGTGGGAGACCTTGGGTGACCAAAAGGTCGCCGACGTCCTCACTTATGAGCGACAGGAGTGGGGAAACCACGGCGGCCCGGTTACCAAGGAACAGATCGCGGCCTTACGCAAAGAACTGGCCAATCATCCCGCCTCATTTACGGGACCCGATCTGGAAGCTGTTCCCACCGACGCAAATCTCCCGGGCGGCGAGGAAGGCGCTGCTCCACCTAAGCCAGGCGAGCAAGCCAAACCTGGCGCACCGCCGCAAGGATCAGTGCCGCCAGCTACGCCCGGCGCTCAACCGCCCAAGCCCTGATTGTCCTCCCGAGCGAAGTCGAGGGATCCCGGTGCGCTACCTTAAAAGCTCTCATGGCGGGATCCCTCGGTCCGAGCCGGACTGGCGTATTCGCTCGGGATGACAGGATTAAAAAATGAAGAACTACTGGCTCGTGAAATCTGAACCGGCCTCCTATTCCTGGGATGATCTCGTTGCCGAGGGCAAGACTAGTTGGACCGGCGTGCGCAATTTCACCGCGCGAAATAATCTTCGCAGCATGCACCTGGGCGACGAGGTTCTCTTTTATCACAGCGTCACAGACAAAGCGGTCGTCGGCATTGCCAAAGTCGTTCGCGCCGCCTATCCGGATCCCACCGCGAAAGAAGGCGATTGGAGTACGGTCGATCTGGCGCCAGTCAAACCGCTTCGCCGCCCTATCACCTTGGACCAGATCAAAGCGAGAAGATCGTTGAAAAACATTTCCCTGGTCCGCCAATCGCGCCTTTCTGTCCACGCTCTCACTGCCGCCGAGTTCCGCGAAATTCTAAGTCTGGCATAGTGCTCACACTGCCGTCATCCCGAGCTGCGAAGGCGGCGAGGGACCTCACAACAACCGAGCGATCACACGAATAATTTTGTGTGATCAAATGTGTCTGCGTGAGGTCCCTTGCTTGCGCTCGGGATGACGAACGGTTTAGAGCGCCGCCGCCAACAATTCTGCCATGTGCATCGGCCGCATCTCCGACAATTCAGAAATCTGATGCCGGCAACTCGTTCCTGAAGCAATCACCGTAACATTCGGCCCTTCCGCGCGAATTTTTTGCAGCATCGGCGCCGCCACCTGCAGCGACAGTTCACGCTTCGCTTCCATCATCCCAAATGCTCCGGCCATTCCGCAGCATCCGGTTTCCAGAACCTTCGCCTTACGTCCGGGAAGTTTGTCGACCAACCGGGCCATGAATGCCGGATCCAAAATTGATTTCGCGTGACAGTGCGCGTGGATGGCAACGGACTCATCGCGCTCCTGAAATCGCAGCTTCGTTGGTTCGCGCTTCAGCACGTCGTTCACAAATTTCTCGAAAAGAAAACTGCGTTCAGCGACTGACTCCGCGCCTGGGATTTTCAGTTCGCGATAATCCTCCGCGAACATCGAGTAACATGATGGCTCGAGGAACAGGATTGGGGGATTAGAGGTCCGAGTCGGACTGGCATTTTGGAGGGATGAAAGAAGGTTGATGTTGTGCTCGGCGAACTTCGCGGCGGTGTCGAGGTTCCCCTGACTGAATGCCGGGCGGCCGCAGCATTTGCGTCTGTGAGCTAACAAGACGTGGACACCAAGCGCTTCGAGAATCTTTACCGCCGCGATCCCAATGTGTGGCTCGTTGTAGCGCACAAAAGTATCGTCCCAGAGAATGACCTCTTTGTAGCCGCGATCGATGATCGCGGCGCCGGGGTCACCGACCCCGGCTACAGTGGCGTTTCGGCGGTCATAGACCGCCGCTACAGCGTGTTTCTGGAACCACCGATCAAATCTCTCGCTCGCGTATTTCGGCAAGGATCGTTTAGCCGATAGGCCGATCGTTTTTTCCATTAAGGCACGCAATGGCTTGAATCTGAGCGCCGCGTTTGCCGTTCGCGGAAACGCGCAGCCGATTTCGCCTAACAGATCGGGCCGGCTCAGAATTCGTTGGCGCAAACCAAGTCCATGTTTTCGAATCGCGGCGTAAAGCAATTCCGCCTTTAGCAACGCCAGATTCACGTTCGACGGGCATTCCGGCGTGCAACCTTTGCACGACAGACAATTGCTCAGCGCCGCATCCAATTCTTCTGATTCCAGCGGATCGTTGCCATTCTCGCGCCACTGCAAAATTTTCCGTATCACGTTGGCCCGACCGCGGGTGGACATAACTTCCTCGCCGGTCGCGAGGAAAGTGGGACACATCGTGGGCACTTCCTTGCGGCAGCCGCCGCAGCCGTTGCATTGCTCCAGATTGCCGATGAAGGACCGATCTTTGAACGCGAAAGCGAGCCGGGGCGTGAATTGCAGTTCGATCGGTCGCGTAAAATTTTCACGCAAACTCGAGTCGATCTGAAACTTGCCAGTGCCGAAAATTTTTCCCGGATTCATCCGGCCGCGGGGATCGAAAATGCGTTTGATTTCGCGCATCGCTCCGAGCAACTCGTCGCCCAATTGTTCGCGCATGTATTCGGTGCGCGCGATGCCGACACCATGCTCGGCTGAGAGCGAACCTTTGAACTGCTTCACCAGCGCGGAGGTTTCGTCCGCGACCTGGCGAAATTTTTTCAAATCTTCCGCACTATGAAGATCGAGTACTGGTCGAACATGCAGAAGCCCGCTCGCGGCGTGACCATAGTAGGAAGCTTCAAGCCCCAGCGGTCGCATGATCCCTTCCAACCCGCGGACGTATTCGGGTAATTGCGCCGGCCGTACCGCCGCGTCTTCGATGAATGCGACCGGTTTCTTCGCGCCGACGCATCCGGTCAGCAACGACAAGCCAGCTTTGCGAACCGACCAAACCAGATCCATTTCTCGCGCGCTCGTTAAAATCTTCGAGCGCAATCCGAGCCGGCGCGCCTGCAAAATCGCCAGACGCTCCGCCACGTTCGCGTCATAGAATTCAACGATTAGAACCGCGGCACATGGGTTCGCATCCAGCTCCATCAAATCGCGTGCCGCTTGAAAATGAAGCTGCCCCCTTGTCTGATCGAGTAATGGCCGATCAATATGCTCGACGGCGGCCGGTTTCAGATCGAGCAGCGCGACCGTGGCCTGCATTGCCTCGTTGACGCTCGGGAAAAAAATCAGGCCCAGGCCTTTCTCCCGTGGCAGCGGCGAAATTTTCAGCTCAGCCGAAAAGATTGCTGCCAATGTTCCTTCGCTGCCGGCGAGAATTTCATTCAAATTTTTTGGCGCCCGCAGGAAACGTTCGAGCCCATATCCTGGCCAGCGCTTGATCATTCCCGGCGGCCAGCGCTCCGCCATTTCCGACGTTTGTCGGCGGAGCAGTTGTTCAATTTGTGCGCGTTCCGCTTCCAGCGCGCCGTGCTGCGCGCCGATTTTTTCGATTCGTCCATCCGCCAGGACAATCTCGGTTGCCAGCACATGGTCGGCAGTTGTTCCGTAAAATGGTGCGCGCGCGCCGGAGGAATTATTCGCGATCATTCCGCCGATGGTTGCGCGGGAACTCGTCGCCACATCCGGCCCAAAACAAAAGCCGTGCGGTTTCAGAAAAGCGTTTAATTGATCCAGCACCACGCCAGCGCCCACGCGCACGCTGCGTTTTTCCAGTAGCAGCTCAGAAATCGCGCGATTATGGCGCGAGAAATCGACGATCAATCCGTCGCCGATTGCGTTACCGACCAGGCTGGTGCCGGCGCCACGCGGCGTGATGGAAAATCCGGCATCTATTCCGGCGCAAATGACCGCGCTCGCCTCTCGGGCCGAACGCGGAAAAGCAGCAGCCTCTGGCTCGATCTGGTAAATGGACGCGTCGGTCGCGAATAGAATGCAGGTCAAGCGATCCGCGCGCACGTCGCAACCGGTTTGTTGCAATTTGCGCAGCGCCGCATCTGTCACATTGCAATATCGCGCGTTCGATCGCACCCGTCATCCCCAGTCCGGCAGCTGCCGGATCGAGGGATCCCGATGCGTCACCTTGAAGATGACAATCGGTTAACGGAGGGACTCGCCGCGGCGAGTCCCTCCGCGGTCGGCTCCGCTCGAGATGACAGTCATTTCGGCTTTGCAAACGGGCTTTGTCTTTCAATAGTTGATGCGGTAAATTTTTCTTCGCATGGACGCCACTACCCATCCGCACGGAACGCCTGAAACCCACCATCCCGACGAACACGGACACGAACACCACGAGCTCGGCTTCATCCGTAAATACATTTTCTCCACCGATCACAAGGTGATCGGCATCCAATACGGCATCAGCGGTCTGCTCTTTTTGTTCTTCGGCTTTTGCCTGATGATGATGATGCGCTGGCAACTCGCTTATCCGGGCCAGGCGATGCCGCTAATCGGGAACGCGCTCAACCATTTCTTTGGAACCGGCTCGATGCCGGACGGCAAAATGACGCCGGAGTTCTACAATTCACTCGGCGCCATGCACGGGACGATCATGATCTTTCTCGGGGTAGTGCCGCTCGCCTTCGCCGCCTTCGGAAATTTTGTCGTCCCGCTCCAAATCGGTGCGCCCGACATGACGTTCCCTAAAGTAAACGCCGCCAGTTATTGGGCGTTTGTCGTCGGCGGCATCATTATGCTGGTGAGTTTTTTTGTTCCCGGCGGTGCTGCCAAAGGCGGTTGGACTTCCTATACGCCACTCGGAGTCATCGCCGATACCGGCCCGAATTTTCATCCCTTTTTTAACGGGCAAACTCTCTGGCTCCTCGGCTTTATTTTTCTGATTACGTCGTCACTGCTGGGCGCAATCAATTTCATCACCACCATCATCCAGTTGCGCGCGCCCGGGCTGACCTGGATGCGTCTGCCATTTTTCGTCTGGGCCCAATTTGTCACTGCCTTCCTATTGTTGCTCGCGTTCCCGCCGTTGGAAGCAGCAATAGTGATGCAGTTCATGGATCGCGTTGCCTCGACCAGCTTTTTCATGCCGACCGGGCTGGTGGTGAACGGAGCGCCGTTGCAGGTCAGCGGCGGCGGCAGCCCGCTGTTATGGCAACATTTGTTTTGGTTCCTCGGTCACCCGGAAGTCTACGTCCTGATTTTGCCCGGCATGGGCATCGTGGCCGAAATCCTTGCTAATAATTCGCGTAAACCGCTTTGGGGTTACAAATCACTGGTCTTCGCCGCCCTCGTCCTCGGTTTTCTTTCCTTTGTTGTGTGGGCCCATCACATGTGGCTCACCGGTATGGGGTCGGCGGTGAGCGCATTTTTCCAAACCACCACACTGATCATTTCCATTCCTTCCGTCATCATCCTAAGCGCATTTTTCATCTCGCTCTGGGGCGGTTCGATTCGATTTACCGTGCCGATGCTTTTCGCCACCGCCTTTCTCCCGATGTTCGGCATCGGTGGCCTCACTGGCATTCCGCTCGCGTTTAATTCCGCCGATCTTTATTTGCATGACACCTATTACGTCATCGCTCATTTCCATTACATCGTCGCGCCCGGCACCATTTTCGCCTTGTTTGCCGGCATCTATTACTGGTTCCCGAAAGCGAGCGGCCGAATGATGAATGAGTTCTGGGGGAAAGTGCATTTTTGGCCTTCGCTTATCTGCATGAACGTGATTTTCCTGCCGATGTTTTTGCAGGGAATGCTGGGGATGCATCGGCGTTGGTATGATGGCGGGCAGGGCTGGAATGTTTCCGGCGAGCACATCTGGGGATTAACCGGGTTCCAATGGAATACGCCGATCTCGATTGCGGCCTGGGTCATGGGATTGGCCCAAATCCCGTTCATCATTAATTTTTTCTACAGCATCTGGAAAGGGAAGAAGGTCGAAAACGACAATCCCTGGGACGCGACCACCCTGGAGTGGACGGCGCCATCACCGCCCGGTCACGGCAATTTCATTAAAGCGCCAGTGGCTTATCGCGGCCCTTACGAATACAGCCTGCCACGGCGTGGTAAAGACTACACCATGCAAAACGAACCGATCGAAGCGAGCGAGCTGACGACGGCGCATCCCGCCCGCGAACCAGTTTTGCGCGCATAAAGAGATGGAAATTCCCTATACCGTAAGCGCGCGTCGCGACACAGGCCTCTGGAACGCCAAGGTTGGGATCTGGTTGTTTCTCGCGTCGGAAGTAATGCTCTTCGGCGGTTTGTTTTCCGCCTACATTTTTTTGCGATTGGATGCCGGGCCGGGCGATTGGCCGCACGGTTTGTTGAACGTTCCCGTCGGCACCATGAACACCGCCATCCTGATCGCGTCATCGGTTACGGTCGTGCTAGCCTGGGCGGCGTTAAAGATGCGTGACTTGACCAAGTACAGAATCTACATGGCGATCACTATTCTTTGCGGGGTGGTCTTCCTCGTGGTCAAGCTCGCTTATGAGTGGCCGCAAAAATTCGACCACTTCGGCGCCTTCATTAAAGAAGATGCCCTGGGAAAATATGAACAGTATCTGGGGAACAAACATCTGCTCGAGAAAGGCCTGCCGCCGCGCAAAGAGATCACGGGTCACCTTCACAACAAACAAGCTCTGACCGATGCGAACATCAAAGAGTACGAGATCGCGCTCGACCCGGTCTACGCCGACCCCACCAATCCAGTGATGGATCGACCTCATTTTTGGCCGAAGCCAGCCACGGACAAAATCGCGAGTATTGAGAAAGAAGATGTCCAATACGCCAACATGTTTTTGCCGAAACACAGTTCGTATTTCGCGAGTTATTTTACCATCACCGGCTTGCACGGCGCGCACGTCCTCGGTGGCGTGCTCGTTTTTTGTTACATGATGCTGCCGGCCAGCACCCGCATCTATCGGCACAACCCAGAACATTTGGCCAATCGGGTGGAAGTGGCCGGCCTTTTCTGGCACTTCGTCGATCTGGTTTGGATCTTCGTGTTTCCGCTCTTTTATCTTCTCTAACGATGAATAATCCGCCCGATATTTCACCAGTCGAACACGAGACCGAGGAATATGCGCACGAGGTGCGCCGCCACGTTCGCGGATATTTGATGGTGGGCGCAACGCTCCTCGCCTTCACCGCCATCACTGTCGCCCTCTCCTACGTGAATTTCGGCACGCAAAAAGCAAACGTGGCCGTCGCACTCCTCGTCGCAACCTTCAAGGCTGGGCTTGTTGCCGCCATCTTCATGCACTTGTCGGCGGAAAAGCGTCTGATTTATCGTGTCCTCATTTTTACCGGCTTTTTCGTGCTCGGACTTTTCTGGCTCACCTACCTCGCTTGGTACGACCCCGTTCACCGCTAATGTCGATCAAAGGTTTTCACATTGTTTTTATTGTCTTCTCGACCCTGCTGGCGTTGGGAATCGGCTGCTATTGCGTTTGGGTCGATTTGACCGTGGGCGAGCCGATTTATCGGACCGGGGCGATCGCCTCGTTTGTCTCGGCCGTGGTGTTGATTGTTTACGGCGTATTGTTCTATCGGAAAATGAAACGGCTGCGTTTGATCACATGAAAGCGATTTTGGTTTCTGCTGTTTTAGTTTGTGCGTCGGTGATGCAAACCTTCGCGTGCTCGACCTGCTTCGGAAATTATGCCGACGTTGGCGGTCCCCCTCCGGCAAATGTGCAGCACCTCGCGATCGCAATCTGGGCATTAATGTTCATCGTTATGTCCGTGTTGGGCGGAATCGGCGCCTTCAGCTTTCATCTCTGGCGTTGCGCTCGCCATCCGCTGGAACCGTATGAGCAATTGATCGAGGAAGATTTGTCGCGATATGAGTAGGCTTGCTTTGATCAACGAATTCTTCGGCCAGCCGCCGAATGCCTCCGAACACGGCTATCAGATCGATCACATCCTGGAGTTTTGCCATTGGTTCATGGGCGCGCTCTTCGTCGGATGGCTGGTCTTTTTCCTGTATGTTCTGTTTCGTTATCACCGTAGCCGCCATCCCGTGGCCGATCACGAGGGTGTGACAAGCGGCATTTCCACTCATTTGGAATTTGTAGTGGTCTTGATTGAAGCCGTGCTCCTAATTGGCTTCGCTGTGCCGTTGTGGGCCAAACGCGTAAATCAATTCCCCGAAACCCGCGATGCCATCCTTGTCCACACGGTCGGGCAGCAATTCAACTGGACGCACCATCTTCCCGGTCCCGACGGCATCTTTGGTCGGCGCGATCTCAACCTCGTGAGCAATTCCAATCCGCTTGGTTTGGATAACAACGATCCGGCGGCCAAGGATGATATCGTTGTTCCGGGCGAATTACATGTTCCGGTTAATCGCTCCGTTATTATTGAATTGTCCTCCAAGGATGTGATCCACAATTTTTGTCTGCCGCACATGCGCATCGCCCAAGATGCGATTCCTGGCTCGATCATTCCGATGTGGTTTAAACCGATCAAGGTCGGCACCTACGAGGTGATCTGCGGACAACTCTGCGGTCTCGGACATTATAGTATGAAAGGCAGTGTCGTCGTCGATACGCCGGAGGATTATCAAGCGTGGTTGAAAGAGCGCGCTGAGATGGCCGCCCAGTCGCAGGCTGCTCCGCCGCCGCCGACGCCGGGATCATCACCTGGAACCGTGCCGCTGCCCGGCGCACCCAATCCAGCGAATCAGGCAGCACCGCCAGCCGGCAATCAGCCCGCGCCCTCGCCGTCAGCGAGCCCGGGGTAGCGCACGCGTCTCGCGTGTTGGTTTTGGCGACTCGCCAAAACAATCTTTTCCGGAGAAGTCCGCGATGACGAGACGTCATCGCCAACACGCGAGACGCGTGCGCTACCTGGAACACCGCGGCGACGGTTTGCGTGATTCCGGGGAGCGCAGGCTGCCAGCCTGCAAGTCTCGGCAGCCTGCCGAGACTGTTTGGAAAATTCAAATCAATAGCGCGTGCAATCAAATGTTGCCGCCAGGCTGCCGGCAACTGCGGGCTAGCAGCCCGCGCTCCCCAGAGCGGAGGCAGAGCGACCCGGAATTTTGTGCGCGCCGCATCTACGATTAATCTTTAGCTGTTTCAATGAACGTCAGATCTGAGCCAAAATCGATGTCATGGCTAAACCGCTTCGCCTGGTTCACCGCCTTCGCCACGCTGCTCCTGATTTGCAGCGGCGGCATGGTCACGAGCAAAGGCGTGGGTCTCGCGGTCCCGGATTGGCCGACCACTTTCGGGTACAACATGTTTCTCTTTCCCGCTTCGGAATGGATCGGCGGGATTTTTTTTGAGCACACTCATCGTTTGATCGCTTCCACTGTCGGATTTCTTACAATTATCCTGGCAGCGTGGCTTTGGTTCGCAGATCCACGCCGTCGGGTTCGTATGCTCGGGATTGCCGCGGTTGGTGGCGTCATCTTGCAAGGTGTTCTCGGTGGTTTGCGCGTGACGATGCTGAAAGATGAAATCGGAATCTTTCATGCCTGCCTGGCGCAGGCCTTCTTCGGTTTAATTGTCATCATCGCGTTGGTGACTTCGCGATCCTGGCGCGCTGTAGCCGCGGTCGCTGACCGCGGCAAATCATTGCGCGTCGCGCTGGTAACGACCACGTTCATTTATCTTCAACTCACGCTCGGTGCGACGATGCGACATCAGCATCGCGATCTTGCTATCACCGATTTCCCGACCGCCTATGGTCAATGGCTTCCCGATACCAGCGCACCCGCAATCGCAAAAATTAACGCCGCGCGCGACACCATTGGGATGTCCGACGTTTCCGCCGCGCAAATCTGGTTGCAAATGGCGCACCGTTTCGGCGCCGTTCTCGTCGCCATTGGAGTGATTTGGTTTTTCGTTTCCGCGCATCGCGAGAAAATTTCTCCGTTGCGCGGGCTCTCCACCGCCTGGCTCATCGGTGTTCTGGTCCAACTTATCCTCGGTGCCTGGACGATCTGGAGCAACAAAGCCGCTGACGTGGCGACCACGCATGTGGCTGTAGGCGCAACCATGCTTGGTCTCGGCGCGGTCATTTGCGCATTTTGCTTTCGTCAAAGCGAAACGGCCTTCGCATTTTCTTTATCGCGTCAGGGAAAATCTGATCCGGTCATTGCATGAAAAGCGCGGATTACCAGCAGCCCGCTGTTGAAGCTTCAGCGGCGCAAATCCCGGAGCACGGGAGATTGTCCGATTTCTCGCAGTTGATCAAAACGCGGCTGACATTTTTGGTGCTGGTTACCACCGGGGTCGGTTTTTACGTAGGAACGCGTGGTTCGGTCGATCTCGTTCGGTTATCTAACGTCCTAGTGGGCGCGGCCCTGGCCGCTGCCGGCGCGTCCGCGCTAAATCAGTGGTGGGAGCGCGATCTCGATGCCTTAATGTCGCGCACGCGGATGCGGCCGGTGCCGGCCGGCAGAATGCGAGCGGGCAGCGCTTTAATCTTGGGGTGTTTTATGGCGCTTATCGGGATTATTTATCTCGCCGTAACCACAAATTTTCTCGCGACCATTCTTACCGCTCTCACTGTGGTCATTTACATTTTTGCTTACACGCCGCTGAAACGCGTTACCAACACCAACACTTTGATCGGCGCCATTCCAGGCGCGCTTCCGCCTCTGATCGGGTGGGCGGCGGCCCGCGACTCGCTCAATTTCGGGGCCTGGACTTTGTTCGCGATCGTTTTTGTATGGCAAATCCCGCACTTCTTTGCCATCGCCTGGCTTTGTCGTCGGGATTACGAGCGGGCCGGATTTCGCATGCTCTCGAGCGACGATGAAACGGGGGTTCGCAGCGCCAGTCAGGCCGTCCTTTTTTGCATGCTCCTGTTGCTGATCGCGGGAACCCCGGCGTTTATCGGCATGACAAATTCAATTTATCTGTTGGCCGAAATAATCCTGGGAGGACTTTTCACCGCGGTGGCAATGCGTTTTCATCGCGCTGGCAACACCGGCAACGCGCGACTCCTCTTTTTCTCGTCAATAATTTATCTGCCGCTTTTGTTTGCTGTATTAATGTTAACCAAATTGTGACAGCCACTGTTGTTTCATCGAATCCAGCGACCCAGCGCAAATCGCGAGCAACTATGCTGGTGCTCATTCTTTTTCCGCTCGTGATCGGTGCGTCGATGCTCTGGTTGCGTCACGTTGAAGTGCAACGGCTGGCAGGTCGCCAAATCCAGGGCTACGGCGCGGTTCCGCCATTTCAGTTAGTCAATCAGGATGGGCAACCCTTCGGCAGTTCCAATCTCGCCGGCAAAATTTGGATCGCGGATTTCATATACTCCACCTGCCCCGGTCCGTGCCCGATGATCAGCAGTCGAATGAGTGAGATGCAAAAACCGCTCGAGAAAACCGATGTGCATTTCATTTCCTTCACGGTAGATCCTGATAAAGACACTCCGGCGCAGTTGCGCGAATACGCCAACCGTTTGCAGGCCCAGCCAGGCCGTTGGGATTTTCTCACTGGACCAAAATCAGAAATTTACAATTTGTCGCAGCATGGATTCAAACTCGCGGCGGCTGATCGCAGCAGTAGCAGTACCGAGCCACTGCACAGCACGCGCATGATTTTGGTCGATCGGCGCGGGCAGATTCGTGGCTACTATGACGCAACCACCGCCGATGCGATTACCAAGCTATTAGCCGATACAAATCATCTGCTAAAAGAACAGCCGCTCTAACTCAGGCGCGCATCGGTCCCTCATCTGCAACCCGCTGTAAATACTCGCGATACTCGCCTTTGGGTAAGCGATCGATCAATGCGGTCAGCTTCCGTGCGTCGATGAATCCCATCCGCAGCGCAATTTCTTCGAGACACGCGATCTTCATTCCCTGACGATGCTCGATCGTGGCGATGTAATTGCCCGCCTCCAGCAGGCTCGTCGGTGTCCCGGTATCGAGCCAGGCGATGCCACGCCCGAGTTGTTTCACGCGCAGGTCGCCCTGCTTGAGGTATTGCAAATTCAAATCCGTGATTTCGATCTCGCCGCGCCCTGAAGGTTTCAGCTCCCGACAAAATTCCACCACTCGATCGTCGAAAATGTAAAGTCCGGGCACAGCGAATTGGCTCCGCGGATGCTTCGGTTTTTCTTCGAGGCTGATCGCCTTGCCGGCGTTGTCGAATTCCACGACACCATAACGCTGTGGATCGCGCACTTGATAACCGAAAATGCAGGCGCCGCGCTCGAGCGCCAGCGCCTCGCGGTAGAAATCGAGTTTCCCGTAAAAGATGTTGTCGCCCAAAATTAGCGATGCCCCGGCGACTCCCACAAATTTTGCGCCGATCAAAAACGCTTGCGCGATTCCTTCCGGTTTTGGTTGTTCTGCGTATTCGAGTTCGATACCAAAGCGCGAGCCGTCGCCCAGGAATTCGCGCAGCATCGGCAGATCTTTTGGCGTCGAAATGATCAAGATTTCCCGCAACCCGCCAAGCATGAGCGTCGCGAGTGGATAACAAATCATCGGTTTATCGTAAACTGGGAGCAGTTGTTTGCAGACAATGGTGGTCAGCGGAAACAAGCGAGTCCCCACCCCGCCCGCGAGCAAGATCGCTTTTTTTGTCATCGGCTCATTCCTGACAGAATTCGGCGCGCGGTCAAACCGAAGACATGACGAGTTCGAAACGCTCAAGCAACGGCTCGATCGTTTTCTCGATTGTAAATTTCTGCTCGATGCGTAAACGGCCGGCATGGCCGAAATTGGCCCGCAAATTTTCATCGCGTGCGAACTGCTCCATCGCATCGGCTAATGCCCGCGCATCGCGCGGCGGAGCGAGCAAACCAGTTTCCCGATTCGCAACGAGTTCTGGAATTCCAGCGACGGTGGTGGAAACGACTGGCTTTCCAGTCGCCATCGCTTCTGCGATGACTGTCGGAAAAATGTCGCTCGCGCCGCGTTCGTCTGGCGCGGAAGCGAGGACAAAAATGTCGCAACGATGCAACGCGGTCAGGACGTAATCTTGCGATTGCTCGCCAGCAAAATGAATTCGTTCACGCAAATTCTGCCGGCTGACGCGTTGCTCCAGTTCCTCGGCCAAAGCACCCTCGCCGATTATTTCACAATCGAAATTTAATCCGCGTTTTTGCAATTCCGCGCAGGCGTCGATCAGGAAATGGAAGCCCTTGAAGGCGACAAGACGTCCAACGCTAAGGAATCGAATTTTGGAGGGACGTGCTTCCGCCCGTCCCGGGACCGCCGAAAGCACGTCCCGCCGCGGAAAACGGCTAAGCTCGGTCCCGTTGTAAACACGGAAAATCTTTTCGCGTGATTCTGGGCAACGCGCCGCCAGCAGATCGCGGCTGTAATCGGTTTCAGCACCGACAAACTCCGCGCTGGCGCAAAGTTCGCGCAATAATTCGTCATTGCCGAGATCGCTCATAAAATCCTGACCATGCGCAGTCATGCTGAAGGCAATTCCACTGATTGCTCTCACGAACATGGCGGTGTGCGCGGCGCGATTGGCAAAATGGACATGAAAATGGGGCACCCGTTCGCGCTCGAAGAGCTCGACAAAAAAAAGCGCGTTCCGCGCACGCAACGCCGCCTTGTATTCGGGCCCGTATTTTTTTTCGTGTTGCGCGACGAGCTCTGTGGGCCAGCGCCCTTTGCGTTTCGCTTTTCGCGCCAGAGCATCGAGATCGCGTGACGATGGTGCGTAGCGAATTGGCGCACGCAGTCTTGTCAGATACTCGTGACGCAGCGCCGTCTTGGGCGGATAAAGCGAGCCGAGCACAATTTTATGATCGCGTCGCTCCAGCTCGAGCATTTCCGCGTCGCAAAACGTTTGCGAGAGGACGGGGTAGCGCGAATAGAGATAACCGAGTCGCATTCCAAGAGCGGAAACCGGAAAGTGGAACTCGGAAAGGAAAAAATACGGTCATGATCGAAACAGAACCGGATCTGTGAATCAGCCGGCTGTGATAGTAGGTGTGTCGCATGTGATTTTGCAGGTTCGTGCAGCCGACACGGCTGCCTCTACAGGGCAGAAAAATAGCCGCGCCTGCAATTCAAGAGAAGCGCACGTCCTTGCCCGGATCCATCTCAAAGTCGAGCACGAGCGAGTCGGATGTATTCGGTTTAATGATTTCCGCTTCGAATTTTACGAAAACCGGGTCCTGGCGAAAAATCGCGTATTTGTCCATCGATTCGAAATCGAGCGCGATGAAAAAAGGCCAGGGCATGTGAGAATCGATGCGCTTGCCGCATTTGATGCTCAGCACCTCCGGGATTTTGAGCAATTGCATCCGAGCATTCATCATCATCTCCTCCACCCGGGCAGGAGTGACCTCGGCTTTGAGTTTATAAAGGACAATGTGATGAACCATGGAAGCTAAAGGTATTAGGCGGTCTGACCGAGACGTGCAAGAGCGAATCGGATGCGATTTTCGGCCGCGAAAAATCGAGGGTGGATCTCGAGGGTTAGCGTCCTGCCGCAGTCAAGTCTTCCAGTCGAGAACACCTTTTCGCAGCGCGTAAACGTATCCGATCATGAGGATGGAAACGAAACTGAGCATGCTCCAGAAAATGACCGGGTGCCCATGAATCATGTCACGATAAACCACCGCCCACGGGTACATAAACACGATCTCGAGATCGAAAAGAATGAAGAGCATGGCGATCAGATAAAACCTTACGCTGAATCGCGGTTGCGCTTCACCGATCGGTACCATCCCGCATTCATAGGGCGAATCTTTGATCCGGCTGCGGCGGCCGGCCTTACCCAGAAGCACGCTCACGATCAAGGCCGAGGCGGCGAAACCGATCGCGACAATGATCTGCAACAGGACTGGAAGATAATCTCGCAGCATCCTGCCCTCGCTGTCGCCCGAGAGTTATCTGACCGCTGTTACGGGAACATGACCGTTTTGCGGCGCAATCGCGCTGGCTAGAGCGGAAGGCAAACCTTTGTATTTCTTGCCGTTCTTTTTGACAGCGCCACGGGCAACCAGATTTTGCAACTTTTCGTATGCACGCAAACGCAGCATTTCCTCGCCACCGCTGGCGGCGTTGCGGGCGCGGAGATTTTCGTGCACGATGTCGAAGAGTTGCTTGAACTCGAACGACGCCCGGCGCGAAAGCACTGCGACGAGTTCCTCGGTCACCAAATCAGGAACTCGGCGTGAAAATGCGTTTTTCTTAAGTATAGCCATAGAGCCGACAACCTAACATAAAGTGACCAAAACGCAGCACATTTCTGATGGGTACGAGCAGAAAAATCGCCTCGCGTAGCTATAATTTCTACAACTTCCGCCGCGGATGGCCATGAGGGCTAGGGAGTTGGCAATGGCTGGGCCATACTGGGCGAGGGCGACGCCAGCGCCGGTGCCGCAAACGGCGAAGCGCCCTTCTGCTGATGCTGCTGAAAAATCATCGCCCCAACGTAGGCCGCTCCCGCCGCAATCCCTGCCTGCCCCATGGTGATGGTGCCGGCTGATTCCGAGCGATAGCCGCCGTCAACATACGACTGTGATGCCACCACGGAACTCAGATGCTTTGTGATAACGTCTGTCGGAGGCAACTTATTTGGATCAAACCGCTCCGAGAGGCTCGGCACAAATGCTGCGCTCATCTGTAGAATCGGCCTCAATGTCGCGTCCAATCGCGAGTAGAGCGCTGCCAGGTCAATGTAAGCGAACATTTGTTGCGGCTCGGGAACAAGCTTGCTGGCGGCGCGAAAATTCTCGCTCGCGCTAAGTCCGTTTCCGGGCGGGGCTTGGGTGACGACACGATCGACGCTTGCCGCATCCAGCCCGACTGCGAGAAGTCGATCTGAAACGGCAAGGGTCGGGCTTACTGCTGCCAGGACTCCGGAGGTCGGCGCGCTGTAATATTCGGCATTGTTTCGCGACGATTTTTGCCATCCGCTCGACGACGCTATGGCGCCGGCGATCTTCCGGGCGCGCGCACTGTCGCGTACCGCCACGGTAAGAACGGCATTCGGCAGTTTCGCGTTCGCCGGCCACGCCGCCATTCCCGAAATCTCGTCGCCAAATGCCGCTTTCCAATCTTCCTTCGTCACGCCGGCCGACGAAAGCGCATTGCTGATCAGCTGCAGCGGCGCTCCCATCGATCCAGCACCGGCGGGTTCTAATGCCCATTCAAATTGCTGCTGCATGTTTGCCATGAACGCGCAGTAGAGAAGCGTGTCGGCGGGTGCCAGCGTGAGGGTCGTGCGCTCGAGCTTGGTTTCGGCCAATCGCGGCATGGCTGCGAAACCGATATCGCGAATTTTGCCGCCGTCGAAGACCATCGCGTGCGAGAAACTCTGAATGCGCTCGAGCATGGTCTGCTGATCCGAGCGCAAAGCGCGACCGCTTTGCGCTCGCAACGTCGCCAGTTTCTGTGCGAGCTGTTTCGGTTGCAGATAGAACATCCAGGCGTAATCCGCCGGCATCTGCTTCATCGCGGCACGGAAATTCGCATCCGAATCGAGAGCCGGCGTTTTCGTTCGGCCGTCTACTCGATCGAGCAGTGCTTTCAGATCTTCCTCCGTCGCCGCCGCTAGAAACTGATGTCCGGCGATGGTCGAGGCGAAGGTGAATCGCCCGCCGCTGAGGATGTCGATGTGATGTTTCTCGTAATCAGCCGAGCTGCGTTCTGTCCCAGGCGCCTTGGTCAGCAACCGCGATTTCCAGCGTTCGATCACGTTTTCCGCCTCTTTTTCCTGGCAGCGAAATTCGAAACCGCCGACCAAACGGAGAGAGTCGAAATTATTCGTTGCGAGAAAGGCATTGCGCATTCGTAGCGAAGCCGAATCATGCCAGGCCTCTTTCACGGGGCCTTTTTCCGGGAACCGGGATTTCGGTTTCTGCAAAAAGTCTTGCACCGTCCGCTCGCTGTACAATTGATAAAGATCGGTGCGGTGCCAGGCGTCTCGATTTCTCTCCGCGTCCGGCATGTGGATGAAGAGGGCGGTATCGGCCGGGAGCAGGTTCGCAATTGTGCTCGGCACTGCCGCAGGATGTTGTCGGACAATGTAGTAGGCCGTTAGCGCGGCGATCACGCCGAGCAGGATAACTAACAGAAGTCGCTTCATGGGTTGCACTGTAGCCGCGGTCGCTGGCCGCGGTAAAGCATTCTGGGGAGCGCAGCCTGCCAGCCTGCGCTCCCCGGAAGGGACTGCCTACGCGCGCGGATGAAATTTCCGATGGACCGCTTTCAAGCGCTGTTGATCGACGTGGGTATAAACCTGAGTTGTCGAGATGTCGGCGTGGCCAAGCATCTCCTGGATGATGCGCAAATCGGCGCCGTTGCCGAGCAGGTGCGTGGCAAAACTGTGTCGCAAAAGGTGCGGATAAATGTTCGCTGCCAAGCCGGACTTTTTGGCGTGTTTCTTCACAATCTGCCAGATGCGCACTGTCGTCATTTTGGTTCCGCGGGCGGAAAGAAAAACTTCGTTGCCAGTACGGCGGCCCACCAGTTTTGGCCGCTCGACCGCAAGGTAAGCCGCAAGCGCCTCGCACGCTTTGCGCCCGACCGGCACCAGGCGCGTTTTACTGCCCTTGCCGATCACCCGCAAGATGCGGTCTTCCGCGTTGAAATTTTCCAGCCGAGCATTCGCCAATTCGGAAATGCGCAGACCACTGGCGTAGAGCAGCTCGATCATGGCGCGATCACGCAAACCCAGCGGGGAAGTGGTATCGATTGCCTCAAGAAGTTGTTCGACTTGAATTTCGTTCAATGTCTCCGGCAGATATCGCTCGATCCGCGGAAGGGAAAGTGTCTCGGTCGGATCGCGCCGGACCAATTCTTTCCCCAGAAGAAAACGGAAAAAAATCTTAAGCGCGACCACGATCAACTTGATCGATGACGCGGCCAGCCCGGCCCGTTTCCGGTCGCCCAGGTATTCGGTGATGTGGTCGATGGTGACCTCGCGGGCATTTTCGAAGGAGTGTCGGCGAAGACACCATTGCGCAAATTCCGTGAGCGAGCGCCGGGTAGAAAGCTGGTAATTTTCCGAGAGACCGCGCTCGACCGCGAGGTATCGAATAAAAGCATCTATCACCTCGTCCACATTCGAAATTCAGGTCAAAGGACTTACAACGCAATCATTCGTCACCGTTGACAAAATGACATGGCGTGATCGATCATTTCTATTGCCATGAGTTTGGATCTCAACACCATTCTGAAAGACTGGCCGCACGAACCGGGCATGATCAAGGTCCGGAAAGTGACCGGCCTCGATGGGCGCGAAAAATTGCAATTGCGCATTGATCTCGGCGTCCTGCAAATGGAGATGACGGGCCGCCCCGACGGCCTGCGCCCGCACGGTTGCGACTCGTTGCTTAGTTATCACCAGAATCGCGCCCAGCTGGCGGAAGCCTCCGGCGATAATTACGAGCTGACCCCCGAGGAATGCTCGGAGCTGCAACAGGAGGGTATTCAATATTATCACCGCTATGTCAGTCTTTTTCAGCTGAGTGACTACGCCGGTGTGATCCGCGATACCCAGCGCAATCTGGATCTCTTCAGCTTTGTCGATGAACATTCGCAGCGCGAGGAGATCGTTTGGAATTTTCAGCAATTCCGCCCCTACGTGTTGATGATGAACACACGGGCGAAAGCTTCGCTTTTGCTCCATGAAGGAAAATTTGCTGACGCCATGCGCGAGATTGAGCGGGGCCGCGACACCATCATAGAGTTTTTCCAGCAATCGAATTTCCCCGAGCTTGCGACTAAAAGCAACGAGGTCGCGTTTCTGGAAGAATGGCTCGAGGAAGTGAGCGCGAAACGTCCGCGCAGCAAACTAGAGCTAATGCAGCGCGAGATGGAAAGTGCAATTGCGAAGGAGCTGTACGAAAAGGCCGCGGAATTGCGCGACGCTATCAAATTGCTCAAGGCCAACGGGCAAACGGCTGAAAAACTGAAAAGCTGAACCTGCGGTGGCAGGACCACCGGACCACTGACTGCCGGACCTAATTCGGGCTGGTGGGTCAACAAGCGGCATTTTGGACTGCGCCGGCAAAGCGAAGCGACGATGGCGCTTTTCCCGCGCTAACATTTTCGCGAGAGAAAGCGGTGTGGCGCTGCGCTTCCCGCCGCACTCCAAAAGCGCCGCCTTCTCGCCGCAGGCGAAACTTGTAGTGGTGACCCCTGGCCGGTCTTGTTGTCTCGTAGTCTTGTGGTGTTGTTATCTGTAGAAAATCCGCGCAATCCGCATGATCCGCGGTTAAAATTCCGATCGTGGCGACGCCTAACCCGAGCCTGATTGATCGCAAGGAACGTTGGGCGCGAAAAATGTCCGGCAAAGCGAAATCGCCCGACCGCCTCGCAAAACCGCTTGTCCAGCCCGGAAATCCGCCCGTCCGGCTCGGACCGCGCTCCAGCGATCGCCTTCCGCCGGGCCAGCATCTCACCCAGGGCTTCCCGATTCTCGATCTCGGCATCAAACCAGAAATCGCATTGAAAGATTGGCGCCTCGAAATCGGCGGGTTAGTGGAAAATGCGAAGACATTCACCTGGGAGGAATTCAATGCTCTCCCGCAGTTCGAAGACGTCTCCGATTTCCATTGCGTCACCACCTGGAGCAAATTCGATTGCCACTGGCGCGGTGTCGCCTTTTTCACGTTGGCGGAAATTGTGAAACCGAAACCGGAAGTGCGCCACGTTCTCTTTACTAGCTACGATGGCTATACCACCAATGTCCGAATCGAAGACGCGGTCGATGACGATGTGCTCGTGGCCACGCAGTTCGATGGCAAACCGATTACGCGCGATCACGGCGGCCCCGCGCGCGTGATTATCCCGAAACTTTATGCATGGAAAGGAGCCAAGTTTGTTCGCGCAATTGAATTCGTTGCCGAAGATCAGCCGGGTTTCTGGGAAGTCCGCGGCTACAGTAACACAGCCGATCCCTGGGGGGAGGACAGGTTTTCCTAATTGGCGATTGTCGATTACCGATTGCCGATTGCCCATTGTCGATTGCTCTGACTCCTAATCGTATTCCTATTCTGGCGTTGTAGCCGCGGTCGTTGGCCGCGGCTCTTCTCCGTAGTGGCACGCCTGTCGCCTGCTCTTTCTTGGCATGCTTTTCTTGCAGCCAACATCCGTCCCAGGCGGACCGCCAGAGAAAGACAGGCAATGGGAGCGGAGAGCGAGTGTAACGGAGTAATGGAGTGGTCGGGTAGTGGAAGTAACGAGCTGAGGCTTTCTTCTGATCCGAAAACAGCGGCGACATCGTTGGCGATTTCCCTACGAAGGCAGAACATATCCAATCCGCAGTTAGAATTTGTATTGTGCTTTGGGTTTTAGCGGACTCAATCTTCTCCTGGTATGGATTGTCGGTCTCTCAAAAAACTCTGAACATAAGATAACCAAGAAAACAAAGGGCCTTTCCTACCATCTTCGCGGTCTTCGTTTCCTTCTTTTCATCACATCCGTGCCATCAGCGTAATCTGTGGTTTGAAATTTGTAATTGTCGTTCCACCTCGAATCTGCCACGCTAGTCTGAAGTAATTGTCGTCGTGCGTCTGTTCTGCGAGCTTTTCCTGGTGGCCGTGCTTATCTGGCTCGGTTGGACGAAATCATTTCATGATCGAATTGATCAGATCCGCGGCATCCAACCGGCGCCGGCACTTCAACAAAGAGCGCGCGAAACCACAGCCGCAGCCACGACAGCGGGGGAGACGATGACGACCGCGACGACCGCGCCGCGCCAGCCGTTCATTCCTCGTTACGCGCCCGCGCGTCCTTCCTCCACGCCAAGCGGTGACTGGATGTGGGACCCGGCGCATCGCAATCCACTCGATAAGCCTGCCTACAAGACCGGGAGTACGAGTGCTCAACAAACGCCCAGCCAGGGCTATTGGATCGACGGACGTGGCGTGCGCCACTATGGCAACAGTCCGCCGCCCACGCCGTCGCCGTAGCGCCGAGCACGGCTTGCCGTGGGAGTTGTGAACGGGTAGCGCGCAGATTCTCTGCGCGTATCGACACGTCTCCGTGGCGATTCCACAGCAATTGCACAGAATGCGCGCGCCAGGAAATCAGAGGCGCTCACAGAATGTGAGCTGATGCGCGCAGAATGCGCGCGCTAGCCAAGTGGCTCGCTATCGCAAGCTACTCGTTCATCACTTCGATTTGCTTGTCGATCACTTGTCCAGTAAACCGATCAATCGCGACATGAACCCAATAACGTTGCTCCCCTTGCACAACGAAGTTCGCAAGATTGGTTTCCCCGGCGGATAAGTGCCACTCTGTGCAATCACGTCGATCATCAGGTTCCAGGTTTGTGTCTGTGAAAGCGAAGAGAGTGCCCGTGGAACTGTCTCACGGCGAACTTTGACCGATTGATTATGTGTCCCGCCAGTGGGCAAAGGCAAAATCCTGAGCGGCAGAGTGGACCGTGTGGCAAAGTCTGACCGATTCACCAGCGGCGCGGTCGAAGTCGCGGTAGTGATGTTGCTCGCAATAACCGGCGCAGCCGTTGCGGTTACGCCAGTTTTACTGACAGTGTTAGTCGAATCGAGTTCATCCCAAATAGCCCCGGCTAGAATCGATTGAAGAACGGAAGTTTGCAGGATGTTAAGATTAACGCGTCGGCCGACCACTGCGGGGAAGTCATTAGTTGAAAAGACGTCGAGCAGGCCGGCATCTGCAGTCTTTTCAGTAAAAAGATCCAGCGTTTTCCAAAGCAAATCGCGAAAGACATAGCCCAATTCAGCCACATTCTGAAACGGGCGATTTAAGATGATCGGTCGATAGTCTGATGTGTTGTAGGGTGTGGACGACCTGGTTGCTGAGACAGTTCACGATCCAAAACCGTCTGGCAAACGCGCGACCCAATCACAGCGTGACCACGTCCGTCTAGCGAATCTCTGGCAGTATCTATTTGCAACCCGCAGTCTAATTCAGCCGGTAAACCTCAACCAACGCCACACCGGTGGTGCTATTCACGCCGCGCACAATCGTCGTGTAGTTGCTTGGCGCTAATATGGCGACGATGGCGGACTCCGCGTCATTGGATGGCTGCAAGCCGGTCGCGATGATCTCGGCTTGCTGGGTGCTGCGCCAGTTGTCGTTCGATCGAATAAGGTTACCGTTGATGTCCCGCAGTTCCAGCGTGGGATCGGCGAGCGCGTTCGCGACGCCGAACTTGCTCAATGTCGGCCCAAGTGCACGCACGATCACTTCCTGACGACCTCCTGATCCGCCGACAATCACACCGGCGATCATGACATTGGCGCCGGTTTGCACGAGTCCGCGCGTCGAGATATTTTCCAGTTTGGATGAGGTGCCCGCGTCAATATCATAGCCTTCGACCAGTGCCACACCGGTGGTGTTGTTCGCACCCCGTACGATTGCGGTGTAATTTCCGGGATCGAGTGTCGCAAGAATCGCCGGCTCCGCTGCATTCGGGGGCGCTAAGTTTGCATCGATAATCTGCTGCTTGTTCGGCGTATCACCCCAGTTGTCGTTGAAGGCGATGAGCGCACCGGACGCGTTGTGCAGCTCAAGTGTTGGGTTTTGCAGCACGCCCGGCACACCGAAGCTCGAAAGCGTCGGCCCGAGCGCTCGCATGACCAACTTCTTCGGCCCTGTCCCGGAGATGATAAAGCCGCCAATCAGCACATGATTTCCCGTTTGTACTAGCGCACGCGTGGAAATGTTAGCCAGGTGTACGGTTGAGGTCGGGGCATGTTCAAACGCGAGACCGCTTGGGGCGCCTAACCCGGAGGCGAAGGTGCTCTTGGTGCCGAATGGCGTGAATATAAAGATCGTGCCGCTACCTTGATCCGCCTCAAAGAGATTGCCCGAGCTGTCAAAGGCCAGGCCGGTAGGATTGCTTAGCCCAGAGGCGAAGGTGGTCTTGGTTCCATCGGGAGCGAATTTGAAGATTGTGCCGCTGTCATAGTCCGCCTCGAAGAGATTGCCCGAGCTGTCAAAGGCCAGACCGACAGGGCCGCCTAGCCCGGAGGCGAAGGTGCTCTTAGTTCCGTCGGGAGCGAATTTCGAGATTTTGCCGCTGTTATAGTTTGCTTCAAAGAGATTACCCGAGCTGTCAAAGGCCAGACTGACAGGGCCGCCTAGCCCGGAGGCGAAGGTGCTCTTGGTTCCGTCGGGAGTGAATTCGAAGATTTCGCCGCTGAATTGATCCGCTTCAAAGAGATTGCCCGAGCTGTCAAAGGCCAGACCGACAGGGCCGCTTAAGCCGGAGGCGAATGTGCTCTTGGTTCCATCGGGAGTGATTTCGAAGATCGTGTTGCTGCCAGCGTCCCCCTCAAAGAGAATGCTCGAACCGTCAAAGGCCAAGCCGAAGGGGCGGTTTAGTCCTGAGGCAAAGGTGCTCTTGGTTCCATCGGGAGTGAATTTGAGAATCGTGTTGCTGCTATTATCTGCCTCGTAGAGGTCGCCCGGCGCGGCGAGGACGGAAAACGGTAGCAGAGCCGTCGCCAGGCCGGCAACGGTCACAAGCCAATCAAGGAAAGCTATTTTTTTCATATTGAAGCTATTCGCTCACGACGTCGATCTGCGGTGGATCACTTGCGGCGGACTGTTTTTGGCGGCGCTCCCCTAGGCGCCGAACCGAAGCGTTCGAGGGTCAAGCGTGAACTCCGGGTCCTGAATAGTCGTGTTTCCCAACCAACTACTGAGCGATCGGCAAACAAGCGGGGTCGCTGAAGGAGGAGTTGTGCGGCAGGGCAAATCACGACGTATCAGAATTACCATATTTAGCATATAGATTGGAAGTAGAATTTATGGTAATTGCGGGAGTGGCGTCGCGGTCGCCTCTTCCTCGTTCTGACAGCCAAATGTATCTTCATTCTGCCGCCGCGACGCAGTTTACGATTACACACTCGATTGCTCCGGTACAGGTTGCCTCAGTGCAATCGAGTTGCTATAATGACTATTCGACCCCGAATGGGCTGGGCGCTACGGCGGAATGGATGAGCCCGAACACCAGCGACGGTTTCCCTAAAACCGACACGCCCAGCTCAGCGCGCCGCCGGCAATCAGAACCCCGATCCTGCATTAGGAGTCGTCGAGGTTGCAGTCGCGATATTTGCGGTCAACACCGGCTCGGGTGGTCCCACCCGTACCTGAGATACCGGTGGGATTGCGTCTGTGGTCGAGGATTGGAGCCGACATAGACCGCCTGTAGCGGGAAGCGCTTAAGAGTTACATGGAACCCTCGTACTTAATTACGATCTGCTGTATCGGCACCCCTGTCACTGGGGGGTCTTTGAGGATCGCTCCCGTCGCTGGGTCTCGGGTAGGCTTGACGAACACCTGATAAACTTTGGTCACCGTGGATAAGACGTTTCCGTTTTTATCCAGTGACTGTCCGGTGACAAAAACGCGGAAGTTGCGGCTCCGCGTCGTAGCCAGATTGAAGATTTTTGCGAGCAACTCCTCACGCCCTGTATCATTCCATTCGGTTGGCGCTGTTTGATTGTTATATTGGTGCGGGTTGCCAAAAAACGGTTCGGGTTGTGAACCGCCTGGAGGCGTAACTCTGATGGCTGATAACGCGGCCGTGGAAAGCAGCGGGCGCGAGTTGATCACGGCATCAGCAAACAAGTCGGCTTGCGAGCTAACCGCTGGTGGGTAAAGACTATTTTGCAGCGAACCGGGCTGGATTGCGGTGTCACGGTTTTGCAGGACGCCCGCAGCGAGGGAGCGTAGAACGTCGCGTGACGCGGTGTTTAGGTTAACAAGTCCAGCTGTGCTAGTAGTGATGTTAGTACCGCCGTTAGCCGAAAACACGTCGAGCAGCTGCCAGGCCCGGGTCCCATTCCGATCGAAGATCGAGAACTCCGGCCGGCCGATGGCAAGCGTATGTCCTCCGCCCCCGGCAGAACTTAAATTGGCTGAACTCGGAATATCAGGAAGAGCGCCTCCCGGATTCGTGACCGTGTAGGTCAGTTGAGCGGGGTCGAAAACATTCCCGAGCTCAGTTATCGAAGCGAGGTTACCGCTGGTGGACGTCGAGAGCAGTGAAACCGATTTTGTGTTTGGATCCGGCGTTGGGGTCGGGCTCGCCATGATGTCAGTAGGGGTCTGTCCCGGGCCGGATGGCTGTATCCCAATGTTGCTGAAGTTATGTCCGGAGTCCGGCCAGGTCAAAGGTACTACCTGCGGCGTGGGGCCTCCCCAGTACGAGCTGGTTACATAATCCGCGGTCGGCCATGGGGCGGTAAGATACCAGGAGGCCCTTGGGTCGCCGAATTGTCCGGATGTGTTGTCATTCGGTGGGGTTGGATTTCCGCGCCAGACGTTTTTTGCCGGATCAGGCTTTGAATTGGGGTTGGTTGGATCGTACGGATTGTACCTCATGCCCACAGTATCCGCATTCCGTTGAAGTCCGCCTCTGGCCAGGTCAGTGATACGCGGATTTTGATTAGTTGCGCCAGGGGCGTTCCAATACAGCTCAAAATAATTGGCGGTTGTGGCGTTTGGAAATGGGATTGTAAAATTTGGGTCATTTCTAGGATCCTGCGTTAAGCCGGTGTCGAAATCATTCTTCTGGCCTGGAAAAGGTGGAGTGAAAGACCCGTCCGGGAAAGTGATCGTCAGGGCGAGCGTCCCGCTGCCTGTGATAGCGCTACTGCCGGTACCGTAGATTGCGCTAATGTTGACACTGAACGCTCCGACTGCAGTCGTTGTGCCAGAGATCACGCCCGTTGTTGTGTTCACAGTTAAACCACCGGGCAGGCCCGTTGCGTCGTAACTGGCGGGAGTACCGGTGGCGGGGATCTGATATGAGAATGGTACGTTTACCGTCCCGGCTGCGGTAAACGGGCCGATCGTTATGATCAAGGTTGCAGTGCCGGTCCCGCCGATATTGGTTGCGCTAATCGTAACCCCGTATATGCCAGCCGTGGTCGGGTTGCCGGAGATTAAACCTGTTGAGGTCTTGACAGTTAAACCCGCGGGCAGCCCGGTGGCATTGTAACTAGTGGGATTATTGGTAGCTGTAATCTGGTAGGAGAAGGCGGTTCCCACAGTTCCACTTGCCGTGGGACCACTTGTGATGACTGGGGGTGCCGGATTGATCGTCAGGGTGAGTGTCCCGCTGCCGGTGATCGCGCCGCTGCCGGTGCTGTAGGTCGCACTAATGGTGACGCTGTATGGGCTTCCTGCATCCGTACCTGCCGCGGGCGTGCCGGAGATCACACCCGTGAAGGTGTCGACGGTCAGACCCGCGGGCAGACCCGTTGCGTTGTAACTGGTAGGGGTACCGGTTGCCGGGATTTGATAGGAGAACGGCACGCCTACCGCCCCAGTCGCGATGAAAGGACCAACCGTTATGACCAACGTTGCAGTGCCGGTCCCACCGGCATTGGTTGCGCTAAGGGTGACCTGGTATATGCCCGCGATAGTCGGTTTGCCAGTGATTTTTCCTGTGCCTGTGTTTATAGCTAAACCCCCGGGCAACCCGGTGGCATTGTAACTAGTGGGATTATTGGTTGCGTTGATCGTGTAGGAGAAATTGCTTCCTACCGTTCCGGTTGCTGTGAAGGGGGGTTGAATGACTGGAGTCGGCGGGTTGATCGTTAAAGTTAACGTGTGGCTCCCAGTCCCGCCCGCATTGGTTGCGCTAATCGTGACGGTGTATGTCCCAGCCGTAGTCGGTGTGCCAGAGATCAACCCTGTGCTTGTGTTTACAGTTAAACCCGCAGGCAGCCCAGTTGCGTTGAAACTGGTCGGGCTATTGGTTGCGGTGATCGTGTAGGAGAATGCAACTCCGACCTGTCCGGTGGCTGTGAACGGGGGTTGAATGACTGGGGCTGGGGGATTGATCGTTAACGTTAAGGTTGCGC
>Ga0209376_1001090_pt1 | contig 28536 bp, 22 predicted proteins | sample GraSoiAngelo_134_FD_185891 | JGI IMG/M metagenome (GOLD analysis project Ga0209376, IMG submission 185891) | Grasslands soil microbial communities from the Angelo Coastal Reserve, California, USA - 14_0929_05_30cm (SPAdes) (version 2) | ecosystem: Environmental > Terrestrial > Soil > Grasslands ... | reverse complement strand
GATTCCAATTCATTCACACCCTCTATGAGCACTCGTTCTTCTGCTAATCAACGATATACGGGCGGTAATTCACTCGACTATTCGAGTGAAAACACCATCAGGGTGCCTCCAAGGTTCGTGTAGTCGCCCAGCGAGTGAGTAAGACCTACGGCACCGAGACCTTCGGTTCCTTGCGTCAACCCTTCCGCGAGTCCAATCGCAGCCCAGCCTCCGACACCGCTGAGGAGGGCGACGTATTGTTTACCATTATTCGTATACGTGATGGGGTTGCTGATGATGCCCGAAGGCGTGTGGAACTGATAAAGGACCTTCCCTGTCGCTTGATCGGCTACCTTGAACCAGCCATCGAGCGTGCCGTAGAAAATCACACCGCCATCGGTGGTCAGTGGGCCGCTGTAGACCTGGAAGGGTTCATTGATCGTCCACTTGGTCTGTCCCGTCACCGAGTCAAAGGCGATCAGCCTTCCGCGTACATCGCCATTGTCTGCAGGAAACATCGATACGGTGGCTCCCACATAAGGAAAGCCGCTCTTGTATTTGACGGTGAAGGGTTGGTAGTCCATACAGATGTGGTTCGTGCCGGCATAGAAAAGCCTGGTCTTGGCGTCATATGAGACAGGCTGCATATTCTTAGCGCCCTGAGCGGCCGGGCAAATGTTCTTCGTGTTGGTATCGGCCTGCGTCATCTTGCCGGCGGCCAGCACAGGCCGGCCTGTCTGCAGGTCGATTCGCTCGGCCCAGTTCACTGTCGGATCGAATTTGTTCGCGGCGAGAAGCTTGCCGCTGCGCCGGTCGAGCACGTAGGCGAAACCGTTGCGATCAAAATGGGTGAGGGTCGGAACGGTATTGCCTCCGATTTGAGCCTCTGTAAGCACACTCTCGTTAATGCCGTCATAATCCCAGCCATCATGAGGTGTCATCTGATAGGCCCATGCCGCTACTCCCGTATCCGGATTGCGTGCAAAGATGGTCATCGACCATTTGTTGTCGCCCGGCCGCTGCGAGGGATTCCACGTTCCCGGGTTTCCGGACCCATAGTAAAAGAGGTTCAGCTGAGGATCATAGGTGTACCAGCCCCACGTCGTACCGCCGCCGAGTTTCCACTCCTCATTTTCCCAGGTCTTGAGACTGGAATTGGCCCCGACGGGTTTTTGTGTTGCGCCGTCAATCGTCTTCGCCGGATCAAGCAAGATCTCGGCGTCCGGGCCGACGCTGTATGCGCGCCATACGAGCTTACCGGTGTCCAGGTTATATGCGCTGACGTGCCCGCGGACACCATACTCTCCACCAGAGATACCGACGAGAACTTTGTCGCGGATGATCAACGGAGCCCCCGTCATCGTTTGCCCCAATTTCGGATCACCATTTTGGGCCGTCCAGATGACTTTGCCCGTTTTGGCGTCAAGCGCGTAGACCTTCGCGTCCAACGACGTCATCAGAATCTTGCCGTTCGCGTAAGCGATACCGCGGTTCACCAAATCGCAACAGGCTACAGACGGCGCGAACTTATCCTGCTCTGGCATGAATTTCCATACGATGCGCCAGTAGTTGTCGAGATCGATGGCATAAACGTAGTTCGGGAACGCGCTTTGAAAATACATCATCTTGCCGACAACCAGAGGTTGCCCTTCATGGCCCCGGAGGGCGCCTGTTGACATGGTCCAGGCGACCTTGAGCTTCCAGGCGTTCTGGGTATTGATCTGGTTCAGACTGCTGTGGCGGGTGCCGGAATAATTTCCGAGCGGCATTACCCACTGATTCGCATCCTGCGCCATCTTTACCAGATCATCGCTTCCCTGCGCAAACATGGAAGTCGAGCCAATCGCAAGATAGCTGCTGATTGCGATTGCCAAGCCACAATACTTTTTCATCCAGGTCATTTCCAGCCCTCCTCAGTCGTACTCGGACGGTGGCCTCCCGGCAGGTACCAACTCGAGGCTCCGCCCTTTCACGTATCTGTAAATTTGTTGAATGTCCTCTTCGCTCAAGAAGCCGGCCCAACTCGGCATGCCCTTGTCTTCTCGGCCTGCCATGGCCACCGAGAGGAAATCCTGCGGAGTTGTTCCCGCTTCGGTGAAGCGCCGCAGATCCGGCGCCAGCTCACTCGTTGTTGCGTCTGTGCCGTGGCACCGGTAGCAGTAGGAGTTGTAGAGCTGATAACCGTGGAAAATATCTTTTGCTACCTTCTTGTCGCTGCCTTCCACAAAAACTTGGAAGTCCAGTGCCACTGTTTTTCCATCATTAAGCGTGTACTTGTACTGCTTAGCCTCAGCTTGTCCAGGTTGCGTTGGAGCGGGTTGCGCGTCCTTCAATGAAAGGATCCACGCAACGATTTGCGCAAGCTGCTCGTCCTTCAAATCCGGATGCGGTGTCATAGACACATTGCCCCAGTTGCCGGAACCGCCTTGTCGAATGCTGCGAGCCAGCTTATCAACCGCATCGGCCTGCGCCGCATATCGTCTGGCGATGTCGCTGTAAGAGGGCCCCACGACTTTGCGGTCGGCAGCGTGACAAGAGCGGCAATCACTGTCTGCCAGCAGCTTTTCGGTATTCGCTGCCTCGGACTTTCCCTCACCGGGCGCTTGCCTTGCTTTGGCGGGCCAGGACATAACGTCGATGGTTTGAATAGTGAGGATCGCAATCACGAAGACAATGGGTCTGATCAAGGCGTCACGTAATCTGCTCATGCGCTCCTCATTGCGGCGTGTACAACCTCACTCCGTGCTGAGCCAGAATGGATGTGAATTCCGACTGGTGTTTGGCGATCACATCGTCAAGACGTCTTTTTAACGATGCATTCCCCTGCCGAACGCCCATAGACATAGGAAACGTATATTGCTCCGGAGGACCTAAAGTTCGCGCATTCGGAACGGGAACTACTTCCAGTGCGGGATGCCGCCGCAAAAAGGCGCCAATCGCCGGTTGCCAGGTGATTAAGACATCGATTTGCCCACGATCCAGCGCGTTGAGCATCACTTCGGGCGACTCCGTGCCATTACTCCCCACGTCAAAAGCGATCGTAGCTGGAATCAGACCGCGTATCTTCAAACCATCTTCGACAGGAGTGTCGTTTTCAAAGCCGATCTTGATCCGCTTGAGGATCTGTGAATCCATACTTCGGATGTCGTAGTTTCTGCTCTTGTTAAAAACAAAAACATAAGACGAGACGTAGTAAGGTTGCGTGGTGAGCTCTTCCCGGCTTCCATAGGGGATATTCATTACCGCATCACATTTATTCGCGTCGAGCGTACGCGCCAGGAATTCCGGAAACCCGCCGCGGGAGCGGGTACTTTCCCACGTATACTCCAGCGGTTCACCCAGTGCCTTCGCAACGGCTTCGGCAATTTTGTTTTCAAAACCCTGGCCGGCTCGATTTGAATAGGGCAGATAATCCGGATCTGCACAGATCCGCAAGGCCGCTGCTTGCGCCGGAATAGATGCCGGAGACCATAGGCATGCGAGAAACGCGATCAGAAAAACCATTGGGCTTTTGCTCATCGCAACCTCCGCTATCGTTCTGGAAAGCAGTAGCCTCCACTATTGCGCTAGAAAACTTACTTCAGCGCGAATTGCATCATGCGCGGATCCTTCACGAGGTTCGTCCCGTTGACTCTGTGACTGCAGTTTGCAAGTATCTGCTGCAATAGTCAAAGAAATTTCTGCCACCATGTTCCTTTACAAAATTGACAAATCTCCAGGGTGACCTTCACGCTCCAGGAGAGTGGTGTACGTTTAACGTGGGCGATGCGATGCTCACACGTGGGTATTCGCGAAGTCCCTGGGCTCCTTCTGCGCAGGTGCGCACGACTTTCAGTGCAGCTTGGCTTACGATCGTGGCGATGTAGGATCAGCAAATTACCTGAATAGGTCACTAAAAATGCGCTAGAACGCCCGCGCCATTACCTCCACCAGAACCTGCTCCCGTTCCGGGGATACCGAAACCTACGGCCTACAGCCGCCGAAGATCTCCACTTCGCGATAGCTTTTTAGGGATACGGTGTAGCGCAGGCGTTCTCGACCAAACTCATTGATCGAAGCAAGAAAATTGCACAATCGATTTTCAGGGTAGTGGCCTTGCCCTTCGCTCCTCCTCCATTGCGACTTTAATGCTCTCCAGCTTACGGAAAATCCAATGACGAGAAGCGGTGTGTTGCGCCATGAGGCAAGACAAAACGTGGCCTGAGTCAGTTGAGTTTTGGTTCGACGAGCGTCTTCGGGCGTGCCTGGACACGAAGAGGTGCGAACAGTTGACAGAAAGCCAAACATTTTGAAAATTGGCTCCGCCTTTCGAACTCAACCACACAGCACCGAGGCGAAGGGTACAAAGACCGCCGATTCCACAGCGCCCTCCCAGAGAGATCGTTCGAGGCGGCCGAAAAGAGGCAGTATGCGCAAGTGTCCCAAGCATCACATCCATTTGGTGTCTTTCTGTCCAGCGTGTCGGGGATCGACGCGTTCCAAGCGGAAAGCAGCCGCCGCACGCATGAATGGCAGATTGGGTGGACGGCCGCGCAAACCGAGGCCTAGACGACGTAGCGTGTGAGTCAGGTGAGTCCTCAATCTGCTACGCGAAGGATCTTGACGCAAGGATGATGGACGGATTGTCGGAAGCGGGCGAAGCAGTAGCCAGCTGATACGCGAATCTTTTGTCAGAGCCGCCTGAGCGGCGTATCGAAGCGATCCGGACAGTGCGCCGGACGCTAAAAAAGGGGATTTATGCGCAGATTGTTTGGGACGTTAACGATTGTTTTGTTGTCGGCGGGCGTAGCCATTGCTCAAGGTAGAGACGACCATAATGACAGGGCGCCTCTTAAATCCGGCTATGCCGTGATCACACCCACGGGCGGCGCTGGATTGGTTGTGTTTGAAACTTTTGGTTGGAGACGTGGCGGCGATGCCGGAACACCACAGGCTGGTTTGCTGGCGCCGGACTTGACAACCAATGCGGTTCTGTATGTGGACAGAAAGGGCAAGATATCGAAGAACCTCGGCATAGCGATTGTGAATCCGAATGCGTCGAACACGAATGTATCCCTGACCGTTCGCGGCAGTGATGGGAAGAAACTCGGAACGAAGACCGTCAACGTGCCGTCCCACCAGCAGATAGTGAGCTTCTTTACGGAACTTTACGCGGATCAGCCATCCGTTCCACGGGATGTGACGGGAACGGTGGCGATTACCTCCGCAGGTTCCTCGACTCTTCCTGTATCCGTAATCGGCCTGAGATTTCGAGGAGCAAACTTCAGCACGATGCCGGTGACGAATCTTTCCGGCAATGTGGGGCCGCTACCTCCTATCGGTAATGGGGGCGGACCTGGCGCTGTCTTATTGCCGCAGTTTGTTGTTGGTGGCGGTTGGGCGACCGAGATCGTGATGATGAACACTGGTACCGTCAATCTCACTGTGAGAGTAGATCTCTTCAACGGTAATGGTAGTCCATTATCTGCGACCCTCAATGGCCAGACCGCAAGCAGTTTTACCAATTTGAGCATCCCCGCCGGTGGTGTCCTGACTCTTGCACCACGCGATCAAAACGGGGACGACGACTTTTGACGCGGGCGAAGGCCCCAACATCTGATCCGTATTGCGGATTCCAGCGACACTCGATGACCCACGCTGTGTAGGGGGACGGACGTTGCTGCGCTTCGCACCGCTGCGCCCAGATCGGCTCTGTCTTTCGGATCAAACACAAGTATGTGGGGGTCGCGTTCCACTGCCGCCAGGTTAGGGCCGGAAGTCCGGGCGTATCTCTTCGACCCCAGTCGATGTGCTCGACCACCGGGGTAAGCGGTATCTGGTCGCTCCCCGAGGGGAACTCAATGGGTACGCAATGCTCGCCTCGCCGGCGAGGTGTGGTTGAAGAAAGGCCGAAGCCACCAGCGGTATGCGCTGCGTGTATTGGAGGATCGTGAGAAGCCGGAAATTCTGAAGGAGTATCTGAAGCGTTACAAGACGACCGTGCAGCGATATTTCAGTGTTCCGGCTGACGCCGCTCTCGAAGCGTTCACCAGCATTGCACCGCAGTATGAATCTGGTTCGTAGTTTTCGCCGCTTGGCTTGGGTCGCCCAATCTCTTACGGTTTCTACATGATTGTGTCCGACTTGCCCAATGCCAATCCCAACCACTGGCGGCTGGGCATCTTCTAGTTCAACCGTCAAGATCGGCGTCTCTTAGTCCCAAAGCGGTTCGGATACGGATGGACGTTAAACCTCGCGAATGCTTGGGCGTGGCTGCTCATTGGCTTGATCGTGTTCATCGCATCACTGGCAGCGGTCATTGAAGAGAAGCCCGGCGTGGGTTTGCGGTGCTATGTACTATTCAACTGCGCTGCGATTGGACGACCGATTGGGTTTTCCGAAAAAGAGAAAGTATTTTGCTACCCAATCCGGGGGAAGACTTGTGGTGAAGTTGCCGAGGACCCCACTGGTTAGGAATCTTCGGCAGTCATCAAAGACCTGGCGCCATCATGGGGTTGTACATGTGCCTTCTACTACCGTAACAACACCATGGCCGTCTGCTGCTACGGCCGCGTCGCCGACGGATGTATGGACCGGGTTTCCCTGCCCTCCCGGAGCGGTCGTCAAACACGCACTTAGCCCTGTGTCGGGGGCTATTTTTGCCTCAAGTTCTTCAATGTCCATAGAAATCTGATCAATAACGTTCATACGTCACACTCCTTCCATCAATCAAGGTCAGTTCTATACCCTATCGAAAGCAGTTCAGTAGCCGGAATGATCGGCTGTCAAATTGTTGAAAATTCAGCCTCGGCCGGAAGACTGTGCGTCACCCACGTCGCAATAGGTGCGTCACGAACGTCACACTATCTTTCGTTCAAAGGAAAGGTTTGTTTTGGTCAAACCATGCTTTTGCAGCAGGCGCTGCAAACTCCGACGCGGCTTGCCGGATCTTCTTGCTGCTTGTGATACGTTGCCGGAACATTCTGCCAACAGCCGAAGAAGGTAAGCGCGTTCGAATTGAAGGACTGCCTGCGATCTTGCTTTATTGAAGCTGGCCTCCGACGGCGGAGCAATTTCCAAGTTCGGAAGGTCGATGTCTGCCGCATGGATCACAGAAGATGACACCGTGAGGACGGCTCTGTGGATGACGGCTTCGAGCTCGCGGACGTTTCCCGGCCAGGAGTAGATCAGGAGCTTCTGAAGGGCCGATGGCGTAAAACGCGAGCAGTAGTGTCCGGAGATGCCGCTGTATAGGGCCATGAAATGATTGGCGAAGGTTGGGACATCCTCTAGCCTCGCGCGCAGGGCCGGAACGGACAGGCGAAGGACATTCAGGCGGTAGTAAAGATCCTCCCTGAAGAGCTTCGTTGCTATTTGTTGCTGTAGATTCACGTTGGTCGCGGCGATGATTCGCACGTCGGCGTGCATAGACCTCGCAGAACCGAGGACTCGGTACTCTTGATTCTGCAGGAAGCGCAGAAGTTTTACCTGTGACGAAAGGCTCAGTGCATCGACCTCATCCAGGAACAATGTCCCGCCATCCGCTTCTTTGATCAGACCGGTTGTCGACGAAGACGCGTCGGTAAATGCGCCTTTCGTGTGACCGAAAAATTCATTTTCGAAGAGGCTCTCGGGCACGGCGCCGCAATTGATGGGAACAAACGGTGCTTTACTGCGCGAACTCAATTGGTGGATGGCTCGCGCCAGGACCTCCTTACCGGTACCCGTTTCTCCTGAGATCAGAATGGTCGCATCAGACGCCGCGAGTTTCGGGAGTTTGCAAAGCACCGCCGTCCAGGCGGCGCTTTCACCCACGATCCAATCCAAATGAAATCTAGCCTTGAGCTCGCGAGCGCGAAAGGAGCACTCCCCTTCGGTCTGTGGTTGTATGAGACGGCGTACCCGCGGAACCAGATCGACGGGCCGCAGGGGGCAGACGAGAAAATCATCCATTCCGGCTGCGAGTGATTCATCGATTCGAGTGCCATTCATCTCGTCGCCACAAAAGATGCCCAGCAAAGGAGCACTTTTCGCGGATCGCCGGATTATTGTTAAAAGTGGATCGAAATCCTGCGTCAGCGATGAATGCACCAGCATGACCGAACGGGAGACTTCATCGCTGTTCGTGGGAAAGGCGTTTACTCGGAGCACGCAGCATCCATTGAACGCATTCTGGATCAACTCAACGATTCCGTCATGAGGGTTGTCCGCGCAGATGTCCAGCAAGAGAAATCTCGGCGATTGAATACGTCCCCCTGTCGTTTCGAAGGATGGGGATTTTCGATCCGGCTCACACCTTCCTGGCGGAAGCCCGGGCTCCTGCGCAAAATGATTTGACCGATCGGTCAAATCATTTTGGAGGACCGGATTATATGGAATGCGGTAAGTCGTAACAAGTTTGCAAAAAACGTGTCACCGTGCTACGGAGCGGTTGCGACAGCCCGTCTCAATGATCTGCGATGACACGCATCCGCCTTAGTGTGGCCAGCACGTAATCCGCAGCTTTTTCAGGAGTGAGGCTTGTCGTATCAAGATAAATTTCCGGAGCTTCCGGTTCCTCATAAGGCGAATCAACTCCGGTAAAATTCTTGATCTCGCCTCGGCGTGCTTTTTTGTATAGTCCTTTCGGATCGCGTTGCTCAGCAATGCTGAGCGGCGTGTCGACGAAGATCTCAACGAACTCATCCTCGCCGACTAAGCTTCGAGCCATTCGGCGCTCGGCGCGGAACGGCGAAATGAAAGCCGTTAAGAGGATGAGACCGGCGTCAATCATGAGTTTGCTAACTTCAGCGATCCGCCGGATGTTTTCGACACGGTCCTGCGCCGTGAAGCCGAGGTCTTTGTTCAAGCCATGCCGGACATTGTCGCCGTCGAGAATATAGGTGTGGTAACCCATACCGTGCAGTTTCTTTTCAACGAGATTGGCGATCGTGGATTTCCCTGCCCCGGACAAACCGGTAAACCAGAGCACGCACGGTTTCTGTCGTTTCAGCGAAGCTCGTGCGGCCTTGTCGACATCGATGTGTTGGATGTGAATGTTGTGCGCGCGCCGTAGCGCGAATCGCAGCATTCCGGCTCCAACAGTGTGGTCCGTGATGCGATCAATAAGAATGAAACCGCCTGTGTCGCGGTTTTCGGTATAAGGATCGAAACAGATGGGCTGGTCCAATTCCAGTTCGCATACTCCAATCTCATTGAGTTCGAGTTTTTCAGCGGCAACACCCTCGAGCGTATTCACGTTGACGCGGTATTTTATTGGCGAGACCGTCGTTGGTACAGTCTTCGGCCCAATCTTCATCAGATAGGAACGGCCGCGCAGCATCGGTTGATCATTCATCCAGACGATTGTGGCTTCAAACTGGGCCGCGATTTCGGCGGGGACATCGGCAGCGGAAATCAAATCGCCTCTGGAGATATCCAGTTCATCCGTGAGAGTGAGGGTAACGGACTGTCCCGTCGACGCCTGTTCGAGATCACCGTCGTAGGTGACGATGCGCGCGACACGGCTTTCCCTTCCCGAAGGCTGCACTCGAATGCGGTCACCTGTCTTAACACCACCGCTTGCGATAGTTCCGCTGAACCCACGGAAATCCATCGACGGCCGGTTCACCCATTGCACTGGAAACCGGAACGGCAGTTTCTGCAGCCGCTCTTCATCAACTTCCACCGTCTCAAGCCAGCCCATGAGAGTCGAACCGCGGTGCCACGGAGTTCTGGCGCTTGCTACGAGGATGTTATCGCCCTTCAGAGCAGACATGGGAATGCATGTAACGTCCGTTAGTCCGATTGCAGTGGCGAATTCACGGTACTCCGCCTCAATCTGTCGGTACCGCGCCTCCGAATAATCCACGAGATCCATTTTATTAATGACGAGCGCAACGTGACGGATCCCGAGAAGCGACACGAGATAGCTGTGACGTCGAGTCTGAGTGAGCACACCATTCCGAGCATCGACGAGGATGACCGCGGCGTCTGCCGTCGACGCGCCGGTCACCATGTTGCGGGTGTATTGGTCGTGGCCCGGCGTGTCGGCAACGATGAACTTGCGCCGTTCCGTCGAGAAGAACCGGTAAGCAACGTCGATCGTAATACCCTGCTCGCGCTCCGCGGCCAGGCCGTCGACCAGAAGAGCAAAGTCGAGGTTAGTTCCCTGCGTGCCGAATTTCTTGGAGTCGCCGGCCAACGCGGAAAGTTGGTCGTCGAATAGCACCTTCGATTCGTACAGCAGCCGGCCGATCAGAGTGCTCTTGCCATCATCGACACTACCGCAGGTAATGAAGCGCAGGAGACTCTTGCGCTCATGTGACCTGAGGTAACCCTCAATATCGGCGGCGATCAGATCCGAAACCTGCGGCATTAGAAATAGCCCTCCTGCTTTTTCTTCTCCATCGAAGCAGCCGAATCGAAATCAATGACTCGACCCTGACGCTCCGACGTGTTGGCCAGCAGCATTTCCTGAATGATTGCCGGAATTGTGTCGGCATTGGATGGAATCGCTCCGGTCAGCGGATAACAGCCCAGAGTTCGGAAACGCACTTTTTTGTATTCGGGCACCTCTCGATCGCGAAGCTGCATACGTTCGTCATCCACCATGATGAGCGTTCCGTCGCGTTCCACGACCGGGCGTTCTTTTGCGAGATACAACGGGACGACGGGAATCTTTTCCAGATAGATGTATTGCCATACGTCCAATTCGGTCCAGTTCGAAAGCGGGAAAACACGGATGGATTCACCACGCTGAATGCGCATGTTGTACAGCTTCCAGAGTTCCGGCCGCTGATTTTTCGGATCCCACCGATGCTGCGCCGATCGAAACGAGAAAATGCGCTCTTTCGCTCGCGACTTTTCTTCATCGCGACGGGCTCCGCCGAACGCCGCATCGAACTGGTATTTTTCCAACGCCTGTTTGAGCGCCTGAGTCTTCATGATGTCTGTGTGAATCGCTGAGCCGTGCTTGAACGGGTTAATTCCCATCGCAAGCCCTTCCTGATTCACGTGGACGATGAGACGAATCCCCGTTTCGGCAACGATCCGGTCGCGGAAGGCATACATGTCGCGAAATTTCCAGGTCGTGTCCACATGCAACAGCGGGAACGGCAGAGAACCCGGAAAGAAGGCCTTTCGCGCGAGATGCAGCATCACCGAACTGTCCTTGCCGATCGAATAGAGCATCACGGGATTCGCGGCCTCCGCCACGACTTCTCGCATGATATGAATGCTTTCAGCTTCGAGACGCCGAAGGTGGGTCACAGACGCGAGTTTGGTATGCGGCCGCGTAAGGGGAGCCGTTCTGGATTCTGTTGCAACGACGGGAGTTTGATCTGAAATAAAATGTTTAATGTTGAAGTCTTGGGCCGCTTCTCTAATTGATGGAATAACCTTCTTCACACCCCGGCCCCGCGGTGCGACAGGCACGGCACTCCAGCCGCCGTTATGGTATGCCTTTACCGCCGCAATGACAGTCGTCTGACTCAGGCCCGCACGGAGAGCGGTTTCTGCAGTAGATAACCCCGACAATCTCAGCCTTACTGCGTTCAGTCGACGCGCGTTGAGATCTTCTACGCTGATATTCCGCCCATCGTTATTCATGCGCCAAAAATGTCGCAAAAAATATCCACAAAATATCTTTACAAATAAGCGACGCTTTCTATATTGTCAAGAAATTCCCGGGAAGACGCTCATGGAATCAGGAACAGCTGTTCTGCTCGGAATTACTTTCTTCGCGGCGTTCGTCAATGGAGCATTAGGCTACGGCTTCTCCTCGCTCACGGTACCCGTCGCACTTCTGTTCTATGCGAATCGGATTCTGAATCCGGCGCTCGTTTTGATTGAAGTTTTCGTCAACCTCTATGTCCTGATCATCAATCGCGCGAGTATCCCGACAGTGTGGAAACGGTTTTATCCCATCATCCTTAGTTTGCTCCCCGGCGTCGTGGTCGGCAGCTACATGGTCGCGTCGATTCACCCGGGATGGATGAAGTTCGTCACTTACAGCTTCATTCTTCCGCTGATTCTCGCAGGCCGATCCGGTCCGAAAGACTGATGGGTGTACCCGTTGGAACGGGACTGGGCCTTTTGTATTCGATGACGACGATCTCCGGCCCACCCATCGCCGTGCTGTTCAACAATCAGGGCCTAGTCAAGCGCGATTTCCGTGCAGGATTGGCGCTGATCCGAGTGGCTGAGTCGACGTTAACGGCAATCGCTTATTACCAACTCGGGCTTTTTGCAGCCGGCAGTTTGCACATGATTCGCATCATTACTCCCGGCATTCTCATCGGCATTCCCCTGGGCGTTTACACTATCCGGCACGTCGATGCCGAAACATTTCGTCGGATTTGCATGAGTTTCGATTCGTGGATCGTGGGGTTCGGCCTTTCTCGCATTTTACTGGAACTCGGCCTTGTTCAAGGCCTGACGGCGTACGAACCACTGATGTTGGCCGTACTCGTGGACAGCTACCTGTTTTACGGTTTTTTTAAAACACGCCGAAGGAACACAGTAAGCATCACGGCTTCATCAGCGCTGGAGTTTACGGCCCGATTCTCCTCCCAGCCGCGTCGAGACGGCTCTGGATGAGGAGACCTAGCCAGAATAAACCGGATCGCTTTCCCGAGGCCTTGCCTTGCGCGCCTGAAGGAGAAATTACTGCCCCCGGATTACAACCTGTCGGGGAGGCAATGGGCGCACTGCAGAGAATCCTTCCGAAGTTACCGCTCGAGAAGTTCGTCTCGGGATTGCCAAGGTGAACGCTGTTCGCAACGTGGAAGGCCGGGAGCAAGCAAACAAATAATCCATCGCAGAACGAGTATGGTTTTCAACCCTTTCATAGACCTCCGCCCTTCGTTATGAATGTTTCGGTTTTTGTATGCAGCAACCCGCGCCCTGAATGGAGTTCGCAATGCGAATCGGAGCAGCTGCTTGCGACTACCTGACGCGAGGGAGCATATGATCCGGGTTTAGTTCAAGTCGTGCCGCTCTGGGGCGGATCATTCTATCGAGATTCGACTCCAAACTGTCCAGATCCCCACCAGTACGGGATTGGCAATTCATGGATTTTTTTCATGGAAGGCCGTGTACCATCTGCCCGATCCACAATCTTTGTGGAATCAAAAACGAGGAATTCTTTCGAAACTGCACGCAGGAAGGCTCTACCAGTGCCATCTTTCAACGTTTTATGTGGAACTTCACGTCCATGCCGCGATTTACCGTTGTGGGCAAGGTGATTGCTACCCAATGCAACACCGCTGCGGTAAGCCGTTGCGGTAAGCCGTTCTGGTGTGGCTGCGCCGAAGCCGCTGGTAAAAAAGTTATACGTCTGTCCCTGACCTGTCTGTGCGGGCTGACGGCCAACCGAGAGGGTCTGTTGGCCCGCCCTTTTTTTGACTTTTTATCAGTCTTTAAATTCCAGCGATCGCCAGCAATACCAACTCGCGACACTGGCGTATGGGCGCCAGGGCATCGCAATACGATAGCTCGTCTCCTTATCCGGAAGATCCTCCAGGCCGTAGAGATTGCGAATGGCCACACGCACCCCGAGGTCCTCATGAGGGAACACGTCAAGCCGGCCCAGCGAGAAGATCAAAAACATTTGCGCCGTCCAGACCCCGATACCTTTGACCTGGATGAGCGCCTCGATAACCTGCTCGTCGGCCATGCGCGCCAGCCGGTGGAGCCTCAAACCACCGCTCCCGACGCGTTCTGCCAAATCCAGCAAGTACGCCGATTTTTGAGGCGAAATGCCAATCGCTCGCAACTGCCGTGGAGTTAATCGGCTTAGACTTTCAGGGGAAATCCGTTGGGGCGCAACATATTCTTCGAGCCGCGCTCGAATCGATGCGGCTGCCTTTCCCGAGATTTGTTGAGACAAAATCGATGACACCAGAGCATGAAAGCGGTCCCGCCGCGGCTTGAGTCGAAATGGGCCGGCTCGACGAATGACGTCGCCCATGACGGGGTCCGCGCGGCGAAGGTGTTCGAGGGCTTGCCCGATCTTTTCTTTGTCCATAGACGCTGTAGCGGCGGTCATTTCTTGAGGCTGCGCGCTGCCGCGCTTGCGCTTCGCGTCTTGAGGCTGCGCGCTGCCGCGCTTGCGCTTCGCGTTCTCAAGGCTGCGCGCATCAGTTGAGGTTTCGCGCTGTCGCGCTCACGCTCCGCACGCTTCGCGGACCGCCGCTACAGTATAATTCTGCGTTTTATGCCCGCTCAATCGGACAGATCCAAAGACCAATTCCGTCGTTTGATGGTGCTGATCGCTGTCGCGACCGTCGATATGATCGGCGGGGCAATGGTGTTTCCTCTCATTCCGTTCTACGCTCTGAAACTGCACGCGTCGGCAACGACGATTGGAATGATCATCGCGTCATTCTTCATAGCTCAACTCGTTTCCGCTCCGGTATGGGGCCGTGTTTCCGATCATTATGGACGCAGGCCCGCGCTGCTCGTCGGACTTAGCGCCTCCGCCGCGGCCTACTTTGTCTTCGGGTTCGCGAATGCGGTTTGGCTGTTATTCGTCTGCCGGCTTGTGCAGGGCCTCGGCGGCGGGACCACGGGTGTGCTTCAGGCGTACGTGGGCGACACGGTGCCCCCTGAAGATCGTGCGCGCTCCCTCGGCTGGCTTTCGGCTGGGACGAATGTGGGTACGATGCTGGGTCCAGTGATCGGTTCGTTCTCCACTTATTGGGGCCACCAGTGGCCGGGCATTCTGGCGTCATCGCTGTGTGTTGCGAACGCGCTGTTTGCGTGGCAATGGCTTCCGGAATCGAAGCAACCGCAGGCGCAGGCGCCCGGCCGCAAACCGGTATGGCATGGAGTCTGGATGGTGCTCCGCAATCCAGCGGGCAATGTACAGCGCCTGACTTTGATTTACGCCGTGGCCATGCTGGCTTTTTCTTGCTTGACCTCGGTGCTGGCGCTTTACCTGAGCGCCGAGTTTGGAATCACGGAGAAAACGATTGGCTACGTATTCCTCTATGTCGGAATTTTTTCCGTCTTGATGCGATCTGCGCTGATCGGCCCCATCGTCGACCGGATTGGTGAGCACTGGTCGATACGCGCTGGCGCGGCAACACTCATTTTGGGTTTACTCGCGTATCCGCTGGCACCGAATCTCTGGTCCCTGGCTTTTATCGTGCCGCTGGTTCCGATTGGAACCTCACTGCTCTTTCCTGCAACCACGGCACTCATGTCTCATCATTCGCCTCGATGGGAGTTGGGAACCACGATGGGAATTGCCCAGACCTTTGCGGGGATTTCACGAGTCGTGGCGCCATTGCTTTCCACAACGCTCTTCCAGAGGATCAGCCATGGCATGCCTTTTTACTTCGCAGCAACGTTCGTCGGAGTGGTAAGCCTGCTGGCTTTTCAGGTTGAGCGCCAACCGGCTCCAGAGCCTGTGCGTGTGATAGACTGAGCGATGAGGTGAAACCGTGCCATTGCCAAATTTTGTCTTCCATAACGGCCGAATCGTTCCTTATTCCGAGGTGAAATTCGGCGTGCTCACACACGCTTTGAATTACGGAACCGCCGTATTTGGCGGGCTCCGCGCTTACTGGAACGAGGATGAGAAGCAGCTTTTCATTTTCAGACCCCGTGATCACTTTCGCCGCTTCCTGCAGTCCGCGAAGCTGCTTTGCATGGAGCTGCAGACAAGCGGCGACAATTTGCTGAAGGGGCTGGTCGAGCTGGTTCGCACCGAGGGACACGAGGAAGATCTCTACATTCGCCCGTTGGCTTTCTATTCGGACGAAATCATTGGCGTTCGCCTTCACGACCTCACAGCGGAAGTTTCGATTGTGGTCATGCCATTCGGCGCCTACAACAAGAACGAAGAGGATATGCACGTGACGGTTTCCTCATGGCGCCGCGTCGACGACAACACTATTCCGGCGCGCGGCAAGATCGCGGGCGCATATGTCAACTCGGCTTTCGTCAAGACCGACGCCTTACGGGCCGGCTTTGACGAAGCAATCGTTCTGAACGCCGACGGCCACATTTCGGAAGGATCGGCGGCGAATTTCTTCATGCTCCGCGACGGCGTTCTGGCGACGCCTCCCATCACGGCGAACGTATTGGAAGGAATTACGCGGCGTACAGTCATGCGGCTGGTTCGGGATGAGTTGAAGATCGAAGTGCAGGAGAGGGAAATCGACCGGACCGAATTGTATCTCGCGGATGAGGCCTTCTATTGCGGTACCGGCGCGCAGATCAGCGCGATCACAAACGTCGACCATCGACCGATCGGGACCGGCAAATTGGGCGAGGTTACATCTCGTCTCCGCAAAATCTATTTCGACGTGGTTCGGGGGAAGGTTGCCAAATATCGTGACTGGTGCCATCCCGTATACGAAGTGAACCAAAAACGTACATCGAAAGAACGCACACACGTCACCGTCGAGTGAATTTCGAAATCCGAAAAGCAACTGAGGCTGACACACCGCTCATCGCCTGGTTCATCCGGCAATTGGCCGAATACGAGCGGCTGCTTGAGCAAACCTCCATGACCGAAGAGATTCTTCGCGAAAGTCTCTTCGGCCCGCGATCATCGGCGGAAGTCTTGCTCGGTTATTACGAGCAGAGGCCTGTCGCGTTCGCGGTATTCTTTCACAATTTCTCTACGTTTGTGGGCAAGCGGGGCCTGTATTTGGAAGATCTGTTCGTCATTCCCGAAATGCGAGGCAAAGGCTTTGGGCGTGCGTTGCTGGTGCATTTGGCGAAGATCGCGCGCGAGCGCAACTGTGGCCGCTTCGAATGGGCGGTGCTGGATTGGAACGAGCCGGCGATTGAGTTCTACAAGAGACTTGGTGCCGTCGCCATGAGCGACTGGACGATATTCCGGATGACAGGCGAGGCGCTCGACCGCCTGGCTAAAGAGCGGAGCGGCCCGTGAGACGAGCTGCATTTTTCCTGGCGCTGATCCTCGTATTGACGGTGTTAACGAAGACGGCGGCTGTCAGTTCTGCGGCTTTGCCGGCAAATGCACCGAAGTTAATCCTCGTTTTGGCGCTGGATCAAATGCGATATGACTATCTTCCCCGCTTCAACGCCCTCTATAAAGGCGGGTTGCGGCGGCTGATCGATCAAGGCGCCGTTTTTACTAACGCGAATTACAGGCACGCTGTGACGGAGACCGGTCCAGGACATTCCGTCATCCTGTCGGGACGCCATCCGAGTCATTCGGGAATCGTTGGCAATGACTGGTGGGACCCGCTGCTCCGGACTCTGGTCAATGTGGTTGATGATCCCGTCCAGCCGCCCCTTGGCGGCACGGGCCGCAGCGCTTCGCCTGTGAATTTCATCGGAAATACGGTGGGTGATCTGTTGAAGCTGAAGAGCCCGACATCACACATCGTGACGACATCATTCAAGGATCGTGCCGCCGTATTGCTAGCAGGGCACCGAGGTGATGCGGCGTATTGGTTTGAATCCGATGGCAGCTTCGTTACAAGCACCTACTACATGTCCAAGGCACCAGAGTGGCTGAGCAAATGGAACATGGAACGCGTTGGCGACGCATACGCTGGAAGGAAATGGAATCGCCTGCTTGCCGACGAGACGATTTACGAGAAATATGCGGGTCGTGATGATCAACCCGGCGAACCGGAAGACGACCTTGTATTTCCGCATACGTTACAAGGCACGCCGCCTTCGGCCGAGTATTACGCGGCGCTGCGCAATTTTCCGTTTGCCGATGAAGTGCTGCTGGCATTCTCGATTGAAGCGATAAAAGCGCATCATCTCGGACGCGGCGAGGCAACGGATATCCTCGGCATCGGGTTTTCGGCGACTGATACGATTGGTCATCGATACGGTCCTGACAGTCAGGAAGTCCTGGATCAGCTCCTGCGGCTCGATCAGATTCTGGATCAGCTGTTCCAGTACATCGATCGAAACATCGGTCTGGCAAACACGCTTGTTGTTGCGACGGCAGATCATGGAGTGACGCCCCTGGTCGAGGCATTAAAAGCGAAAGGTATCGATGCGCGCCGTGGAACATGGGCCGAAGTCGATGCTGCCTTGCGTCAGGCGCTTGCCAGCAAATATCCCGGTGTGGATGGTCTCGTTGCCGACCTCACGATTGCGGGTGAATTCCGGCTCTATCTGGACGAGGCCGTGATTCGCAAATCCAAACTGCAGTCGACCGATGTCGAAGAGACGGCTGCAAAGGCCATGATGTCGACCGGCCTCTTTGAACTGGCGTACAAGAAATCCGATTTACTCGGCCAGAAGACGGACAAAGACAACGATCCCTATCTTCACTGGTTCCGCAACTCGTTCTTCGCTCCCAGAAGCCCGAGTGTGACGCTTATGCCCAAGCGCAATGTCAGCTTTAGAATCACGGGAACCGGCCACGGCACCGCCTACGATTACGACCGTCACGTTCCAATCATCTTCATGGGCCCCGGCATCAAGCCTGGCTCGTATTCGAGCGAATGCGGCCCCGAGGACATCGCTCCTACGCTGGCTAAGATCCTCGGTTTCGATTACCCAAAGGAATTTGATTCCCGGTTATTGCTGGAGATGCTGAACTGAATTCCCCTCCTTGCAGAGCTCGCAGAGGAGGGTGGCGCGTAGCGCGAGCCCGTCTGCGCCCTCGCTTTGCTCGGCGCATCCACGTCGAATCACAAGTTGATTCAGCAAATGGAGTGCGGAGTATAATGCCGCAAGCAATTCCGACAAGAGATGGGGAGGGCGCCACATGTTTTCAAAAAGAAAGTTGGCAAGACACGTCTTGGCAGGTGTTCTTTTCAGCATTTGTTTTGCGGTCGCAACAATTCATGCGCAGGTAACCGCGTCTGTTTCCGGAAGAGTCGAGGACTCCACGGGGGCTGCTGTACCCGGGGCGATGGTAACCATTACCAGCCTGGAAACGGGAGCGGGACGTACGGCGAGTACGAATGAAACCGGGACATACCGGGTGTTGTCCCTTCCGGTGGGAAGATATGAGGTCAGAGCGGAGCTGTCTGGCTTCAAAGCGGCGCGCCAGACGGGGATCAGCCTGGCGGTCGGAGAAGAGGCGGTGGTGAACCTGAAGCTCGAAGTGGGAGCACTCCAGGACGAAGTGACAGTAACCGGAGAAGCGCCGCTGGTCAATACCACCACGGCGTCGGTTTCAGGACTCGTTGGGGAGAGAGCAGTCAAAGACCTGCCGCTCAACGGCCGTAGTTTCGACAATTTGATTACTCTCAATCCCGGGGCCGTCCTCTACAACTTCAAGGCCGGGCCGTCGGTGGGCTCCGGTGAAGGTGCCTATTTCACTGTGGCCGGGCGGCGGCCGTCCGACAATCTTTTCCTGCTGAATGGGATTGAATACACGGGCAGCAGCAACATCGGTATCACGCCGGGAGGAGTCAGCGGCCAACTGCTGGGCATTGACGCCGTCCGGGAGTTCAACGTGCTCGGCGATACCTATTCGGCCGAATACGGCAAGCGCGCCGGCGGGCAAGTCAGCGTGGTCACGCAGTCCGGCTCCAATCAACTGCATGGCGCAGGATTTGAGTTCTTACGGAATAGCGCCCTTGATGCGCGAAACTTCTTTGACCAGAAGGCCCAGCCGACTGACCCACGAATCCCTCCGTTCAGGCGAAATCAGTTTGGCGGCTCGCTGGGCGGGCCGCTTAAACAAGACAAGATGTTCCTCTTCGGCAACTACGAAGGGTTTCGGCATTCGCTGGGACTCAGCAACGTCGCCTTCGTTCCCGACAACGATGCGCGCCAGGGCTTGCTGCCGTGCAATGTGATCTATACGGCTCCCGCGGACCGAGCCGCGAATTGCCCCAACCCCAATGCGCCGGTTCGAGTTCCCAGGCTGGACTCACGCATGCTCCCTTTCATGAGGCTATGGCCGGTGCCCAACGGTCCCGAGCAGGTCGCGAACGGCCTGGCCACCGGAGTCGCTAAGAACTTCAACAACCCCGTGCAGACGATTCGAGAAGACTTCGGAACGACGCGATTCGATCTGAACGCTTCCGACAAGGACACGTTCACCACCGCGTATACGATAGATGACGGGCACAACGCTTCGCCCCTGACAAACCCACTTTTCGCAACGATCGCGGACCTTCGCAGTCAGGTCCTTAGCGCCCAGGAAACCCACGTCTTTTCCCCTCAATTCCTCAACACCGTCCGGATGGGGTTTTCTCGCGCGTCATTCAATTTCGATTCCCCTGTGCTGGATACTACGATTCCGCCGGACATTACCTTGTTTAAGGGCAAACCGCCGGGATGCCTCGCGATCGGGGGCGCATCCTGTGCTGCGGTGAATAACATCACTCCGGGCGGCGGCGGCATTTCCGGAAGGCTTTACAACACGAGAAATCTCTTCACCGGCTCGGATGACGTGCAGCTCGTGCGGGGCAAGCACCAACTTAGTTTCGGCGCCTGGATTCAACGAATCCAGGTGAACGCGAACTCCGCGGCCCGAAATTACGGAGAAGCAGACTTTGCCAGCCTCATGACATTCCTGCAAGGGACCACCACCAATTGGGTGGGCACCCCCAATCGTTCATTCATGTACTGGAGATCCACGGAAGGCGCCCTCTACGTTCAGGACGTTATCCAATTACGTCCCAATCTCACCGTCCGGGCCGGTCTTCGGGACGAATTCACAAACGGTTGGAACGAGAAATATGCAAGGGCTGCTCAGTATGTCCTGGACGCGAATGGGGTTCCCACCAGTGACCCTGTGACCAGTTCCACCCGTATAGGTAAATCAACGTTCTCGGACAACAAAGCCACCCGGCTGCTTAGTCCTCGAGTGAGCTTTGCATGGGACGTGTTCGGCAATGGAAAAACCTCGATGCGCTCCGGATTTGGCATGTACTACTCGCTCCTGGATAATCTCAGCTTCCAGATGAATTTCACGGCTCCGTATAACGTTCTATTTGCTTTCAACAACCTCTCTCTATACGATTCGCCGCTCCCGCCGCCGGTCGTTCCCGGTACGGCTCTGCCGCCGTTCTGTGCACCCGGGGTACCGAATCCTTGCACTCTCGTGCAGGCGCAGGGGGTTCAACTCAACGCGAAAACTCCGACGGTCGTCTCCTGGAACTACTCCATCGAGCAGCAACTGGAGCGCAATATGTCTCTTCGCGTCGCCTATGTCGGCTCTCACGGTTATCACAACATCATCGACATTGATGCCAATACCATTCCGCAGCAGATTTGCAACAACCCGGCCGGATGCGCGAGCGGTGGTATTCGCGCCCCAAATCCAGCGAATCCGCCTGTCCTGGTGCCACAGGGAACGCCGTATTTTCCGGCGGGGACGAGGCCCAACAGGTATCTGGCGAATGCCTATTTCTGGTACACGGAGGGCATCGGCAGTTATAACGCGCTGCAAGCCGACCTGACAAAACGGCTCAGCAGCGGGCTGCTCTTCCGGGCCAATTACACGTTTGCGAAAAACCTGGACGACGGCACGGCCACTGCAAGCAGCCAATCTCAAAACAACAACCAATCGGTGCTGGATCCGCGCCATCCCTTGATCGACTACGGCCGATCCGCTCTGGACTTCCGGCACCAGGGCAGCGGCAGCTTCAGTTACGAGCTGCCCTTTGGGAAAGGTAAGCCGTTTGGCAACGGGTTGAACGGCATCGCAGACAAGCTGGTTGGCGGCTGGCAGTTGAACGGTATCGTGACGCTCTTGAGCGGCTTTCCTGTGACTCCGTTGGTCGGGACGAACCGGTCCGGGAATGGCAACACATTCAATCCGGACCGGCCCAACTATAATCCCAACTTTCAGGGACCCGTGAAAATCGGCCGCGTGGATCGGTGGTTCGACCCGAATGCTTACAGCCTTCCCACGTTAGGGACCTGGGGAAACGTGGGCCGCGGAGTGCTGGATGGCCCGGGCTTGGCCGATATCGATTTGTCGGTCTTCAAGACCATCCCAGTCACGGAAAGAACCCGGCTGCTCTTTCGGGCTGAAGCCTTTAACATCGCAAACAGGCCAAACTTCGGTATTCCGAACTTCCTTATCTTTTCTGGCGAGAGCATCAGTCCCTCGGCGGGCCAAATTACCAGCACAGTCACGAGTTCCCGCCAGATTCAATTCGGGCTGAAACTGATGTTCTGACCAGTGTCAATTGAACTGTAGCGGCGCTTCGCGAACCGTCGCTACAGTTCAACCGGGCCTCACTTACAGCGCAAGGTCACAGTTTTTACTGGATCCGGCGGAGGCGTCCGTTTTCGAAGGCGATGCACGCTCCTTCGGCCGGACAATTCTCGACGACCTTTGTTTCGACATCTATTCGGTCCAGCGCGAACTCCGTGGCGCGAAAGACCGTGCCCTCATCCATATGTCTGGGGAGTGCCGTGTAATAGAGGATAGGGACGGTACCGGCATCCGGAAGGGTTCGAAGATCGATTAAGAAGCTTCGGTACTCGCCGAAGACGTCCCTAAAATACTCGCGCCCGGGTCGTCCCCGATGCTCTTCATGACTGAAATGCCCGACAGCCGCGGCAAGGAAAAGTACAGACAGGGCGGCAGCGGCAACCGGCGGGGACAACACCTGGCGCATGCCTTTTTGAATAGCGTTGACGCCAAGTCCCAACAGACCGGCGACACCGACGAAAGGCATGTACGAATACAACTCAAACCGATGATTCACCAGAAAGACATAAGGAAGCAGAGTCACATAAGTGAAGAGCATGAAGAATACCGCGCGCCTGTTTTTCCGGATGGCGAACAATATGGCGAGCAGCGCGGAGATGGTGAACCAGCCGCCCCACCGCAGATTGGTTTGGTAAAGGGAATTGAAATACCAGCCGTAGCCGCGCCCAAAAGTTAAAACCGACAGGTCGAGATAATACGGCCGTGTTGGATCGATGTCGTGCATCGTCGTCAGTTTGAAATAGGTGAACCAGGCCGTGACCACCGTAAAAATGGCGTAGCGCAACCAGAGCCGGCGCCAATTGAAAGTTCGGCGAATCAGCCACTCGTAGGCGAACCAGAGGATTGGAAGGAGGACTCCGTGTTCCTCCGCCCGAATAGCCAGGACCAGAATCGCCGTCAGCGCCAGTGTCTCCTTCATGGAGTAACCGAACCGGTCGTAGAGCAGGAGCCCTGCCAGCACCAGGCCCAATGCCAGCAACTGGAAAATATTTGCGAAACTCCAGTAAATATCCGCGTGATTCGCGCGAAAGGCGAAGAACAGAACGGCAAAGCCGGCGGCGTATTGGGATTTCGTTAGACGCCTCAGAAGGAAGAAAACCAAACCGGTGTTGATCGAATGGAGCGCCCATGACAGCAGGTGATATGGAAGCGAATGCAAAGCCGCAACTCTAAAGACAATCCAATAGACCAGCATGCCCAGGGGACGGAAAAATAAAGATGCCGGATTGAGGATGTCTCCGATCAACCTCCAGAATCCCTCGCGGCGGATCCAGTAGACGTTGTTGAAGTCATCGAGCCAGAAGTATGTAAACGTATACAACCACATCCCCGCGACTACGACGGCCGCGATCGTCGCAGGTATGCCGTAGCGCGCCAGCCGTATGGTGACGGTTCGGTTCATGGATTGCCCACGTGTTCCCCGATTTCGTTGCGTCGTCCGGGCTTGGGTAATCGCCGTTGCCGACGCAATCGATGCGAGAGACTAATTCTCCTCAGACGACTTGTTGGGCCATTCCTGATGCAGCCACGACTGATAAGCCGCCTTCTGTGAGTCGGCCGGATCTTTCATGCGCGAAACTGTCCATCGGCCGTTTGGTTTGGCGGCCAGCTTGAAGGAGACCGTCCGGAGCTCGTCACGACGGATGATTTTCAACGTCACCGTATCGTCTGGCTGCAGCAGTCCGATCCATTCGTCGAATTGTGATGCGGAAATACGCCTGCCGTTGATCGCCACGATCTCGTCGCCCAAAACTACCCCGGCTGTGTAGGCAGGCCCGTCGGAGAGGACCGACCAGACCAGCGCGCCTCCATTGTGCTCGGCGAGATTCAAGCCGGCATAGGGGCTTTGTAGAATGGGACCGCCTTTCTTTTTCGGCTGAATCGACAGCTCGAGTCCGACGACCTCAAGAGCGGATTCGAGCGGATACGGCTCGGTCCCACTGATATAACGGGCGAAGAAGTCATCCCATTGGGATTCGGAGATCGTTTCGAGCAATGCGATCATGTCGGAGGTCGTGTATCCCTTTCCGGATAATGGAAAGCGGCGGTACATTTCGCGCATCACGTCATCGAGCGAAACTCTGTTTCTTGTCCGGCTCCGCAGTTCCAGGTCCATAAGCAAACTCGCCATTGCCCCTATGTCGTAAAACGAGACGGTGAAGTTCGGATCATCCGGCGCCGATCGACTGAACTTGATCCATGCATCAAACGAAGACTCAGCCAGGCTCTGCACTCGAACGCCGGGGCGGTTGCGCATCGTGTGAATGGAGTCGCTGAGAATCCTCAGATAATCGTCGGGTTTGATGATGCCCACCCGCACGATCGTCAGGTCAGCGTAATAGCTGGTTGTGCCTTCCACCACCCAAAGCAGATCCGTATAGTTTTCGCGGCTGTAATCGTAAGGCTGGATACCAGCCGGACGAAATTGCTTGACGTTCCACGTATGAAAAAATTCGTGTGAAACCGTATGCAGGAACGTTTTGTAATCACGGGCGTTTTCCAGTGACCGGCGAGGCCTCTGAATAATCGTGGAGTTCAAGTGCTCAGTACCGCCGCTCGCATCGGGGCCCACATGAATGAGGAAAACATAACGGCGGTAAGGCGTATCGTCGAAAAGGCGGGCCTGCGATTTGACGATCTTCGCGAAGTCCGCCTGGAGCTTTTCGGCATCGTACGGTGCGCCGCCCCAGATAACAATTTGATGTGACTTGCCGTTGATGTCGAACTCCATCAGGTCATGAAGGCCGATTTCCAGAGGAGAATCGACGAGGACGTCGTAATTTGGCGCGAATAATTTGCGAGGATTGCCCTCGACACATTCCAAACCTGTCGCGATTTTCCAGGACAGAGGGGCTTCAATGTTGATCAGAACCGGATCCTTGAGGCGGTCCGGAACATAAAAGAAAACAGCCGCACCCGACAGGAAGGCATGCGTGTCGTCCACGTGCCGCGTCCGATCCCCTAACGAATTTGCATACACGCGGTAGCTGACCGTAACTTCCTCGGCCTCGTCCGTCGTGATCTGCCACGTGGTCTTATCTGTCTTTACAACCGGCAGAGAACGTCCTGCGCTGGTCACCGCCCGCACTCCGCGGACTCCGCCGGCCAGATCGAGGACCTGGTAACGTCCGGGGCGCCACACCGGCATGGCCACATGCAGCTTCGGCCCAGCGATGTTCCGAATGACCATCCGGATATCCACCATCTGAGTTTGCGGCGCATTCAATACGACTGTGTATTCGATCGGCCACGTTTCCCTGTTCTCTCCCCACATCGCCAAGGACATTACCAGAACTAACGCGCGATCTCTACCGGTCACCGCTCAGGAGGCCGCATCACGACTCGGGAGAGATCTCCTGTGCGGGTACCGTCAACACCAAAACGCAATTGTAGGCTGCGCGCTACCGCGCTTGCGCTTCGCGGACCGCCGCTACAGTTCCTATCCCATCACCTTCAATAGGACGTGACGGCGATTTCTGGTATGCGGCCGGACCTGCGCCGGCCAGCGGCCTGCTTCGACTGCCGCGCTCCACTCCGGACTAGTCAGGACGCCGGAATTTTCAAGCTCGTAAATAACCGTGTATGCCGGCTCGTTTTCAGCGCGCATGATCCTTCTCTCACCGCCGAGACTCATGATCAGCTCTTGCCGTTTATAGCGCGTGATCCCAAGCACACCTGGAACCTTGCTCAAGTTTGGAATGTGTTCCTGGTCGTAGACTTCATTGAAGAGCGCCTCGTGCTCGGGATCCACGTCCATACTGACGATCATCAGGTATTTGGCTTTTCCTGTCATTGAGCCGCAACTCCGTTCATTGTTCCAAAGGACGTTTCGCTGTCTCGCGCGCCACCAAGAGAGCAACCAGAGTCACGCACAAGGTGCCTACGATATACCACGATATTCCAGTGGTGGTGCGATAAACCTGTAGCAGACTGGCCATTGTCAGCGGTGCGAATGCGCCTCCAAGGATGCCGGCCAGCGTATAAGCCAGCGACGAGCCGGCATAACGCACCCGTGTGGGGAACTGTTCGGTCACGAAGGCGGCTTGCGGACCAAACATCAGCGCATGGATCAGATATCCGACGACAACCGCCATCACGATCGAAACGCCATTTGCACGATCGACCAGAATAAAAAAACCGAATGCCCAAAGCATTGCCAGTAATGTGCCGGCCGCGTAGACAGGACGGCGTCCGATACGGTCCGAAAGACCTCCGCACACTGGAATCGCCACAGCATTGAAGACGGTCCCGATCATGATCGCCGTCAAGGCCAACGTTCGGGGCAGATTCAGAACAGTGGTGACGTAAGTCAGCGAGAAGACGGCGATCAGGGCATAATGCACATCCGAACCCACTCGCACACCGCCGGCGATCAACAGCCGTCGCCCAAAAAGCCGCAGCACATCAGCGATCGGCGTTTTTGCTTTGGCACCGCTTTCCTCCAGTTCCTTGAACATGGGCGTTTCATCGACGCTCAGACGGATCCATACGCCGAAACCAACCAATATTAGGCTGCACAGAAGAGGTATGCGCCATCCCCACGCAAGGAAGTCGTCGGGGGAAAGAAGATTCGTAATTAATCCGATACAACCAGTGGCCAACAAAGTACCCAGCGCCGGCCCGAGTTGGGTAAATGAAGCATTGCGTCCACGTCTCTGCTGATCCCCGTGTTCCACCGATATGAGAACTGCTCCGGCCCATTCTCCTCCCAACGCGATCCCTTGCACGAATCGCAATGTCACAAGCAGGATCGGACTTGGGATGCCGCCGGACATGTAGGTCGGAAGCAGGCCCATCAAGGCCGTTGTGAGCCCCATGATTGCGACCGTCACGAAAAGAACGAAGCGGCGCCCGAGTTTATCCCCGAGATGTCCGAAGACCAGGCCGCCAATGGGTCTCGAAATATAGCCGACGGCATAAGTCGAGAACGCCAGGATTGTTCCGACCAGCGGATCAAATGATGGGAAGAAAAGACGGTTGAAGATCAGTGCGGCCAGCGTGTTGTAGACGGTAAAGTCATACCACTCGAGCGTAGTTCCCACGGCGCTGGCTGCTGCGAGCCTGCTGGTGCTTGTCTTTTTGCTCGTATTGACGGTGCTGCTTTTTGTGGCCAGATCCAGGTTCATTGGTGGTGAACGGGAAGCATATAATTCTTCGAGTTCAACTTCCAGCAAAGGGGCTTTGCCGCAAAAGTATCTGTGAGCGACCCCCTCGCTCGCTTCGCTCGCGTCTCCCCCTCATGAGGGGGAGAATAACTTCGCCTTTTGCGGAACTTATTCTCCCCCTTTCTAAAGGGGGAGCCAGCGCCGAAGGCGCCGCGAGGGGGTCGCTCACACCGAAGTGTTGAGGCACAGCTCCGATCTGCACTTGTTATCTTGACAACCTTTTCCGGAGGGCGATAGTTTCTGGGTCCGGAGGTCTCCGTATGCGATTCAAATGCTTCTTAGCTGCAGCGTTCGGCTTAATTACCATGATCGTCAGTGTTCAGGCTCGGGCCCCTCAAGAGTCCCGCGAGCGGGCTTGGCGAGGCGTGGGTCCTCAACCGTGCGTAGGTACGCCCACGGTCGGCTATTACAAATGTCCTTCCGCTCCAGAAGCTGTGGCCGTCCGCGCGGGCCGCTTGTTTGACAGTAAGAACGGACGGATGTTGACCAAACAACTCGTCCTCATTCAAGGCGATCGAATCATGGACGTAGGGCCCGAGGGTCAGGTCAAGGTCCCGGCCGGCACGCGCGTGATTGACCTCCGTCAAGCGACGGTTCTGCCGGGCATGATTGACGCGCATACCCATATGTTCAACAACCGGTCGCAAACAAAGACAGCCGATAACTCCATGCTGATCGCGTTGTCGAATGTGCAGACCAATTTACTTGCCGGTTTCACCGCCGCCCGCGACATGAGCACGCATGGCAATGGATACGGCGACGTTCTCATGCGCGATGCCATTAATGAAGGCCGGGTGGATGGCCCACGCTATCAGGTGGCGACTCTCGGGATTGTTTGGGGCGCCCGGCCGCCAAATCCAGCATCTCCGGATGATCCATTGGCCAGCACCGTGGTTCGATCGGTTGAGGATGCGCGCCGGGCGGTGCAGGCGCAGGTCAAAGGCGGCGCCGATTGGATCAAGCTGTATCCGGCGGGCGCATACTCGTTCACCCCGGAGGGCGAAGCGAAGTACGTGGTGACTTATCCGATGCCTGTTATGCAAGCGCTGATTGACGAGACGCATCACCTAGGACGCAAGGCAGGCTGCCACGTCTACGGCGGCGAGGGATTACAAAATGCCATCGATGCCGGTTGCGACACCATCGAACATGGTTTTGGTTTGACTCAGGTCCAGCTCAACACGATAGTGCAGAAGGGCCTCTACTATGATCCAACCTTCGTGCGCTATACCATTCCGGCCATGGACGATAACGATGCCAAAAATACCGGAGGCAAGTACCGGATCATTCCCATTTTCG
>Ga0209376_1001087_pt1 | contig 28542 bp, 39 predicted proteins | sample GraSoiAngelo_134_FD_185891 | JGI IMG/M metagenome (GOLD analysis project Ga0209376, IMG submission 185891) | Grasslands soil microbial communities from the Angelo Coastal Reserve, California, USA - 14_0929_05_30cm (SPAdes) (version 2) | ecosystem: Environmental > Terrestrial > Soil > Grasslands ... | reverse complement strand
CGATCCACCAAGCGCACGGATAGGTTCATGCGATCTCGGGTTTAATCCGGCGTAATCTCGGCTCGGGTATGGGGCTGGCCTCCCGCCATGAGTGAAACGAACCCACAAGAAGAGGGCGACGTCGCGGCCCAGATCGTCGGACTGCGCAGTCGACTCGTCGGCTTTGCATGGTCGCTAACGCGTGACTCCGCGTCCGCCGAAGACCTGGCTCAAGAGACCATCGCCCGTGCCCTCGCGTCCCGGTGGCGCTTTCAACCCGGCACGAATCTCAAGGCCTGGTTGTTCCGGATCTTACGCAACATGCATCTTAATGACGTCCGGGCAGCGGGATCCGGTCCAACCCTCGTTTCGATCGAGGACCTCGTCATCGAACCGGGCGGGGAACAGGAGCACCAGGATCCAGTCGAGACCCGAGTGATCGAGCGGGCTGACGTGAGGCGGCTGGCGGAGGTTTTTCGCACTGTTCCGCGTGCTTTTGCTGTTCCGCTGTACCTGACGGCTGTCGAAGAGCTCAGCTACGCCGAAGCGGCGTTAGTCCTCGACGTGCCAGTGGGCACCGTGATGTCCCGCGTCTACCGGGCGCGCCGCATGCTGATCGCCAGACTGGCGGGAGGCAGCTAGGTGGAAGCCTGCGCGCCGCACCGCGCCTTTCTGGCCGCGATCGCCGACGGGGAGACGGCACTCGTTCCGGCGGCGACCCTCGACCACGTGAGCACGTGCCCCGATTGCGGGCGTGAGATCCGAGCCCATCACCTTCTCTCATCGAAGCTTCGACAGGCTGCGAATGAGCCGCACGACGCCGCCCCCAGGCGGCCGCGCATAGACCTGGCGCCCGCGCGCCTACGAGTGATCGCGGCGGTCGTGGCCTTGGCTCTCGTCGGCGCGGCAGGAGTTACATGGGTTGCGCTGTCGCGTCCCGACCCGGTCCAGGCCGCGGTGAGCGCCGCCTCGCAGCCGCTGCAGGTCCAGTCTGGCGACGCCACGGTCGTGGCCCAATGGTGCATGCAGGCGTCCGGGCGATACCTTCCCGCGACCGAGCTCGATGGGCTGCAGGTGGTGGGCGCGAGAATGGACCGCGTGGGATCGACAGACATCGTTACGGTGACCTACGCGGCGTCGTCAGGCGGGAGGGTGACCGTGGGCTGGTTGGAAGGTCAGGTTCCGTCTGGTTCTGGGATCGAAGAGACAGATCGTTCGGGTCACAGGCTCCTGATCGTGCACGCCCAAGTGGGGACGGCGGTGGTCACAGGTTCTTCCACCGACACGATGTGGCAGGCAGCGGCCGCGATCGAGTCCGCACATGGTTGATTTCACCCCCGACAGAACCCTGTTCCCCTTTGAGTCGCGATGGTTTGACGGTGCGGGGCCACGTGTTCACTACGTCGATGAAGGTAGGGGCCGTGCCGTGGTCATGTTTCACGGCAATCCGACCTGGAGCTTTCTGTACCGCAAGGTGATCAAAGATCTCGGCGGCCAGTTTCGCTGCGTCGCAGTCGACTACCCGGGGTTTGGGTTGTCCGAGCGGCCCTCAGGCTATGGCTACACGGCGGCCGAACATGCTGACGTGATCGGCAAGCTCGTCGATCACCTCAGCCTGAACGGATTCATCGTCGTCGGTCAAGACTGGGGCGGCCCCATCGGCATGACCGTCGCACTCGAGCGCGCCGATCGCGTCGCTGGGATGGTATTCGCCAACACCTGGTACTGGCCGGCGCAGGGATCCCTGTCGACATTCAGCGTGGTGATGTCGACTCCGCCCGCGCAGTGGCTCATCCTGCAGCGCAACTCGTTCGTGAACTTCATCATGCCCCGATCGGTGGCGACGCCAATGGAACCGGCGGTCTTCAAGACCTACCAGGACGCTCAGCCCACGCCTGAGGCGCGCTGCGGTGTAGCCGAGTTCCCGCGCCAGATCAGGCGCGCTCGACCGATGCTCGCGCGCCTCGCCAACGAGGCTCCGAAGACGCTGGTAGACAAGCCGGTCGAGCTGGTCTGGGCCATGAAAGACCCGGCGTTTGGGAACGCTGCGGTTCTGGAGCGCTGGCAGCGCGACTTTCCCTCCGCGCACCTGACCAGGGTCGAGAACGCCAACCACTACATCCAGGAGGACGCTCCCGCGGCCGTGGCCGATGCGGTCCGACGCGTCAGCGGGAGGATCGGGAATGCCTGATCGAGGTCCGTTCCAGCTGGGACCGGACGCCAGGGCGTGGGAATGGTTGGACACCCACCCGTCATCGCGAAGCCGCGTCATCGCCTTGGCCTGACGGTCCGCGGATTCGGGCTGTTGAAGCATCTCGACCTCGACCTTGAAGGCGAGCAGTGGGGGGCGCTGCTTTACGACTGAAGCTCGCGCCTGGCGAGCCGCCGTTGATTCTGGGAATTACCTGCTGGCTGCGGTGTTGTGCGTTGAGAGGGCGGTTCTCTGCCCACGGATCGACACCTGCAGCTCAGGAGGTTCGCATGGAAGCCAGCCGGGGTATCAACGGTCGGTTCGTAGGCCTCGCGGCGGCCAGCGGCGCCGCAGGGGGACTCGTGATGGCGATGTGGATGATGGTCTACTCAGCCGCCACCCACAACGGGTTCTGGACGCCGCTCAACGTGTGTATGGCCTCATTCATCTATCGCTCTGAGGCCCAGATGATGATGCACGACATGATGATGCACCCCGGGATGTCGATGGACGAGTCTGTTCAACCATCGCATCTGGCGGTTGGCTTCCTCGTGCACATGTCATTCGCGATCGTCGTCGGTATCGCGTTCGCTCTAGTCATCTACTTCGCGATCCGTGCGCTTCGGCTGCCGCTCCTGACGACGCGGGTCGGTTATGTGGGAGCCTCCGTGATCGGGGGACTGATCCTCTATGCGCTGATGATGTACGTGATCCTGCCCCCGCCGATCGGCGCGAACCCCGTAATCCCGGACATGACGCCTCGGGGCGCGTTCATCATCGGCCACGTCCTGTACGCGATCACGTTCGGGCTGGTGGCATTTGCGCTGCTGCGGCCCACGATCGTTGCTCCGACGTTGCGACGCGCCGCGGCTTAGGTCCTAAGAAGGCTGTGGAGCTGAGCCTCCGTCGGGGCGCCCTGAGCTCCCTCCTCGGTCCGGAATACCCGACAGGTCATGCCGACCGGCTCGGCACCGCTGGCAAACGGATCGCGACCATCGACGAGGATCGTGGGTGAGCCATGGAATCCGATTCGCTCCGCTGTCTCGGGCGAGTCGATGCGCTGGTACTCGAGCGTCACCTTGCCGCGTGACAGGCCGCCAAGAACCCTGGCCAGCCGCTCGTCAGCCAGCTTCCAATTCAGCCAGCTTCCAATGGGGACACGCGTCGAAATACTGCAGCGTCACTTTCACAAGGAACATGATATCCTGCTTTCCAGATATGTCGTCCGGCGTTCTGGCGCCACCCGACCGCGCCGTGGCAGCGCGCTTCTTTCGTGTCCTCGGTGACCCAACTCGGCTCCATATCCTCGAGCTGCTCGAGGAAGGTGAGCTATCAGTTGGCCAGCTGGTAGCCGCGGTCGGGCAGCCGCAGCCACGCGTCAGCACTCACCTGGCGTGTCTGCGCCACTGCGGCTTTGTTCGCGCCGAGCGCCGCGGCAAGGAGATCGTCTACAGCCTTGCCTTGCACGGCCTCGACCGGATCGCAGAGCAGGCGGATTCCGTCCTCGAGCCGATTGCCGAGCGCCTGGCGACCTGCACACGCATCGGTCCCGACTGGGTGTGACAGCCGGCGACTCCGAGGTGCTGATCCGGACGGCGGCGTTCAAGGTTGGAACCCGGGATTGGGCCGACGTGGTCGAGACGCAAGGCTAGATGCCCGGGAAGGTCGATCGCGACAAGCTACGGCGCATGGTCGAGGCCGGGGCCCAGCTCGTCGAGGTGCTGCCGGAGGAGGAGTATGTGGAGGACCATCTGCCGGGAGCGATCAGCATCCCGCTGCGGCATCTCGGCGACGAGGCATCGACAAGGCTGGACAGGAACCGCCCTGTGATCGTCTACTGCTGGGACACCGCTTGAGACATGTCCCCCAGAGCCGCGTGGCGGCTCGAGAGTCTCGGGTTCGGAGAGGTTTACGAGTACGGCGGCGGCAAGCTCGACTGGATGGCCGCTGGCTTGCCGACCGAGGGCACCAACGCCAAACGGCCGCGGGCGGGCGATCTGGCGCATACGGATGTCCCGACCTGCCGGCTCGACGAGCGACTCGAGGATGTCAGAGACCGGACGAAGGAGCAGGGCTGGGATGCGGCGGTCGTCATCAACTCGGAACGGGTAGTGTTTGGCCTCCTGCGCGCCAAGGAGCTCGATCTGGAAGCTGATCAGCAAGTCTCGCAAGCGATGCAACCTGGGCCGAGCACCTTTCGTCCCTACGTGTTGGCGGACGAGATGGCCACTTACATCCGCGACCACGAGCTCGAGAATGTGGTCATCACGACCTCAGACGGTCGACTCGTCGGCCTGCTTCGCAAAGGAGACGTGAGCCGGTGAGCGCTAAGCGCCTGTGCTGAAGTGCACGAACTGCGACCGAGTTATCGAGGTCTGCGCCTGCTGCGATGAGCGTGACTGCCGACCGGCGACTTGCGACCGATGCCTGACTGAGGCTCTTTTGAAGGCTATGCGCCCCGCCTACGTACATCGAGGGGCCTCGATGACCCAGCGCGTCAAGAGGGAGACCTGAGGTTTACCTATGGCCCGGTCTACCAGTTCCCCGGCCCGGGGTGGCAACGGCGGAGTCGAGAAATCGGCACACTGATCTGATAGGCGATGGAGCGCGCCATCGACTTCGAGCTACCAGACCATGAAGGCCATCCCTGGCGCCTGAGCGAGCACCTCGGCGCGGGACCGCTCGTTGTCGTTTTTTACCGGGGCGACTGGTGACCTTACTGCAACGGGCAGTTTGCCTCGTACGCAAGGAGCTGGGAACGCTTCACCCATGAGCGAGTCAATGTCGTCGGAATCTCAGTCGATCCGGTCGAGAACAACCGGGCGATGGTCGACAAGCTCCTGCTGCCGTTCCCTTTGCTGAGCGACGTTGAAGGCGACGTGATCAAGAGATACGGCGTCTGGAACGAGAACGACGGCGGTGTCGCGAGCCCCTCGATCCTCGCCATCAGAAAAGATGGCACGGTCGCGTCTAGTTACGTCGGTCGTGACTACGCGGACCGGCCGACAGACGACGAGCTGTTCGCATCCATTCGCGGAGGTAATTGACAATGGCGCGTGGAGATAAGCCCCTGCCGTTGGAGCAGCTGGAGCCATACATGCGAGGTGTGAAGTTCGCCGTACAGGCGCTTAGCCGGCGGCACATAGAGCACGACAGTGACCTCGCCGATGATGCGGCGCGGTACTTCGATATGGCGGAGCGCTACCGGCAGGCCGCGATCGCGACCTTCCGCGCGCGTCGCGATCGCCAGGCTGGTTGACCACGAATGATCCAGCTGGGGATCTGGTTGATCGCTGGCCGGCGCGCGTCGAGTGCGCCCGGTGCGGCAGTCACGGTCCCGGCGGCAGCTGCGGCTACAGACCATATGGGCCGGGCCGCAGGCTGACTTAGCCCGTAGACCGGCGCCTCGCGCATAGTCTGGCGCGGACTGGTGTCGGTCGAAGGAGGCACCTTCGGTCGATGACCGCATCTATGGATGAGGAGGCGCCGGCCATGGAGAGTATGCGATGGGTGGGAGTCGACGTTCACGCCAAGGAGTCGGTGGCAGTGGTGTTGGACCAGGCGACTGGAGAAATCACCGCGCAGAGGATTGCAGGCCGACCTGACGAAGTGGTGGAGTGGCTGTCCACCCTCGAGCCGCCGTTCCGAGCCGTGTACGAGGGCGGGGCCGACTGGCTATGGATTGGTCCGAAGAGCTCGTGAGCGAGGTCTCGACGTCGTGGTCTGCGCGCCCGGCCACATCCTGAAGAACGCCACCGACCACATCAAAGTCGACAAGCGTGATGCGGTCCGGCTGGCCCGTCTGCTGAGCGCCGGCGAGCTTCGCCTGGTCCGCGTCCCGGAGCCCGAGGAGGAGCAGCTGCGCGATCTGGTCCGCAGCCGAGAGGACCTCCGAGTCGACCTGACCCGGATTCGCAACCGAATCGGCAAATTCCTGCTTCGGCGCGAGATCTATGCCCCCAAGCACACTGAGACCTGGGGCGTCCTGCATCGCAAATGGCTGCAGAGCCTCCGCTTCGAGGACCGTGCTTCAGAGCCGGTCTTCGAAGACGCCATGCATGCCCACGACATCCTGGTCGCCAGGCGAGAGCAGCTGGAGCGGGCCCTGGCCGAAGATCGCCGAGACCTCGCCCTGGGCGCTCACCATCGCCCGGCTCAGGTGCTTGCGCGGCATCGACACCCTATCCGCGCTCGGCCTGGTCGCCGAGGTGGGCGACTTCCGCCGCTTCCAACACCCACCTTTCTGAGCAGCTACCTCGGCCTGGTGCCGAGCGAGCATTCCTCAGGCGAAAAGCGTCGTCAGGGTGGAATCACCAAAGCCGGCTCCAAGCACGCTCGACGGCTGCTCGTCGAAGCGGCTTGGCAATATCGTCACGTACCCCGGACGTCGCATCACATCTCCCAGCGGCAGCGAGGCCAGGACCAGCGTGTCATCGACATCGCGTGGCGCGCCCAGCGTCGACTCTATAAACGTTGGCAGCGCCTCCACGATGAGCGTCGAAAGAGACGCACGGTGGTGGCTGTCGCCGTCGGTCGGGAACTGGCCGCCTACTGCTGGGAGATCGCGACCTTGAGCAGCTGACGATTCATTGACGTGCACATCTGCCCGTGGTAGGCGAGGCGGCGTGGCAACCGAGAAACGCGCGCAGCAACGGGCTCGCGCTGTTGCTATGGGCAGTCACCGCTTGGCGGTGGCCGCGCCCGACGTTACAGACGGCGAGCCTGCGACGCAATGATGGTCATGAGGTAGACAGTCCTCGAATTGCAGCTTGACCAAGGCGTTCGCGTCACTCGACCCGCCGCGCCGTCTCTCCTCTCCCGGGCTCCATACCTCTATTAGTGTTGCCATCCGTCCCCGCGCGCCCTCTTGACAATCGCCGACCCATTGCAGCAACGCCGGTGGCAAACGGCGACATTTGGCGACACTCACTGGCACTCAGCGAATTCGGCCCAGCATTTCTGAACGGGCGACGCCGATCTGTTAACCGCAAGGTTCGGGGTTCGAATCCCCGTCCCGGAGCCAATTCTGATATCGAATTAGGCCCACAGCACCATTCGAGGGCGGGCTCGGTACAGTCATCCACGGTGGGTGCGGTCGCTGTCGACACCTTCATGGGACTGGTTATGCAATTGGAGCGATGCGTTCGAAGCTTCTAGGCCCAGACGGTCCGCCCCTTTCGGTAATCGGCTTCGGGGCCTGGGAGATCGGCATCGATGCATCTGCAGCCGCTCAGGAACAGGCTGTTCGCGCGATTCGCGCCGGCGTCGAAGCGGGCATGAACTGGATCGACACTGCCGAGTTCTACGGCATGGGACTCTCGGAACACCTGGTAGCCCGAGCGCTTGCGGACCGACCAGACGTCATGGTCTTTTCGAAGATCTGGCACCAGCTGCACGACGGATTAACACCGAACGCTGTGACCAAGGGGGCTGAGTCAACGTTGGCGCGGATTGGGCGCGACACCATCGATCTGTACATCATCGTTGAGCCAGACCCGGTCGTTCCCGTCGAAGAGACGTGGGAGGCAATGGCCGGCCTTGTCGATCGGGGCCTGGCTCGTTTCATCGGCCTCGCAAACTTCACGCCGGATCTAATCCAACGTTGTGAGGCGATACGGCACGTCGATGCGATTCAGGACCAATGCTCGCTGCTTGTTCGGGACCGCTACGACCTACTGCGCTCGCACTGTGAGCGGTACGGTACTGCCTTCATCGCCTTCGGGCCTCTGGCGCTCGGCCTCCTCGCCGGTACAGTCGATCCACACCACTCCTTCAGCACCACGAGCTGGGGTAGAGGAAAGAAGTTGGACGAGCTCTCTTCCTACCAACGTTCACTCTTCGGCCCTGACGTCCTGCCACGCCATCTCCGCACGGTTGATCGTTTGCGCCCTGTCGCTCAAGGAGTCGGAATTCCTCTGGCTCAACTTGCGTTGGCGTGGGTGGTAGGGCGGGACGACTTCACTGTTGCCATCACAGGATCCACCTCTCCAGAGAACGTGGTGGCGAATGCCGCGGCGGGAGATGTTGAGCTCAGTTGGCAGGTGCTCGACAAACTGGCACTACTGGAGGCCAGCTAAGACCACTCTCTTGGGTCCCGACGATCTCATTGCGAGATTGCCCTGTGCACACTACTGTGGGTCGCAACCCAAACGAATATCGACGAGACCCGCCATCGAGCCCAGACCAATCTTTGAGCACGGAGTTGATGAGCGGGCCAAGGAGGAGGCGCAGTGGAAGGCTTGGATCACGCGGCAAACAAGGCGATTGTCCGACGTTAGGTAATTGGCAACGCATCAACGAAATCAGTTCGCTCTTCACGACCACGCCTGTCGATTCGTTTGTAAACGCCCGCGTGGCGACTAGTGAAGTTGGGCAAAATATGGCTATGGGAATAACGCTCGATCAAGTCGGTGAGAGGCGGGAAGCGATTCGTGGCGTTCTTGAAGCCCGCGGCGCAGTCAATCCGCGACTATTTGGATCCGTCGCACGCGGAAAAGCGGACGAGAAGAGCGATCTCGACATTTTGATTGATTTCCGCCAACCGGCGCCTGAAGGTTTCGCTTACTTTGGTGCACTCGATCAGCTCGAACACGAGTTGAGCCATCTGCTCGGCACTCAGGTGCATGTCACTGTCATAGATCCTTCGTCGCCGAGCGGACGGAGGATCCTGAGCGAGGCTCTGCCGCTCTGAGCGAGGAACGCGACCTTCGGGTGCTCGCTTACATGCGTGAACGAATCGAGCACATCCACCGAGCCCTGCTCGAAGACCCGCTGGCTTTGAACGAGGAGGCACGCCTAGCCGGCGAGGCCATCTTGTGGAATCTGATGGCGTTGACTGATTCAACTGGCAGGCTCTCTGATGAGCTCAAGAAGCGCCATCCGGATATCCAGTGCGATCAGGTGCGTGTCTTCCGCAACGTCGCCACTCACGCTTACGACCGGATTCAACTCAAGCAGGTGGCTAACATCGTTGCCAACGATCTCCCAGCTATGCGCCGGGCTATCGACCTCGAGCTCAGCCCGAGAAACCACGAGCAGGAGCGCGAGCGCTGATGATCCATGCATCATCTAACCGAGACGTTCCGCCCGTCGATTTGCATGCGCCAGAGTGTCTCGAAGTGCTGTTCGTGGCATTCATTGCACTCCCCAGAGCCGTCGAGACCAAGGCCGTGCATGAGCCGTTTGTAGCAGCAACGCCCGCGACATACCGCGATATTTCGCGGCACGTGGCGGCACTCAGCGAATTCGGACTGCGATTTCTGAACGGGCGGCGGCGATCTTTTAACCGCAAGGTTCAGGGTTCGAATCCCTGTCCCGGAGCCAATCTGAAAAGACCCTGCCGCCCTAGTGGCCGCAGCTGGACTTGATACCAAAGGCGCGGCTCCCTGGGCAGCGATGCCTTCCAAGCAAGGGCTGGACGCTGACTGGCGTCCCCAGGAGTAAGGCTTATGGCGGCGTCGGGACGGCGATCACGCGATCAGGAGTCGCAAGCGAGCCATCCGACCCTGCTCACGCGAGCACGACCAGGACCTGATTCTCCGCGACGGCGTCGCCTTCCTTGACCTTGACCTCATGGACCTGCCCGGCTCGGGGCGCATCGACCGGGATCTCCATCTTCATCGACTCGAGGATCATCAGCGTCGCTTCCTCATCGACTGCGTCTCCAGGCTTGACGAGGACCTTCCACACCATCCCGGCCAGCTCGGCTTTCACTTCAATGGCCATGTCAAATCACCGTCCCGTAAATCTTGGCTTGCGTTTTTCAAAGAAGGCCTTCCGGCCCTCGGCTGAGTCTTCGGTCAGAGTGACGAGCGTCACCTGGCTGTGCAGATATTCGAGCGCCGCCTTGTAGTCCATGTCCTGCTGGCGATAGAACGAATCGCGTCCCAGTCGCATGATCGCGCTCGATTTCTCGCCAAGCTTGCCGGTCAGCTCCGCGGTCGCCTCGTCCAGCTCTTGCTGCGGAACCACGCGATTGACGAGTCCGTGTTGCTCCAGCTGCTGCGCGGTCCAGCGTTCGCCCAGCATCACCATCTCCAGGACGACGTTGCGCGGCAACTTCCGGGTCAGGATCGCCTGGATCATCATGGGCCACACCCCGACGTTGATCTCGGGTGTCCCGAACGTCGCAGAATCGACGGCCACCAGCAGATCGCACGCGCATGCCAGGCCAAATCCGCCCGCGAGGGCGTGACCATTGATCCGTCCCACGATGGGCTTGCCAAGCTCTGACATCTCGACGAAAAGGTCAACCAGCGTATGCCGTCCGTCGTGCAGCTCGAGTGTGGAGGCGCCCCCGAATCCTCCGAGGTCCGCGCCCGCGCAGAAAACGCGATCGCCTGCGCCTGTCAGAACGACGACATGCACATCGGATCGTCCCTTGCACCACGCGAATGCAGACCGCAGCTCGGACATGGTCCCGAGCGACAGTGCGTTCCGCTGATCGGGCCGGTTGATGGTGATCGTAGCGGTCGAACCACCGGTGTCGAGCAGGAGATGGGTAAAGGACGGAGCGTTCATCGCAGCGTAGACGGAGAGGGCCGGCGCCGGCCGGCCCTCCCATAAGACTTCTTGATCGTGCGCGCTCTTACGAGGGGTGGACCCAGGCCAGGCCGAAGGTGTTCGTGTACATGCCAGGTAGCTGGGCGTTGTCGATGTTGTACGAGATCCAGTTGTCCAGCCAGCGCCACCACAGGTAGTCGCCGGCGATCACGCCCCAGCACCCAAACTCGGTCGCCACCCCCTGGCCGTTGTTCATCAGCTTGACGTTTGAGTGCTGCGCAATGAAGGGTTTCGCCAGGTAGTCCTCGACGAGACATGCGTCGGCCTTGCCGGTCGCTACCGAGAGCAGCGCCTGGTCCTGGGCCAACGGCGTCACGGTCGCCTTGGGGAACAGCAGCTGAGCGCGAAAGAACGCCGTCGACGCCTGGAGCGCGGTGATCTTCTTGCCTGGCTTGTTCAAGTCGGCCACTGAATTGATCCCACCGTTAACGGTGACCATGAGAATCTGCGTGTAAGGCACGTAACCCTTGGTGAAGTTCATCACGAGCGCACGCTTCGGCGTGTTGACGAGGCCGGCGCTGACGAGATCGGCCTTCCCGGACTGCACGTTGGCGATGTTGGCAGCGTTGTCCGGGACGTCGATGATGTTGAGCTTGACGTTCAGGTCCTTGGCCACCATGTTCAAGACGTCGATGTCGTATCCGGCGGGCTTGCCGCTGCTGTCCTTGAAGAACTCCGGCGGATAGAGCAGGGATGTGGTCACGTTGAGCTGGCCGCGGTCCTGGACCTTCTTCAGAAGCGAGGTTGTGGTTGCCCCCGTCCCCGTCTGATCGGCGCTGCTATTCGTGCTGCAAGCGGCGAGCGCGGCACCAGTCAGCGCCAGCGCGGCGCCGCCGAGGACCGATCGCCTCGTAAGGGTCGAGCGCTTCGACTCATGGTCGGGCGCCACCTCGATCTGCGTTTCCAACTCTTCGGTCATCTTTCTACCTCCGAAAACTCTGGTTCAGGCTGCGGCTCCAAGAGACCTTGCATTGCGGGTCGCGCGCCGCGTCTGCAGGCTCAGGCTGCGGGCGGCTCGCCGTTCGACGGCGCTTGCCAGCGGTGAGATGATCAGCGCCAGTGCGATGTAGATGAGCATCGCCGCGGTGAACAGCTCGAACGGCCGAAACGACAATGAATCCGCGATCTGAGCCTGGCGCATCAGCTCGTTCAGGCCGATGACCCCGACCAGCGATGAGTCTTTGATGATGCCGATGAAGTTGCTCGCAAGCGGAGGGATGATGATCCGCCACGCCTGCGGCCAGATCACCTTGGCGAACGCGCGTGAGCGGCTGAGCCCCGTGGAAAGCGCCGCCTCGCGCTGACCTTTGTCGATTGCCTGGAGCCCTGCCCTGTAGATCTCCGCGAGCCACGCCGAGTACTGCAGCGTAAGACAGATCACGCCGGCGCCGAACGCGTCGACCTGGAGTCCGGTGACCAGGGTCACGCCGAAGTACATCCACAGGATGAAGACCAGTAGGGGGATGGCGCGAAGGACCGCGATGTAAACCATCGCGATCCCGCTTAGGATCCACACCCGGGACATGCGCAGCAGCGAAAGCGGGAGTGCAAACACCATGGCCAGTGCCATCGAGAGGGCGGCGATCTTCAGGGTTAGGAGCGTCCCTTCCAGCAACCAGAATCGGTACTCGTAGACGACATTCCACGCAAACTGGTAGTTGGTGGGGTTCCAACTCATGGCCGGAAGGTTCGTTCAAACCCCACGGGTTGTCAAGCCTGAATCTAACGAGCGTTCGTTCTAGAGTACCGCTTCGAGGAAGGCCTTCGTCCTCTCATGCTGGGGGCTGCTCAGGATGTCCCGGCCCCCCGACTCCACGATCGTCCCGCCGGAGACGAAGAGCAGCTGGTCACCCACGCGTCGCGCGAACCCCATCTCGTGCGTCACCACCACCATGGTCATACCCTCGCGCGCCAGCCGCTCCATCACCCCGAGCACCTCGCCGATCAGCTCGGGGTCGAGCGCCGATGTCGGCTCATCGAACAGCATCAGCTTGGGATCCATGGCGAGCGCCCGCGCGATCGCGACACGCTGCTGCTGCCCGCCCGACAGCTGAGCGGGGTAATGATCCATCCGGTCCTTGAGGCCCACCTCGGCGAGGCTTGCCTCTGCCTTCGTTCGCGCAGACCGCCGCGACATCTTCTTGACATCGGTCAGGGCGAGGGTGACGTTGTGAAGGGCGTCGAGGTGAGGGTAGAGGTTGAACCGCTGAAATACCATGCCGATCCGGCTGCGCAGCTCCTGCAGGCGGCGAGCGCGGTTGACGACGTTGTCCGTGTACGGAAAATAACGGCGATCCTCGAACGTCAGAGTTCCCGAGTCGGGCACCTCGAGCAGGTTCATCATCCGCAGCAACGTGCTCTTGCCGCCTCCGCTCGGGCCGAAGATCACGACGTGTTCGCCTTTGCGCACCCGGACGGTGATGCCCTTGATCACGTCGACATGTCCGAACGATTTATGGACTTCGTTCAGCTCGAGAAGGGCGCCCGCCGTGGAAGGGACGTCGGCCGCCACGCTAGAAGAGAAGCCACCCGCCGTCAGCGACCAGGGTGTGTCCTGTGATGTAGCCGGCCTCGGCCGAGCTCAGGAAGAGAACAACCGATGCGATGTCGTCCGGCTGCCCGACCCGTCCCATCGGGATCCGCGCGAGCTGCCACGCCATGCCCTCCTCCGTGGCCAGCGACGTCTTCGTCATCTCGGTCGCGGTCGTGCCCGGAGCGACCGCGTTGACGTTGATCCCATGCGGTGCGAGCTCGGCGGCCATCGATACTGTCATCTGCCGTACCGCGCCTTTGCTTGTGTCGTACGCCACCTCGGGGTGGGAAGAGGAGACAAAGGACGACGTCGACGCGAAGTTGACGATCTTGCCCCGGCGCCTGGGGATCATCAGCCGTGCCGCCGCCTGCGAGCAGAAGAAGACGCCTTTTACGTTGACGCCCATCTGCCGGTCCCAGTCGACCTCGGTGTAGTCGAGGATCGGTCGCGCGACCGCGATGCCGGCGTTGTTGATGAGGATGTCGACGACACCGTAGACGCGGACCGTCTCATCGAACAGACGGGCGACATCGTCTGTTCGCGAGACATCGACGGCGACAGAGGTCGCCGTCCCGCCGGCCCCCCGTATCTCCTCGGCAACCTCCCCGCCGTGCTCCGGGTTGAGCTCGGCGACCACGACGTGCGCGCCCTCGCTCGCAAAGCGGAGCGCGACGGCCCGGCCCATGCCGCGGCCCGCTCCGGTGACGACCGCGACGCTGCCCTCGAAGCGCCGCGTCATGAGACCTCGACCCGATGCACGATCGACCTGTCGATCGAATCGACCGACCTGCATCCCGTGATCGACATCGTCCGGGCCAGCTCTTCGTAGAGAGCCTCCATCATCGCCCGCACCCCGTCCCGGCCGCCCCCGGCGCACGCGATCAGCAGAAGCGTCGCGATGCCGACTCCGCCGGCACCCAAAGCGAGTGCCTTCAGCACGTCGGCGCCGCGCCGGAAACCGCTGTCGACGAGGATCGGCATATCGGGAAGCTCCGTGCGCACTGCCGGCAGCGCCTGGAGGATTGGCATCGCGTAGTCGATCGTCTCGCCACCGTGGGAGCTGACGATCACGGCGTCGGCTCCAATCGCGCGGGCCAGGCGTGCGTCATGCGCGCTCAGCACGCCCTTGAGCACGAACGGCAGCTTCGTCGCTGCGCGAAACCTTTTCAAATCGTCGAGTGTCTTGTGGCCAAGAATCTCGGGCCCTGGCACCTCGTCCCACGCCTTCTCGAGAAAGAAGACGTCGATGTCCATGCCGACCGCGACGCAGCCCAGCTGCGCTGCGCGCTCGAGGTTCTTCAAGACCAGCGCGTCATCCCGGAACGGCTTCACGACGTGGAGCACCGGCGCACCCTGGTCGACGATTCGTGCCAGCTCCTCGAGGGTGACCATCCCGGTCGACATCATGCTCCCGGCGTCGGCAAGGCCCGCCGCGATCTGCTCCAGATATGGCGGATCCCACGGCGTCAACCGCTTCAAGATCCGCGACTCGCAGATGGCGGCGCCCAGGATAGGCGCTCGCAACTTGGAGCCGAAGACCGATGTGGACGTATCCGCCTGAAGCGAGTCGAGAAGGCGCATCTCGAACACGAAAGAATCCATATGCCGGCGGTTGAGCCGGTTCTGGGAGCGGGTCTCGGCGCCCAGGTCGAGGTACGGCTCCATGCCGATCGAGCGGATCCGCTCGAGCCCGCGCTCGTAGATCTCGGGATAGCGCAAGTCAGCTCGCGGCCGCAACGCAGTCGATCTGCACGCGAACGGTCTCGGAACCGGGTTCGGCGGCAAGGAATTTGACGCCCCAGGTGGTGCGCACCGGCAGCGGCGTGGAGAACCGTCGCGCGTAGACGGCGTCGAGAACGTCCGCGTCGGCGGGGTCCGTGTACATGACCTGGGTGCGAACCACGCAATCGAGCGAGCTCCCGCAGTCGTCGAGGATGGCCGCCAGGTTGTCGATCGCCTGTTCGAGCTGGCCTTCCATCCCGCCAGGTACGAGCTCGCCGTTGCCCGGATCGCGACCCGCCTGGGCGGTCACCCAGACCATCCGTCCTTCTATGTGGGCGTGCGGATATGAGCCAGTCGGTTCCGGGCCTCGCCGGCTGACGACTCCGCGGTGGCCCATCAGGCCAGCGACGCGATGCAGTCGATCTGCACCTTCGCGCCCTTCCACAGGAACGCGACGCCGAAGCTGGTGCGGGCAGGCAGCGGCTCGTGGAAGCGCGCGCCGTAGATCCTGTTCATCGAGTCGAGGTCGTCTTCGTCGACGAACTCGATCTGGGCTTTCACAACGCGATCCAATGACGATCCCGACGCCTTGAGGATCGCCTCCAGGTTGTCGATTGCCTGGTTGAACTCAGCTTCGAATCCACCCTTCACGAAATCGCCGGTCTTCGGATCACGACCGATCTGCGCGGTGACATACACCAGGCCACTGTGCTGCCGCGCGTGCACGTATGGTCCGCGCGGCTCGGGCGCCTCTTTCGTCGTGATCGTGCGATCTGGGCTCATTCCATGTCCTCCATCTGATTACGCGACGGCCGATCGCAGCGCCTCGCTCGCGCGCGCCTCGCCGTCGTCATCTTCCCAATCCACATCGACCACCACGTCGGTCGCGCCGGCGTCGCGCAGCGAACGCAGTCGGGACGCCACCTCGGCGACCCTGTTGGGAGCGGCGGTGATCCGGACGACAGCTCGAAACGTTTTCTGGGTGGCCGCTGCCGCCTGCATCGTCGCAAGGCCTGTCGCCAACACGTCCTCCGAAAGGTCCTCGAGCGAGAACTGCGCCACCCACCCGTCGGCGATGCGCCCAGCTCGCTCGAGCGCTGCTCTAGACATGCCCCCGATCAGGACAGGCGGCACGCGTTCCGGGACGGGCCGGCAGTAGATCGCCTCCGGAAGCCTGTAGTGCCGGCCTTCGTATGGCCCGGCCGACCCTGTCCAACACGCCCGGGCGATCTCGAGCCACTCCTCGAGGATGGAGCCGCGCTCCTCAAAGTTCGCCGCCAGCGCGTCGAACTCTTCGCGCAGCCAGCCGGCGCCAATGCCGAGGACAAGCCTGCCTCGCGATAGCACGTCGATGCACGCCGCCTGCTTGGCGAAGAGGACCGGATTGCGCATCGGCAAGATGAGGACCGAGGTCCCGAGCTCGGCCCGCGAGGTCGCCGGAGAGATTGCGGAAAGAGCGATCACGGGTTCGATGTAGTCGACGTCGACCCGCCACGTCACCCGACCGTCGGCCGCAAACGGATATCGCGAGCGGACCTCGTGCGGAAAGACGACGTGGTCGCTGACCCACATCGAGTCGAACCCCGCGGCCTCGAGGCGGGCCGCCATCCGGTCGAGGCCGAGCCGAGCCGGCAGCGGACCCGAATGAGGCAGCTTGGCGCCGATCCGGATGCTCACCAGGCGGCGAGGGCGCCGCCGTCGACGGGGACGTAAGCGCCGGTCATGAAAGATGACGCGTCCGACGTCAGGAACGCGATCACCGACGCGATCTCATCTGGAGGCGCGGGCCGGCCGAGAGGCGTCTTCTCCATCATCCGGGCGCGCCGCTCCGGGTCGGCCAGGCTCTTGGCGGACATCGGGGTGTCGACCACGCCCGGTCCCACGATGTTGACGCGCACGCCGTACGGCGCCCAGTCCAGCGCGAGCGTGCGACCGAGCATGAGCACCCCGCCTTTTGACGCGCAGTACGCGCTGGCTCCTGGATTGCCGACCACGGAGTTGATGGACCCGATCATGACGACCGTTCCGCCATGGCCCAGGTCGATCATCGCGCGCACGACCGACCGCGCCGACAACCACGTGCCCTTGAGGTTGACGTCCATGATCCGGTCGAAGTCTTCCTCGCTGAACTCGTGTCCGGGACCATGCTTCTCGACGCCGGCGCACGTGACCATGCAGTGCACGTCGCCGAACCTTCGCAGGGTTTCGGCAACCATCTGGTCACAGGAGGGGAGGCTGCTGACGTCGACCTCGACCGCAAGGGCGTCTGAGAGCTTGCCTGCCGTTCGCTGCGCGGTATCGAGCCTGACGTCGGCGCACACCACCTGATCTCCCCGCGCGGACAGCTCGCGGGCGGTGGCCGCACCGATGCCGGAACCAGCTCCTGTGACGATTGCGACCGTCATGCGCCCTCCCACCAGGCTGTGGCCACGCCGGCTGTGACTAACGAGTGTTTGTTCTTGTTCGAGCCCGGGGTATTATGGTCGCGCCCTCGAGGTTTGGTCAACGCGTGCCTTTGGCGCGCGGCGGAGGTCGCATGCGCTTCGGAGTCGGACTTTTCAGCCTGCAGTGCACCGCCATGCAGCCGCGACACTGGACCGGAGCCTACCGTGACATGCGCGAGCTCGCGTCCCTGATGGAGGAGCTCGGCTACGACGAGCTGTGGCTCTCTGAGCACCACTTCTTCTACGACGGCTACTGCCCGGCGCTGCTCCCGGCGGCGGCCTCGGTGCTTTCCGTGACCGACCGTCTCCGTGTGGGGACGGGGATGCTGCTTCTGCCCATGTACGACCCGGCGCGGCTCGCCGCGGTCGCCACCGATCTCGCGGAGCGCTCGGGCGGACGGCTCGACCTCGGGGTCGGCATGGGCTACCGCGACGTCGAGTTCGATGGCCATGGCGTGTCGCGCAAGCAGCGCCTTCCGCGCATGATCAGCGGGCTCGAGGTGCTCGAGCAGGCGGAGGCTGCCGGCGGTCCGCCCATCTGGATGGGCGCCCAGCTCGTCGACCCCGTCAAGCGCGCCGGCCGGCGCGGCCACCCGATTTTGTTCTCGGCCGCCCTGCCGTTCGAGCGATGCCGCACCCTGACCCAAGTATGGGAAGAGGGTTGGGCGGAGTCACGACGGTCTCTGGCCGAGAAGCCCGCGCTCGGCGCCCTCCGCAACATCTGGCTGACCGAGGACAGAAAGGAGCGCGAGGCGGCGCGCGACTGGGTGCGCGCGAGCTACGTGCAGTACGCGGGCCTGGGCTGGACGCTGCCGGCGGTCGGTGACCATCAGCAGCAGGACTACGCAGAAGAGACCGACAAGGCCATCGCCGACACGGTGGAAACGACGATCACTGGCTCCGCCGACGAATGCATCAGGCAGCTGCAGCAGTTCGATGAGATCGGCATCAAGCACATCGCCTTCCGGCTCATCCTCGACGGGGAGCCGAGGCGGGCGCTCGAATCGCAGCTGCGCCGCCTGTCCGACCTCGTTCTCCCGCGACTACGCGACAAGGTGCCGGCTTGAGGCTCGGCCTGGTCCTGGCCGAACGTGATGAGGCGCGGATGGCGCGGCTCGCGGAGGCGCACGGGTTGTTCGGCGTGATGACCGGCGCCGGCGATCCTCGCACGGCGATCACCGCGGCGGTCTACGCGTCGACGGCCACCGATTTCACGCGCGTCATCGTTCGTGTCCTGCTTGGGCAGGAGCAGCCGGTGACGATCGCCGAGGAGCTCGCGGTCCTCGACAACGTGAACAACGGCCGGACGGTGATCCTCGCCGACACGGGCGAGAGCGCGCAACGCTATATGGCCTCCGGCGCACATGGCGTGGTTTACCGCAACGTGACCAGCCCGTCGCTAGTGGACTGCGTGCGCAAGGTAGCACGCGGTGAGAGTCCGCGCTGGAAGGTTCCCGCCGGCCTGCCCGCGAACGTCACCGCCCCGAAGGCGATCGCCGTGACGCCGAAGCCCGCCCAGCTCGAGATCCCTTTCTGGCTCACTGGTGGTGCGGCAGGCGAGGTGGCGAAGCCGTCGCACCTTGCGGTGCTGGCGCGGGACGCCAAGGCCGCCTCGGTCGAACGCTCGGTCCAGCCCGCGATCGCCGCCATCACCGGCACTCTGGAGGAAGACAGGGAGACGGTCATCGCGTGGGCCGCGGCCGGCGCCACCCATCTGCTGCTCGAGCTGCCCGAGGGCGCGCAACACGAAGCGGCGCTGGCGATGATCTCCCGGTACCTCGCGCCAGAGGTGGCGATGCCCAATTTCCCGCGAGTGATGTCGACCTCGAAGGTGCCTCTTGCGTGGCCTGGCGACGGCCGAGGCTAGACTAGGCGACCGTGTTCGACTTTGCGACTCGCCGGAAACGAATGGACGAGGTGCTGCATGCGGAGGGCGTCGACGCTATGTTCCTCGGACTTTCCTCCGACCTCGAATACCTGACGGGTCTCGAGCGCAACATTCCAACCTTCGGCAACGTCTCGTACGCCCACGGCTGGGTGGGCGGTGCATTCTTCCGCCCCGGGAAAGAGCCGGCATTCATCCTTCCGCGCATGTTCGCCGAGTTTGATCTGCCCCATGGTGCTCCCGGCGAGCTGCTTGTCGTCAACGAGACCGATGACGGCGCTGCGATGTTCGACAAGGTCGCGAAGGGACTGGGAGGCGTCAAGACGCTGGCGATTGGCTCGCGGCTCTGGGGTGAGACTGTAATGAACCTGCTCCACGTGTTCGGCTCGGCTCGCCTGCTTAACGCGGAGCCGATGGTGAACCGCTTACGCCGCGTGAAGTCGAAGGACGAGCTCGATGTCATGACGAAGGCGTGCGAGATCGTGGACGGAACGATGGGCGCGGTTACGAAGTACGTGCAGCCCGGCGTGACCATGCATCAGCTCGTGGAGCACGTCGAGCACGAGATGCGAGCGCGCGGCTCGCGGACGCCGTCGTTCACCACGCACATCAACACGTTCGGCTTCGAGGATGAAAGGGAATCGATCGACGAGCGCGGGAAGCTTCCGCTGCGCGAAGGCGAATCCGTCCTGTTCGATTTCGGCGCGGTTCTCGACGGCTACTGCTCAGACTTCGGCCGCACGATCTTTTGCGGCGAGCCGACCGCTGAGTATCGCCGCGCCCATCAGGCGATGATCGACGCCCAGGCGGGAGGCCAGGCCGCCGCCAAACCCGGCGTGACGTGTGCCGAGGTCAACCGCGCGTGCAGGCAGCCCATCGAAGAGGCGGGGTACGGGCCTTACTTCCGCCACCGTATGGGTCACTGCATCGGGATGGACGTCCACGAGCGGCCGTTCATCTCGGAGGAGGACCAGACTCCCCTCGAGGTCGGCATGACCTTCACGGACGAGCCGTCGATCATGTGGCACGGCAAGGTCGGGGTGCGGATCGAAAACATCGTTGTCTGCGAGGACACGGGGGGCCGCAAGCTGAACTCATACCCCATCGAACTGGTCGCCAGCGTCTGAGCTCGGACGCGTGCGCCGCGCGAAGCTCGACGGCGCCCGCTCGACACCGCTGGGCTCGTGCAGCCAGCATGCCGCATGGCGCCCTGACGCCACCGGGATCAGAGGCGGCGGTTCGGTTCGGCAGCGATCAAAGACGTACGGGCAGCGGGGATGGAAGCGGCATCCGGCCGGCGGTCGCGCCGGGTCCGGCACGTCACCGGGAAGTGCCTCGGGAAGCCAGCCCTTGCCGTCGGCGCGCGGGATGGCTTCGATGAGGGCCTCGGTGTAAGGGTGCAGCGGCGCCTCCCAAAGGCGGCGCGTGGGGGCAGTCTCGACCACCAGGCCCAGGTACATCACGGCGACGACGTCCGCGATGTGGCGAACGATCGCGAGGTCATGAGATATCAGCAAGAGGCCTACGTGCAGCTCGCGGGCCAGCGATTGCAGGAGGTTTGCGACCTGCGCTTGCGCCGAAGCGTCGAGCGACGAGAGGGGTTCATCGAGCACGATGACCGAAGGCTCGGCCGCAAGCGCCCTTGCGATCGCGATCCGCTGGCGCTGACCGCCGCTGTACTGGTGCGGGAACCGCCGCGCGGCGGCCGCCGGCAGGCCCACCTGCTCGAGGAGCTCGGACACGCGTTCGCGCCGCCCCGTCGCCGGCACGACACCGAGAATCGCCATCGGGTCCGCGATCTGATCGCCCACGCGACGGCGCGGGTTCAGCGAGCTGAACGGGTTCTGAAAGACCATCTGCAGCCGCGCGTCCCTGCGGGAGCGGGCTCGGCGACCGATCGGTCGCACCTGGCGACCCTCGAACCAGACTGATCCCGCGGTCGGCTTCAGCAAGCCGACCGCCGCCCGGGCAAGAGTTGACTTTCCGCATCCGGTTTCCCCCACCAGCCCGACCACCTGACCGGCTTCCACCGCGAGGCTGGCTCCTGCGACCGCGCGCACGGGCGGTCGGCCGGGCCGCGTGTACTCGACCTCGAGTTCGCGCAGCTCGAGCACGCTCATGCGGGTACCAGAAGCGGATCGACCGGGCAGGCCAGCCTTCGCTCGTCCGCGATGAACACGAGGTCGGGCACGTTTGTTGCGCATGCCGGCAGGGCGTACGTGCACCGGGGATGAAAGGGGCAGCCCGAGGGCCTGGCCTGGGGACTCGGCGGTGCGCCCTTGATGGACACCAGCGTCGTGTCGTCGGGCGCCTCGGGGTGCGGGAGCGCGGCCAGAAGGCCGGCTGTGTAGGGGTGTCGAGGCGCGCCGAGGATGCTCGGTGTCGGCCCCGACTCCACGATTCGCCCCGCGTACATGACGTTCAGCCAGTCGGCGATCGACGACATGACGCCGAGGTCGTGCGTGATCATGACCACCGAGAGGCGCGACTGCCGGCGCAGCCCGTCCAGCAAACGCAAGATGCCGGCCTGCACGGTCACATCGAGCGCCGTTGTGGGCTCGTCTGCAATCAGGATGCGAGGACCGCATGCGAGCGCGATCGCGATCGCGATTCGCTGCCGCATCCCACCGCTGAACTGATGCGGATAGGCGCCCAGGGCTCCGACTGCGTCGGGGATCCGGACATCGTCGAGAAGCTCCACCGCGCGCGAGCGGGCGGCGCCGGCACTGATCCCGAGGTGGAACCGCATGTGCTCGGTCAGCTGGCGGCCGATCGTCAGCATCGGGTGAAGAGAGGTCATCGGGTCCTGGAAGACCATCCCGATCATCTGGCCGCGGATGTCGCGCATCGCCCGGCGGCCGAGGCGGAGAATGTCGTGACCCTCGAATTGCGCGGAGCCCTCAACCACCGCGCCGGCGGGCAACAGGTCAAGAAGCGCAAGCACGGAGATGGTCTTGCCGCTCCCGCTCTCCCCCGCGATGCCAACGACCTCTCCCATCTCGACGTCGTAGTCGATCCCGTCGACCACGGTGACGAGCCCGGAGGCGGTCGGCAGGCGGACGCGGAGCCCGCGCACCGAGAGCAACGCGGTCATCGATTCTGTTCCTTGACCGCCCACGACGATCGAGGGTCGAGCGCATCTCGCAGGCTGTCGCCGAGAAAGTTGAATGCGAGCACCACCGACAGGATCGCGAAGCCCGGGAAAGTGCCCATCCACCACCGCTGGAAGTACTGCGTGCCGGTGTTCACCATCGAGCCCCATTCCGGCGCGGGCGGCTGAGCGCCCAGACCAAGGAAGGAGAGGCCCGCCAACAGAAGAACCGCGTTGCCGAGATCGAGTGTCGCAAGCACGAGCACCGGGCCCGCAATATTGGGCAGGACGTCGACAAGCAAAGCGCGACGTGATGAAGCGCCTAAAAGCCGAGATGCGCTGACGTAGTCGGCCTCCCCGAGGGAGAGCACGAGCCCGCGAACGACTCTCGCATAGGCGGGCCAGAAAACCACGAGCACGGCCAGCACGGCGTTGCGGAGGCTTGGACCGAGGGCCGCCGTGACGGCCATGGCCAGGATGATGGTCGGAAAGGCGAACACGAGGTCGGTGGCGCGCATCACGACCTCGTCCACCCAGCCGCCGAAGTAGCCGGCCAGGCCGCCCAACACTCCTCCGATCAGAACCGCCATGGCCACGAGAAAGAACGCAAGGGGGAGCGACAACCGAGAGGCCCACAGGACGCGGCTGAACACGTCGCGGCCGAGCTCATCGGTCCCGAACAGGTGGGAGGCGCTCGGGGCGAGAAACAATTGCGCACTCTGCGCGAGGGGATCGTACGGCGCGACCAGTGGAACGAAGATCGCCAGCAGGATCCACGCGCCGCCCAACGCCAGCCCCGCGATGGCGAGCGGTTGGGTCCAGGCGGATCCGATCGTTCCTGGTCTGCGCCCCAGCCCCAGCCGGAATCGCAGCGGGAGGGACCGGGCGCTCATGCGACGCGAATCCGCGGGTCGACGACCCCATACAGAACATCGACCACGAAGTTGACCGCGATGTATACGACCGCGACGAAAAGGCTCACGCCCATGATCGCGGGCAGGTCGAGTGTGGTCGCCGAATGGAACGCGTACTGACCGATCCCAGGCCACGAGAAGATCGACTCCACCAGCACGGTCCCCGTCATCACGTTCGCGAACGCCAGGCCGCCGACCGTGATGATGGGGGGAAGGGCTGCCCGCAACACGTGACGCAGGATGACGGTGTGCTCCGGCAGCCCCTTCGCACGGGCCGCCTGAACGTAGTCGTTGTTGATCACCTCGAGCATCGCCGAGCGGGTGAAGCGCGTCAGGAGGCCCACGTTGTAGGCCGCGAGCACGCACGCCGGAAGAATCAGATGCTGCAGCGCGCTCGCGAAGACGTCGAACTGGCCGGCGATCAGCGCGTCGACCGTGTAGAGGCCTGTCACGTGCGGCGCCGGAGCCACGCCTGGATCAAGCCTTCCGCTGCCCGGCACCCAGCCCAGTTGAAAAAAGAAGACGTAAAGGGCGACCAGCGCGAGCCAGAAGGTGGGCATGGAAATGCCGCCGAGGGAGATGACGCGGAGCACCTGGTCGGAAAGCCGGTTGCGCCGTATGGCGGCGATGATGCCGAGCGTGATCCCGAGCGCGAACGCGATCAGGATCGACGTCAGCGCGAGCTCGGCCGTGGCCGGCACGTACTCGCTCAGGTCGGCGCGGACCGGCCGGTGGCTCTGCTCGGATTCGCCCAGGTCGCCGTTGGCGAGGTGCTGCAGATAGAGCGCGTACTGGACCGGAAGCGGCTTGTCCAGGCCGTAGTGCTCGCGAAATGCCTGGACGGCGGCGGGGTCGCCGATGGCGCGCTGCCCGAGGTTGGCGGCCGCGGGATCGCCGGGTACGAGCTCCGTCAAGGCGAATGCGACGAAGGTGATGCCTAACCCGAGGAGGATCAGGGCCGCCAGGCGCCGGCCGAGGAACCTGAGGAAGAGGCGGGATGGCAGCCGCGGCTGCCACCCCCGTTGGAGCTCCTCTCGGTTAGCCGCCCGCGCCGGCGACGTCAATGGTCCAGGTCGGGTTGTAGTCAGCGCCCGTCACGCCTTTGGTTGCGACCACCACCTGACCCGGCTGGATGAGGGGGAAGAAGGGTCCGTCGGTGTTCAACTGACGCTGGATCTGCTGAAAAAGCTGTCCCCGCTGGTTGTTGTCGGTGGTCGAACCGGCCTGGGTGCCGAGAGCCTCGAGGCTCGAATCGGCGCCCGCCGCCCAGCCTGCGCGCAAGCCGACCAGCTGGCCAGGCAGGAACACCAGGTAGTCGTTGGGGTCGGGGTAGTCAGGTCCCCAAAGCCACAAACCCAGCTGCTCCTTGCCGGCGCGATAGTCCGCGAGAGCCACGGAGATCGGGCTGCCCGTCAGGTTGACCTTGATCCCGACCTCCTGGAGGTTCGCTTGAACCTTCTGCGCGAGCGTGCTGAACGACAGGCCGTTCAGCGTGAAGTCGCTTGGGAACCCGAGGTTCACCGTGGGGTTCGAGATCCCGGAGGCCGCAAGCTCGGCTTTGGCCTTGGCAACATCGCGCTTGACCGCGTCCGCCTGTGTGAGCGCTCCGAGGAACAGGCTCGGCACGACCCCGGGAGTTTGAATCGCGCCCACTCCCGCCAGCTGGACGAAGGACTGGTAGTCGAGCCCGTAGCGGATCGCGTTCTGAAAGTGCTTGTTCGGGGTGATCGACGAGATCTTCGGGTTGTTGTTCGAGAACAGGAAGAAGACGTTGGGACCTGGGATGGCCTTGACCTGGAGTGAACTGTTGCCGTTCAGCGTCGATGCCTGGTCTGGCGACAGGTCGAGCGCGACCTCATCCTTTCCTTTCTGGATGTTGATCAGCTGCGCCGGAGCCTGGACGTTGCGCACGACGACGGTGTTGTAGAAAGGCTTCGTTCCCCAGTAATTCGGGTTCGCGGTGAGGTCGACTTCGGATGTCGTGCTGAACGACTTCAGCGTGTACGGGCCGGTGCCGGCGGACTGGCCGTTGAGGAACGATTCCGCCTGGTCGGCCTTGTCCGCGCCCGGCTGGTCGGTACCCCCGTGAGCCTTCACGACCTTGGAGTTGACGATGCCCAAGGCCGGGTTCGGGATGATGAACGGAATCGCGGGGTTCGCGTTCTTGGACGTCAGGACGACGGTCGAGGCGTCTGGGGCGGAGACCGTCACTCCGTCCAGAAGGAACGAGGGGTTGCCTTTGATGTTGATCAGCCGGTTGAACGAGAATGCGACATCCGCCGAGGTCAGCTGCGTGCCGTCGGTGAACTTGATGTCGTTGCGCAGCTTGAAGGTGTAGGTCTTGGCGTCGGGTGACGCGGTGTACGAGCTCGCCACCGCCGGAACAGGGGTCGCCGAGTCGGGGCCCTTGAACGTCAGCAGCGTGCTGTAGAGAGCCTTGGCGATGATGCCGCCGGAGACCTCGAACTCACGCTGAGGGTCGGCGGTCTTCATGTCGAACGACTTGTCGACGACGAGCACGCGATTTGCGGATGGGGTGTTGGTCCCGCCTCCGCAGGCGGCCAGCGCGATGAATGCTGCTAGCGCCACGCTGACCCTGACCGAGCGACGATATCGTCTGGCGGCGATCATTGCGGTTTTTCTCCTTCTCGAACCAAAGGGGGGCTGCAATAATATGCCGCTCCACGATGGATGAACGCTCGGGCTTGGGTCGGCCCGAATCCGTCCTCTTCGACCTTCGCGTCACCGTCGACCGGATCGAAGGCCGCCCGGTCTGCGGTCTGGCGGTCGGTGACTACTTCGAGGTGACCGAGTCGAGCCGACTCCGGATCCCTGAAGGCCGCCACTTTTGCATGTTCGCGATCGCGGCGGCGCTGCCATTACTTGCGGCCAAGCAGCGTCAGCTGGATCCTGGCGACTGGCTTGAAGTGGATGCGCTCGTGGCTTGTCCGGACCCGGATGAAAGGCTTGTCATGCGCATCGAGCGAACCGGGCGGAGGAGGATCCCAACCGAGGAACTGACTTGAAGCGGCGCTTCGGCATCGGCCTGCGCGGGAACCTGCCGCCTGGTGCGTACGGGCGCCTGGGCCGGCTCGCCGAGGATCTCGGATTCGACGTTGTCAGCGCGTTTCACGACCTGGGCGACCAGCCCGCGATCGTGCCGCTGCTCGAGGTCGCGCGGGCCACGCGACGAGTGGCCGTAGGGCCGGCCTGCCTCAACCCGTACACCATGCGCCCGGCCGAGATCGCGGCCGCGATCGCGAAGCTGGACGCGGCCTCAGGCGGTCGCGCCTACCTCGGCCTCGCGAAAGGCGCCTGGCTCGACACGATCGGCATCACGCAGGTGGATCCGGCCACGGCGGTGCGCGGCGCGGCCGCATTCGTTCAGTCGCGGACGAAGGTGCCGCTTTTGATCGGTGGTTGGGGCAGGCGGATGGTCGCCCTTGCCGGGGAGATCGCTGACGAGCTCAAGGTCGGCGGCAGCGCGAACGCCGATATCGTGCCGCTGATGCGGCAAAGGCTCGCGATCGGAGCGGCGCGCGCCGGCCGCCCGCCAGGGGCGACGGGCATCGTCCTTGGCGCGGTCACGGTCGTCGACGAGGATGGTGTGGCGGCCCGACAGCTCGCGCGAGACGCAGTGGCCCGCTACTACGACGTCATCGCAAGGTTCGATCCGACCACGCCGATCGTCGCCGGCAGCGCCCAGCTGCCAGATGAAGTCCTCGACCGCTTCGCGTTCGCCGGCACGCCGGATCAGGTGACGCGTCAGGTGGACAGGATCTTTGCCGCGGGCGCCTCGCGCGTGGAGTTTGGGGCCCCGTTCGGCCTCGACCCGGTGGCTGGGTTGCGGCTGCTGGGTACGCGCGTGCTTGCGGGCCTGTGAATGGGGCGTACCGCGCCGTGGTTTCGACCGTCGTTGCTTTCTCGTACATTTCCAGCCAAGCGCGATGAGTCTTAAGCCGCTTGATGGCGTCAAGGTGCTGGCCTTCGAAATCCAGGTGGCGGGGCCCTACTGCACGATGATGCTCGCCGACCAGGGGGCGAGCGTCATCAAGGTCGAGCGCCCCGAGGGAGGCGATACCGCGCGGGCCGGTGCGCCGCGGATCACGAACGACCGGGGCGAGACGCAGAGCGGCTACTTCCTCCGCTTCAATCGCAACAAGCGCAGCGTCACCTTGAACCTGAAGAGCGACAAGGGGAGGCGCCTGTTTGCCGAGCTGGCCGAGAAGTCGGACGTCGTGGTCGAGAACTTTCGCCCTGGCCTGCTCGACGAGATGGGCATCGGTTACAAGGGCCTGTCCGAGCGCAACCCGGGCTTGATCTACGCGTGCATCTCGGGTTTCGGCAGTCTCGACGGCTTCCTCGGGCCCTACAGCAAGCGGCCCGCGCTCCCCTTCGGGGAGAGGGTCGGGGAGAAGGGCTTAAGCCCACGCAGCGTCGGGCAGAAGGGTCGTGAGAGGGGCGTGAACTCCCCCTCTCCCCTTCAGGGGAGAGGGTCGGGGAGAGGGGCTTAAGCCCACAATCCCCGTACAAATTGGATCCCTCTAGGCCACCGCATCCGGCTCGTATGAGCCGAACACCCCGCGCAGCGTCTCGCTGATCTCGCCGACCGTCGCATACGCGCGGACCGCCACGATTGTCGGCTGCACGATGGAGGTCCCATCACGCGCCGCACGCTCCAGCCCTGACAGCGCTTCACGCACGGCGGCCGCGTCGCGCGTCGCGCGCACTCGGCGCAGGCGCTCGACCTGCTCGGCCTCGATCGCCTCGTCGATCGCGAACGGATCCGGCCCTTTCTGTCCGTCCTGGACCACGAAGCAGTTCACGCCAACGACCCGACGCGCCCCGCTGTCGATCTCGTTCTGGATGCGATAGGCGGATTCGGTGATTGCTCCTTGAACCACTCGGACTCGATGCACCTCAGCGCCCCGCCAAGCTCGTCGATCTTGCCGAGCTCGGTTCGCACGCGACTCTCGATCTCCGCCGTCAGCGCCTCGATCGCGTACGACCCGCCGAGGGGATCGACGACGTTGGGGATGCCGGTCTCTTCGAGGATCACCTGCTGCCTCCGCAGCGCGAGGGTCGCCGCCGCCTCGGTCGGCACCCCGAGCGCCTCGTCGAAGGCGGACGTGTGCAGCGTCTGCACACCGCCGAGCACCGCGGCGAGCGCGTTGATGCTCACGCGCACGACGTTGACCAGCGGCTGCTGCCCGGTGAGGTT
>Ga0209376_1001084_pt1 | contig 28586 bp, 27 predicted proteins | sample GraSoiAngelo_134_FD_185891 | JGI IMG/M metagenome (GOLD analysis project Ga0209376, IMG submission 185891) | Grasslands soil microbial communities from the Angelo Coastal Reserve, California, USA - 14_0929_05_30cm (SPAdes) (version 2) | ecosystem: Environmental > Terrestrial > Soil > Grasslands ... | reverse complement strand
CGACTGTCACGGTGATTCTTGCTTAGCCCCACGCCCGTCTCCGCTCGACGTCAGGAGTTCCGCGATCACCGATCGTGCTCTCGCCCGCCGACGTTGAGCGCGATTGTCACGGTGATGCTTGCTTAGCCCCACGCCCGTGCGCCGACGCGCGCGACCTCCCGGGAGTCGAAGCGCTTCGTCGATGTCGCCGGAGCTCTCGTGATGGGGTAGATGGGGGCCGGGAGGCATGGGGAGGGGAAGGGGTCGCGAGGACCCGTTCCCGACAAGCGGCGACGGGCGAGGCGTGCCCGGATGGAGCCCAGCCGCCCACGGGAAGCGGACGCGTGCCGCGTGGTCTCCGTGACCCCTTCCCCTCCCCATGCCTCCCGGCCCCCGGCAACCGCTAGCGGGAGGAGGGTTTGGCGAGATAGAAGGAGAGGGTTTCGAGCTCGATCGAGAGGTCGACGTGCTTGAGGCGGACGTCTTTGGGCACTTTGAGGCGCGCCGGGGCGAAGTTCAGGATCGCGCGGATCCCGGCGTTCACCAGCAGGTCGGCCACGGGCTGCGCCGCTTCAGGCGGCACCGCCATGATCGCGATCTGGATGCCGCGCGCCTTGATCTCGCGGCCGAGATCGCGGCTCGCGAAGATCGGCGTCGCCTCGACCTCGCGCGCCACCTTGGCCGGGTCCTCGTCGAAGATCGCCGCGATGCGGAATCCCTGGCGCGTAAATCCCTTGTAGTGGAAGAGCGCGGAGCCGAGGTTGCCGAAGCCCACGAGCGCCACTGCCCACTCACGATCGAGTCCGAGGATCCGCTGGAGCTCCGCCTTCAGGCCGGACACGTAGTAGCCGATGCCCCGGACGCCGAACTCGCCGAAGTAGGCGAGGTCCTTGCGCACCTGCGCCGAGTTGAGGTTGAACCGCTCGGCTAGCTCCTGCGAGGACACGGTCTTGATCCCGTCCTCTTCGAGCTGCAGCAGACACCGGGTGTAGACCGAGAGACGACGGATCGTCATCTCGGGGATCTTCGGAAGGCGGTAGGCGGAGCGTCGTGACATCAGAGGAGCACGCCGGGCGCCGCCGTCGCGCGGCGCCCGGCCTGCGATGCCTCCTACCCGCTCGACATCACGAGAACTGGATGCCCTTCACGAAGAGGAGAATCAGCGCGATGACGAGCGTGTAGATCGCGAGCGACTCGATGAGCGCGAGACCGATGATCATCGCCGTCTGGATCCGCGCCGCGGCGCCCGGCTGGCGCGCCATCGCGTCGACCGCCGACGCCACCGCCCTGCCCTGACCCAAGCCGCACAGCCCGGCCGCGATCGCCATGCCGATGCCGGCCGCGATGACCGCGAACGGACCGATCCAGCTCCCCGTGGCGGCTGGGGTCTGGGCGAACGCCAGGCCCGGAAGCCCGAAGACCGCAAGTCCTGCCAAAGTCAGTGACCGTCGCACGACCGTCCTCCTCTGTACGTGTGGTCTGCTAGTGGTGGTGCTCGGACTGGTGCTCGGCATGATGCTCCGATTCCTCGATCGCTCCCGAGATGTAGAGCATCGTCAGCATCACGAAGATGAACGCCTGGAGAAACGCCACCAGGATCTTCAGCGGATAGAGAAAGCCGACCGTGAACACGACCGTGACGGCGCCGCCGATTCCGCCGACGATGGCGCCCGCCGCGCTGCCCGACAGCGCCCAACCGATCAGGCCGTCCAGGCCCATCAGCAGGAAGATGACGGCGAGCAGGATGTGACCGCCGACCATGTTGCCGAAGAGTCGCAGCGTGAGCGAGAGCGGCCGGGCGAGGTGGCTGATGATCTCGATCACGAACATCAGGGGCTTCAGCGCCAGCGGGACCGGACCCGCGAAGTGCGCGAGATACTTCAGGGCGCCCTGCTTGCGCACGCCGATCCAGTGATACGACACGAACACGACCAGCGCGCACGCCGCGTTGGTGTTCAGGTTGCTGGTCGGGCCCCCCATGCCGGGCACCAGGCTGATGAGATTGGCGGTGACGATGAAGAGCCCGAGCGTGGCCAGCAGCGGCAGATAGCGCCGGCCCTCGACGCCCATCACGTCGTCGATCATCTGGATGAACTGTTCGAGGACGACTTCGAGGAAGTTCTGGAGCCCGCGCGGCACGAGCCGCACGTTGCGGGAGGCCGCGAACGCGACACCCGCCAGGATCACCATCACGAGCCACGTGTAGGTGACGTGATCGGGAATACCCGGCAGGCGGAAGATCGGCGGATGCTCGATGGCTTCCACGCTCAGGCTCCGCCGCGGGCCGACGCGAGCCCACGGACGACCACGTCGCAGGGCAGCACGGTGAACCCGGCCACCAGCCCGATCGGGTCGGCCCACCCGGTCTTAAGGAGAATCGCGCACGCGACCGTGCAGGCGGCGAACCGCAGCCCGGCGCCGATCACCCAGGCCGACACCGGCGCGCCGCCCGCGGCCGTCACGATCGCCGCGCGCGCCACGAGCCAGCGGAAGCTGAGGACGGCCAGCGCGCCGCCGGCGAGGACACCGCCGGCCACCGAGGCGCCGGCGACGAGGCCGCCGAGCGCGGCCAGCACCGCGGAGACCGCGCACGTGTCGAAGGTTACCCGAGCCGTCAGCTCACCTGGGGTCATCGAGATCGCGCTCCGCACGACTCACTGATCGAAAGAGGTTCACGAACCCCGCCGCGATGCCGAGCACGAGCCCGATCAGCAGGAGCCAGGGCGTCGTTCCCAGCCAGCGGTCCACGTAGTAGCCCCCGACCAGCCCGAGCACCGTCGAGATCACCAGTGTCAGACCGATCGAGGACAACTCCCCGAGCGCTTTCCAGGTCCCCTGCTCCCCGGATGGCGCCATGTGAACAGAAACACTAGCACAGAACCTAGCCGAACATTCCTCCCATCCTCGTCCCGGCGAGCCGATTGATCACGATCACGCTCACCGCGGCCACGGCGATGAGAATGACGCCGAGCGCGGCCGCTTCGTTGGCGCTGCCCGCGATGTAGAAGGAGAAAATCCCGACGGTGATCGTCTCCCACCCGCCGAGCGACAGGAAGAGCACGGCGGAGGCTTCCTGCAGCGAGGTCACGAAGGAGAAGAGCGAGCCCACCAGGACGCCGCGCCAGATCAACGGCAGCGTGATGTCGCGGAAGGAGCGCCAGCCGCGCGCGCCCACGCTCGCCGCGGCCTCCTCCATGGATCGGTGCACCAGCAGCAGCGACGCGTAGGAGCCGCGCACCGTGTAGGGCAGCCGGCGAATCGCGAGGATGAGCGGCAAGACGATCCAGAGACTCGTGAGCGCGTAGCCCACGCCGGGCAGCTCGAAGTGGAACGCGCGGACGTACGCGATACCGATGGCGGTCCCGGGGATCGCGAGGATCAACGTGTTGAGTCCGTCGAGCGTGTCGCGCCCCGGCAGCCGCGTGCGCGCCAGGATCCACGCGATGGGCACGCCGACGACGATGCACACCCCGACCGCCAGCCCGGCATAGAGGAAGCTGTTCACGATGTACTTCGGCGTCTCGACGATGACCCGCTCGAAGTAGTGGAGCGTGTACCGGACGGGGAACGGCGTCAGCGACCATCCGCGGCCGACGGACGCGAGCGCCACGCCGAGATACGGGATGAACGACAGCAGCATCAACGCCGACAGGAACCCGATCGCGCCGGTCTGGCCGAGCCACGAGAGGCGCCGGCGCGGCACCTTCGAGTACGAGAGCGACGAGTAGTCCTTGATCGCGACGTAGCGGCGCGCCGCGATCAGGAAGACGACGGCCAGCGCCACCATGAGCGCCGAGATCACGATCCCCATCCGGAACAGGCGCCGGTCCACGAACTGGACGATGTTCAAGTACGCCTGCGAGGCGAGGAGATCGTGGACGCCGAGCACCAGCGGGGTGGCGAAGTCCGAGAAGGTCCAGATGAACACCAGCAGCGCGCCGGCCACGTAGCCCGGCGTCGTCAGCGGAAGCGTGATCGTGACGAGCCTCGTCCAGCGCCGGGCGCCGACGCTCTCGGCCGCCTCCTCGAGCGCGGGGTCGATCTTGGCGAGCGCATCGACGACGTTCAGCGTGATCATCGGGAAAAGGTGGAGCGTCTCGACCAGCAGCACACCGTGGAGTCCGTAGACGAAATTGATGGGCCGGGTGAGGCCGAACCAGTCCTCGAGGAGCACGTTCACGGTCCCAGCCCGGCCCATGATGAAGGTGAACCCGAGCACGCCGACCAGCGGCGGCGAGATGATCGGGATCAGCGTCAGGTAGCTGAAGAGGTTGCAGCCGACGAAGTCGCAGCGGACGAGGAGGAACGCGACCGCGAAGCCCAGCACCGAGGTCGTCGCCACGGTGCCGATCCCGAGCAGCAGCGAGTTTACCAGTGAGCGCAGATAGAAGCGGTCGCGCGCGAACTCGACGAAGTTGGCGAGCGTCAGACGCCCCGCCTCATCGCTGAACGCGTCGTAGAGGATCCGCGCGAGCGGGTAGACCAGGAACACGAGCAGGAAGAGCCAGATCAGCCCGACGCCGAGCGCCGGCATGACCCGGCCGGCGCGCGAGGCCGACGCGGACGCTGGGTGGCCCGAGTACGGCGCGAGGCGGGTCATTCTTCCGGAAGGGTGAGCGTCGCCGACGCGGGAAACGTCACGCGCACCGCCGACCCCGTCGGCAGCACCTCGTGGTGCCAGGGATCCCCCACGTCCACCTTGAGCACCACGCCCGTGCCGACCTCGACGTCGTAGCGGAGCGTATTGCCCAGGTACGCGGCGAGCACCACGCGCCCCGCGAACGTGTTCTCCGAGCCGGCGCCGAGCGCGATGTTCTCGGGCCGCACCGCGAGCACGCAGCGCTCACCCGGCCTGAGCCGCGCGGTCGCCGAGCTCCGCACGACGCCGATGGCCGTCTCGGCGACGACGCCGCCGCCGTTGGCCTCGCGGCACGTCCCGGGCAGGAAGTTGTTGGTGCCGACGAAGTCGGCGACGAACCGGCCGGTCGGCCGCTCGTAGAGCGCCTTGGGCGCCGCCACCTGGAGCACGCGCCCGTCGCGCATGACCGCGACCCGATCGGAGAGCGAGAGCGCCTCCTCCTGATCGTGAGTGACGTACACCGTCGTGATGCCCAGGTCTTTCTGGAGCTTGCGGATCTCGGCGCGCACCTGCACCCGGACCTTGGCGTCGAGGTTCGACAAGGGCTCGTCCAGCAGCAGGATGTCGGGGTTGAGCACGAGCGCGCGGGCGAGCGCGACGCGCTGCTGTTGGCCGCCGGAGAGCTGGCCGGGATAACGGTGCTCGAGGCCCACCAGATTCACCTTGGCCAGCCCGGCCGCGACGCGCCCGCCGATGGTCGCCGCGTCGAGCTTCCGCAGCCTGAGCCCGTAGGTGACGTTGGCCTGCACCGTCATGTGGGGCCAGAGCGCGTAGTTCTGGAACACCATCCCGATGTTGCGCTCGTAGGGCCGGAGCCGGTCGACGCGGCGGTCGCCGAACCAGATCTCGCCGCCGTCCGGCGCGTAAAACCCCGCGATCAGCCGGAGCAGCGTCGTCTTGCCGCACCCGGAGGGGCCGAGCAGCGTGAACAGCTCGCCGTCGCCGATCTCGAGGCTCGCGCGGTCGACCGCGGTCACGTTCCCGAACCGCTTGAGAACGTCCCGCAGCCCGATCTTCACCGACGGTCCCGGACTATGGCTTCTTCCAGGTCGCTTCGATGTCCGTGCGGAACTTCTGCTTGAGCGCCTCCGACCGCTTCTGCGCGACGTCCTCGTCGTAGACGTTGGAGACGTCGCGGTCGAAGTACGAGCGCACGCCGCCGGTGAACTCGACGGCCATCTCGGCGGTCGAGCCGGGCGGTCCCTGCACCTTGTACTTCGGCGTGATCGGGAAGAGCCCGCGCTCCATGAAGACCTTCTGACCGCGCTCGGACAACAAGAACTCGATGAAGGCGCGCGCCGCCTTCGGATTGCGCGAGCCGGCCAGGATCGCCATCGGCTCGGGGGTGACGAACGCGTTCTTCGGCGCGACGAACTTCAGCTCGAAGCCCGCCAGCTTCTCCTCGAACGCCATGTACGACGGCACGGCGAAGCCGGCGCTGTACTCGCCCTTGGCGACGACCGTGGGCACGTCACGGCTGCGCGCGGTGAAGAACCCGGTGTTCGCGGCGAGCTTCCGGAGCCAGTCCCAGCCCTTGTCCTCGCCGTGGATGGACAGGATCACCTCGTAGGTCGCGTTCGACGACGAGGAGCGGGTCGGCGCGCACTGGGCCACCTCGCCCTTCAGCTTCTGGTGCAACAGGTCGTCCCACTCCGTGGGCTCGGCGATGCCCAGGCGCTGGATCTTCTTCGGATGGTAGACGAGCCCGTACGGCTCGAGCGCGGTGCCGACCCAGAACCCCTGCTTGTCCTTGAGCGGGATGGCGCGGGGCTTGCCGATCGACGCCGGGATCGAGTCCCACACCTCGCGCGAGATCTCGACCTTCTGGAGGAGCTTCTGTGCGGCGAGCTTCTCGAACAGCGCCGACTCACCCCCCCAGAAGATGTCGGCGTCGGGCCGGCCCTTCCACTCCACGATGCGGCCGTAGGCGACCGGCGTGCCGGCCGGGATCGCGCTCACCTTGACCGTGACGTTCCACTTCTCCTTCGCGTACTCGGCGAACGCCTTGAGCGCGGCGTCGTGGATGAACTTCGACACCGGCGTGATCAGCGCCAGCTCGCCCTCGATCGGCGCCTGCGCCCAGGCCGTTCCGCGCGCGCCGGCCACGAGCAGCACCGCCAGCGCCAGGATCGCGACGTGTCTCATCGACCGTCTCCTCTCATGCCGTGGCCCACCCTTTCGATCGCTCCACCGCCCGCCGCCACCCGTCGCAACGCGCCGTGCGCGCCGCCGCATCGAGCGCGGGCGTGAACCTGCGCTCCAGCGTCCACCGCCGGCCCACCTCGTCGAGCGAGCGCCACACGCCGGCGCCCAGCCCGGCCAGGTAGGCGGCGCCCAGCCCGGTCGTCTCGATGACGCTCGGCCTCAGCACGGCGACGCTCGTGACGTCGGCCTGGAACTGGCACAGGAAGTCGTTGACCGCGGCGCCGCCGTCCACGCGCAGCTCCCGGACCGGGATGCCCGCGTCGGCCGCCATCGCCTCCAGCACGTCGCGGCTCTGGAACGCGATCGCCTCGAGCGCCGCCCGCACGAGGTGCGCGCTCGTCGTCCCGCGCGTCAGGCCCACGACCGTGCCGCGCGCGTACATGTCCCAGTGGGGCGCGCCCAGACCCACGAACGCCGGGACGAGATAGACGCCGCCGGTGTCCGGGACCGACTCCGCTAGCGCCTGGCTCTCGGCCGCGTTCCGCAGCAGCCCGAGTCCGTCGCGCAACCATTGGATCGCGGCGCCCGCGATGAACACGCTGCCCTCGAGAGCATACGTGGTCCGCCCGCCGATCCGCCAGGCGATCGTGGTCACGAGCCCGCGCGACGACGCGACCGGCGCCTCGCCGGTGTTGAGCAGCATGAAGCACCCGGTGCCATACGTGTTCTTGGCCGCGCCGACCTCGTGGCACGCCTGTCCGAACAACGCGGCTTGCTGGTCGCCGGCGATCCCCGCGATCGGCACCCCGCGCGGGAGCCAGCCCAGGTCCGCCGTCTCCCCGACGACGCCCGAGGACGGCGCCACCCGAGGGAGCACGGCACGCGGGACGCCCAGGATCCCGAGCAGCTCGTCGTCCCAGTCGACCGTGCGGAGGTCGAGGCAGAGCGTGCGCGAGGCGTTCGTGGCGTCGGTGGCGTGGACGCGGCCACCCGTCAGCTTCCAGAGAAGCCACGCATCGACGGTGCCGAACGCGAGCGCGCCGCGCTCGGCGCGGGCGCGGGCGCCGGGGACCTCGTCGAGGAGCCAGCGGATCTTCGTGCCCGAGAAGTACGCGTCGAGAACGAGCCCCGTCCGCGCTCGCACCAGCGCTTCGAGCCCGTCGGCGCGGAGCCGGTCGCACATCGGCGCCGTGCGGCGGCACTGCCAGACGATCGCGCGATGGATCGGCGCGCCCGTCGCGCGCTCCCAGACCACGGTCGTCTCGCGCTGGTTCGTGATCCCGATCGCGGCGATCTCGCTCGCGGCCAGGCGCGCCTCGGCCAGCGCCGCGCGCGCCGCGCGCTCCACGGTCGACCAGATCTCGTCGGGGTCGTGCTCGACCCAGCCGGGCCGCGGGAAATACTGGGGCAGCTCCGCGTAGCCGCGGGCGAGCACGCGGCCCTCGGGATCGACGACCAGCGCCGTCGAGCCGGTCGTGCCCTGGTCGAGGGCCAGGACGTGACGGCGCCCGGTCATCGACCGAGCAGACGCGGCAGGCGGATCGTTCGTCTCACGGCTTCGCCGGGAGCACGCGCTTGGCGAGGTCGGGCCGGTCGGTCGTGAGCAGGTCGACGCCGAGCGCGTGCATCCGGCGCATCGCCATCTCGTCGTTCACCGTCCACACCCCGAGCGTGAGCCTCGCCGCGCGCGCCGCCGCCACCACGCCCTCGTCTACGAGCGTGTGCTCGAGCCCGAGGTCGGTCACGCCGGCGGCGACGGCCCAGTCGACGGCCGCCGCGGGCCGAGCGGCGGCTCGCCCGATCAACCGTCGCTCGATCAGCAAGGTCGTGCGGGCTTGCGGCGCCAGCGCACGCACGCGGGCGATCACCTCGGGATCGAACGCCATCAGCGTCGCGCGCTGCTGGAGCCCGGCGCCCGTGAGCGCGGCGAGGACACGCTCCTCGAGCCCGTCGTAGCGGGCGCCCCGCCTCGGACTTTTGAGCTCGACCAGGAGCCCCACCGTCGAGGCGGCCGCCGTCTCGAGCACCTCGGCGAGCATCGGCACGTGCTCCGCGGTCGCGGCGCCGCCCGGCCCCTTGAGGTGGACGCGCCGCAGGTCGTCCGCCGTCATCGACGCGACCGCGCCGCGGCCGTCGGTGGTGCGGTCGAGCGTCGCGTCGTGGATCACCGCGACGCCGCCCCCCGCGGTCAGGTGCACGTCGAACTCGATCAGGTCGCTGCCGAGGGCGATGGCGTTCCGGAAGGCGAGCAGGCTGTTCTCGGGCCAGAGGGCTGCGCCGCCGCGATGCGCCGCGATCCGCATCACTTCTCGGACTCGATCAAGCCTTTCACGAACCACCGCTGCATGAAGAGGATCACCGCAACCGGCGGCAGCAGCGCCATCATCGCCGCCGCCATCATGACGTTCCACTCCGGGACGTGGGTGCCGGTCCGTGGAATCAGATCTTGAAGGCCGATGACGACGACCCGCATGGTCTCGGTGTTGGTGATCATCAGCGGCCACAGGTACTGGTTCCAGCCGAAGATGAACAGGACGACGAAGAGCGCCGCGATGTTGGCCCACGACAGCGGCAGCAGGAACGCCCACAAGAAGCGCAGCGGGCCGACGCCGTCGAGCTGGGCCGCCTCCACCAGCTCGTTGGGAACGGTCATGTAGAACTGGCGGAACAGGAACGTGGCGGTCGCCGAGGCCATGAGCGGGATCGTGAGGCCCGCGTACGAGTTGAGCCAGCCGATGGACCCGATCACCTCGTAGGTGGACATGATGCGGACTTCCACCGGCAGCATCAGGGTGACGAAGATCATCCAGAACGCCACCGACTTGCCGCGGAAGTTGAAGTAGACGATGGCGAACGCCGAGAGCATCGAGATCGCGATCTTGCCCAGCGCCGAGGCGATCGCGACGACGGCGCTGTTGAGGAGCAGACGCGCCATGTTGGAGCGCTGCCACGCCGCCGCATAGTTCTCCAGCATGTGCCCGGATGGCCGCAGGAGCGGGGGCCGGCCGAGCACTTCGGGAACCGTCTGGGTCGAGATGACGAAGGCGTAGTAGAGGGGGAACGCGATCACCGCGACGCAGAGGATCAGGAGCGCGTGGACGACGACGGTCCCCCAGTCGAACGTCCGCCCGCGCCGCGCCGCGGCGACCCGCGGCAGCGCGTCGACCCTCGCCGAGGCAACCGCCGCGCCGTCGGCGCTCACGAGTACGTCACGCGCTTCTCGACGAAGCGGAACTGGATCGCGGTCAGCGCGATGACCACCAGCATCAGCAGCACCGACTGGGCCGCGGAGGAGCCGAGGTTCAGGCCGATGAGGCCGTCGTTGTAGACCTTGAAGACCATGATCTCGGTGGCGCGACCGGGGCCGCCCTGGGTCACCGCGTGGATCACGCCGAAGGAGCCGAAGAACGAGAAGATCAGGTTCACGACCAGCAGGTAGAAGGTGATCGGCGAGAGCAGCGGAAAGATGATCGACCGGAAGCGGCGGATGGCCCCGGCGCCGTCGACGCTGGCCGCCTCCAGCACCGACGCCGGGATCGCCAGCAGCCCGGCCAGGAAGAAGGCGATGTTGTAGCCGACGTGCGTCCACGCCGTGGCGACGATGACCAGGGCCATCGCCACCCACCCCTTCAGCAGCCAGTTGAACTCGTAGCTGGTCACGAACGAGAGCCAGTACGGCAGCGCGCCATACGAGGGATGGAAGATGAACAGGAAGATGATACCGGCGATCGGCGGCGCGATCCCGTACGGCCACAGCACCGCGGTGCGGTACGCGGCCAGCCCGCGGATCTTCTGGGTGGCGAGCGCGGCGACCAGGAGGCCCGCGCCCAGTCCGATCGCCGTCACGCCGAACGCGAAGAGAAACGAGTTCACGATCGACGAGTAGTACTCGGACGAGGTCAGGAGCTTGCGGAAGTTCTCGAGGCCGACGAAGAAGCTCTTGTCCCCGAAGGGCGACGTCCGGAAGACGCTGAGACGCACGGACTCGAGCGCCGGCCAGAAAAAGAACACGCCGGTCACCGCGATCTGCGGCAGCACGAGCAGATAGGGCAGCAGCCGGTTCGGGAAGACCGCCCGCTTCATCGAGCCTATTGCGCGCTGGCGGCGGCGAACTCCTTCAAGATGTCATTGCCCTTCGCCACCGCGGCGTCGAGGCCTTCCTTGGCGGTCTTCTTGCCGGCGAAGACGTTCTCCAGCTCGCCCTCGATCGCCTCGCGGATCTGGACGAAATTCCCGAGCCGGTGGCCCAGGCTGTTGGGCGTCGGCTTGGCCGAGAGCTGGCTGAGCGCCGTCCACTGCTCCGGGTTCTTCTTGAAGTGGTACCCGGCCTCGAGGTTCTTGATCGCCGTCTGGGTGACCGGCACGTAGCCGGTGGTCACGCTCCACCACATCTGCTGGTGCGGCTCGGCGATGAACCTCATGAACTGGGCGACGCCCTTGTCGTCGGCGCCCTTGTGGCCCTTCATCACCCAGAGCGTGCCGCCGCCGACGATCGTGTTCTGCTTCTTGTACGGCGTGCCCCAGTGCGGCAGCTGGCCGGTCGCCCACTCGAACTTCAGCGACTTCTTGAAGCCGCCGATCACCGCGGAGGACTGGATCAGCATGGCGCAGTCGCCGTTGATGAACTTCGGGTCGGGCTGGCCCATGCGGCCGCCGTAGGAGTAGACACCCTCCTTCTGCCAGGCCGCCAGCTGGCCGATGTGCTTGACGCCGAACTCGCCGTTGATCAAGAGCTTGGTGTCGAGGCCGGTGTAGCCGTTCTGGTTGGTGGCGAACGGCTGGTCGTGCCACGGGAACGTGTTCTCGAGCATCGTCCACGACGGCCACGAGGTCGTGAAGCCGCACTTCGCCCCACCGGCCGCGATGATCTTCTTGGAGAACTCGCCGACCTCTTTCCACGTCGCCGGCGGTTTGTCGGGCAGGCCCGCCTTCTTGAAGGCGTCCTTGTTGTAGTAGAGGATCGGGCTCGACGAGTTGAACGGCATCGAGTAGAGGTTGCCGTCCTTCGAGTAGTAGCCGGTGACCGGCTTGATGAAGTCGCCCCAGTTGATCGCGATCTCCTGCTCCTTCATCAGCTGGAAGATCGGATGGATCGCGCCCGACAGCAGCATGGTCTGCGTGCCGACGTCGAACATCTGCACGATGTGCGGCGGGTTCTTCTGTCGGTAGGCCGCGATGGCGCCGGTGAGGACCTCGGGATACGTCCCCTTGTTCAGCGCCTTGACCTCGTACTCGGCCTGGCTGTGGTTGAACTGCTTCACCAGCTCGTTGACGGTGTCGCCGAGCTGGCCGCCCATCGCGTGCCAGAACGAGATCTCCGTCTTCGCCAACGACTCCGTCGGACCGACGACGAGCGCGGCGGCCACGACTGCGACGGCGCAAGCCCAGCGCTTCATGCGAGCCTCCATGATTTCTAGCCGCGCCTCAGCCGGCGGGGCCCCAGCCCCGCGACGGCTTGCAGCGCGCACGACCGGGTTTTCTGCGGGGTCATCCGTGCCAGGTCCGCCGCACTATAGCACACGGTGCGCGACGGCCCGGTGACGTGGGAGCGACGCGCCGGCTACTCGCGGAACTTGTGCGAGCGCACGACGTGGGCGTCGTAGGCCTCGAGCTCGGCCTGCAGCCGGCGGGGCGTCCAGCCGAGGAGCGGCGCCATGCGCCGGCCGATCGCCTCGGCGCAGTCGAGCCCCTGGCAGCGGCTGGTGCCGATGCCGGTCCGCCGCAGCAGCACGTCCTGGAGGGACACCGCCAGCTCGTCCTGCACCGCGTGGTGCAGCTCGGCGACGATGTCGGGGTTGCTCGGGCACAGCCGCTCGCCACCGCCCGCGAGCTTGCCGGAGAGATCGGTCACGCGCGTCCAGGCGCGGCCGTAGGTCGTCACCAGCGTCTCGAGCGTCTCGCGGTCGAGCCCGGTCATCGCCGCCTCGCCCGAGACGTCGAGCCACGCGCGGGCCTCGACCTTCGACGCCTCGTCGTCGGTGCCGTCGAGCGCGAGGCGATCGGAGCAGCCGGCGCCGCGGCGACCGAGCGTGCGCACGACCTGGTCGCCCAGCCCGGCGGCGAGGCTCCGGAAGCACGTGAGCTTGGTGCCGGTGATCGACAGGAAGTGACCGCGCTCCTCGGCGACCACCTTGTGCGCGCGCGACACGTCGGATTCGCGCTTGCCCTCCTCGAACGAGAGCGGCCGCACGCCCGCGTACGTGTACAGGACCTCCTTGAGCGCGACGCGCGGGTCGGGCAGGGCGTGCCGCACCTCGCCCAACAGGTAGTCGACCTCGTCGCGGGTCGCGTGCAGGCGGTCGAGGTCACCGTCGAAGTCGCTGTCGGTGGTCCCGACCAGCGAGAACTCGCGCCACGGGATCACGAAGATCATCCGGTCGTCGCCGGTACTGTGGTAGATCGCGCGATCGGTCAACCGCGGCAGGAGGCAATGGATGCCCTTGGTCCGTCGCAGGATGCGCTTGCCCCGGTCCGTGACGCCGGCCGCCGCGCGGATCTCGTCGACCCAGGGGCCGGTCGCGTTGACGACGATGCGCGCGCCGAGCGTCGCGACCCGGCCGGTCAGCAGGTCGCGCACCTTGACCCCTCGGATGGGGCCGCGCCGGTCGCGCACGGTCTCCTCGATGTAGGCGTAGTTGAACGCCCGCGCGCCGTGGCGGCACGCCGACAGGACGTTCTCGAGGCACAGCCGCTCGGGGTAGACCAGCAGGTCGTCGAAGTAGTAGCCGGCGCCCCGGAGGTCGCGCGCCCGGATCGCCGGCTCGAGCGAGAGCGCGTCGACCGGTGGCAACACGCGGTAACGCTCGCGGTTGCGGCCGGGTGTCAGCCAGTCGTAGAGCTTGAGCCCGATGCGGACCTTGACGAGGCTGCGCGAGGACTTGCGGTAGATCGGCACCAGAAAGGGCAGCGGCCGGACCAGGTGCGGCGCCAGCCGGCGGAGCGTCTCGCGTTCGCGGAGCGACTCGCGGACCAGCCCGAAGTCGAGCAGCTCGAGATACCGGAGACCGCCGTGAATGAGCTTCGACGATTGCGACGTTGTCGCCGAGGCGAAGTCGGCCTTCTCGACGAGCGCCACCGAGACGCCACGCAGGGCCAGATCGCGTGCGACGCCGGCGCCGGCCATGCCACCTCCGACGACGACGACGTCGTAGTCGGCGTCCTCGAGAGGCCAGGGACGGCTATTCATCCCCCTCACCGTACTGCCCGGCCACGAGGGGCGTCAACTTCGACGCCCGGGGGCGTCAACTTCGACGCCCGCCCTCACCGCACGAGGTCGCGGATGGAGGCGACCACGAGATCGGGCGCGGTCTCCGCGATGCCCGCGTCGCCCTCGCGCGTGACTCCGCTCAGCACCAGAACCGTCGCCAGGCCGTGCCGCTTGCCCATCATCATGTCCGTCTCGAGGCGATCGCCCACGATCACGCACTCACCCGCCGCCACCCCGAGCCGTTCCAGGGCAACCTCGAGGATGATCGGCGACGGCTTGCCGACGATGACCTCGACCGCGTGCCCGGTCACCGCCTCCACGGCAGCGGTCATCCCGGCGCAGTCGGGAATCTCGCCGTCCTCGGTCGGGCACGTGCGGTCCGGATTGGTGGCGATCAGCCGGGCGCCCTGCCGCACCGCCTGGAGCGCGGTGTTCAGCTTGGCGTAATCGAACGTACGGTCGAAGGCGATCACCACCCAGCGGACGCGCGGATCACCGCGCACCTCGAAGCCGTGGGCGCGCAGCTCGGCGATCAGCGGCGGCTCGCCGATCACGAACACCGGCGCGCCGGGATCGAGACGCGCCAGATAGCGCGCGAGCACGAGCGAGGAGTTGACGACGTCGTCCTCGCGCGTGGGAATGCCGAGCCCGGTCAGCTTCCGGGCGTAGTCGCCGCGGGTCTGGAGCGGCTTGTTGGACAGGAAGGCTACGCGGCGGCCCGCCGCCCGGAGGGCCGCGATCGCGCCGTCGGCGCCGGGGATCAGCGCGTCGCCACGGTACACCGTGCCGTCGAGGTCGAAGAGCCACCCGCGATGCGGCAGGACGATGGTCGCGGGACCGGCCGACCCCATCCCCCTAGCGGAGCAGCGGCGCGACGGCGGCCTGGGCGAGGTCGGCGAACGGCGCCGGGATGACGCCGAGCAGCACGATCGCCAACAGCGCGATCGTCAGCGCCAGACCACTGGCGAACGAGGGCACGCAGGACGTCGCCGCGCCCTCGGGCTCGCGCATGTACATGAGGACGACCACGCGGAGGTAGTAGTAGGCCGCCACCGCCGAGTTGAGCACGCCGATGACCGCGAGCCAGAAATAGCCCGCGCGCACCGCGGCCCCGAACAGGTAGAACTTGCCGACGAAGCCGGCCAGCGGCGGGATCCCGATCAGCGAGAGCAGGAAGAGCGCGAGCACCGCCGCCAGCATCGGGTGACGACGGGCGAGCCCGGTGTAGTCCGCGACGTCGACCGCCTCGGCGCGGGCGCGCTCGCACAGCGTGATCACCCCGAAGGCGCCGGCGGTGGTGAAGGTGTACGTCAGCAGATAGAAGAGGATGGCGCCCACGCCGCCCGGGCCGCCGGCCACGAGGCCGATCAGCATGTACCCGACGTGGGCGATCGACGAGTACGCGAGCATGCGCTTGAGGTTGGACTGCGCGATCGCGACCACGTTGCCCACCGTCATCGTGGCGGCCGCGCCGACCCAGACCAGCGCGGTCCAGTCCGCCGGCACGCCGCGAAGCTGGACCGCCAGCACCCGGATCAACGCCGCGAACGCGGCGGCCTTGGACCCGGTCGCGATCAGCGCGGTCACGCTGGTGGGAGCGGCCTGGTACACGTCGGGCGCCCACATGTGGAAGGGCACCGACGAGATCTTGAAGCCGAAACCCACCAGCAGGAGCCCGAGGCCGATCACGAACAGCGGATCGTTGGTGCGCCCGGCCATGGCCAGCGCGATCCGGTCGAGGCTCGTGGTGCCGGCGGCGCCGTAGATCAGGGCGATCCCGTAGAGGAGGAACGACGAGGCGAAGGCGCCCAGCAGGAAATATTTCAGCGCGGCCTCGCCGGACGCCAGCTCGCGCTTGAAGAAGCCGGCCAGCACGTAGAGCGAGAGCGACATCAGCTCCAGGCCCAGGAACACCACCACCAGGTCGCCGGCCGCGGCCAGCAGCATCATGCCGGCGGTCGCGAACAGGACGAGCGCCCAGTACTCGGCCGAGTCGTTGCCGCTGCGGCGCAGGTAGTCCATCGACAGCAGCAGGATCAGCGCCGTCGCGTAGCAGATCACGACGTTGAAGAACAGGGCGAAGTTGTCGAGCACGATCATGTCGCGGAACGCGCGGCCCGTGGTGCCCCAGCGGGACAGCGTCACCAGGAGCGCCGCCACCATGCCCCCCAGCGCGACGGCCGCGAGCAGCTCGCGGCCGATCCGTCGCGGCCCCAGGTCGAGCAGCAGCACCAGCGCCGCGGCGGCGAGCACGATCAGCGTCGGCAGCAGCGGCCCCAGGACGACCGGCGGGAAGACGATCGCGTCCATCATCGGTTCGCGCTGGTCTTGCTCTGTACCTGGGCGATCAGCGCCTCGACCGCCGTCTCGGTCGTACCGGTGAACGCGCCCGGGTAGACGCCGATCCAGACGATGAGCACCACCACCGGCACCAGCACCGCCCACTCGCGCGGCGTGAGATCGGGAAGGGCGCGGTTCGCCTCGTGGGTGATCTCGCCGAAGATCACGCGCTGATACATCCAGAGCAGGTAGACCGCGGCGAAGATGATCCCGCTGGTCGCGACCGCGGCGAGCCAGATGCTGCGCTGGAACGCGCCGACCAGGACCAGGAACTCGCCCACGAAGCCGTTGAGGCCGGGCAGCCCCAGCGACGACAGCACCACCACCAGGAAGAGCGCCGAGAAGCCCGGCACCACCCGCCACAGGCCGCCGAAGTCCGCGACGAGGCGCGAGTGGCGGCGCTCGTAGATCATCCCGACCATCAGGAAGAGAGCGCCCGTCGAGAGCCCGTGGTTCACCATCTGGATGAGGCCGCCCACCAGCCCCTGCTGGTTGAGCGTGAAGATGCCGAGCATCACGAAGCCGAGGTGGCTCACGCTCGAGTAGGCGACGAGCTTCTTCATGTCCGGCTGCACCGTCGACACCCACGCGCCGTAGACGATGCCGATCACCGCCAGCGCGAACACGACGGGCCCGAAGGAGAGGCTCGCGTCCGGGAAGAGCGGCAGGCAGAACCGCAAGAATCCGTAGGTCCCCATCTTGAGCAGCACGCCGGCCAGGATCACGCTGCCGGCGGTCGGCGCCTCGACGTGCGCGTCGGGCAGCCAGGTGTGGAAGGGGAACAGCGGCACCTTGATCGCGAACGCCAGCGCGAACGCGAGGAACATGAGGTTCTGGGCCAGGCCCGGCGCCATCACGAACTGGGTCAGCGTCGGCAGGTCGAACGTGTAGCGGCCGCTCGCGGCGCCGTACTGATAGTAGAGCGCCAGGATCGCGACGAGCATCAGGACCGAGCCCACCATCGTGTACAGCACGAACTTCACCGCGGCGTAGATACGGTCGGGGCCGCCCCAGACGCCGATGATGAAGTACATGGGGATCAGCATCGCCTCCCAGAACATATAGAAGAGGAAGAGGTCCAGACTCACGAAGACCCCGAGCATCCCCGTCTCGAGGATCAGCATCGTCGCCACGAACCCCTCGACGCGGTCCTCGATCCCGTCCCACGCCGACGCGAGGGCCAGCGGCGTGAGAAAGGTCGTCAGGAGCACCAGGAGCAGGCTGATGCCGTCGATGCCGATGTGGTAGGAGACGCCGAGCGTCGGCATCCACATCCGGTACTCCTCGAACTGGTAGCCGGGGTTGTCACGGTCGAAGCCGAAGTAGAGCGGCAGCGACAGCGCGAACGTGACCAGCGAGACCGCCAGCGCGGCGACGCGGGCGACGCCCCTCCGCCGCCCGGGGATCAGGAGGAGGGCCAGCCCACCGGCGCCGGGCAGAAACGTCACCGCCGAGAGGAGCGCGCCGGGCATTTAGCGAGACAGCAGGAAGACGACGATGGCGACGGCGCCGCCGAGCATCGTGAGCGCGTAGTTGACCGTGAAGCCGGTCTGGATGCGGCGCAGGCGCGTCGCGCCGGCGACGACGGCGCGGCCGAGCGCGTTGACGAGCCCGTCGATCAGCCGCAGGTCGAACACGCGGGCGAGGAACTCGGAGAGCGCCAGGAGCGGACGCACGATCAGCCGATCGTAGAGCGCGTCGACGTAGTACGCGTCGAGGAGCCAGCGGTGGAGCGCCGTCTTCGGCCGCCCGATCTCGTCGGCGCGCACCGGTGAGGCCATGTACCGGACCCAGGCGAGGGCGATGCCCGCCGCGAACACGGCGACCGTCATGACCAGCAGCATCAGCGCGACGAGGCCGCTGTGTCCGCTCTCGTGCACGGGGAACACCGGCGCCAGGAACCGCGCGAACCGCGTCCCCTGGTCCGACGGAATCCCGAAGAGCACGCCGGTGATCACCGTGAGCAGGGCCAGGACCGTGAGCGGGAGCGTCATCACGCGCGGCGACTCGTGGACGCGGTGGGCGGCTTCCTTGCTCATCCGCGGCCCGCTGTAGAACGCCAGGAACAGCATGCGAGCCGTGTAGAACGTCGTGAGGAACGCGCCCAGCAGCAGCAGCGCCCACATCAGGCGATGGCCGCTCACGAACGCGGCCGCCAGGATCTCGTCCTTCGAGAAGAACCCGGCCAGGCCCGGGAGCCCGGCGAGGCCGAGCGCGCCGATCGTCGTCGTGATGGTGGTGGTCACCATCCTCGAAGAAAGCCCGCCCATCTTCCGCAAGTCTTGCTCGCCGCCGAGGCCGTGGATGACGCTGCCGGCGCCCAGGAACAACAGCGCCTTGAAGAAGGCGTGGGTCACCAGGTGGAAGATGCCGGCGGCGTACGCGCCCACGCCGACCGCGGCGAACATGTACCCGAGCTGGCTCACCGTCGAGTAGGCGAGCACGCGCTTGATGTCGGTCTGGACCAGGCCGATCGTGGCGGCGAAGAGGGCCGTGGCCACGCCGACCCACGCGACGACCTCGAGCGCGACGGGCGACCGCTCGAAGATCGCGTGGCTCCGCGCCACCATGTACACGCCGGCGGTGACCATCGTGGCCGCGTGGATGAGCGCCGACACCGGCGTGGGTCCCTCCATCGCGTCCGGCAGCCACGTGTGCAGGGGCAGCTGGGCCGACTTGCCGCAGGCGCCCATGAACAGCAGCAGCGCGATCCCGGTCGCCGTCGCCGGCGGCAGCGCGGCGGCGGCCTTGAACACGCCGGCGTAGTCGAGGGTGCCCACGGCACTCCAGAGCCACATGATGCCGAGGCCGAAGCCGAAGTCGCCGACCCGGTTCACGATGAACGCCTTCTTGCCGGCCTGCGCGGCCGCCGGGCGCGTGTACCAGAAGCCGATCAACAGATACGAGCAGAGACCGACCCCCTCCCAGAACACGTAGAGCAGGAGGAAGTTGCCAGCCAGCACCAGCATCGTCATCGAGAACACGAACAGGTTCAGGTAGGCGAAGTAGCGCGCGTAGCCCGGATCGTCGTGCATGTAGCCCGCCGAGTACAGGTGGATCAGCGCGCCGACGCCGGTGACGACCAGCAGCATGACGGCGGTGAGCGGATCGACGTACGCGGTCACCGACGTCTCGAAGTCGCCGGCCACGATCCAGCGGAACAGCGTCGTGGTCAGCGTCTCGCCCGAGGCGACGCGCGAGAACACCGCGCACGACGCGACGAACGAGCCGGCGAGCGCGGGCACCGCGATCCAGTGCGCGCGACGACCGATCACGTTACCGAAGAAGATATTGAGGACTGCGCCGGCGAGCGGAAGCGCGGGGATCAGCCAGACGCTGGTCGACACCGGGTCATGCTAGCGAGCAGCCACGGGGGTGTCAAGCAACGCGGCCCGATCTTCACGCGCGCGGCGCGTACATGATCAGCGCGACACCCACCAGGCAGACGAGACCGCCGATCAGGTCGAACCTATCGGGGGCTTCCCCGCCGAGCGCCCAGCCCCACGCGAGCGAGAGAACGATGAACACGCCCCCGTACGCGGCGTAGACGCGGCCGAACGGCGCCGCCTGCAGCGTCGGCACGACACCGTAGGCGATCAGGATCGCCGCGCCGGCGACGCCGAGCAGCGCGCTCCGTCCCTCGCGCAGCCACAGCCACACCAGGTAGCCGCCGCCGATCTCGCAGAGCCCGGCGAGCAGGAACAGCGCGATCGACGCGACGAGCCGTTCGAAGGTCATGGGAGCGCGGTCCGCGTGGTATTATCCGCCTCGTGCCTCAGCGGTCCGGCCCGAAAATCTGGGCGCTCCTGTTCGTCGTGTTGCTCCTGGGCGTCGTCGGCTCCGTGTCCTACCTCGGCTGGCGCCAGTCGACGCCGGGCGTGCAGGCCGTCGCCACGCCGCCGCGCTTCCTCGGGCAGAAGACGACGTTCACCGTCGTCGTCGAGGCGCGCTGGGGCAATGTCGCGCAGGTCGACGTCCGCGTCGTCCAGAACACCAAGTCGACGTCCGTGGTCAAGCAGGAGGGCGCACGCGGCGGACGCCTGGAGCTTCCCGTGGCGGTGGACAGCGCCGCGCTCGGGCTCCGCGAGGGCGCCGCGACGGTCGAGGTGTGGGCGCGCGACGACTTCTGGCGGCCGCTCCGGCGCGACGATCGCGCGATCGCGGCCTATCCGGTCACCGTCGATCTCACGCCGCCGAAGATCGAGGTGCTCGCCGCGACTCACTACATCGCGCCGGGCGGGAGCGGCCTCGTCGCGTTCCGGGTGACCGGCGCCGCGCGCGCCGATGTCACCGCCGGCCCGCTCACGTTCCGCTCGTTCGCGTTCGGCCCCGCCGATCGCGGCGCGCGGGTCGCGCTGATCGCCCTGCCCTGGGACTTCGACCCGGCCGCGCCGCTGACGATCCGGGCGACGGACGAAGCGGGCAACGCCGCCGCGCGCGGGATCCCCGCCGAGCTGCTCCCGCGCAAGTTCCCGCGCGACACGATCGAGATCAGGGAGCCCTTCCTGCAGGCCAAGGTGCCCGAGCTCCTGCCGCAGCGGCCGCCGAACCAGTCGCTCGTCGACGGCTTCCTGGTCATCAACCGCGATCTGCGCCGTCAGGCCGAAGAGGCCAAGCGGCGGATCGGCGCCACCAGCGCCGACAAGCCGCTCTGGGAGGGGCCGTTCGTCCAGCCGCGCAACTCGAAGGTGTTCGCGAACTTCGCCGAGCTGCGCACGTACGTCTTCGGCGGCCACGAGATCGACCGCCAAGTGCACTTCGGATACGACCTCGCGTCGACTCGCCAGTCGGCCGTGCCGGCCGCGAACAAGGGCGTGGTGGCGTTCGTCGAGCCGCTGACGATCTACGGCAACACCGTCGTGATCGACCACGGTCTGGGGCTCCAGACGCTCTACGCCCACCTGTCGAGCACCGCCGTGAAGGTCGGGGACGCGGTCGCGAAGGGCCAGGAGATCGGGCGCACCGGTTCGACGGGGCTCGCGATCGGCGATCATCTGCACTACGAGGTGCTGGTGAACGGCGTCTCGGTGACGCCGCTCGAGTGGTGGGACGCGAAGTGGATTCGCGATCGCATCGGCAAGCCCCTGAAGGAAGCGGGCCTGCCGGAGATCAGCGGGGCCGAGGCGCGCGACGAGGATCCGGCCTCACGCCCCGCGCCGCGCGCCAGCCGCCGCCGCGGCCGGTAAGCTCCGCGGGAACGCGCCGAATCTCAGAACGCGCCGAACTTCTCGTAGGCGGCCAGCGGCGTCATGCCGCGCCGGACCGCGGTGCGCACCTTGGTCTCGGTGCCGACCAGCTTCTCGCATCGTCCCAACACCTCGTGGGCGGCGCGGCGGGGGATGACGACGACGCCGTCGAGATCGCCCACCACGATGTCGCCGAGGCTCACCCGCACGCCGCCGATCGTCACCGGCTGGCCCCAGTCGGCCACTCGCCAGCGCGGGACCGAGTCCTGGGGCGTTCGGTAGCGCACGAAGGTCGGAAAGCCCTGGCGCACGATCGCCGCGGTGTCGCGGGTGGCGCCGTCGATCACCGCGCCCCGCACCCGGCGGGTACGGCACCAGGACGCGCTGAGCTCGCCGAAGTGCGCGGCGACGTTGTCGTGGGCGGCCACCACCAGCACCGAGTCCGCCGGCGCCGCCCCCAGCATCGCGAGGAAGCGCCGCAGCGTCTGATCGCGCTCGCGGGGATTGCCGCTGTGCGAGCGCCCGCGCACGGTGAACGCGTAGCCGGCGGTCCGCATGGAGTCCGCGAGCGGCTGGATCGTCGAGGGCAGCGTCTGGCGGCGGAGACCCATCTCGTCCATCACGTCGGTGATCGCAGCCGTGTAGATCTTCGCGAAGCGGCGCGGCAGGTTGTCGCTCGGACTCATCGGCGCTAGCGCCCGAGGATACCCTTGACGAGCGCGCGCGGGGGGACGAAATCGCCGATCACGCCGAGCAGCAGGTCGAGCACCCGCTGGCGCCGCACGAGGACCCGCGCCGCCAGGTTGGCGAGCACGCGATTCCCGACGACCACGCGGAGCGCGCGGGTCACGCGCTCCTTGTCCGCGAACGCCAGGCGCCGCGCGCGCTGGTAGCCCGCGAGCCCTTGCGCGGACACGTCGCCGTGGCGCAGCGCGTGCACGGCCGCGGTCACCGCGAGCTCGGCGGACCGGAGACCGCTGAAGATACCCTCGCCGGTGAACGGATCGAAGAAGCCCGCGGCGTCGCCGACCAGGAGCACGCCGCCCGTGCGGGGCGGGTCCACGACGTACGCCAGCGGCCCCATCGCGCGCACCGGCGCGACTCGCCGCGCGCCGGCGACCCGCCGGGCCAGGTGGCGCAGCTGCTTCACGCGCGCGTCGAAGAACGCCTCGAGGCGCCCACTCCACGGCGCCGCGTGGGCCATCGGCACCACGACGCTGAGGTTGGCGCGCCCGGGGTCGATCGGATTGAGGATCGCGTAGTCGGGCGGGTCGACGAAGATCTCGCCGTAGCGTCCGAGGTCGGCCAGGTCCTCGACGTAGGTGACCAGCGCCATCCGCTGGAGCCGGTGGGCTCGCCGGAGCCCCAGGCGCTGGGCGACGACCGAGGCGCGACCGTCGGCGGCGATGGTGAGCGGTGCGCGAAGGGTCAGCCGGTGGTGATCGTCGTCGATCGCCTCGACGCCCTCCACGCGACCGCCCGTGACGATCAGATCGGTCACGCGCATGTGCTCGGCGAAGTCGACGGGGAGCGCGCGCACGCGGTCGACCAGGATCGCGTCGAGCGCCTCCCGCGGGATCGCCATCGCCTGTTCCCGATACGGCCGCCAGGGGCCGATCCGACGATACTCGCCGACGAGCGCCGTGCCGTCGGGCGCGGTGATCCGCATTCCCGCCAGCGGGCGCGCGACGGCGTCGACGGCTTTGAGCGCGCCGAGACGATCGAGCAGCCGCGGCACCTCGGGGCTCAGGTACTCGCCGCAGATCTTCGGCCGCGGGAACCGCGCGCGGTCGACGAGACGCACGGAGACGCCGTGCTCGGCCAGGAGGATCGCGGTGGCGGCACCGGCGGGCCCGGCGCCGACCACGATCACGTCGGCGGCGGTCACGAGAGGACCGCCAGCATCCGGCCCAGCGCCGGATACTCGTGGATCGTCAGCCGATGCGCGCCCGCGCGGGCGGCCAGCACCCGCAGCTCGTCGCTCGAGTACGAGCGCCGCACCGACAGCGGACCGTCGTGGCGCGAGATCGGATGGCAGCAGAAGAGCCGGGTCGCCAGCCACACCAGGCCGAGTGAGAGGCGACGGCGCAGGAGGTCGTTCACCACGACGGCGATCGCGGCGGCCGCGGTCATCTGCCGAAGACCCTGGACCGCCTGCTCGGGCTCGAGGTGATGGAGGGTGAGTCCGGTGGTGACGATGTCGGCGGCGCCGGCGCGCAACGGCAGCGCGGCCGCGTCCCCCTGCACGAGGAAGACTTCGGGATAGCCCGCGGCCACGGGCCGCGCGAGCGCCAGCACCGCCCCGTCGCGCTCGACGACCACGACTCGAATCGCCCGGCCGCTCCGCCGCGCCCACTCGGCCAGCCGCACCGCGAACGCCGCGGCGCCGCCGCCGACGTCGACGATGCGCAGCGTGCGCTCCCGCGCGACGCCCGCCGCCAGGCGACGGATCTCGCGCAGGCTCAACGCGTAGCCGCCGAACCACGTGTTGAGGCGGTCGACGTCGCCGAGCGTCGCCGCGAGGTCGGCGGCGCCGATGTCACCGTCCAGGACCTCCAGCGCGCCTTCGGCCCGGCGCATCACCACCGGAGCAGCGCGCCCTCGGCGGCGAAGCCAGGACCGAGGGCGATCATCACGCCCCAGTCGCCCGGGATCGGCGCCTCGTGACGGAGCGTCTCGTGCAGCACGAACAGGATCGTGGCGGACGACATGTTGCCGTAGTGCCGGAGCACCGTGCGCGAGTGGCCCACCTGCGCCTCGGAGAGCTCGAGCAGCGCGCACGCGCGATCGATCACGCGCCGTCCCGCGGAGTGCAGCACCCAGTGCGCGATGTCCTCCCGCTTGAGGCCCTGGGTCGTCATGAGGATCGCCGCCATCTCCCCCATCATGCCGGCGCCGATGCGCCGCACGTCCTTGGAGAGGATCACACGCGGCCGCCCGCCCGGGTACTCGAAGCCCATGGCGTCGAGGTGCTCGGGCCGGAAGAGCGTCCGGTGCGCGACGATCGAGGGCCCGGCGCCGTCACCGGCCACGGCCAGGGCGCCGGCGCCGTCGGCGAAGATCGCGTGGGCCACGGCGCTCTCGAGCCGGTCGTCCAGGAAGTAGGCGGCCGAGCAGATCTCGACGGCGACCACGAGCGCGCGGCGCGTCCGCGACGCGGCGACGTAGTTCGACGCCTGCTGGAGCGCCACCATCGCCGACGCGCACCCGGTGTCGCCCACGTGCACGCGCTGGACGTCGGGGCGGCAGCCGAGCCGCCCGATGAGGTGTGCGTCGAGGCTCGGGGTGAGGCGTCCGGTGCACGTGGTCGTCGCCAGGAAGTCCACGTCGCGCGCGTCCCAGCCCGCGTCCGCGAGCGCACGGCGCGCCGCCGACTCGCCGAGCTCGAGCGCGCCGGCGCGGAAGCGCGCGTTCAGCTCGTCCACCGACTCGTTCGGACGGAAGGTGGCGCGGTCGATACAGAGGTTGCGGCCCTCGATGTCGCTGCGGGTGAAGAATCCCCGGCGCCCCTCGTCACGATAGCCGGCGAGCGCCAGCAGCTCGGCCTGCGTGAAGCGATTCGGCGGCGTCGCGGTGGCGACCGCCACGATCTTGGGGGCCGGCATCGATCCTCCTCGCACTTCACGCATCGAGTAAATTTCACGCATCGAGTAAGATGAGGGCACTCCGAGGATACTGCGAGGGTCCAGCCCATGCCACTGTTCAGCTTCGAGGGCAAGAGTCCGAAGATCCACCCGACCGCGTTCATCGCGCCCACCGCCGTGATCGTCGGCGACGTCACGGTCGAGGAGCGCGCCTCCGTCTGGTACAACGCCGTGCTGCGCGGCGACTTCAACCCGATCGTGGTCGGCCGCGGCGCCAACGTGCAGGACTGCGCGGTCGTGCACGTCACCCCGCGCGGCGGGACCTCGATCGGCGCCGGCTCGACGGTCGGTCACAACTGCACGATCCACGCGGCGACGCTCGGCGAGGAATGTCTGATCGGCAACGGCGCGACGGTGCTCGACGGCGCGCGCATCGGCGTGCGGGCGATGGTGGCCGCGGGCGCCCTGGTGACGCCGGAGACCGAGATCCCTGACGGTACGCTGGCGCTGGGCGCGCCCGCGAAGGTGCGCGGGCCGCTGGCCGGCACGCCGGCCGAGCGCTGGGTGCGCGCGAACCCCGAGGGCTACCAGGCCCTCGCCCAGCGCCACAAGGCGTCGGTCCAGCCCTGCTGAGGTCATGAAGCCCCCGCTCGATCCGGCCGCGCTGACCGCGCTGCATCGCGCCTGCCTTCCCGAGCTCCTGGGCATCCGGTTCGTCGAGGCTGCGCCCGATCGGCTCGTCGCCGAGCTCACGATCCGCGACGACCTGCGCACGGTCGGCGGCGCGCTGCACGGGGGCGCGATCATGGCCTTCGCCGACACCGTCGGGGCGACGGCGACGTTCATCAACCTGCCGCCCGGCGCGTCGACGACGACGCTCGAGTCCAAGACCAACTTCTTCGCGGCCGGGCGCGACGGCGTCGTGCGCGCCGAGACGACGCCGCTGCACCGCGGCCGCACCACGATGGTGTGGCAGACGCGCGTGACGGACGCGTCGGGCCGACTCCTGGCGCAGGTGATCCAGACGCAGATGGTGCTGGCGCCCCCCGGTTGACAGGGGCGCCTCGCCCCTGATAGCGTCCGCCGGCATCCCGTCCTGTTCCGTCCCTGGCCGATGTCCCGTAGCTCCGGGAGGGTGTCAGATGGCGACAGGAATCCGACGACACCGGGCATTCGTCATCGCGGTCGCGCTCGCAATCGGCGGCCTGGCGGTCCCGCTCTTCGCGGCGGCCCAATCGACCGAGACCCCCCGCCGCGGGGGAATCTTGCTGGCGGCCATCGGCGCCGACGCGCCGGGCCTCGACCCGCACCAGGAGCAAACCTTCGCGACGCTCCAGCCGGTCGCCCCGCTCTACAGCACGCTCTTGCAGATCGATCCGTACAGCTACCCGAACGTGATCGGCGACGTGGCCAGCGAGTGGAAGATCTCGCCCGACGGGCTCCTGTACACGTTCAAGATCCGCCCGGGCATCCGCTTCCACGACGGCTCGTCGTTGACGGCCGCCGACGTCAAGGCCAGCTACGACAAGATCCTGTTTCCCCCCGAGGGCGTGCGCAGCATCCGCAAGCACCACTACTCGGCGGTGGCGAGCGTCGAGGCGCCGGACCCGAGCACGGTGCTGTTCAAGCTCAAGTTCCCGTCGGCCTCGCTCCTCATCAACCTCGCCTCGCCGTGGAACGTTATCTTCCCCAAGAAGTACCTCGACAAGGATCCGAACTACTTCAAGAACAACGTCATGGGCTCCGGCCCCTTCAAGTTCAAGAGCTACACGCGCGGCTCGACGTTCGAGGGCGAGCGGAACCCCGACTACTTCGTCAAAGACCGGCCCTATCTCAACGGCTACAAGTACTTCATCAGCACCGAGACATCCGTGCGGGCCGCGGCGGTCCGGTCCGGCCGCGCCCACGTCGAGTTCCGCGATCTGCCCATGGCCGAGGTGGAAGCCATCACGAAGCATCTCGGCGACAAGGTCGTCGTCCAGCAAACCCCCTTCGTCATCCACTTCGACATCGCCATGAACAACACCGTGAAGCCGTTCACCGACATTCGCGTGCGGAAGGCCCTCAATCTGGGGATCGATCGGTACACCGGGAGCAAGGTCCTGTACGCGCTCACGGGGCTCCGGGACGTGGGGGCGTTCACGCGTCCGGGCACGGAGTGGGCGATGGCGCCGACCGAGCTCGAGAAGTACCCGGGCTTCGGACGGGACGCCGAGAAGAACCGGGCCGAGGCCAGGCGGCTCCTGGCCGAGGCCGGCTACCCCAACGGCTTCAAGGTGGTGCTCAAGAACAGAAACGTCAAGCTGCCCTACCAGGACTGGGCGGTGTACGCGATCCAGGAGTGGCGCAAGATCGGGATCGAGGCCGAGCATCGGCCGCTCGAGACGGCGGCCTGGTACGCGGACGGCCGCGACCAGGGGAACTTCGAAGTGGTGGTCTTTCCAACCGGCCACTTCGTCGACGAGCCCGACGCGTTGCTCGCGCCGTTCATCACCGGGTCTTCTCAGAACTGGGCTCGCTTCTCCAACCCCGGGATCGACGACCTGTACGCCCGGCAGGCGCGGACGCTCGACCCGGTCGAGCGTCGGAAGCTCGTCATCGACCTCCAGAAGATCGTGCTGGAGAACGCGTACCACATCCCCGGTCTCTGGTGGTCCCGCAACGTCGTGCACTGGGCCAAGATGAAGAACTGGGTGGCTCCGCCGAGCCACTTCACCAATCAGAAGCTCCAGGACGTGTGGCTGTCGGAGGACTGACATGCGACGCCATCGGACGATCATCGCCGTCGTTGGGCTCTGCGGTCTGCTCGCTTCTCTGGTCGTGGTGGCGCCGGCCACAGTCCAGGCGGAGACGCCGCGCCGGGGCGGCGTCCTGCTCGCGGCCATCGCCGCCGACGCGCCGAGCCTCGATCCGCATCAGGAGCAGACCTTCGCCACCATCGAGCTGGTGGCGCCCCTCTACAGCACGCTGATCCAGATCGACCCGCTCAGCTACCCGAAGATCATCGGCGACGCGGCCAGTGAGTGGAAGATCGCGCCCGACGGACTCACCTACACGTTCAAGCTCCGAGGGGGGATCCGGTTTCACGACGGCTCACCGTTGACGGCCGCCGACGTCAAGGCCACCTATGACAAGATCGTCTTCCCGCCCGCCGGGGTCCGGAGCATCCGGAAGACCGCCTACGGCGCGATCGCGAGCGTCGAGGCGCCGGACGCGACCACCGTGGTCTTCAAGCTCAAGTACCCGTCGGCCTCGCTGCTCGGGAACCTGGCCTCGCCGTGGAACGTCATCTATCCGAAGAAGTACCTGGACCGGGACCCCAACTACTTCAAGACGAACGTGGTCGGATCGGGGCCGTTCAAGTTCAAGAGCTACACGCCCGGGTCGACGTTCGAGGGCGAGCGGAACCCCGACTACTTCGTCAAGGACCGCCCGTACCTCGACGGCTACAAGTTCTTCGTCAGCACCGAGACGGCCGTGCGGGCGGCGACGCTGCGTTCCGGGCG
>Ga0209376_1001083_pt1 | contig 28611 bp, 25 predicted proteins | sample GraSoiAngelo_134_FD_185891 | JGI IMG/M metagenome (GOLD analysis project Ga0209376, IMG submission 185891) | Grasslands soil microbial communities from the Angelo Coastal Reserve, California, USA - 14_0929_05_30cm (SPAdes) (version 2) | ecosystem: Environmental > Terrestrial > Soil > Grasslands ... | reverse complement strand
CCCCCGGAAGCGCGAACACGGCGCCCGGCAGCATGTAGAGGCCGATCAACGAGCCGAGCTGCACCCAGGTGAGCCCGAGATCCGCGACCATCAGGGGCGCCACGGCGGCGACGGCCTGGAATTGAAAGCCCATCGAGGTGCGCGTGACGAATATGATCGCCAGCGCCACCCAGCGGTTCAACATGTGGCGGCGATCATAGCGGACGCGGACCGCTCGGGCTTGATCAATTGCGGCCGCCGACATAGAGTCGGCCAGAGACGATCACGCACGAGGGGGAAAGATGGCTGCACCCGTCGTCCCGACCGCCGTGAGCCGCCGAGAGCTGCTCAAGCTCGGCGGCGCCGCCGTCACCGTCGGCACCGCGCTGCCGCTGCTCGATCGAGAGCCCGCCGCGGCCCAGACGCCGAAGCGGGGTGGAGTGTTCCGTATTCGAGGCGAGGACGCTACCACTGGCTTCGACCCGCACCTCTTCGCGAACCATCATCGGATCTCGACGAATCTGTCCTTCACCCACAGCCGCCTGGTGAAGGTGAAGGCCGGCCCGTCCGTCATGCCGGGCACCCTGCCGATCGAGCCCGACCTGGCCGAGTCGTGGTCGCAGCCCAACGACCGGACGTACGTCTTCAAGCTCAGGAACGGCGTGCGCTGGCACAACAAGCCGCCGGTGAACGGGCGCGAGCTGACCGCGGACGACGTCAAGTACACCTACGAGCGGTTCCTGTCGATCAAGGGCAACCCGAACCGCTCAATGCTCGGCGCCGTCGAGAAGATCGACGTCCTCGACAAGCACACCGTGCGCTTCATGCTCAACGAGCCGTTCGGCTGGTTCCTCGACTATCTGGCCAATACGGTGATGTGGATCGTCCCGCGCGAGGCCGTCGAGCAGTTCGGCGACCTCAAGCGGCCCGAGGCCTGCATCGGGACCGGGCCGTGGATGCTCGCGCGGTACGAGCCCAACGTCCGGCTCACCTTCGTCCGGAACCCGAACTACTTCCTGCCGGGTCTTCCGTACGCGGACGGCGTGGAGGTTTCCGTGGACGAGGATCCGTCCTCGCGGCTGGCCGCCTGGATCGCCGGTCGGTACGACTTCGCGCCCGAGTACGGCCAGTGCGTGCGCCGGCTCGACCTCGACGTCGCCAAGGGCCGCAAGCCCAACCTCAAGACCCAGGACTTCACCGTGCTCTTCAGCGGCGTCACCATGATGAAGCTCGACCGCGCGCCCTTCAAGGACGTCCGCGTGCGCCGCGCGCTGGCGATGGCGATGAACTGGAAGGACGTCATCGACTCGAACGCGTGGTCCCAGGGCCACGGCGTTCCGAATCCGGCAGTTCCGGCGGCGCTCAAGGAGTGGGCGATCCCGATCAATCAGCTGAGCCCGGAGGGCCGCCGGATCTACGAGCAGAACATTCCCGAGGCGAAGCGGCTCCTCGCGCAGGCCGGATTCCCGAATGGCCTCAAGCTTCCGGTCGAGGCGACGCTCGGCTGGAGCCCGGACTACGTCGACCAGCTGCAGGTGGTCATGCGGAACTGGAAGGACGCCGGCATCGACACCGAGATCCGCGGCAAGGAATTCGGCGCGTTCATGTCGAGCGTAATTTACGGAAAGTTCGAGAAGCTGGCCCACAGTCTGCGCGGCGGAAGCCCGATCGCCGACGGCTACCTCTACAACGGCCACATCCCCGGCGAGCCCCTCAACGCGTCGGGCGTCGACGATCCCAAGCTGACCGAGACGATCAAGCTGCAGCGTCGCACGCTCGACGCCGCCAAGCGGCGCGAGATCGTCCACGACATCCAGCGCTACCTGGCCGAGCATGTTTACTACGCCTACGACGCCTCGGTGACCACCGTGGCGGGGTGGGAGCCGTACGTGAGGAACTTCGCCCCGAACCTCGGCCACGACTACGGCGGGCGGCTCATGGCCGCGTGGCTCGACCGCTGAGCGGGGTTGACTCGCCCACCCCGATGCCGCACGATCGCGTGTACCGCGGGAGGAGGACATGATGCTGTACTCGACTGACTCGAAATCCGCTGCGGTGCGCGCTCGGCTCGACCACCCCGTGATCGACGGCGACGGACACTGGCTCGAGCCGGTCCCGATCTTCCTCGACTACCTGCGCGAGGTGGCCGGGCCGTCGGTCGTCGAGGGGTTCCGGAAGATGGCCACCGCGCACATCGACCGCGGCTGGTACGACATGACGCCGGCCGAGCGTCTCGACCGGCGGCCCACCCGTCCTACCTGGTGGGGCGAGCCCGCCAACACGCTCGATCGCGCCACGGCGATGATCCCGAAGCTCTTCTACGAGCGGCTCGACGATTTCGGCATCGACTTCGCGATGCTCTACACCTCGCTCGGTCTCTTCCACATCGCGAACCCGGATGAAGAGCTGCGTCGCGCCATCGCCCGCGCCGTGAACCGGATGAACGCCGAGATGTTCAGGGCGTACGCCCATCGCATCGCGCCGGCGGCCGTGGTACCGGTGCACACGCCTCAGGAGGCGATCGACGAGGCCACCTACGCGGTGCGCGAGCTCGGCATGAAGGTCATCATGATCGCCAACCACGTGCGGCGGCCGGTGCCGGCGTTCGCCCGCCAGGCGTCCGACCCGACGCAGGTGCGCCACTTCGTCGACTCGCTCGCGTACGAGAGCGCCTACGACTACGATCCGCTCTGGGCCAAGTGCGTCGAGCTGAAGGTGGCGGTGACGGCGCACTCCGGCAGCATGGGCTGGATGGGCCGCGAGTCGGTCAACAGCTTCGTGTTCAACCACATCGGCCACTTCGCCACCGCGAGCCACGCCTTCGCCAAGGCGCTGATCCTGGGCGGCGTCGTGCACCGGTTCCCGGCGCTCCGCTTCGCGATGCTCGAGGGCGGCGTGGGCTGGGCGTGCAACCTCATCACCGACCTTATCGGGCACTGGGAAAAGCGCAACGGCCGCGCGATGGAAGCGCACACGCGGCCGACCAACCTCGACAAGCAGGCGCTCAAGGACCTGTTTACGCGGTTCGGCGGGCGCGTCTACGAAGACAAGATGGACGAGCTGATGGGCTGCCTGAGCCTCGTGCCGCCGTTCAAGTCGGCCGAGGAGATGACCGAGCGCGAGTATCGCGGAGAGCTCGACGACTTCGCGGCCGCCCACGTCGATTCGGCCGAGGCGCTGCGCCGACAGTTCACCGACCACTTCTACTTCGGCTGCGAGGCCGACGATCCCACGACCGCGTGGGCGTTCGACCGTCACGGCCATCACCGCCTGCACCCGATCTTCAGCTCCGACGTCGGCCACTTCGACGTGACCGACATGTCCGAGGTGCTCGAGGAAGCCCACGAGCTGGTCGAGCACGGCCTGATCACGACGGACGACTTCCGCGAGTTCGTCTTCGGCAACGCCGCCCGGCTTCACACCGCCCTCAATCCCGACTTCTTCAAGGGCACGGTGGTGGAGGGGGCGGTCGCCAAGGAGCTCGCGCGCTGATCGACACCGTCCGGCGGTGGATCGAGGAATCCGAGTGCCTGGTGGCGCTCACCGGCGCCGGCATCTCGACGGACTCGGGGATTCCGGACTTTCGCGGGCCGCAGGGTGTCTGGACGAAGAACCCTGAGGCCGAGAAGCAATCGACCCTGCAGAACTACGTCGCCGATCGCGAGGTGCGCAAGCGCACCTGGGAGAGCCGGCTCAGCTCACCGGCATGGAAGGCCGAGCCGAACGCCGGGCATCGCGCCTTCGTCACGCTCGAGCGTCGCGGCAAGCTCGACACCCTGATCACGCAGAACATCGACGGGCTCCACGTGAAGGCCGGCTCGTCCCCGGCGCGCGTGATCGAGATCCACGGCACGATGCGCGAGGTGGTGTGCCTGGCCTGCGGTGAACGGGCGGCCATGGAGCGGGCGCTCGCCCGCGTGCGCGCCGGCGAGGAAGACCCGCCGTGCCGGACGTGCGGCGGCATCCTCAAGTCGGCGACAATATCGTTCGGCCAGGGCCTCGTGCAAGAGGACCTGTACCGCGCTCAGCGCGCGGCCGCGAGCTCGGACCTGATGCTCGCGGTCGGCACGAAGCTCTCGGTCTATCCGATCGCCGGGGTGGTGCCCGTCGCCAAGCGCGCCGGCGCCCGCGTCGTGATCCTGAACGCGGAGCCGACGGAGATGGACGAGCTCGGCGACGCCGTGCTGCGCGGCTCGATCTCGAGCATCTTGCCCAAGCTGGTGGAGCCCGCCTGATGCCGGTCACCGGGTTCGACATCCGGCTGCGGCGTCCGCTGGCGGGCGGCGCGCCGTTCGGCGACGCCGGCCCGTACGAGGAGCTGAAGGGGACTCTCCGGCTCGCGATCGATCCCAAGCACGCGGCGAACGAGCGCATCACCGACGTCGCGCTGGCGCCGCGTGACCACGCCGGCCGCGTCGAGTTCGAGTCCGATGTGTCGCTCCTGCTGCCGGTCGACCGCCGACGCGCGAGCGGCCGCGTGATGCTCGACGTGGTCAACCGCGGCAACACGGTCGCCGTCCCGAACTTCAACCGCGCGACGCGCCCCACGTTCGTCCCCGGCGCCGACCCCGATCCGCCCGTCGACCCCGGCGACGGCTTCTTGATGCGGCGCGGCTTCGTGGTGATCTCCTGCGGCTGGCAGATCGATCTGCCCGAGGTCCCCGGCCTCCTCGGACTGCGCGGTCCCGAGGCGCTAGACGCGAACGGCAATCGCCTCACCGGGCGCGTGTACACGCAGCTCCAGACGCCGGCGCCGGCCACGCACCTCTTGCTCTCCGATCGTGGCCATCGGCCGTACCCGGCCGCCGATCTCGACGAGCGCGACGCGGTCCTGCTGGTCCGCGACCAGCCGGACGGCGCGGCGACCACGATCGACCGCGGCCGGTGGCGCTTCGCGCGCTCGGCCGGCGGCGCCGTGGTCCCGGACGCGCGCTACGTCTGGCTCGAGGGCGGCTTCGAGAAGGGCCGCCTCTACCAGATCGCCTATACGGCGATCGGCGCGCCGGTGATCGGGCTCGGCATCGCCGCGCTGCGCGACAGCGCCGCCTGGCTCAAGCACGGAACCGCGCGCGAGGGCAACCCGGCGCCCGATGTCCTCCGCCACGTGTACGCCTACGGCCGCTCGCAGACCGGACGGCTGCTCCGGACGCTCGTCTACAACGATCTCAACCTCGACGAGCAGGGCCGAGAAGCGCTCGACGCGATCATCGCGAACGTCGCCGGCGGGCTCCGCGGCGAGTTCAACCAGCGGTACGGTCAGAACTCGAAAGACCGCCCGCACATGATGGACTACGTCCAGCCGGCCGCCGACGAGGACCTGCATCGCCGGCTGGCCGCGCGCGGAAGCAAGCTGAAGGTGTTCTACACGAACAGCTCGGCCGAGTACCACCGTGGCGATGCCTCGCTCGCCCACACGAACGCCGAGGGCACGCGCGACGTCCCGTCCGGTCCGTCGGCGCGCGTCTATCACTTCGCGGGTACCGAGCACGGTCTCGGCGTCTGGCCGCCGACCGCCGAGAAGACCGCCGCCGCCGACCCGGCCGAGCCGCCGGAGCATTCGCAGAACTTGCGGAACACGATCGACTACGCGCCGCTCCTGCGCGCGTGTCTCGTCAACCTCGACCGCTGGGTCACCGAGGGGAGTGAGCCGCCGCCGAGCCGCCATCCGCGCCTGGCCGACTCCACCGCGGTGCCGTTCGAGGCGCTCCACGCGGTATTCGATCGCATCCCGGGCGCCAACTACCCTCGCCACCATGCGCGTCCCTGCCGCCTCGACTTCTCCGCGCTGCCGCCGCGGCCCGGGCCGGCGTGCGGCTCGCTCGTCTCCGCGGTCGACGCCGACGGCAACGAGATCGGCGGTATCGCGCTTCCGGAGGTCGCCGTGCCGCTCGGCGCCCACACGGGATGGACGCTCCGGCATGCGTCCATCGGCGGCGAGGCGCAGCGGCTCGTCTTCGCCGGCGCGACGATTCCGTTCGCGCGGACCCGCCGCGCGCGCGAGGCGTCGGGCGACCCGCGTCCCTCCATCGAGGAGCGCTACCGATCGCGCGACGGCTATCTGGAGCGGGTTCGCCGTGCCGCCGCGGCGCTGGTCGCCCAGCGCTTCATGCTCGAGGAAGACATCGAGCTCACGGTCGCGCTCGCGGCGCGGGCCTGGGATCACTGGACCGCTTGAGTCGCCGGGCCCGAAGGCCGCCCGCCAGGGGCGTCGAACGACACGCCGCCTTCATGAACGAAGAAAGGAACCCAGCATGGCCGTCACCCGAAAGAACATCCAGCCCGAAGCGCTCGCCGCCCCGGTCCGCAACGGCCACACGCTCTACTCCCACGTCGTCGCCGTCGAGGGCCGGCGCCTCGTGTTCGTGGCCGGTCAGCTCGCGCGCGACCGCGCCGGCAACGTCGTGGGCAAGGGCGACATGCGCGCGCAGATCCGTCAGGTGGGCGAGAACATCAAGGCGGCGCTGGCGACCGCCGGTGCCACGCTCGGCGACATCGTGAAGACCAACACGTACGTGACCGACATGGACGAGTACTTCAAGCACGTGGACGTCCGCATGGAATACTTCGGGCCCGCGATGCCGACCAGCACCACGGTCGAGGTGCGACGGCTCGCCCACCCCGACTTTTTGGTCGAGATCGAGGTGGTCGCGATGCTCGGCTAGATCGCCGGCTCGCCGAGCGGCTCGGGTCCGAGCCCGCTGACCAGCGGCACCCGGCGCGCGCACAACGGACATTCCGCCGGCGTCCAGAGGTTGTTCGGGAGCGACGCGAGCGTCTCGAGGGCCACGCCCCGGTCGGCCGCGAGCCGCGAGGCCGAGGCGCCCAGCACCAGCAAGGTGCCGATCACGATCGGGCGAGCGCCGCAGGCCTCGAGGTCCGCGAGCGTGCCGCGCACGGCCGACCCGGCGTTGATGACGTCGTTCACGACGGCCACGCGCTTGTCGCGGACCCGAGCACGGAGGGCACGGGGAATGCGATAGTCGACCGGGAACAACGCGTTCGTCCTCGGATTCGGAAAACGCTCCGAGTAGGTGAAGGGAACGCCGAGCTCCGAGGCGACCATGAGCGCGACGAAGGCCCCCTCCACGAGGGGACCGGAAACGACCTCGATCGAATAGGGCGCCAATCGCGCCGCCACGCGCGCGGCCAACCGGCGGACGGGTTCGGGGTTCAGGCACAGGAGCTCGAGATCGAGCCACAGATACCCGTGATGGCCTGACTCGAGCAAAAAATGACCCCGGCGGGCCGGCATCAGCGCTATCACGTCGTCGTGCGTCGCCGAGCTCATCGCTGAGCCGCCGGTCGGCTCAGGGCTGCAAGCGCGTCGACCGCCAGGCGCCACCGCTGAAGCCCTCGTCGCTCGGCGCGAGCGCGCGGGTCCAGAGGGCGCGGTCGTGGGCGCGCGCCGGTTGGCCGACCCACAGCTCGACGCTCTCGGCCCACACGCGATAGCCGCCCCAGCGCTTGGGCCGCGGGATGTCACCGGAGCGCTTCGCCTCCTGCTCGACCTTGGCGAGGAACGCCGCGCGGGATTCGATCGGGCGGCTCTGATCGCTCGCCGCGGCGGCGGCGCGCGCATCGCGCGGCCGCGAGTTCCAGTAGGCGTCGGAATCCGAGTCGGGTGCGAGCGTCACGGGCCCCTCGATGCGCGCCTGCCGCTCGTGGGCGTCCCAGTTGAAAACCAGGGCCGCGTAGGGGTTGACGTCGAGCGCCTTGCCCTTGGCGCTCTCGCGGTCGGTGTAGAAGACGATCCAGCCGGCGCGCACGTCGATGCCGCGACAGATCACCATGCGTGCCGAGGGACGTCCGTCCGGATCCACGGTCGCGAGCGTCATCGCGTGGGCGTTCCGGATGTCGGCGAAGGCTTCCTTCAGCCAGCCGTCGAGGAATGGCAGCGGATCCGCCGGAAGGGTCGAGGGTAGAGCGGGCTTAGGAATGGCCGGCCTCCTGGGCGACGTCCATCGCGGACGTACACCTTGCTTCATCGGCCGGGAAGCTCAGTAGCCTTCCTCGTCCAGGAGCGGAAAGGCGCTGGTCACGTGCGCGGGCCGGACCGGCGACGCCGGGTGAAGATAGGACGCGTCGAGCGCGGAGAGGCGATTGACGCCCAGGAGCCCGAGGCAGATCCGGATCTCTTCCTCCAGGAGCTCGAACACCCTGACGAGACCCGCCTGGCCGGCGGCGGCGAGACCGCAGCACGAGAGACGGCCGAGCCCCACGGCCTGCGCGCCCAGAGCGATCGCTTTGACGATGTCGGTCCCGCGCATGAAGGCGCCGTCCACGATCACCGTCGCGCGCCCGTTCACGGCCGCGACCACCTCGGGAAGCACCTCGGCACTGCCGCGCCCGTGATCGAGCTGGCGCCCGCCGTGATTGGAGACGTAGACTCCGTCGACCCCGTGGTCGCACGCGAGCGCCGCGTCCTCCGCGGTGGCGATGCCCTTGAGGATCAGCGGAATGTTGTGGAGGTCCTTGAACCGCTTCACGTGATCCCAGTTGAGCGCGGCCTGGAACTCCTGGCCCGTGGCGCGCGCGCGCCACGGCTTGACGAAGCGTCGAGCCAGGTCGCGCTCGCGCCGGCTGTACGTGGCGGTGTCCACGGTGAGGCAGAACGCGGCGTAGCCGTTGTCCCTGGCGCGCTTGACGTGCTCGTCCACCCAGGCGTCGTCGCCGCGAACGTAGAGCTGGAAGATGCGGAAGTTGTCGGCCGCGGCGGCGACGGCCTCGAGGCCGGGGTTACAGACCGAGCTCAGCATCTGCGGCACCTCGAACTCGGCCGAGGCCTTCGCCGCGGTAGCGCCGCCGCCCGGCTCGAACGTCTCAACCGACCCGACCGGCGCGATCATGACGGGAATGCGGACCTTGCGTCCGAACAGGGTCGAGGTGCTGTCGATCTTCGAGACGTTGCGCAGCACGCGCGGCCGGAAGGCGATCGAGTCGAGAGCCTGCCGATTGCGCCGCAGGGTGGTCTCGGTCTCGGTGCCGCCCGCAAGGTAGTCCCACGGTCCCGGCGCCAGCGCCAGGTTCGCGGCGCGCACGATCTCGTGAAGGGTCTGGAACCGGCTCTCGAGGTTTGAAGGTGACATGCGCGTCGGTCTCCTAGAGCGCCGGATGACGTTTGTGCCAGTCGGTGGCCTGCTCGTAGGTGTGGCCCACGCGCAGCACGGTCGTCTCGTCGAAGGGACGCCCGGTGATCTGGATCGAGATCGGCAGCCCTGATGCGGTGAAGCCGCACGGCATCGCGAGGGCCGGAAGCCCGGTCATGTTGAACGGCCCGGTGTTACTGCGCGGGAACCCGTACTCGGGATCGTAGACGGTCGCGAACGTGGGCGCGGGCTTCGGGCTCGTCGGGGTCGCCAGCACGTCCACCCGCTTGAGCGCGGCCCCCATGTCGCTCTGCAGGCGGGCGCGCAGCCGCTGCGCCTGCACGTACTCCGAGCCGGTGATGAGCGCGCCGGCCAGCATGCGCTCGCGCAGGAGCTCGCCGAAGAGCTCGGGACGCTCGCGCAGGTCGCGCTCGTGGTAGGCGAACGCTTCCGCGAGGAGGATCGCCATGAAGGCGCCGGAGCTCTGGATGCTCGCGATCTGGACGTCCTCGACCGAGGCGCCGAGCTGCCGCAGGGTGGCCAGCGCCTGCTCGAACGCCTTCTCGACCTCGGGGTCGATGCCCTCGAAGAAGTATTCGCGCACGACGCCGACTCGCAGCCCGCGCACGCCGCGCCCGAGCGGCGCCACGTAGTCGGGCACCGGCTCGCGGCTCGACGCCGGATCCGTCGCGTCGTATCCCGCGAGCGCCTGGAGCAGGTACGCGCAGTCTTCGACCGTTCGCGCCATCGGGCCCGTGTGGTCGAGCGTCCACGAGAGCGTCAACACGCCGGTCCGACTGCAGCGGCCGTACGTGGGCTTGAGCCCGGCGATGCCGCAAAATGACGCGGGCCCGCGGATCGAGCCGCCCGTGTCGGAGCCGAGCGCGCCGAACGCCATGCCCGCCGCGAGGGCGGCGCCCGAGCCGCTCGAGGACCCGCCGGGCATGCGCTCGAGGTCCCAGGGATTGCGCGCGGGCGGATAGCGATGTCCGGGGAACTGGATGCCGAAGGCGAACTCGTGGGTGATCAGCTTGCCCAGCATGACGGCGCCCGCCCGCTGAAGCCGCGTCACGCACGTCGAGTCCTCGTCGGGGATCCAGTCGGCCAGGAGCGCCGAGCCGCCGGTGGTGAGGATGCCGCGGGTGGCGTAGATGTCCTTGTAACCGATCGGAATGCCCAGGAGCGGGCTCGAGATGTCACCGCGGCCGAGCGCGGCTTCGGCCCCCTTGGCGTCCGCCAGCGCCCGGTCGGCCGTCACGGTGACGAACGCGTGGAGCTTCGGGTCCAGACGCTCGATGCGCTCGAGGTGCGCCCGGGTGAGCTCGACCGGTGAGATTGCTCGGCGCCGCAGCCGCGCGCCGACGTCGCGGATCGTCGCGTAGAACAACTCCTCACTGGCCACGATCGCCTCGCGAGCGGACGGCGTCGAACGTGACGGCGGGCTCGAGTGGACGGTGGGCGCGCGAGTCCATCGCTTGAATCGGTCGGAGCGCGTCGGTCAGGAGCCGGCGCACGACCTCGAGCCGATTCTCGGCGATCTCGACTCGGGCCGCCTTCATGCGGTTGCGAAGCTCTTCCAGGGTCATAGCCATCCTCCCGTGTGGGAGAATACCGCGACCTCGGTGCCAAGGGGAGGGGCGATTGGGGAGGGGCGAGTGATGACGCGCGTGTTTCAGTTGCTGACCCCGGCGGTGTTGCTCGCGGCCGTTTCGCTCGCGGCCGTTCCGCTCGCGACGCCATCAGCCGCGCTCGCCCAAGGATCGCTCAACGTATACTGCAGCGTCCAGGCCGAGTGGTGCCAGGCCGTCGCCAACGAGTTCCAGCGCCAGACCGGCACTCGGGTCGCGCTCACCCTGAAGGGATCGGGCGAGACGCTCGCCCAGGTCACCGCGGAGGCCGCGAATCCCAAGGGCGACGTCTGGTTCGGCGGCACCGGCGACCCGCATCTGGCCGCGGCCGAGCAAAATCTCACGGTGGCCTACAAATCGCCGAACCTCGACAAGCTGCACGACTGGGCGCGCCGCCAGGCCGAGCAGTCGGGCTTCAAGACGGTGGGCATCTACGCCGGGGCGCTTGGTTTCGGCTACAACCCCGAGCTCCTGCAGAAGAAGAAGCTCGCCGCGCCGACGTGCTGGAAAGATCTGATCAAGGCGGACTACAAGGACGAGATCCAGATCGCGAACCCGAACTCCTCCGGAACGGCGTACACAGCCGTCGCGACGATCGTGCAGATCTTCGGCGAGGACGACGCGTTCCGCTACCTGCGGCAGCTCCATCGCAACGTCAACCAGTACACGCGCTCGGGGGTGGGCCCGATCAAGGCGGTGGCCCGGGGCGAGACGTCCGTCAGCATCAGCTTCATGCACGACGTCGTCACCGAGGCGCTCGCCGGCTTCCCGGTGAAGGTCCAGGCGCCGTGCGAGGGCACCGGCTACGAGGTCGGCTCGCTCTCCGTCATCAAGGGCTCGCGCAACCTCGAGGGCGCCAAGAAGTTCGTCGACTGGGCGCTGACGGCGCCGGCGCAGAAGCTCGGCGCCGACTCCAAGCAGTTCCAGGTGCCCTCGAACCGCGAGGCTCAGCTGCCGCGCGAGGCGCCACGGTTCGCCGACATCAAGCTGATCAGCTACGACTTCGCGAAGTACGGTGCCAGCGCCGAGCGCAAGCGCCTGCTCGAGCGGTGGGAGCGAGAAGTCAACAGCCAGCCGAAGTAGGCGACCGCGCCATGCGGGACGCTCTGCGCCGCTGGGCAGTGGGCTGGGGCCTGGTCGGTTGCGCCGCTCTCGCGCTCTTGCCCTGGTATGCGACCTCCGACGGCGCCGGGCCGGGAAAACTCCAGCTGCTGGTGCCCGGGCTCACGCTGCTCGCGGCGCTCGCGCTGCGCAACTTGCCGTCGCGCCTCGGCCGCTCCGTGCTCGGCCTTCGGCTGATGGTGCTGGGAGGGGGCGGCTTCATCTATATCGCCGCTCAGGGATGGGCGCTCGGCGGCCAGCCCGGGATGGGACTCGGCGCCGCGGTCGTCGCGACGAGCCTCCTGATGCTGTTCGCGATCGGGCTCGCCGCGCGCGGCTTCTTCAAGGGCGACGTCTTCGTCGCCGGCGCGGTCGTGGCCGTCACCGTCCTCGTTGGACTCTTCACGTTCTACCCGGTCGCGCGGATCTTGCTCGGCGCGGTCCAGGGGAGCGACGGCTCGGTCTCGGGTGGGGCCCTCGCCGAGCGTCTGCTCGCGGCGAAGATCTGGCGGATCGACTGCCTGACGGGCGGGCGGAGCTGCGGGGTCGGCTGGAACACGCTCGTGCTGGCCCTCCTGACGGCAACCACGACGACGGCGCTCGGCCTGGCGTTCGCCCTGGTCGTGACGCGGACCGGGTTCAAGGCCAAGCGGCTCCTGCGCGTGTTGACCATACTGCCGATCATCACGCCGCCGTTCGTGATCGGCCTCGGGCTCATCCTGATCTTCGGCCGGTCCGGCCTCGTCAACCAGCTCATGGAGTGGGCGTTCGCGGTGGAGCCGTCGCGCTGGATCTACGGGCTGCCGGGCGTATGGCTCGCGCAGACGTTCTCGTTCACGCCGGTCGCGTTCCTCGTGCTGATCGGCGTCGTGGAAGGCGTGAGCCCGTCCCTGGAGGAGGCGTCGCAGACGCTACGAGCGGATCGCTGGCAGACGTTCCGTCGGGTCTCGCTGCCGCTGATGCGCCCGGGCCTCGCCAACGCGTTCCTGGTGGGGTTCATCGAGAGCATCGCCGACTTCGGCAACCCGATCGTGCTCGGCGGCAACTTCGGCGTGCTCTCCACCGAGGTGTTCTTCTCGATCGTCGGCGCCCAGCTCGATCAGGGGCGGGCGGCGGCGCTCGGCGTGCTCTTGCTCGCGCTGGCGCTCGTCGCCTTCTTCGTCCAGCGCCGGGTGGTCGGCGGCAAGAACTACACGGCCATCTCCGGCAAGGGCGACGGCGGCCGGCCGGCACCCCTTCCGCCGTTCGTGCGCCGCCTCGCGTTCGGCGTCGCGCTGCCGTGGGCGGTGCTCACCTTGTCGATCTACGGCCTGGCGCTCGCGGGCGGATTCGTCGAGACGTGGGGGCGCGACTACACGCCGACCTTGCGCCACTACGTGAAGGCCTTCTCGGTCGAGTGGAGCCAGACGGGGATCATCTGGTCGGGCTCGGCCTGGCGCTCCTTCTGGACGACGCTCGAGCTCGCCTCGGTCGCCGCCCCGCTCACCGCGGCGCTCGGTATCCTGACGGCCTACCTCCTGGTACGGCAGCGCTTCGTGGGCCGCGCCGCGTTCGAGTTCGCCACGATGCTGAGCTTCGCCATCCCGGGGACCGTGATCGGCGTGAGCTACATCCTGGCCTTCAACGTGCCGCCGATCGAGCTGACCGGCACCGGCACCATCCTGGTCGTCTGCTTCGTCTTCCGGAACATGCCCGTCGGCTTGCGCGCGGGCGTGGCCGCGATGAGCCAGATCGACCCAAGCCTCGACGAGGCCTCGCGCACGCTCGGTGGCCGGAGCTTAGCGACCTTGCGCCGGGTGATCCTTCCGCTGCTTCGCCCGGCCGTCGTCGCGGCGCTCGTCTACAGCTTCGTCCGGGCGATGACGACGGTCAGCGCGGTGATCTTTCTGGTCTCGGCCGACTACGACATGGCCACGACGTACATCATCCACCGCGTGCTCAACGGCGACTACGGCGTCGCCATCGCCTACAGCTCCGTGCTCATCGTGCTGATGCTGGCGGCGATCGGGCTGATCCAGTTGCTGGTCGGCGAGCGTCGGCTCCGCCGGGCGGCGCCCGCACTGACGCCGCTGCCCGCCGGGCCGACCGCATGACCGACCGTCGCGCTGCCAGCATCGAGCTCTCGCGCGTGACCAAGCAGTACGGGTCGGTGACCGCGGTGCGCGACGTGAGCTTCACGATCGCCGCCGGCAGCCTCGTCACCTTGCTTGGCCCCTCGGGGTGCGGCAAGACGACGACGCTGCGGCTGATCGCGGGGCTCGAGACAGTCACGTCGGGACGGATCCGGCTCGGCGGCGACGACGTGACCGCGCTCGGCGCGACCGAGCGGAACGTGAGCATGGTGTTTCAGAGCTACGCGCTCTTCCCGCACATGTCCGTGCTCGACAACGTCGCCTACGGCCCGCGCGTCGGCGGGCAATCGCACCGCCGGGCGACCGAGTCGGCGCGCGCGGCGCTGGCCGGTGTGGGCCTCGCCGAGCTCGCGGACCGGCTGCCGAGCGAGCTCTCGGGCGGCCAGCAGCAGCGGGTCGCAATCGCCCGCGCGCTGGTGCTCGAGCCGCGCGTGCTCTTGTTCGACGAGCCGCTGTCGAACCTCGACGCGCGCCTGCGGCGACAGATGCGGGAGGAGATCCGCGCGCTCCAGCAGCGGCTCGGCATCACGGTGGTCTACGTCACCCACGACCAGGAGGAGGCGCTCGGCGTCTCCGATCGCATCATCGTGATGAACCATGCCGTCGTCGCCCAGGAGGGCCCGCCGCGCGACCTCTACGAGTCGCCGGACGACGTCTTCGTGGCCGGCTTCATGGGCGAGGCCAATCGGGTCAAGGGCGTGCTCCAGCGCCTCGACGACCGGACCGGCCGCGTGACCATCGGCGGCCTCACGCGGACCTTGCCCCACCGCGGGCTCGCGGACGGCGCGGTCGACGTCGCCATCAGGCCCGAGGCCATTCTGATCGTCGGTCAGCCGACCGACGGCGCGCTTCGCGGCACCGTGAAGCGGGCGGCCTACCTCGGCTCGCGGATGGAGTACTCGATCGCGTCGGAGATCGGCGAGCTCTTCGTGACCAGCCCGGCCGTCGACACGCCGCTCGCGCCCGGCGCGACGGTCGCCTTGACACTGACCGGCCACGGCATCACCCTGATCCGGCCATGATCGAGGAACGCGTCGTCCAGGTCCTCGACGGCCTCGGTGTCCCGTACGAGCTGATGCAGATCGACCCCGCCTTCGCCGACACGGCGGCCTGCTGCGAGAAGTACGGGTTGCCGCTCGAGAGCGCGGGCAACACGATCGTCGTCGCCTCGAAGAAGGAGCCACGGAAATTCGGCGCGTGCGTCGTGAAGGCCACCACGCGGCTCGACGTGAACCACGCCGTGCGCGCGCTGCTCGGTACCTCGAAGGTGTCGTTCGCCACCGCGGCGGAGACGATGGCGCTCACCGGCATGATGATCGGAGGCGTGACCGTCTTCGCGCTGCCCTCCGACCTGCCGATCTACGTCGACGACAAGCTGATGGAGCGTGACTGGGTGATCCTCGGCAGCGGGAGCCGGTCGTCCAAGATCAAGATCTCGCCGGAAGTCTTCCGGCGGATCCCGAACGTGATAGTCGTCCCCGGGCTCGCCCTCGCCATCCCCAGGTAGGAAGAGGCGCCGGGCCCATGGCGCCCGACGCCTGTGAAATTCTTTGCACACTGTAGGTGTTGCACCCCGGGAATTGTTCACCGCTGTTTATAGGTGATTCGCCGACAGGTCGTCACCGATTCCTGCCGAGACCTTGAGATTCGCGCACCAATTTCGCATTTTTGCGAAAATTCTGACGACTCGGGCAGCCCTGGCTCACAAAATGCAGCTGCCGGGCGCCAAGCTGACTCCCGCAGAGACGGGTTGGTGTCGAATGCGAGGCGAGTCGAACGAGAGGGCGCCTGAAACGATGGGTCCCATGATGCGAGTCCTTGTCGCGGACGATCACCCCGTCGTCCGGGCCGGTCTCAGAGCGATCCTGGCTAGGCGCTGTAACGTCGGTACGCTCGGTGAAGCCGGGACAGGCGCTGAGGTTCGGCTCCTCGTCGCCCAGAAGCCCTGGGACGTGGTCGTGCTCGACACGAACTTGCCCGACTGTGCCGGACTGGAGATGGTGAAGGAGATCAAGCGCCTGCACCCGAACCTGCCCGCGCTCATCCTCGGCGTTCACCCTGACGAGGAGTTCGCGGTGCGCGCGCTCCGTGCCGGGGCGGCCGGGTACATAAGCAAACGGGCCGCTCCGGAGGAGCTCGCCGGCGCGGTCCAGCGGCTCTCGCAGGGGCGTCGATACATGAGCCCGGCCGCCGCCGAAGAGCTGGTCCGGGCGCTCGGCAACGGCAACGGGGAGCGAGCGCCGCACACCCGTCTCTCGGATCGCGAGTACCAGGTTCTGTGTCTGCTCGGCAGCGGCAAGAGCGTCGGCCAGATCGCCGAAGAGCTGGCCCGGAGCGTCAAGACCATCAGCACGTACCGGGCACGGATCCTCGGAAAGATGGAGATGCAGAGCACCGCCCAGCTCGTGCACTACGTGCTGCAGCAGCATCTGGCCGACCCCGCGTAGACGTCTCGACACCGCGCGGTGTCTGTAGGACAAATCCCGAGCTCGAATCCACCAAAGTTCCTACATCTCCGGTTCCATGCCGCCGATTGTTACCGGAAGCCGTGACCTGAAGAATGCTCAAACCCAAGGAGGGTTCCGGGACATGATGCGGTGGATAGTCGGGACGAGCTTACAGTTTCGATTTCTGGTGGTCGGCATCGCGGCGGCGCTGATGGTGTTCGGCATCATTCGACTACGCGACATGCCGGTCGACGTCTTTCCCGAGTTCTCGCCGCCGTCGGCCGAGATCCAGACCGAAGCGCTCGGGCTCTCCGCCTCTGAGGTGGAGAGCCTGGTCACGCTGAACACGGAGGAGCTGCTGGCGGGCGTGCCGTGGCTCAAGGCGATGCGCTCGCAGTCGGTGACCGGCATGTCGTCCGTGCAGCTCATCTTCGAGCCCGGCACCAACTTGATGCGCGCGCGGCAGCTGGTCCAGGAGCGTTTGATCCTGTCCTACCTGCTGCCGAACGTCTCGTCGAGGCCGGTGATGCTCAATCCGGTTTCGGCGACGAGCCGGACGATGATGATCGGCGTGTCCTCGAAGAAGCTGTCCATGATCGAGCTGTCCGTGCTCGCCCGCTGGACGATCAAGCCGCGCCTAATGGGTGTTCCCGGCGTCGCCAACGTCTCCATCTGGGGCCAGCGCGAGCGGCAGCTGCAGGTGCAGATCGATCCCGAGCAGCTGCAGAAGCAGAAGGTGACGCTGGAGCAGATCGTCAAGACCGCCGGCGACGCCCTGTACGTGTCGCCCCTGACCTTCCTGAACGCCTCCTTCCCCGGGACCGGCGGCTGGATCGATACTCCCGGAGGACCTGGCGCGCGTCCCGGTCGACGGCGCGGCGCTTCGCCTGGGCGACGTGGCCAAGGTGGTGGAAGGCCATCCGCTGCTCATCGGGGACGCGCTCCACAACGGGGGCGCGGGACTGCTGATGCTCGTCGAAAAATTTCCGGGCACCAACACGCTCCAGGTCACGCGGGGCGTGGACGCGGCCCTCGATGCGTTACGGCTCGGGCTCCCGGGGGTGGACGTCGACCCCAGGATCTTCCGAGCGGCGACGTTCATCGAGATGGCGTTCGAAAATCTCGCGATCGCTCTGCTCCTCGGTGGTCTGCTCGTCGTGCTCGCGGTGGGCGCCTTCATGGCCTCGTGGCGGACGGCGGTGATCAGCCTGATCGCGATTCCCCTTTCGCTGCTCGCCGCCGCCGTCGTGCTGAGCCTGCGTGGCGCCACGCTCAACACGATGGTGCTCGCGGGGTTCGTGATCGCCGTCGGAGTCATCGTCGACGACGCCGTCATCGCCGTCGAGCACATCGCGCTGAGGCTGCGGCAACGCCGCTCGGACGGCGGCGATCAGTCGACGGCCTCGCTCATCTGGGACGGGTCGCTCGAGGTGAGCCGACCCGTGCTCTACGCGACGTTGGTCGTCCTGCTCGCGGTGGCTCCGGTCTTTTTCATGGGGGGCCTGTCGGGCGCCTTCTTCACGCCGCTGGCGGTCTCCTACGTGCTGGCGGTCGTCGCCTCGGTCGTGGTCGCGCTGACCGTCACTCCCGCGCTGGCTGTGATTCTCCTGGGCCGCGCGCCAATCAAGGCCCATGCGACCCTGCTCGCCCGGTGGTTGCAGCACGGCTATGACGGGCTCTTGGCTAGGACGGTCCACGCTCCACGAGCCGCAGTCGTCAGCACGGTCGTGCTGGTAGCGGTCGGACTCGCGGTGTGGCCGATGCTCGGGCAATCCTTCCTGCCGGCATTCAAGGAGCGCCACCTGTTGATCGAGTGGGTGGGCGCGCCCGGTACCTCGCATCCGGCGATGTCTCGCGTCATGACTCAGGCGGCTCGAGAGCTGCGGACCGTGCCGGGGGTCACGAACGTGAGCGCGCATCTGGGCCGTGCCGTGACGGGCGACCAGATCGTTGGGATCAACGCCAGCCAGCTCTGGGTGGCCATCGATCCCAAGACGGACTACAAGGCGACGGTCGCCGCGGTTCAAGCCGTAGTCGACGGCTATCCCGGACTCTCCAAGAACGTGCAAACGTATCTGCGCGAGAAGGTGCGAGAGGTGCTCACGGGAACCGACGACGCCATCGTCGTGCGCCTCTATGGCCCGGAGCGGCCCGTGCTCCACCGCACGGCGCAGGACGTGCGCGACGCCCTGTCGAACATCAAGGGCATCTCCGACCTGCGCGTGGAGGGTCAGACCGAGGAACCGCAGATCGAGATCAAGGTCGACATCGCCGCGGCCGAGCGCCACGGCCTCAAGCCCGGCGACATCCGCCGGCAGGTCGCCACGATCTTTGCCGGCCTGCAGGTCGGGACGCTCTTCGAGCAACAGAAAGTGTTCGATGTGGTGGTCTGGGGCGCGCCGGAAGCCCGCCGCAACCTCAGCAACCTCCGCGACCTCATGCTCGAGAATCCCAGGGACACGCAGGTGCGACTGGGTGAGGTGGCCGAGTTGCGCATCGTGCCGACGCCCACGGTCATCCACCATGAAGCCCTCTCTCCGCGGATCGACGTGGTCGCCAACGTGCGCGGCCGCGATCTGGGATCCGTCGCCGGCGACGTCGCCCGGCGTCTGAAGGAAGTGAAGTTCCCGCTCGAGTACCGAGCCGAGCTCCTCGGTGAGTACGCGGAGCGGCAGGCGGCTCAGAGGCGCATGCTCGGTTTCGCCATTGCGGCCGCGACGGGTGTCTTTCTCCTGCTGCAGGCATGCTTCGGCAGCTGGCGACTGGCCACGCTGGTCTTCGTGACCCTCCCAGTGGCGCTGGTCGGAGGCGTGCTGGCCGCGTTCGCCGGCGGGGGCATCTCGCTCGGGTCGCTGATCGGATTCCTCGCGTTGCTCGGCATCGCCGCGCGCAACAACATTCTGTTGATCGACCGCTACCAGACTCTCCAGCAGCACGATGGTGAGCCTTTCGGCCCGGCGCTGGTCCAGCGCGGAACCCGGGAACGGGCAGCGCCGATTCTCATGACCGCGGTCACCACCGTTCTGGCGCTGGTGCCCCTCGTGTTCCTCGGCGACATCGCGGGCCTCGAGATCGTCCGTCCGATGGCGCTCGTGATCCTGGGCGGCCTGGTGACGTCGACGTGGCTCGCGCTGGTTGTGATCCCTGCCCTCTACTTGAGGCTGCGAGCCGTCAGCTATCGAGTCGACGTGACCGATCACGTCCCCGACGCGGCGTCGGCGCGAGCCTGAGTGATGACGAACAAGATCGAACGTAAGGAGGAGGAAATCATGCGGGGTTATCGCCTGTTGGCTGTGATCGTCATCCTCGCCGGCCTGCAAACGGTCGCGTGTACCCAGAAGGCCGAGATACTGAGCGAGCTCAAACCGGCGAAGGTCGAGCGTGTCCCGGGGACCGATCTCAGTCGCCTCACGCTGACGCCCAAGGCGGTTGAACGGCTCGACATCAAGACGGCCGCGGTGCGTGAGGAGCGGGTCGGGGCGCGGAAGCGGCTGGTCGCCGGAGAGGTTATCGTCAAGCCCGCCGCCGCCAACGACAGTAGCAAACTCTGGGTTCGCGTTCCCTTGTCCCCCGGGGACATCCGCTCAGTGGCCGCCGGTCAACCTGCCCAGGTGGCATCTCTGGGGGATGCCACGGGCGGCACGACTGCCCGAGCCGTCAACAGTCCAAACGGCGCCAAGGACGCCCTGCATTACGCGGTCGATCAGCCTGACGGCTTCACCCTGGGGCAGCGGGTGCGGGTCCAGCTCGCGCTGTCCGGCGCCGGGATGCACAGGGTTGTCCCAACTTCGTCGGTGCTCTACGACGCGAAGGGCAAGACCTGGGTCTACACCAACCCCGAGCCTCAGGTGTTCGTCCGACACGCCATCACGGTCGACCACATCGATGGCGACCGGGTCGTCCTGTCGGACGGTCCGGCCCCTGGCACGACGGTAGTGACGGTCGGAGCGGCGGAGCTGCTCGGCACGGAATACGGCAGAAAATAATGACTCCGAGAGGTTCACGGCAATGATGCGTTGGATCGTCGGGTCCAGCTTGAAATTCCGGTTCCTGGTGATCGCGGTCGCGGCGGCAATGATGTACTTCGGCATGGAGCGCATTCGCTCCATGCCGGTCGACGTCTTCCCCGAGTTCGCGCCGCCCCTGGTGGAGATCCAGACCGAAGGCATCGGCATGACCGCGGCCGAAGTCGAGGAGCTGATCACCCTGCCGCTGGAGGAGCAGCTCAGGGGCACGCCGGAGCTCGATATCCTGCGCTCCAAGTCGGTCACCGGTCTGTCGGCGATCCGCCTCATCTTCAAGATGGGGACCGACATCTTGCATGCGAGGCAGCTGGTGCAAGAGCGTCTCGCGATATCGGCTCATACCCTGCCGCTCTCGGCCGGCGCACCGATCATGCTCCAGCCGCTGTCGGCGACCAGCCGGGTCATGAAGATCGGGATCACGTCGAAACAGCACGACCTGGTCGACCTCTCGATGACGGCCTACTGGACGATCAAGTTCCGCCTGATGCAGGTTCCGGGTGTCGCCAACGCCCCGATCTGGGGCGAGCGGATCAAGCTACTGGTGGTGCTGGTCGACCCGGAGCTCCTGCGCGTGTACGACCTGACCCTCAACGACGTCGAGAAGGGGGTCGGCGAGGCCCTGGAGTTCTCGGCCCTTCCCTATTCCAAGCACGCGAAGCTGCAAACTGAGGGGTTCATCGATACGCCTAATCAGCGGCTCGCCCTCCGCTACGTCCTGCCCGTCTTCGACCCGCCGGACCTGGCGAAGATTCCCTTAGAGGGCCACGACGGTAAGGCCGTGCTCCTGAGTCAGGTGGCCGAGGTGAAGTGGGACACCTGGCCGATGATCGGGGACGCGGTCGTCAATGGCGGCCCGGGGCTCATGATGATCGTCGAGAAGCTGCCGTGGGCGAACACCCTGGACGTGACTCGCGGTGTCGACGATGCCCTGGCGGCCCTGAAGCCCGGTCTTCCCGGGATCGAGATCGACGCCCAGATCTTCCGGCCGGCGACCTTCATCGAGCTGGCGCTCAAGAATCTCGCCACCGCCCTGCTGATCGGGTGCCTGCTCGTCATCGTGGTGCTCGGCGCGTTTCTCTTCGAGTGGCGGGCCGCGCTGATCAGCGTCGTCGCCATCCCGTTGTCGCTGGTCGCTGGAGCCCTCGTGCTCTACGTGCGCGGCACGACCATCAACACCATGGTCCTGGCCGGGTTCGTGATCGCCGTGGGCGTCGTCGTCGACGACGCCATCATCGACATCGAGAACATCGTGCGGCGGCTTCGTCAGCATCGCCGCGACGGGAGCACCAAGTCGACGGCCGCCATCATCCTCGAGGCCTCGCTCGAGGTTCGAAGCGCCATCGTCTACGCCACGCTGATCGTGGCGGTGACGTTGGTACCGGTCTTCCTCATGGAAGGCCTGTCGGGCGCCTTCTTCCAACCTCTGGCCCTCTCCTATGCGCTCGCCGTGCTGGCCTCGATGGTGATCGCCCTGACGGTTACCCCGGCGCTGGCCCTGATGCTGTTGGGCAGGGCGGCGATCGAGCGCCGTGAGTCGCCGCTCGTGCGGTGGCTGCAGCGGCGGTACGAGATGCTACTCGCCCGCATCATTCGCACCCCGCGCCCGGCGTATGCCACCGTCGCCGTCATCGTACTCGCCGGCGCCGTGGTGTATCCCTTGCTCGGGCAGTCCCTGCTCCCGAGCTTCAAGGAGCGTGACTTCCTGATGCACTGGGTGACCACTCCCGGCACCTCCCATCCGGAGATGGTCCGGATCACGCAAAAGGCGTGTAAAGAGCTGATGACCATTCCCGGGGTTCGTAACTGCGGCTCCCACGTCGGCCGCGCGATCACCGGCGACGAGCCGTACGGCGTCAACTTCACCGAGAACTGGATCAGCGTCGACCCCAAGGTGGACTACGACCAGACGCTGGCCAAGATTCAGGAGCTCGTCGACGGCTACCCCGGGCTCTATCGTGACGTCCAGACGTATCTCAAGGAGCGCATCAAAGAGGTGCTGACGGGAAGCAAGCAAGCCATCGTGGTGCGCACCTACGGTCCCGATCTCGAGGTCCTCCGGCAGACGGCCGCCCAGGTCGAGCAGGCGCTGACCGGGATTCCCGGGCTCGTGGATCTGAAGATGGAGGTCCACAGGCCCGTTCCTCAGGTGGAAGTGAAGGTCAACCTCGACTCCGCTCATCGCTTCGGACTCAAGCCCGGCGACATCCGTCGGGCCGCCGCGACCGTCGTGTCCGGCATCGAGGTCACCGACATCCACCGGGACGGCAAGGTGTACGACGTGTGGGTCTGGAGCAAGCCCAAGGCGCGCGAGAGTGTGACCAACATCAAGGAACTGTTGCTCGACACGCCGAAAGACTACATTCACGTGCGGCTGGACGAGGTCGCCGACGTGAGCGTCAAGCCGACCCCCGACAGCATCGAGCACGAAGGCCTCTCGCGCCGGCACGACGTGGGCGCCAACGTGCGCGGCCGCGATCTCGGCTCCGTCGTCGCCGACGTCCAGCGCCGGCTCAAGGATGTCAAGTTCCCGCTGGGGTACCGCGCCGAGGTGCTCGGTGAGTACGCCGAGCGGCAGGCCGCTCAACAGCGGATGTTGACGTTCTCGATTGCGGCGGTCATCGGGGTCTTCTTCCTGCTGCTGACGTCATTCCGGAGCTGGCGGCTGGCCACGCTCTCCTTCTTGACCTTGCCCTCGGCCCTCGTGGGCGGCGCGCTGGCGGTGTACCTCGCCGACGGCATCATCTCGCTCGGCTCCCTCGTCGGGTTCTTCACGATCCTGGGCATCGCCGCCCGCAACGGCATCATGATGATCAACCACTTCCAGCATCTCGAGCGATACGAGGGCGAGACGTTCGGCCCTGGGCTCGTCGTTCGGGGCGCGCGTGAACGGCTCTCGCCCATTCTCATGACCACCCTGGCCTGCGGTCTGGCGATCGTTCCCCTGGTGATCGCCGGCAACATCCCCGGCAACGAGATCGAGCACCCGCTGGCCATCGTCGTCCTGGGCGGGTTGGTCACGTCGACCTTGCTGAATCTGTTCGTCGTGCCCTCCCTGTACCTGCGCTTCGGGAGGTCGCAGCAGCAGTCGGCCTAGTGAATGGAACCTTTTATCTCGTACACAGAGAGCGATGGGACATGATGACAGTGAAATTCAGCAGACCTCGTCCTAGAGCGTTCGGCATCGCGACGATCTTCGTGTCGATCCTGCTCGCGTCGAGTTGTCTCGTGCTGCCCGGCGGCGTCGCGGTGGCACAGAAGTCCGATGCTCCCGAAAAGGAGTTCGAGGACTTCGACCGCAACAACTTCGAGCGTTCGACCACGATCGACAACCCGTGGTTCCCGCTGAAGGCGGGAATGAGATGGGTCCACAAAGGGTCGACCACCGAGAAGGGAAAGCGCGTCGCCCATCGTCTGGTCACCATCGTCACTGATTTGACCAAGCTCCTCGATGGCGTGCGCACTGTCGTGGTCTGGGTCGAGGACTACAAGGAAGGCAAGCTGGACGAGGCGGAGCTCGCGTTCTACGCTCAGGACAAGGACGGCACCGTCTGGGCCTTCGGGGAGTACCCCGAGGAATACTTCAACGGGAGGATGATCAGGGCCCCGGCCTGGATCCATGGATTGAACGAATCGAGAGCGGGGATCATGATGCGAGCGGTGCCCCAGCTCGACACCCCCAGCTACTCCCAGGGGTGGGCCCCCTCGGTCCTCTGGACCGACCGTGGCAAGGTGGACCAGATGGGCCAGAAGACCTGCGTCCCGCTTCGCTGCTTCGACGACGTTCTGATCGTGGCCGAGACCAGCAAGGCCGAGCCGAACGCGGAGCAGCTCAAGTACTACTCGCGCGGCATCGGCAAGGTTCGAGTCGGCTGGAGAGGTCAGGGCGAAAAGCTTCAAGAGGTCCTCGAGCTGACCGAGTTCTCGCCGCAGATCGGCGCGGAGGCCCTGGCCAAGGCCCGTGCGGCGGCGCTGAAACTGGAGAAGAGCGCCTATGGCGTCAGCAAGGACGTGTATGGCGCCACGACGCCCTCGGAGCACCTGCCGAGCGCCCAGACTCGATGACGTCGACGCTCGCGTCGCTGGTGTTCGCGGTGACGGTGATCGGATTTTCCGCCACCGCCGACAGCCAGGACAAGGCGCCAGCGCCGGTCGTAGAGGGTCAGGACCAGAGTCAGGCGACCACCGCGGCTCCGCCCGAGACCGAGGAGAAGATACCGGCCCCGACGGTGGAGACCCCGGACAAGGCGCCGGCGCCAGAGGGCACCGCGGCTCTGCCCGAGAGCCAGGAGAAGACACCGGCCCCGACGATTGAGACCCCGGACAAGGCGCCGGCGCCGAGCACCGCGGCTCTGCCCGAGAGCCAGGACAAAACACCGGCTCCAAAGGTGGAGACCCCGGACAAGGCGCCGGCGCCGGAGACAGGCCAGGATCAGAAGGCGGTCGTCCCGTCCGAGATCGTCGTGTACGCATCCGAGCTGTCGGAGCGCGCGCTGTTCGAGTTCGACTTCTGGCCGAGCCGGGGATCTCCGGGGGGGAAGATGGTCGGAACCATCCAGACCGGGGACGAGATGCACCCTCCGCCCGAGGAAGACCCGCATGTAACCTTCAAGGTCAAGGTTTTGGGTGGCGTGCCCTACCGCTGCTGGATCCGCATGCTGGTGGGAGAGCCGCTGGGGCTATCGCAGGCGAACCGGCTCTATGTGCAGTTCTCGAACGCGGTGGACAGGGCCGGCAAGGATGTTTTCAGGCCCAACACTGCGAGCTATCTGACCGTTCAAGGGCCCCTTCGGCGAGGCTGGAGATGGGTGCCCTGCGAGGCGGACCCCAAGGGGGCCGAACCTCTGGTCTATTTCCGCGACAGCCGGGAAGTCACCGTCAAGGTTCAGGCCGGGATGGAGGGCGTCGGGTTCGACCAGTTCGTGTTGAGTCCCGCCCGGTTCCTCGAGAAGCCTCCCGCCGAGGCCATCGTCAAGAAGTAGGCATCTCGCCCGCCGCATCTTTTTCCTGCCGGTTTCGGCGAGCGGTCTACCTATAGTTATTTTGTACTCCACGTGGTTCCCCTTCGTCATTTTTGTGGCGTGATTCGTTTGGTCGTGCCCGGCTGAACGGGCTACGGGAGTCTTGACGCCGGAAGCGGTCGTCAGGAGCGATATCTATGAACGATTGGAGATTCAAGGGGAGCCTGGTCGCGGCTTCCCTGATATGTGTCCTGTCGAGCTCCGCGGCCCGGGCCCAACAGACTGTGCCCCAGGACCTAGAGGCCCTCAAGAAGACGATGCAAGAGGTCCTCAAGCAGAACGAGGAGCTCCGGAAGCGGGTCCGCGATCTCGAGGAGGCGGTGAAAGCGCGTAGCCAGCCACCCGCGGAGGGCCCGGTGGTCGGCGAGGTGCCGAAGACGCCGGCCGAGCCGGGGGCGGCTCCCGTCGAGCCGGGGGCACTTCCCGGGCCGGTCAAGACCGCCCGGGAAAAGATCCAGCTCGGAGGCGCCCTCGAGGTCGAGGCGGTATCGCGCAAGGAGTTCAACCGCGTGAAGTCGAGTGATATCGCTCTCACCACCGCCGAGTTCGACTTCGAAGCCGACGTCGTGGACTGGGCCAAGGCGGAGCTCTCCCTTCAGTGGGATAGCGCCGCCGACAAGATCACTGTCAACGAGGGCTTGATCACCTTCGCCAAGCCCTCGCTGGTCCCGGTCTATTTGAAGACGGGTCGCGGCATAGTGCCCTTCGGCACCTCCACGGGCACCACCGTTGCGGCGAGGTTCGAGGAGTCGCTGACCATTACCGGACCGCTGACCATCGAGATCTTTGAGGCCAAGGAGGACTACGCATTACTTGGCGTCAGGAGCCACGGCTTCTCCGGGGGTATCTATCTCTACAACGGGACCACCGACAACCGAGCGCGGGGGAAACACCTCGAACACTGGGGCGCCACGCTTGGCTATGAAATGAAAACGGATCTCCTGACCTTCGACATCGGGGTCGACTGGATGGACTCTATCTTCGATACCGACGGCTTGACCACGGCCTTTCCGGAGCTGCAGACTCGCCCGCACCGCGGATATATCCCCGGCTTTTCGGCGCACGGCCGACTCGGCATGTTCGGATTTTCGCTCATCACCGAATACGATGGAGCCACGAAACAAGTTCACTTCACACGGTCTCGGCGGGACGTCAAGGTCATGCCCGAGGCGTGGCAAGTCGAGATCGGTTACATGACGAAGGTCTTCGGTGTCAGGCCGTTTGCGGCGTTCAACTACTCCGCGACCGCAGGGATGCAGGGAGCATTTCCGCAGAGGAGGCTGCTCGGAACCCTCGGCACCTTTGTGACCGATAACATCCGAGTCGCGCTGGAATACGCCAACGACCGGGACTACTCCAGAATTCAGGGGGGGACCGATGCCGATTCCAACACGTGGACACTTCGGCTCACCTACGAATGGTGACGCGAACTAGTCTTTCAACCCGACCCACTGCCCACCCTCGACGCGGCTATAACCGCGGTTGAACATGCAGCTCCGATAGGTCCGCGTTTTGACGGGCGCCTGGACGAAGACGCCGCGCTGCGCCTCCTGGCCACACTCGTGGCTGTCTCGATTGAAATCCTCGACCGTCGCGCCCGGCTTGGTCCAGCGCTTTTCGGTGCAACCGGCCACACCGGTCGCGACCAGAATGGCGAACGCCACGTAAGCGCGTGAGCTCATCGCTTGGCCCCCTCGAGGCGCTGCGGACTTTCTACCCCATTCTAACCGGCCGGCAGCGTGAGCTCCGCCCGCAATCCGCCGAGGTCGGAGCTCCCAAGCTCGATCGAGCCGTTGTAGAGAGTGACCAGGTCGCGCACGATTGCGAGACCCAGGCCGGTCCCCGGCACCGTCTCGTCGAATCGCGCTCCCGGGGCCAGGGCGTGATCCTGCTGCTCTCGACGCAGGCCTGGCCCGTCGTCCTCGATCGAGATCGTCAGACGCCCATCGTCGCGGCGACTCGTCGCCGCGATCCGGCGGCGGGCCCATTTGCAGGCATTGTCCATCAGGTTGCCGAGCATCTCGTCGAGATCCTGCCGCTCGCCCCGGAATACGTGATCGGGCGAGATCTCGATCTCGAACTGCAGCTCGCGGTCGGCGTAGAGGCGAGCCAGCGTGCGCTGGATGGCCGCCACGGATGGCGCGACCGGCACGCGCGCGCCCGGCACGTCGAGGGACGCGGCGGCACGCGCCCGGGCCAGGTGGTAGTCGATCTGTTGGCGCATCGTCGCAATCTGGCCTCGCATCGCGGCGGAGAGCTGGGTGGCGCCGTCGGAGGCGAGCCGATCGACCTCGTTGGCCAGGATGCTCAGCGGTGTCTTCAACCCGTGCGCCAGATTGCCGGCCTGGGTACGGCCGCGGGCCACGATCTCTTCGTTGCGTTGAAGCAGGGCGTTGAGATCCTCCACCAGCGGCTGCGTCTCGGTTGGGAACCGCCCCTCGAGCCGCTTGGCCCGCCCTTCGTGGATCGCCGCGACGCCGGCGCGGAGCCGGTGCAGCGGTTTGAGCCCGACCTGCACCTGGATGGCGACAGCCGCGACCAGCGCGACGGCCAGGACGCCGAGCGAGAGGGCGAGGGTTCGCGTGAACGCCGCGGCCGCCGCGGTCAGCTCCGTCTCGTCCATCGCGGCGGCCACTCGATAGGCGCCCGGAGCGTCGGCGAGTGTCACGGTGCGCTCCAGTGCGATCAGCCGCTGCCCCTCCGGCCCGGAGATCCGATGGCGGTGGACCGCGCCGTCAGGCGACGTGTCGGGTGGCAGGCGGAGCGCGACATCCCACAGCGACCGCGAACGGAAGATCGCTCCCTGCGCGTCATCGACCTGCCAGTAGAAGCCGGAGTACGGTTTGCGGAATCGCGGATCGTTCAGCTGATGCGTCAGCACGACCGGCCCCGTGCCCGGACGCTCCAGCGCTGCGGCGATCTGCTCGAGCTGGATCGCCAGCTCAGCTTCGAGCCGGCGTTCGACGTGGGCCCGGAAGAGGGCCGCCAGGAGTGTGCCGGCCACGGCCAGGGCGAGCAAGATCCAGATGACCGCGCCGGCGAGCAACCGCAGACGCAGAGAGTTGACGGCGATCACCCCGGCTCTTCCAGCCGGTAGCCGAGGCCGCGGATCGTCTTGATGACGTTGACCCCGAGCTTGCGCCGGAGCCGCGCGATGAAGACTTCGATGGTATTGGAGTCGCGATCGAAGTCCTG
>Ga0209376_1001081_pt1 | contig 28665 bp, 30 predicted proteins | sample GraSoiAngelo_134_FD_185891 | JGI IMG/M metagenome (GOLD analysis project Ga0209376, IMG submission 185891) | Grasslands soil microbial communities from the Angelo Coastal Reserve, California, USA - 14_0929_05_30cm (SPAdes) (version 2) | ecosystem: Environmental > Terrestrial > Soil > Grasslands ... | reverse complement strand
GGTTTCGGGCGACGAATGCTGAACGCCTGGGGCGAACCGCTCATTAAGCAATTCGTCCAGGAGTCAATTAGTCATGCGGTTCGCTTGGAGCAGGCCCTGGCCAAACTACAATCTGAAAAGCGCATCGTAGTGCTGCATTACTCTCCGATCCGCGCCACGCTACAGGGTGAGGATCCGGAGATTTATGCGTTTCTTGGATCGAGCCGATTGGAAGAGCCGATCAATCGATTCAAAGTGACCGCTGTTTTTCACGGCCACGCTCACAACGGCATTCTCGATGGGAAAACTTCGACCGGCATCCCAGTCTACAACGTCTCGGCGCCTGCCCTTCGCAAAACCGGAAAACCGTACCGCATCGTGGAACTGTAGTGCGTCCGCCGCGGCGGACGCCCATCGAGACGCGTCTGCTACGCAGCCAACTCCCCAGTGGCTATCGCGCGCCACAGTTCTACATCCGCGGGGCTTTGAGTAGCTGAGATGCAGCGGACAGCTTGAAGTCCATCGAAAGTAACTTCCGAAAACGGCACCTTGATCGAACCCGCCAATTCGCGCCGCGCTGCGGCTGACGTTTTCTTGTAGAGCAAACTCAGGTGCGGTTTGAGCTCGTAGTGGGACGAATCTTGCGCTGTGTCGCGAAGAGTTTCATTAAATTGCCGCAGCTCTGTATTCAGCGCGAATTGCACAAAGAGTGTTTTGATGAACTCGCTGGAGTGGCCGATCTCAAGCGCCTTGAGCTTGATTGGTTTGTAAGCGCGCGCGGCTTGCGAGATCGCACTTTCAGCCGCATCTGCGCGATTCGATCCGACATGAACCGTCACATGCGGCTCGAAAAGCGGCGCGTCGTATCGGCGCGCGAGATCGTTGATCACCCCCTGAAAAAAGCGGCGCGCCGGCTCCGCCGGGATGAGCCAGTAAGCAATGACGATTCGTCTGGACACAAACGCGCTAACTCCACTTCTGCAGTTCGACAATATTGCCTTCGGGATCTCGCGCATAGACGACGCGAAGGAGACCGACACCATCTACTTCTGTTGTGGCAATCTTTCCGACGGTACCGCCACCAGCCGCAATTACCGCCTGCAACGCCTGGTCCACATCGTCAACCGCAAATGCAATGTGAGCGAACCCGCACTGGTTCGCGACTGGCATCCCGAGTTCAACGAGTTCGTCATAGCTGAAAATCTCGAGCGTCGGGCCATCCTCGCCATAGCCGGGCAGGCGCAAATGAACGCCGGTAAGATGCGCGTTTCGGACGGCGTTCACGCTGTCAAGCCAGGCGCCCGACAAATCGCGCTCCGGGCCTTTCGGCTCGCATCCGAATACGTCAATGTAAAAACGAACCAGTCTTTTCCAGTCTCTGGCAATCAGATTTGTGTGAACGTACTTGGCTTGGATTGGCATTGTTTCCTCCTTTGGTAAAGTTTTTGAAATACTAACGCCTTATCTTGTTTATGCCGACGAATGTTCTGGGAACAGAATTGAAATGTTGTTGCCGCAACCCGATTACTGGATTCTACCGCGACGGCTTTTGTCGAACAGGTCCGGAAGATGTTGGGCTGCACACCGTTTGCGTTGAAGTCACACAGGAGTTTCTGGATTTTTCCGTGCTCGACGGGAACGACCTGGTCACGCCGCGTCCGGAGTGGGGTTTCCCGGGGCTGAAGCCGGGCGACAAATGGTGCGTGTGCGTCGCGCGCTGGAAAGACGCGCTCGATCATAACCGCGCTGCCCCTGTCGATCTTGAAGCCACCCACGCCTCCGCGCTCGAATTCGTTACGTTGGAAGAGCTAAAGGCGCACGCGTTGAAATAAGCCCAGCGCACACACACGGTTGAATCCCAGTCAGTTTGCCGCCACGCTAGAAGCAAATTGAAGCTTCCATTTAGTCTTTTCCTGGCGCTGCGGTATTTGAAACCGAAGCGGACGTTTCTCTCGATCATCACACTGATCTCCGTTCTGGGTGTGATGCTCGGCGTGACAGTGTTGATTCTTGTGATTTCGGTAATGACCGGGTTCGACCGGGAGCTGCGCCAAAAGGTGATCGATTTCGATGCCCATATTCTCGTAAGCTCCGAGGACGTTTTCCGCGATTGGCGAACGCTTAAAACGAAGATCGACAATACGCCGGGAGTCGTCGCGACCGCGCCATACATTCAGGGGCCGGTGATCGTGGAATTTCAAAACCGGCGGCTAGCACCACTGATTCGCGGCGTGGATCCAGCGCAGGAAGAGAAAGTGATTCCGCTACAAAAATTCATCAAATACGGCAAGCTCGATCTGGAAGGCGAATCGACCGTGCTCGGGATTGAGCTCGCACGAAAACTACAGGTGAGTGTCGGCGACAAGGTCACGGTCTATTCGCCGGGTAACCTTGGTCAGATTCTCGATAGCATTAAGAAATTGGAGAACGCCAGGGGCGAGGAAGAAAAAAAAGCGGTCGACGAATTGCGCGACGTGATTCTCCCGAAAGAGCTAACCGTCACCGGCATTTTTGAGACTGGTCATTACCTGCACGATTCCGAGTTCCTTCTCGTGCCAATTTATGTCGGACAGGAATTATACGGTCTGGGCGACGCGTTGCACGGCGTCACGGTTAGGACCGATTACCCGTACGGGGCCGAGCGCGTGAAACAGGCGATCCAACAATTTCTCGAGCCGCCACAATACGCGCAGACCTGGATCGACATGAACCGCCAATACTTTGAAGCAGTGCGGCTCGAGCGCACGGTAATGTTTTTCCTGTTGTTCTTTATCGTGGTCGTAGCCGCCTTCGGGATCATGAGCACGCTGATCACCGTGACCGTGCAAAAGCGACGTGAAATCGGAATCATGAAAGCGCTCGGAGCGAACATCGCGCAAATCGTCTGGGTTTTTCTTGGCCAGGGAACAATCGTCGGCCTCTTTGGAACCCTCACGGGTCTGGGACTTGGGATGACGTTGATTCGCTACCGCAACGAATTCAGTCACTGGCTCGCATCGACGTTGCACATCGAGATCTTCCCACGCGAAGTGTATCAATTTTCGTCCATTCCGGCGGAGGTCATCCCGCGAGACGTTGCGATTATCTGCATCAGCGCGTTTTTCATCTGTTCGTTTGCCGCGCTGATTCCTGCCTACTTCGCCGCGCGCCTCGATCCAGTCAAAGCGCTGCGCTACGAGTGATCTTATCTCTTACTCCTGCTCATGCTCTTGCTCGTAATCGATTTCAAAAAGCGATCCAGCGCGCGACACGCGTAGTCGTATCCTTTCCGCCATTCGCTCTGGCGCGGGCCGGCCACGTTGAGAATCTCGATCTTGTGCTTGCGGACAAAATCGGAAATCAATTTCGCGGCGTCTTCTGCGGAAACCTTTGATGCGTCAATCAACTCGTGTGGCCGTTGTTGCCCGATGCAGAAGCGGACTGTTAGCTCGGTGCCGCCTCCAAGTTTGCCCGGGTAAATGATAACCGTTCCATCTGAATCTTTTACGTTCTGCAACGTCCGCTCCGTGAAACCGCCAACTTCGAGCTCCTGGACCGGGTATTGATCTGGTATCCTTCCGAATTCGTCGAGACGCCCCGCCGGACACCACCCCCCACACTTGATTCCATGCTTAAGCGCGACATCGAGCGCCGCGCGATCAACGCCTGTTTGCCCACCCGAAATTATTTTCACCTGCCTTGCGACGCATTTAGTCGCCGGTCGGAACAATGTCCGCGCACTCGACCATCAAGATCACGGTTCGTTCAGGCGCGCGGGTGCAATGGCGCACGCCTTTGGGCACGACGAAGCCTTGACGCGGCAAAAGCTCAACTGTGCGATCTTCCAAATCGATCAGGAAACGTCCGTCCAGAACGAAGAAAAATTCATCAATGTCCTTGTGCTCATGCCAGTGATACTCGCCCTGCACGACCGCCATCCTGACGACAGAATCGTTCACTTTGCAAAGCGTCTGATTGTACCATTTGTCCGTGCAGGCATCAGCCAGTTTCTGCACATCGATCAATTCAAGGGGCCCGTACAGAATGTTGAGATAAGTTTTGTACGGAAAATCCTGCGGCGATTTGTTTGACTCCATAACCAAAATCTAACCGCAGAGATCGCAGAGGTCGCGGAGAAAAGGAATTCAATCTGGAAACCAGCAAACCACGAAAGATCAGCGGCTTTACCGCTTAGAAACTCCTGGATTCTTGATTTCTGGATTCCTGGCTCCTGCTTTCCTAATTCATTCTTCCCCGTCGAAATAATCAGTTTCCTGACCCTTTATGACGACGCGATCCTTCGCTGATGATTTATTTACCTTCCACTTCCCGCTATCTGGATAGTAGGCCGATTCGCCGATCGGGTTGTCTGCGATCAGATAATAAACGAGGTCTTTCTCGCCAGAGTTAATCAGTTGATGCGGTTCGTCAGGCCCAAAGATGAACGCATCGCCGGCCACTACTTCGGTGGTTGCATCTTTGTGACGAACACTCCCCTCGCCGGAAATAATCAAATACAGCTCCCATTGCGCCGAGTGTGCGTGGTAAGGAAAATTTGGTTTTCCGGGAGGCACCCGATTCCATTCCAGATCGAACGGATGACGCTTGGACAAGTCGAGCGAGTCACGATCGCGCCCAAGCGCTTCGGAAATTCCCTTGAAAGAGACGGCATACTTCCCACCAGGCGACTGCCACCCTTCTTCTTTGATTTCGTTAATGTTTATCTTTCTCACGAGTCTCGATTGACCGCAGAGATCGCTGAGTTCGCAGAGCAAAACCTAAATCTTTCTCCGTGTCCTCTGCGTCCTCTGCGGTGAAAAATCATTCTTCTCCCTCGTAGTAATCGGTCTCGATCGCTTTCACGATCACTTCTTCTGATCCTTCTTTAGCCACCGCCCATTTGCCGCTGTCTGGATAAAAACATGAATCACCGGTTGCGCCACCACTCCGCGGGTTATCGGCGATTACGTAATAAACAAAATCTTCGTCACCCGCATTACTGAGTTGGTGCGCTTCACCCGGCTGAAAGAAAAACGCATCACCCGGGCCAACTTCAGTTCTCCCATTCTTGTCGCGCACGCTGCCCCGCCCAGAAACGACGAGGTAGAGCTCCGATTCCGCCGCATGCGCGTGATATGGACAAAGCGATTTGCCTTTCGGAATGCGCACCAGCGCCAGATCAAACGGATGCCGCTTTGATAAATCCAGCGATTCCGGCTCGCGTCCGAGCGCGATCGAAATATTTTTCGAAGCCCGGCCAAACTTGCCCTTTGGCGACTTCCGCTCCTGCTCGGGGATATCTTTCAGATTTACTTTGCGCATGTGACACAGATTCCAATCCGTTCGTCTCAATTTAGCGGGAGGAAACTCGCCTTCTGGCTGCGATCGAAAAAACGGCTATCCCTGCCCAGATGAGGTTCACAAAAGTGGAGGGATAGGATCCATAAAAGATTGTGTTTGCAGCCAACAGAAGGCTACCGCTGATATTGAGGAGTTGGTACGTAGCCGAGTCTCCTTCCAATTTCTTATGGGAAACCATCGCATAAGCGACAAGGAGAGCCGCTGCTCCCACCCATCCGATCGCATCAAACCATACATAATTGTTCATTCTCTATAAACCTTGCCGCAACGAATACATCATATCTTCCACTTCTTCGGCAGCTTTTGTTTCAATTCTTCAACCGGCTCAAAGAGGTCACCGCGTTTTTCGACGCGGGCGAGGACTTGGTCGGAGCGAAATCTCAAGAGATCAGCGTTTTTCTTTTTCAGGCAGTTTTCAACCTCGTTCCAAGCGACTGGCGTGGAAACAGTCGGTTCTTCTCTAGCGCGGAGGGAATAAACGCAAATAGTAGTTTTGTGTTCGTCGTTCTGGCTCCAATCAACGAACACTTTGCCTTTGCGCACCGCCTTGGACATGTTCGAGGTAACAAGATCGGCATGCTCGCGCTCCAGATACTGGGCAAGTGCCAGCGACAAATTCTTGGTCTTATCGTAGGTGACTGCCGTATTTAGCGGCACATAAATTTGCAGGCCCTTCGAGCCGCTCGTTTTCGCAAACGATTTCAGTTTCATTTGGCCTAACAAATCGCGCAGCCACAGCCCGACCTGGCAGCATTGCACGATGTCAGTCGGCGCGCCGGGATCGAGATCGAAGACCATCATTGTCGGACGTTCGATCTTATTTTTGCGCGAGAGCGAAGTGTGCAGCTCAAGATCGGCGAGGTTCGCGGCCCAAACGAGCGTCGGCAGATCGTTCACGAGACAATAGTTCATGATCCGATCGTTGCTTTCGCTCCAAACACGGGCCGTTTGCACCCATTTCGGGCGGTGCTCGGGGCAATTTTTCTCGTAGAAAAATTCGCCTTCAACGCCATCGGGATAGCGCTTCATGGTGAGCGGACGGTCCTTCAAATGCGGCAAAAACACCGAGGCGACGCGGATGTAGTAATCGATCACCTGCCCTTTGGTAAAACCCACTTTCGGGTAAAGGATCTTGTCCAGATTCGATACCTGAATCTTGCGGTCCTCAACTATCAGCTCAGCCTTGTTGGGCATACGCGAAGCAAACGTCCAACGCCCAACGCCCAACGTCCAACGCCGAATTGATTGTGAACGCGCTACCGCGATGTCATCCTGAACAGAGTGAAGGATCTCTCACAGGCTGACCGATCACGCTGATTACTTTGTGTGATTCGCGCGTCGATTGAGAGGTCTCTCGCTTCGCTCGAGATGATAGCGTTTTTTCACGCGAAGAAGCGCTCGGGCGAAAGCATGGGCTTGGGTTTACAAATGCGCGCGACACAATGCTCCCAGCTTTCGTGTCCGCTGAGGATTTCGATCTGGACCCGCAGGAAATAAATCGGCACCTTCACTTCCGCTTCAGGCAAACGCGGCATCCGCACCGAGTCTTTCTCGGTGGTCACAATCATAGCCAGGTCGCGACGGATACAACGCTTGATAAAGCTGATCAGTTCCGCCTCGGTGTAATAGTGATGATCAATGTAGCGCTTGGAGAGATCGACATGCGCGCCGAGCTTGCTTAGGGCGTCTTCAAAACTTTCTGGCGCCGCGATTGCGCAGAGCGAGCCGACGAACGTGTCCCGCAAAGCATCGAGCGGCAATCGTTCGCCCGTAAAAACATTCTGGAGATGGAGCGGTTTATGCGCGCATTCGATGACTTCCGCGGTCCGATTATAACGCCGGATGCGTCTCATCAGATCGAAATTAGGCTCGCCGGTGTTCTTTGTGATAAAGATATAGCTGGCGCGGCGAAGATTGCGCGGCGTTTCACGCAACGTGCCCCGAGGGAGCAAGAATTCGTTTCCGAAAGGCGCTTGTCGATCTACAAGCACCATGTCCAGCCGATGTTTGAGATGCAGATACTGAAACCCATCATCGAGCAACAACGTATCGACCTGCCATTTATCGATAGCGAACCGCCCGCTTTTGACCCGGTTCTTGTCCACCAGCACGATTACGTCCTTCAAGTTGTGCGCGAGCATGTAAGGCTCGTCACCCGCGATCAACGAGTCGAGCAGCAATGACTTGCCATCGGAGACAACCCGGGGAGGATCGGGGTCTCTGCGAAGCCAGCTCAGCCAGTTTCGCTTGCGCGGTACACTTTTGTAACCGCGGCTCAGGATAGCAACGCGCCGTCCACCCGCCTGCAGGGCGCGGGCAAACTTCTCAACAATCGGCGTCTTGCCCGTGCCACCCACAGTGAGATTGCCGATACTGATGACCAGACAGCCCAGCGTGCGCTCGCGGAAGACTCTTTTCCGATAGAGATAAAGCCGTAGCTGCACCACGCGGTCGTAAACGAATGACAGAGCGTAAAGAATCCCGCGCAGCACCGAGGCTCGAATGCCATGACGGCGCTCGAGAACAACGTCGATGCCAAACTCCTCTAATTTTTCAAGCCGGCGCCCCATGAAGAATAGTGATTGGTCAAAAGGGATTAGTGACCGGTGGTGAGAATTTTCGCGCCGTGGTTGTCAGCAGGCGTGATAACTATTCGCGCGGGGATCGCGCCCGTTGCGCGCAACATCGCCTGCCCGACTTTGTTCGCCGACCGAAGGGTCACGGCGGCGATTGTCGATCCACTGCCGCTGAGGAAGGCGCCGAGCGCGCCCGCCTTCTCGGCAGCCGCGACCACCTCTGGAAGAAAGGGAACCAGTTTTGTGCGAAACGGCTGGTGAAGATGATCGGCAAAAACGCCGCGCAGTTTTTTATAATCTTGTGATACGAAAGCCGCAGTAAGCGCACATGCATTCGCACAATTCTCGACTGCCGCGGCATGTGAAATCTTTGAAGGCAGAACATTTCGCGCTCTCGAAGTTTGAATCTCAAGGTCAGGAACCAAGAGAACGAAATACAATCGCGGCGAGACCGCGAAGCGCTGAACGGTAGGGCATGCATCCCGCTTGCCCCGCGCAACCGAGACGGTCGCGCTACTTTGCACCACAGTGAAACCGCCAAAAGTTGCCGGCGCTGCATTATCAGGGTGTCCTTCCAATTCGGCGCATAATTGGAAGATCTTCAATCGATCGAGCGAATTGTCGCTGAGCTGATTCAGTGCAAGCAGGACGCCGAGACGAATGGTTGCGCTGCTTCCCAAGCCACGGGACCGCGGAATTTGTTCCGCAATTAAACAGGAAAATGAAAACGCGCGGCGGCGCGCCTGGTTGAAAAATCGATCCGCTGCCTCAGAGACAATCCGCGGATGCAAATGCTGACGCGACGCACTGCTGCGAGCTATCGTGACAGTATTGTAGATGCGCAGTGCGACACCGAGACAATCAAAGCCAGGGCCGAGATTGGAAGTGCTCGCCGGAACGCGAACGGTAATTTGTTCCATAGGTGAGCCCCGCCGCATCGTGGTGCGCGCGACGATGCTCTAAGATGCGGCAGTGTAGCAACGCGGGCTCAGGCGGCAACCGATCCGTTGCGCGATGCCGATTCGAAGTATGCGGTTAGAGACGACACAAGAAATGAATTTGGGATGGATTGATCCGGCGTTACTTCGAGATTTTCAGGCAGAGGGAACGGACTCCCACCGGCTCTGCACGATGGAGGATGGCTGGGTGGAACGTTTCGGACGCGACGTCCTCATCTCGTTCAAAAGAGTGCTAACCCGCGAGCGACTTCTCACAGAATTGCAATCGTGGGCAGCCTCTGTCGGATTCCAGTTCCGACGCATTTTCGCAAGGTTCGTCCCTCGAAAAAGTGAACAGCGAGAACCGCCGCGCCTCATATTTGGCGACCCCGGGGTAAATTTGCAGACAATCGCTACCGAGCGACATCTGAAGTTCGGGATCGATTTTGGGGCGGGCTATTCCCCGGGCCTCTTTCTCGATCAAAGAGAAAATCGCCGCTACGTCCGCCATATCGCGCCGAGACGATTGCTGAATTGCTTTGCCTACACCTGCTCGTTTTCTATCAGTGCGGCATGCAGGGGCGCAACCACCTTCAATATTGATATTTCCAAGAAGCATCTGGCGCGTGGACGCGAGAATTTTGCGCTGAATAATCTGCCAACCATCGACCATCGCTTCATCGCGGATGATGTGAGGGCAGTGTTGCCACGTCTGGCACGAAGAGGCGAGAAATTTGAGGCAATCATTCTCGATCCACCGACGTTTTCACGTTCGCCCGGAGCAAAAAGATTCCAGGTCGAAGAGGATTTCGAAAAGTTGCTGATTGGCGCTCTCGAACTGGCAGAGCGAGACAGCCACGTCTTGCTTTCGACCAATTGCTCAACATTGCGTGAGCATGCACTGGAAGTGATGGCGCGCTATTGCCTTAAAGCAACGCGCCGGGCCGCTACATTTCATCGGTCATCCCGACTGCCTGATTTTCCGCCGGTCGCGGGCGCAAGCTCGATTTGGCTCGCTTTGCGTTGACAGTCCCATGCGCGCAAGACAGGATCACAATGCGAATCATTAAACGAGATGGATCAGTCATCTGCCGAAGTAGCTGCTGAACTCCCGGAACGCGGAGTGCAATGGGTGAAAGACCGGGTCGAGGCGGTTCTCACCGAAACGGAGAGTTATGTGCGGGAAAAACCAGCAGAATCTCTTCTGTGCGCGTTTGTGGCTGGATACATTCTGAATCGCCTGCCGTTCGGCAGAGTTCTGGGTGGTCTCTTTCGATTGCTTATCTTCGCATTAAAACCAGCGATTTTGATTTATGGCGCTGCTAAGCTGTATCAGGCGGCCCAGGAAGAATAGCGATATTGCAGGGCGTTTGTGTCAAACGCCTACTCCTTCATTCGGGCCTGCGGCGCAAGTGCCGGTTACATCATTCGTCCAATGTGAAACCGATTTTTAGCGTCACCTGCCAATCGCCGACTTTATCCTCGTCGATGTATCCGCGGGTCTCAGTTACCTCGAACCATCGCATGTTGCGGACTGTTTTTTGGGCACGCGCCAATGCATTTTGCACAGCCTCCTCGAATCCGTTCGGCGACGAACCAACTATCTCAATTTTTTTGTAAACGTGATCGGGCATGCGCTCATTATCTCCAAAAAGCGTCGCGTAAAACAATAAAAACGTGACACCATAATGCCAGGGGCGGTGCGCTGCGTCGACCGAACGCCGCGGCGGCGCCCTGGCGCACCATCAAATTTGCTTTACAACCGGATCCTGACTCCGGCAGGCTCGCGCTGTGCGAAAATCGGTTGCTGTCTGGCTATTGCTCTTAGCTGCGATCTCCTGCGTACGCGGTCAGGAACAAGAAAAAAAGCTCGTCGATCGCCTACTCAGGCCGGACATGAATCTGCACAATGATGCGCAAAATAAAAAATTCATCGCCGACGGCACCTCGATAAACAAACGGGCGAACGTCGGAACATTTTACGTCCAAAAAAAATTGAATTCGAAGAGTTATTCAGGAACGGGACAATTCTCCACGCAGCAATTCAATTCTCAGCCTTTCCACAGCAAACGCGGCACATTTCAGACTTCGTCGCAGCAAGTAATGGGAAATTCGCGATCTGCCTACGCGAATCAGACTGCGCGCGGCGTTCGCGACGCTCCGCAATCTGACAAAAAAATTACCACCCGCACGTATGCAGAGAACCGCCCGTTCCTCGACGAGGGCAAGAGTCAAAAATCGCTCAACCAGCAAAATGCGCCGCTCACGATCGAGCAGGTGCGCGAGTTGCTGAACAAAAACAAGTAGCGCGCTGGCAGGGTGCGCTATTTTGTCTTTGAAACATGCAACCCGAAGAAGCTCTGGCATTCTTAAAACAAGGCGCGGCCCAGATCATTAGCGAGGATGAGCTGCGCAACAAGCTCGCGCTCGGCCGGCCGTTGCGGGTAAAGCTCGGAGTCGATCCGACCACTTCGGACATTCATCTCGGCCACACGGTCGTTTTACGAAAGTTGAGGCAGTTTCAAGACCTCGGCCATCAAGCCGTTCTTATTATCGGCGATTTCACGGGAATGATCGGCGATCCGAGCGGACGCTCTGTCACGCGACCGCAACTAACGCATCAAGAGGTGATCGCAAATGCCGCAACCTACCGCGAGCAGGCATTCAAAATCCTTGACCCGGCGCGCACGGAAACCGTGTGCAACGGCGACTGGTTTCGCGCCATGTCGTTCGAAGACGTCATTCGCCTGAACAGCCGTGTGACGTTGCAACAAATGTTGCAGCGCGAAGATTTCAAGGCACGAATCGATCACCAGCAATCCATCCGCGCGCACGAAATTCAGTACCCAATAATGCAGGGGTGGGACTCGGTGATGGTAAAAGCTGACGTAGAGCTCGGAGGGACAGACCAACTTTTTAACATTTTAATCGGGCGCGATTTTCAAAGAGAAGAAGGCCTGCTGCAGCAGGTCGTTTTCCTCGTCCCAATCCTCGAAGGCTTGGATGGCTCCAAAAAAATGAGCAAGAGCCTCGGCAATTTTGTCGCGGTCAACGAACCCGCCTCAGACATGTTCGGGAAACTGATGAGCATCTCGGATGAGTTGATGGCGCGTTATTATGAATTGCTTCTCGGGCGCATACCGCCGGCTGGCATGCATCCGCTCGACGCGAAAAAGCAGCTTGCCTTCGAGATCGTGCAAACTTACCACTCGTCGTCTGCCGCCCAAAAAACGCTCGATGAATGGAATACCCGCTTCAGCAAGCGCGACCTGGAACATGCCGATCTTCCAGCGTTTTCACCAGCCGAACGAGAGGGACTTGCCGCTGTGACCCTCGTTTCAAATGCTTACCGGGAAGTATTCAACCTGCAAAAATCGCACGGCGAAGTCTCACGATTGATCAAACAGGGAAGCGTGGAGATCAATGGAATTAAAATTCAGGATCCCAAGGCAACAATCACGCTCAAGCCGGGCCAGATCCTTCGCCTCGACCGAAAACACGCCGTGCGAATACGCTAATCCTTGGCGGGTGGGAGCCCGAGGATATAGTCGTTGCTGTCCAAGCTTCGTTTGTCAGGCTGTGGCTGTTTGGAGCACGGGCATGACGCGCGTGTGATCCAGATAGCTCGCCGCGATGCCTTCGAAATGCGCGCGGATGCTGCGCAGTTCCGCAGTCACGAAGCTGTCCACAAAATGCAAACGCCGGTCGAGCCAGGCAAACAGTTTGTTCTTGATCTCGTAGTGAACCGCCAGCGTGACCTCCGTGCAGTTTGCCCGAATCTGAGCGAAATCAACGATGCCCATGAGGGCAATATTCCCACCCACCGACTCGAACGCATACTGTTCTGGCGAGTCGCTCTCGACCGATAGAAGGACTGTGTGCGCCTCGAAACCGAACGGGCCGCGAAAACTGAAGTCGACGGTTTTGGATGACGTCACAGTTGCACGTGTCACCATCAGAAACTGCCGTCGGTATGATTGAATGCTGGCCAGGCGAGCTTTGCACTCCGGTAACGGCTGGCTCATATGTAAGGTTTTTTGTAAGAGCATAGGAATAAGGTTTTCGTAGACTAATCTCAGCAATAGGGATGCCATTGCTTGGCCCGAAGCAAACCAGAGCTGATCCCAGCCGAATTGTGTTCATTTTCTTTACAATCTTGTATCAGCTCAAGACGCTAATGTTCCCTAGTGGAATCGAGCATAAGTCGCCAGTCCACGGGGAGTTCCGTCAGGTTTTCTCCTAATCCAGCAAGCAATGGAACATTGAGAATGCGCTTGAGAATATCGGCGTTCGTTAACGCGGCTACATCGCTCGTGATTTCGGTGCTGTTCAATACAAGACCTACGCAGCGCAGTTGGTATGCGGCGACGCTGCGCACAGTAAGCGCCGCATGATTAAGACAGCCGAGCCGGCTCTGAGCGACCACCAAGACTGGCAGCTTCATCGCCACGGCCAAATCGCTAACAAAATAGCCTGGGCGAATCTGCACCAGCCAACCGCCTGTCCCTTCCACGATGACGTGTTCAACGCGGCATTGGAGAGTCTGAAATGCAGCAAGGATCTTCTCGACATCGACCGGCACGTTCTCCATTAGGCTACCCACGATCGGCGCAGCGGGCGTTTTTAACCAAACTGGATTAACGTCATCGATTTGTCAGGCCGTCACTGCCCGCCGCCAGTAGCCTCTCGGCATCCCGACGATCTCCACAACAAATCGGTTTCATCCCGGCGCACCGCATACCCGATGCGCGCAACAGACGCAAAAGCCGCGAGACAATATGAGCCTTTCCTACGCCCGTATCCGTCCCCGTGATAAAGAGACTCACGCGACCCGTGCCACGCGCTCGGGCGCGCTCGTCGAACGACTAGCGCGAATCGCTTCCATCATGGATCGGAAAATTTTCGCGCCATCTGCGCTTCCGAGCCGCACATCAGAGGCGCGATCAGGATGAGGCATTAAACCGAAGACGTTCCGTTCGCGATTGCAGATGCCAGCGATGTTTTCGATTGAGCCATTCGGATTTGCGTCTGAAACGATCCGGCCTTCTCTATCCGTGTAGCGCAAGATCACCTGTTGATTGACGTTTAGGTCGCCCAAAGTTTGCGCGTCGGCGAAAAAACAACCTTCGCCGTGCGCCACAGGGAGATGCAGGAGGGTCCCTTTAGGGCAGCCGTGGGTGAACGGCGAATCATCCACCTCCACTCGGGTGATAACCATGTCGCACACGAACCGCAGCGAACGATTGCGCACCAGCGCGCCGGGCAAGAGACCGGCCTCACACAAGATTTGAAATCCGTTACATGTACCGAGCACGAGTTTGCCCGCGCGCGCATCGCTGATCACCGCTTTCATGACCGGCGAGAAACGAGCGATCGCTCCACAACGAAGATAATCGCCGTATGCAAATCCGCCCGGTAACACGATCGCATCGAAATCATCCAGCGACGTTTCCTTGTGCCAGACGTACTCCGCATGCAACCCATTCAAGCCATTAATACCAGCGACGCAATCCTGATCGCAGTTTGAACCGGGAAACTGGATGACAGCGAATTTCATCTGGATCTAACGCGCGGCGGCGCGTTGTTCAGCGTGATAATCGTTCACGACCAGGCAGGCGTGAATGACTCCTGGAATCCAGCCGAGCAAAGTCAAAACGACGCTGAGAAAGAAACTAGCAATGCGACCGGTCAGAAGCACCGCGAGCGGCGGCAGCACCACGCAAAAGAAATATCGCAGCGCTTTCATCACGAACTTTTCTTCTTCAGTTTTCTCTTTCTGTTTCCCTGGTCTCCTGATTCCGCTGTCTGCAGCGCATAATCTTCGATCACCGGATTCGAGAGCAGATCGCGACAAAGACGATGCAATCGCGGTTCAAGATTTCCGTTTTGTCCCTCAATATCGATCTCCATGTATTTGCCAATTCTGACGCTGCGCACCTCCGGCATTCCCAGATGTCGCATCGCATCACGAACCGCGTTGCCTTGCGGGTCGAGCACCGCCGCTTTTGGCATCACGATCACCTTTGCCTTCATCTTCGCACCATATTTGCGGCCGGACGCGCGGACAAGCGCAATCCACCTGAAACTCCGTTCATTCCCAACCTGCTTGCTTCTAAAGACCACGTCGAGCGTGCCGTCCCAGCTCCGCGGGTCATCGGCACCCCGGGTCGCTCACGCCCTCAGCCCTCGCGAACAACGTCGCCCGGTCTTTTATCTTCGCGCAGGCCGAGAAAGACTGGTGCACGCAATTTTCCATCGCGTGTCCACTCCGCAAACTTGATTTCACAGACGAACACCGAGTTGACCCAGTGCATTTTGCGCATCATCGAAGGCGTGATTCCCTGGACCCATTGGCCGTTTTGTTTTGACGGAAGATCGACGAATGGACAATCGGCGCGTTCTTCCGCCCGAAATTTTTTGTGCAACATCGGCAATGATTTCGTGGTAAATCCGGTGCCGACCTTACCGGCAAACACGAGCTTTTTGTTCTCGTAGTATCCAACCAAAATTGCGCCGAAATGTTTGCGCGCGCCCTGCGGCGGCGTATATCCGCCGACGACGAATTCCTGTTGTTCGACGCATTTGAGCTTGATCCATGCGCCGCTTCTCCGTCCGGGTTCGTAAACGGAGTTGCGTTGCTTGCCGATAATCCCTTCCAAACCGCGACGCTTCACTTCTTCGAGAAGCCGTTCCGCATCGCCGCCAATCGCGCCCGAGTAGCGAATCGGATCGCCTGCCTGGGCGCAAAACTTTTTCAGAACGTTTTTGCGCGCCTCCAATGGCAGCGAGACCAGACTTTTGCCATCGAGCTGTAGCAGATCGAATGCGTAGAAATAAACGGGCGATTTTCGTCCTTCCATTTCGCGTGCTTGCAAGAGTTGAAACGAGGAACGACCCTCCTCGTCGAGCGCAACTACTTCGCCGTCAATCACGCATTCGCGCGCCGGCAAATCCTTCACCGCCTCGACAATTTCTGGAAAACGCGCGCCTAATTCATTTTGATTTCGCGACAGCAACGAAACTTTTTTATCCGTCTTAACTGCGATCAGCCGGATGCCGTCGAATTTGAGCTCATAAATCCAATCACCGGTCGCGGGTGGTTTCTCGACCAGCTTCGCTTTCATCGGCTCGACGAAGCGCGCTTTTGCCGAAGGCAAGTCTTGCAACGACGCGATTGTAGGGCGACCGCTTCGGTTGCCCTGTGACGGCAGGCGACGCACCTGCCCTACAATTTCATCGTTTGCTTTTTTTTTTAATCGCCTCTCGAATTCGCGCCTTGAACTTCGATGTTGGGCTCTCTTCGGTTTCGCGATTGGACTCCCACTCAGCATCACGGGCTTCAGCAATTTGTTTCATCGTGCGTCCCGTCTTGACCGACTGATCTTCAAGTTTTTTTGATGGCGCCTTTGTGTCGCCTCCCGTTTTCAGGATCAGCCACTGATTTTTCGTATCATCACGACCCCTAATCCGCACGAGAGTCCATTCGCCATTCGCCTTTTGGCCGTCGAGAACGAGGTGAAGCTTGCCCTCACGCAATGATTTCACCGGCTGTTCGCCGTAAACATGGTAGTTGCCGCGGTCCCACACCATCACTGTGCCGCCGCCATATTGGCCCTGTGGGATGATGCCTTCGAAGTCTTCGTATTCGATCGGGTGATCTTCAACTTCTACGGCAAGATGTTTTTCACCTCGCTTCCAAGGAAGCCCTTTTGGCAGCGCCCACGACTTCAGCACCCCTTCCATCTCCAGGCGGAAATCGTAGTGCAGACGGCGGGCGTCATGTTTTTGAATCACAAAGCGCGACGCGCCTTTGACTTTCTTCGGCAGCGGTTTGCCTGCCGGCTCAGCAGTCTTCTTGAAGTCGCGTTTCCGTTTGTATTGCTCGAGGGCCATTTCTTCGCAACCTAACCACGGATTTGTTAGCTGCACGCGAAGTTGTAGAGGCGCTCGCCGCGGCGAGCGCCTGTTTTAAACTTGCAAGATCGGCGTTTGACACAAACGCCGCTACAACAATGCCTACGCTTCGTTCGGCAGCGGCTCGCCAACCAGATAGCGAACAAAGCGGCGGATCACGATGTTCTCGCCTAGCTCTGCAATTTTGGCTTTGACGAGGTCACCGATGGTTTCGTCCGCATTTTTGATGAATCCTTGCTCGAGTAGACAAACTGTGCTGAAAAATTTGTCGAGTTTTCCTTCGACAATTTTTTCCATCACATTTTCCGGTTTCCCTTTTGCCTGCGCCTTGTAAATCTCGCGCTCGGCTTCGATGAGATTACTGGGAACATCTGCTCGGCTGACATAGAGCGGATGCGCTGCGGCAATATGCAGAGTGATATCTTTCACGAATTCGCGGAATTTTTCGTTCCTTGCTACAAAATCCGTCTCGCAATTCACCTCGACAAGCACGCCGACTTTCCCCTGAAGATGAATGTAGGACGCCACGATACCTTCCTTCGTGACGCGCGCGGCCTTTCTGCCAGCAGCAGCGACGCCTTTGGTGCGCAAGATCGCTTCTGCCTTCTCAAGGTCGCCGCCGCTTTCCACAAGAGCGCGCTTGCAATCCATCATTCCCGCGTTGGTCTTCTCGCGGAGCTGCTTTACCAGTTGCGGATTGATTTCAGTTGTTGCTTTCATTAGACGTTGGCCTGTTCGACGTTCGGCGTCGGACGTTTTCCTCCGCCTACGCCGAGACGCCGGCCATTTCGACCTGCTCGCGAATGCGCGCTTCGTTGCTGGCCGAAACAATGGCATCCACGAGCTTTTGCAGAATCACACGAATAGCACGAATCGCATCATCGTTGCCGGCGATCGGGTAATCGATGATCTCGGGGTCCGCGTTCGTATCCACGATGGCAACGACTGGAATTCCGAGGCGCCGCGCCTCATTCACCGCGTTTTGCTCGCGAATCGTATCGATCACCACCAGCGCGTCGGGCAACTGGGACATCTCGATTATCCCGTCGAGATTGCGCCTAAGCTTCGCGGCCTCGCGATTTAAGGCAGCCAACTCCTGTTTTCCCATTTTCCTGTAATCGGGTGACTGTTCGATCTCTTCAATGTATTTCAAACGCCCAATGCTTTTCCGAATGGTAGCCAGATTGGTGAGTGTCCCGCCGAGCCACCGTTGATTCACATAAAATTGCCCGCAAGCCAAAGCCGCCTCCTTTATCGCTTCCTGCGCCTGCTTCTTACAGCCGACAAATAAAATTTTGCCGCCGCGGCGCGCGACTTCCTGAAGAAATTCCGTGGCCCGCCGAAGCTGCAGGACAGTCTCATCCAAATTGATGATGTATATCTGATTGCGCTGTTCGAAGATAAAAGGCTTCATCTTCGGATTCCAACGCTTCGTCTGGTGTCCAAAATGAACACCAGCTTCCAACAATTCAGGCACTAATTCTGTTGTATCTGCCATAAAGAGAAATTCCCGAGGGCGGGAGCTTCCAGAGCGGGAGCGTGAAGATGCTACACCACGCGCCCGCGCGCAACCTGAAATTCGACGCTCACGCGAAGAAGGCAAATGCCGATTTCAGTTAGCGCTAGAAATCAAATCCGACTCTCAGCCGCACGTAATATTTTTCGTGCTCGTCCCCCAAAATGTAATTGTTGTGCACGGCGAACTCTTTGTTTTCGTGACTGAAAGCCTGTCCAATTGGCAGTTGACGAAGAAACCCTAGCGTGGCGGACCAGCGTTGGCCATCGGGGTCAGCTCTTTCGAACTCTAACCCGTAATTGATGTTCAGCGCCCATACGAGCCGATCTTCGAACCAATGCTTTTCTACGATGATCTTCCATTCCAGGTTCCGTTGCTGATCTCCGATTGTCGGTTCGAAATAGAGCGCGAGACCGACTGGATGCTTGTTGGGATTCAGCAACCGGTAAATCGCTTCTAATGAAACCGAGTCGAAACGATAACTGTCGAACGGCGTCGCCGGATTGTGCCCTGCGCGGACGTCCTCTCTGCCGGTTTCGTAACAGCCGGGCAAACGCTTTCCGGGATGCGCTGGGTCCTCTGCTGGGACGTCGTTGTTCGCATAGACGTACCGATGGTTTAGATAAAGCGCGAGCTGAAAACTCTCGGTTACGCCGTATTCAAGCTCATCGCGAAAATCGACAACCTCGTAGTTATTCATGCTCTTTTTGCCAGCGCGTAGTCACCCACTGCTCAAATTCGGTTTCACCTTTCGTTGTAAGGTCGGTGGTGTAGGTCCATGCGAAAAGTCTGCGTGAGACCGTTTGATCGCAAAACAAAGAAGAAACGTAACCGCAAAGGCTGATCTGAATTTCATCGCGACGATGCATAACATCGGGCGAGAAAACCTGCTGCTGACGGATTGCTAATTTTTGACGCTGGATTGCAGCGCGATTGGGAGCACGCCAAAGCGACGTAGCGCTACTTGGAAGTTCGCGAGCTTTTCTCGGCGTATCTCGCCAGAATCCAACAGAGATCGGAAAGCCGATTGAGGTAACGCAAAATCTCTGGGTCAAAGTTCTTCTCGCCGGCGCTGAATCCGGCGATGTGTCGCTCTGCACGACGGCAGGTTGCGCGAGCAAAATCGAGAGCCGCAGAAACCGCGGTTCCGCCGGGGATCACCCAGTCTTTGGGATAAAGCGATGTGTCTTTCTCAAGGTCGAAAATGACTGCTGTGATCCGGTCCACCATCTCCGCTTTGGTAAGGTGAAAGCCATCCGTTAGGTAACGTTCCCGGTCGCTTGGCGCCGTGGCTAGCTCTCCCATGACAACGATCAAATCTTTTTGCGCGGCGAAGATTTCGTCCGAAAGGAATTTATCGGTTGAAACGGACCGGGCTAGACCAAGCGCAGCGGTCAGCTCATCGATACATCCATAGGCGTCAACACGCGGATCGGCTTTCGACAGGCGACGCCCGTACATCAGCGAGGTTTCGCCTTTATCGCCGGTTTTGGTTACGATCGACATCAGGCAAATTGTAGGGCGTTTCTGTGAAACGCCAATCCGTTAGATGGCGCCTGACACAGACCGTCGTACAAGCAACGCCGATCTTATCCGACCGCTGGCTGCGGCTCGGCTTCTTCCATTACAGGCGCGCCGATTGGCTCGCCTTTTTCGACCAGCTTAATCTGGCGATGCTGTCCGAACCCGGTTCCGGCAGGGATCAAGTGACCCATGATCACGTTTTCCTTGAAGCCGCGCAGTTTATCGACTTTGCCCAGTGTGGCCGCTTCTGTGAGAACGCGGGTCGTATCCTGGAATGATGCGGCCGAAATAAAGCTGTCGGTTTCCAAAGAGGCCTTGGTGATGCCGAGAAGAACAGGAACGGCTTCTGCCGGTTTGCCGCCCTTTTCGACGACCTTCTTGTTTTCTTCCTCGAAGTAGAGTTTGTCCACCTGATCGCCCCAGAGCAACGACGTATCGCCCGGGTCGGTAATTTTCACCTTACGCAACATTTGGCGCACGATGATCTCGATGTGCTTGTCGTTGATTTCCACGCCCTGCAATCGATAGACTTCCTGCACTTCGTTGACCAAATGCTCCTGCAATTCCTGCGGACCGCAGACTTCCAAAATCTCGTGCGGCACGATCGGGCCTTCGGTGAGTTGCTGCCCTTTCTTCACGAAATCGCCTTTGAAGGCGATAATGTGCTTGGTGAGCGGGATCAGATGCTCTTCCTCGGCTCCCGTCTCGGGGTCTTTTAAAATCACGCGTCGTTTCCCGCGGACAGTTCCGCCCATTTCCACAATTCCGTCAATCTTAGCAATCTCAGCCGCATCTTTCGGCCGACGGGCTTCGAATAATTCGGCCACTCGGGGCAGACCGCCGGTGATATCTTTTGTCTTTGCGACTTTGCGTGGCGTCTTTGCCAGCAGCGCGCCCGCGCGTACTTTGTGTCCTTCTTCAACTACGACGTGTGCGCCGGCCGGGATGGAATAGCTGGCCAGCACTTCCTTCTTGTCGTCCACGATGACCACCTGCGGATGCAAGTCTTCTTTGTGCTCGATAATGACCGTCCCCATGAGACCGGTTGCTTCATCGACATCGCGCTTGATCGTGACGCCGGCAATCATGTCGCGGAACTCGATCTTGCCGCCCTTATCGGTAAGAATCGGCACGTTGTATGGATCCCACTGCACAAACGTCTCGCCCTTTTTCACCGAGGCGCCGTCGTCCTTGGAAATCATGGAGCCGATGACCACGTTGTAGCGCTCGAGTTCGCGTCCCTCCTCATTGTGCACGCTGATCGAACCGTTCTTGTTCAAAACAATCCAACTCCCATCGAGCGCCTGGACTGTTCGTAGGTCATTGAACCGAACTGTGCCATCGTTTTTCGCCTTGATGATCGGTTGCTTGAACGTCTGGCTGGCCGTGCCGCCGATGTGGAAGGTTCGCATGGTCAACTGCGTTCCCGGCTCGCCAATGGATTGCGCAGCGATGATACCAACTGCTTCGCCCATTTTAACGAACTGGCCAGTCGCGAGGTTGCGTCCGTAGCACATCGCGCAAACGCCGCGGCCGCACTCACACGTAAGCACCGAACGAATCTTCAAGCTCTCCACGCCAATGCGCTGCAACTCCGCGGCGATCTTCTCGTCGATGTACTGATTCACCTTTACGATCTTTTTCTTCTTGTCCACCGGGTCGGGGATGGTTTCGCAACTGACCCGGCCGATGATGCGCTGCCCAAGATCAACCACTTCTTCATCGCCCTCATAAATCGAGCGCACCACGATTCCATTTACTGTTCCGCAGTCTCCCGCGTTGATGATCACGTCCTGCGCTGCGTCCACCAACTTGCGGGTAAGATAACCGGAGTCCGCGGTTTTGAGCGCGGTGTCAGCAAGGCCTTTGCGAGCGCCGTGAGTGGAAATAAAGTACTCAAGCACGCTAAGACCTTCACGGAAGTTGGAAGTGATGGGATGCTCGAGGATTTCGCCGCTGGGCTTGGCCATCAAACCGCGCATGCCAGCGAGCTGACGCACCTGTTGTCGGTTGCCGCGCGCACCGGAATCGACCATCAAATAAACTGGATTCAATTCCTTGCGACCCTCGTTATGCTCTAGGGTACGGAACATGATATTGGAAATCTCATCGCCGGCGTGCGTCCAGATGTCGATGATCTTGTTGTAGCGCTCGCCATCCGTGATAATGCCTCTGCGATATTGCTGCTCCACCTGCCGAATCTGTTTGTATGCGTTTTCCAGCTCCGTCTGTTTCTCCTTCGGAATGATCATGTCCGAAATTCCAATCGAGATACCGGCTTTGGTTGCTTCGGTAAAACCGAGCTCCTTTAATTTGTCCAGCGTCGCGACGGTCTCGGCCGGGCCAGCGATTTGGTAGCAGCGCCAGATAATGTCGCTGAGCTGCTTTTTGCCGGCAGGTTTATTGAAAAATCCGAGCTGGCTGGGCCAAATCTCGTTGAAAATGACGCGTCCTGGCGTGGTCTCGATAGTTTTGGCTTCAGCACTCCCGTAGATGGTTTTTCTCCCAAAATCCGGGTTCTTAATCCGGATACGCTCGTGTGTGCGAACGCTGCCATCGGCCATGGCAAATTCTACTTCGGCTGCATCGGAAAAGAGCGGGAACCGCTGGCCGTCTTTACTTGGACCGCGCGGATTTTGGGTAAGGTAATAACAACCGAGCGTGATGTCCTGGGAAGGCGTGGTAATGGGCTTGCCGCTGGAGGGGGAGAAAATATTATTCGGAGCGAGCATAAGTATGCGCGCTTCCATTTGAGCCTCCACTGAGAGTGGCACGTGCACCGCCATCTGGTCGCCGTCGAAGTCCGCATTGTACGCGGTGCAAACCAGCGGATGAATGCGAATCGCTTCGCCCTCGATTAGTTGCGGTTCGAAAGCCTGAATCGACAAGCGATGCAAAGTAGGCGCGCGGTTCAGCAACACCGGATGCCCCTTGGTCACTTCTTCAAGAATGTCCCAGACCTCCGGCGTCTGGCGCTCAATCATCTTTTTCGCGCTGCGCACTGTGTGCACGTAACCGAGGTCTTTCAGCCGGCGGATAATGAATGGCTCGAAAAGCACGAGCGCCATCTTCTTTGGCAAACCGCACTGGTGCAGCTTCAGCTCCGGACCAATGACAATCACCGAGCGGCCTGAGTAATCGACGCGTTTACCCAGGAGGTTTTGGCGAAAACGGCCGCCCTTGCCCTTGAGCATGTCGCTAAGCGATTTGAGAGGCCGGTTGCCAGCGCCCGTCACGGCGCGACCATGTCTGCCGTTATCGAACAAAGCGTCCACCGCTTCCTGGAGCATTCGTTTTTCATTGCGAATGATCACGTCGGGCGTCTTAAGCAGAAGCAGGTTCTTGAGCCGGTTGTTGCGGTTGATCACCCGCCGATAAAGATCGTTCAGGTCCGAGGTCGCAAAACGTCCGCCTTCGAGGGGAACTAAAGGGCGCAAATCCGGCGGAATTACCGGCAACACATCGAGAATCATCCATTCAGGCCGCGCATGTGAATTCTGGAATCCTTGGACAAGCTTGAGACGCTTGGCGAGTTTCTTGCGGATTTGTTTGCTCTTGGTGGTAGCCATCGCCTTCTCCAGCTCTTTGTTGAGCTTGTTAAGGTCGATCTCGGCAAGAAGCTTCCTGATCGCTTCCGCGCCCATCCCGGCAACGAAATCTTCGCCATACTGCTCCTGCGCCTCGCGGTATTCGACTTCGTTAAGCAGTTGTGTTTTCTGTAGCGGCGTTTTGCCCGGATCGATGACGATGTAGTCCTCGTAATAGATAACGCGCTCGAGCTGCCGCGCGCTCATATCTAGCATAAGCCCGATTCGCGAGGGCATGCATTTGTAAAACCAGATGTGCGAAACTGGCACCGCCAATTCGATGTGGCCCATGCGTTCGCGGCGAACGCGCGCCAGAGTGACTTCCACGCCGCATCGGTCGCAGATCACTCCTTTGTGTTTGATGCGCTTGTATTTTCCGCACGAACATTCCCAGTCCCGGGTCGGACCAAAAATGCGTTCACAGAAAAGGCCGCCCTTCTCCGGTTTAAATGTGCGATAATTGATCGTCTCGGGATTTTTGACTTCGCCTTTGCTCCACGAACGCATGGTATCGCTCGAGGCAACGCCGATGGCGACTTGATCAAAACCCACCGGGCGCTCTTCGCCCACTAACTCACGCCAGGAATGTTCGTTCATGATTTCTCCAAATAAATTGTGAATCTAAAAATTATGCGACGCTCTCCATGAAGGTGGGTGCCTGCCCGCCGACCTTCACGTCGAGACCGAGGCTCTGCATTTCTTTAATCAGAACATTGAAAGACTCAGGCGTCCCCGCTTCGAGCGAGTTGTCGCCTTTAACGATCGACTCATAGATGCGGGTTCGGCCTTGTACGTCGTCAGATTTGACGGTCAGCAATTCCTGCAAAGTGTAGGCGGCCCCGTAGGCCTCGAGAGCCCACACCTCCATTTCACCAAAACGTTGACCACCGTATTGGGCTTTGCCGCCGAGCGGCTGCTGAGTAACGAGCGAGTACGGTCCCACAGCACGCGCGTGAATTTTGTCCGCCACCAAGTGGCCGAGTTTCATCATATAGATGTAGCCAACCACGACTTCCTGATCGAACGGATCACCGGTGCGCCCATCGAAAAGGCGCGCTTTACCGGTTTCCTGCACCCACGTGAAGCCATCTTTCTTTTTGGCATCATGCAAATATTCACGGATCTGCTTTTCCTTGATTCCGTCGAACACCGGGGTCGCTACCTTGAATCCGAGCGCCTTCGCAGCAACGCCCAGGTGCGTTTCCAGAACCTGCCCCACATTCATGCGGCTGGGGACACCTAGCGGATTAAGCACGATTTCAACCGGTGTTCCGTCCGCTAGGAAAGGCATGTCTTCCTCAGGCACAATTCGGGCGACGACGCCCTTGTTGCCGTGGCGTCCAGCCATTTTGTCGCCAACGCTGAGCTTGCGTTTGCTCGCGATATAAACCTTGACCTGCTTGATGATTCCCGGATCGATATCGTCTCCGCTCTCGACCCGGTCCATCGCGCGATCACGTTCAAGCTCCAGCTCCGCGAACTTGTGCTCGTACACGCCAATGATTTCGCGGATCCTATTCCGGATCGGACTCGGATCGATCTCGATGTGATCATGCGCCGTAGCTAGTTTTCGCAACAGCGTTTTTGTGATTTTGCGATTAGCTGGAATGATGATCTCACCATTCTTGGCATTAACGACGTCGAGAGGGACTTTTTCACCGAGCAGGACGTTCGAAAGCGAATCGGTCAATTGTTCGATCAGCGCCTCTTTCTTACGCTTATGTTCCTCGCTGATCGTTTTGAGTTGCCGCCTGGTTTCCGCCGGCGTGAGTTTTTCGCGCGAAACCTCGCGACGGGAGGAAACCTTTACATCCATTACGATTCCGTAAGTGCCTGAGGGAACGGTAAGCGAGGTATCCTTCACGTCCGCTGCTTTCTCGCCAAAGATCGCCCGAAGGAGGCGCTCTTCTGGGGCCAATTCCGTCTCGCTCTTGGGCGTAATTTTCCCAACCAAAATATCGCCGGGCTTCACTTCCGCTCCGACCCGCACTACGCCGTCCGGGCCCAGGTTGCGCAAAGCTTCTTCGCTGACGTTGGGAATGTCCCGCGTAATTTCCTCGGGTCCAAGCTTGGTATCGCGCGCGCCGATCTCGAACTCATCGATGTGGATGGAAGTGTAAATATCCTCCTTCACCACCTTTTCGGAGATCATGATGGCATCTTCGAAGTTGTACCCGTTCCATGGCATGAACGCGACGAGCACGTTGCGTCCCAGCGCTAACTCGCCGTGATCAGTGTTCGGACCATCAGCGATAACTTGACCGCGTTTCACGTGCTGGCCTTTGCGAACAATGGGCTTCTGATTCACGCACGTGCCGGCGTTTGAGCGCATGAATTTGCGGAGTTCATAGACGTGAATCCCTGCCTCGGGATCGGTCTTGAGCTTCCTTTTGCTCTCGGGCAGGTGGCCGTCCTTTGTGACAACGATTTGATCCGCCGTGACTGAAGCAACCTTGCCGCTGTCGCTGGCCAAAACGACAGCGTGCGAATCGCGCGCCACTTTTTCTTCAAGGCCAGTGCCTACGAACGGCGCCTCGGATACGATCAGCGGAACACCCTGACGCTGCATATTGGAACCCATCAGCGCACGATTTGCGTCATCATGTTCGAGGAACGGAATTAGGCCCGCTGCTACCGAGACGAGCTGTTTCGGCGAAACATCCATGTAATGCACTTTCGCGGGATCGACTTCAAGGAAGTCGCCGCGGTAGCGCACAGAGACTTTTTCCCCCGTGAAATGCCCGCGTCCGTCCACGGGCGCATTGGCTTGCGCCACGAGGAAATTCTCCTCGCGATCGGCGGTAAGATATTCGATCTGGTCCGTCACGCGGCCCTTTTCTACTTTGCGATACGGCGTCTCGATAAACCCAAACTCATTGATGCGCGCAAAAGTGCTCATTGAGCTAATCAAGCCAATGTTTGGGCCCTCTGGCGTCTCGATCGGACAAATGCGCCCGTAATGGGAAGGATGAACGTCGCGTACCTCAAATCCCGCACGCTCCCGACTGAGACCCCCAGGACCGAGAGCCGACAAACGCCGCTTGTGCGTTAATTCCGCGAGCGGATTTGTTTGATCCATGAACTGCGAAAGCTGTGAGCGGCCAAAGAAATCTCGGATCACCGCGCTGAGCGCTTTTGGATTAATGAGCTTCTGCGGCGTCATGCCATCGACATTAATGTCGAACAGCGTCATGCGTTCTTTGACCAACCGCTCCGTGCGAGCTAGCCCGACGCGGCATTGATTGGCGAGTAGTTCTCCGACTGTACGCACGCGACGACTCCCCAGATGGTCGATATCGTCGAGCGTGCCTTCGCCCCGACGCAAATTGATCAAATACTTGATTGCCGCGATAAAATCTTTGTCAGTCAAAATACGTTCGGTAGGATCGACGTTGATTCCGAGTTTTTGATTAATTTTGTAACGGCCGACGCGTCCGAGATCATATTTTTTGGGATCAAAAAAGAGCCTTTTCAGCAAAGCGCGGGCGTTGGCCACCGTCGGGGGATCGCCCGGGCGAAGGCGCCGGTAAATGTCCTTCAGCGCCTCTTCCTGGTCATGCGCCGGATCTTTTCTAAGCGCCTTCACGATTGTGTCATCGTTCGAGATGTCGATTACTTTCACCTCGTGAATCTTGAGTGACATGATTTGGCGAACAGTCGCCAAAGTGAGCGGTTCGAACGCGCGCGCCACCGTCACCTCACCATCTCGGACGTCCGCGATAAGCACCTTGGTGGCCAGCTTCTCTTCATCGAGTTTCTCGCTCAGCTTCAAGTTCTCGATGTTATAAAAGAGCTTGATGACCTCTTCGTCGGACCCGTAACCCAGCGCACGCAAGAACGTCGTGGCGAGAAACTTTCGGCGCCGCTTGCGCCGATCGAGATAAATGTAAAGAAGATCAGCCGTATCAAATTGCACCTCAATCCATGAACCGCGGTCTGGAATGATCCGGAAACTGTAGAGCACCTTGCCGTTGACGTGGACCGTTGATTCAAAGGCGATTCCCGGAGAGCGATGCAACTGGCTTACCACCACGCGCTCCGCGCCATTAATGACGAAGGTACCCTGCGGCGTCATCAGAGGGATTTCGCCCATGTAAACCTTCTCCTCCTTGGTGCCCTTCTCCTCTCGCAACTGGAATGTGACGTGCAACGGCGCACTGTAGGTCTGTCCCTCTCGCTGCGCTTCCAGAGCGGTCAATTTGGGCTCGCCGATGTCATAATGACTGAAATCGAGCACCGCTTTCTCGTCGTAGCTTTCGATTGGGAAAACCTCCTTGAAAACAGCCTGGAGTCCCTGGTTTCTTCGTTTGGAATAAGGGACGTCCTTCTGGAGGAAATCGACGTATGAGTTGGCCTGAACCTCAATCAGATTTGGCGGTTCAATGCCTTCCTTAATGCTTCCAAAGTAAATGCGTTCGGACATATTCACTAAGATCAAGAGCTAAGAGCCCGCAGCGACCACACAAATGAGGGCCGACGCGGGCAAGATTTTACCGGTTCAGCGACGAGCGAGCGCACAAAACTGCCACCGAAATAGCGGTCTGTCAAATTGACGACCCCCATCTCGTTGCCAGTAGTGTGTTTTTGCCTTGTGGCGCTGGGTTAAAAATACTTCTGCCTGGGCTTAACCAAATCTGACCATACTCCGCATACGACAGCACGCAAGCACTTCATGCTGCGACGGCCGCTCAAAATCGGATTTACCTACTTAATTTCGACTTTTGCACCCGCGGCCTCGATCTTTTTCTTCATCTCGTCCGCCTCCTGCTTCGTCACGCCTTCCTTGATTGTTTTTGGCGCTCCCTCGACCAGTGCTTTCGCCTCTGCTAGACCAAGTCCCGGAACTGCACCGCGAACCTCCTTGATCACAGCGATCTTGTTCGATCCCATTTCCTTCAGGATCACGTCAAACGTAGTTTTTTCCTCGGCCGCCGGAGCTGCGGATCCGCCAGGTGCGCCCGCTGCAGCTGGGCCCGCCGCAACTGCGACCGGCGCGGCGGCGCTCACACCCCATTTTTCCTCAAGCTGCTTAACCAATCCAGCAATCTCCAGCACCGACAGGTTGCTGAGTTGCTCCACCAATTTTTCTGTGTCTGCCATTTTATTTTCCTCCAATTGCCGCCTCCGAAAGCCTTCGAAGAATTAAAGCCGATAGCCACCGACCCGGACAGTTTTCGTTTAGTTCCTCGACCCGCCAAAAGACGGGGCGAAATCTTTTATGCGCTGGCCTCCGCTGGTTTTCCTTCCTTTTGAGCCTTTGCATTGAGCAACCGCGCCAATGCCGAGGCTGG
>Ga0209376_1001080_pt1 | contig 28666 bp, 33 predicted proteins | sample GraSoiAngelo_134_FD_185891 | JGI IMG/M metagenome (GOLD analysis project Ga0209376, IMG submission 185891) | Grasslands soil microbial communities from the Angelo Coastal Reserve, California, USA - 14_0929_05_30cm (SPAdes) (version 2) | ecosystem: Environmental > Terrestrial > Soil > Grasslands ... | reverse complement strand
CTGCGAAGTTTTCGCCGCGCGGAGCCTGTCAATAGGAATGCGACAGTCGGTTGCCGAGTTTAGTGAGTGAGCGCCACCTCCTCGAGCGCGCGAGGCGTGGGGGGATTGATCCAGACCTCGGTCGGCGCCGCCGCGGGCGTCGGGCGGCCCGCGGGAAACCGCTCGGGATGGGTGGCGTACGCCGTCGCGAGCACGGCGGCGCGCTCGGCCACGCGCTGCTGGGCCAAGCCGAAGTGCACGTCGTGGGGGCGTGAGCAGCCCGAGACCGCTATGGTAATGTTCGGTATTGTATCAGGGGAAGAAGACGTGCCCGTGGGCCCGCGCGTCTTGGATCGAGCCGAACCGGCCCAGGAACGCCAGCCGGTACTTGAAGGTCTTGAACTGCGCCTCCGAGAACGGGTTGTCGTTGGACACGTGGGGGCGCGAATGCGTCTTGCTCACGCCCAGATCGGCCAGCAAGAAGGCTAAGGACTTCGAGATCATGGCCTGGCCCCGGTCGGCGTGGATCGCGAGCTGCTCGCGGCCGATGCCTTGGCGGGCACAGGTCTCGGCCAGAAACCGTTCGGCCAGGGTGGCGCTCCCGCGATGCGCCACCATCCAGCCGACCACGTATCGACTGAAGACGTCGCGCATCACGTAGAGGTGTCCCGAGGGACCGCCGGACCCCGGCAACCGCGCCGTGGACTTCCGCGGGGAGAAGCGGGGCAATGCCACGCACCGCTCGGTGAGCGATCCGGATTGTCGGTTTGTCTCGAAGGAAACGTCCGGCCCGGCACCTACCCCGGCTACGCGGTGAATGCGCTCATAGAGAACCGCCACCGAATTCTCCTTGGCCTCGGCCCGGAAATCTTTCGCTCGTCGGCCTCGGAAAACCACGGGCTGCCTCAGCCTGCTGCACCGAGCGAAGCGCCGCTTTGGCTTCCGGCCCACGCCCCTCGGGGCCGACAAGGGTTCTTCGCCGCCGCGTTCATCGAAGCCTTGCTGACCCGGGGAATCGCCCCACACATCGCCGTCGACCGCGGGCGCCAGCGCGCGCATACGTGCGTCCGGATGCGACGGCGGAGCCTCGGCTACCAGCTCTCGCAGCGATGCCGAAAGCAGATCGAGGAGCTCTTTGGGGAGGGGGGTAAGGACTGGCACGGGCTGCGTCGCTTCCGCCGCCGAGGGCTCGATCGCGTCAAGAGACGTACCTGATCGGCTGGGCTCTTAATCTCAAACGCTTGGCGAAGCTGACGACCCCACTGATCCAGCCAGTATGAAGGCGTGGTCCCCGCCTCCTCGGCCCCTACAAAGCACCGCCGCGAAGCCGATGTCACGCGGAATCCGGGGCAGACGATCTGATGTCGCGAACAAAAGCGGTTCTGACCATCATTTAGTCAGTATCGCTCCATACCAAAAGATCCTGGGTACGTCCATCGACCGCACACTCAACGCTAGCTATCGTGACGCCATGAGACGTCATCGAACGATGGACTCAGGGCAAACGAGAAACGGGTTCTCGCTTGCGTGGGCCTGCAAAGCGTCGAGCGATGGCACTCGGGAGTTCGACACCTCGACGGCCCGATCCTGCGCCCCGAACTTTTCGATGTTCGAGCCGCCTAATCAAGGAGGTCATGATGACCTACATCTTGAACGCAGCGAACCCATGAGGAACGTGAAGCGAGCTCGCACCCGAGGCACAGCCCCATTAGCCTACTTCACGGCGGGCCAGCGCGTCACGGAAGTTTATGGCGCTGCCGACGACAAATCGTCGCCCAGCGATCCGACTCGGCTCCCCAAATGAATTTCAAACCAGGCGCGGTGTGGTGGACACGTTGTTGAGCCGAGGCGACTTCTAACCGACCCGGCCGCAGTCGACAGGAGGAGATACTGCCTATGCCAGGAGGATTGACCGATCAGGAGTTCGCTAGCGCCGTCTCGCTCGGGGAGCAACTAGGCCAGATGAATGCTGGCTTTGGCCGGATGGAGCAGGGCTTCGCCGGCGGTCCCGTGGCAGGAGATCTTGGAGCCCCGCGCTTGAGCGCGGTGTCGACTCATGAGCGAGAGCAGTTCGCTCACGATCTACTAGCGAGTGCTTTGAAGATGCCTCAGCGGGGTCCACTCAACTCGATCTACTTCATCGACCCGGTTGAGGTCATAGCCAGCCTCGCGATACATGGCAAGAACGCCACTCGTGAAACCATGGCTCGTTTCTGGGGGGCGTTCTATTCCTGGCTGACTCAGCCGCCGAGGATTGAGCCAGCGGTGCTGCTCGAGGCTATCGCGGTGGTCTCACCTGAGGAAGCAGCGGCTTTTGGTGAAGCGGGACTGACGATGGAGGTCGAGGCGTCTGCTACCGTCAGCGCCGATCCGATGGCGGCCGGCCCACCGGCAATGTCGGTGACTGGAGTTGCGAACGGGTTCTTGAACGGCGGAGCGCCGCTTAGCGGCCCAACGGTCAACATCAACGGCATCACGATCTCCATCTACTCCGGCCTTCCGGCGTTCTCGGCATTGGGCGGCGTGATTAGCGCCCGTAGCGACGATGGAAATGGTCCCACAGGGACTGGACCTGGTCCAGGAGCAGGACCAGGCGGCCCGGGCGACACCGGCCAGTCTCCGTAGAGTCGTGATGGACCTCGACCCGGGTCCCACCGAAGACTTGCTGAAGGCGTTGCGGCGTCGCTTCGACCACATATCTTTGCCTCCATCAAGCACATGGGTGGGAACCAGGCGAGGACTACATGATCCGCTACTCCGATCACCCCTTCGTGACGCTGGGGCTCGCGAAGCGACTGGCCGACGAGATCTCACGACATCATGGACGAACCGTCGCGGGCCCAGTCGATGGGGCCTGGAGAGGCCGGAGGAGAGTCTGGAGGTGTCGAGCCGCCCGACGACGATGAGGTCTGAGATCGTTCCACCAGACGTCCTCAAGCGAGTATGTGTGGCTGACTTGGTCAGCAGGTCCACCGGGCTCTCAAGGGCGTGCGGAAGGCGATCCACGCTTACATCCGAGAATTCGACTATGGCCGCTGGCATCGCAATCACATACAGGCTCCTTGAGTCGGCCTACCGGTGCGAGACACATACCGACGAGCAAGCTCTGGTGCCCGACGGCTGGTGGCAGGCCTTCAAGGATTGTTGCTTCCCGAGCTGGTGGCCCTGCCGCCTCGCATCCGCTCGATCCCGACGGTGACGATAGTGGGATTATCACGTCGCGGAAACAGGACGGCTCTACCTCCAGACGTCAACCGCGGCTATTCAGCTACGGATGTATCGACGATCTTGATATGCTTGCGCGAGAGGTACGGGATTCCGATGAAGAGCTAGCGGCGCTCCTGTAGATCCCGTATCAGGCGGTCCAGCGCCTGTACCAGAGCCGGCTCGTAGCGACACCCGGGAAGCACAGCAACGTGTACCTTCGGCAGCGGCACGAGCCCGCCGCGACGCGCAATCAGATCCTCGAGTTCCACCGTCGTGAGACCAACCACGCGAATGCCGGGCATCTTCGAGACGGTCCCATCCGGCTGCACTTGTACTACTGCCCGACCGAGATCACCCGAGACCAGTAGCCAGTCTCCGGAACAGATCGAAATTGCTCCATCGAACGCCTTATACGGTGACCGATCGCAATGTTCGGCCGCCAAGATGCGCTCTGAAGCGGGATGGCTGCTCGCTGGGAGTAGCAACCCGAGGGCCAAGAGCAGTCCGAGAGGTTGACGTCGGCTCATGCGTGCCCGCCTTTTGTGGTGAGATAGCTTGTAGCACCGGGCTGCCGATCGTCAACGGGAAAAAGAAACGGCGGTGCCGGATTGCCCGGCGCCGCTCTTCACTCCGCTTATACCACCGGGGGCTATCGCCAAGAATCGTTGAGGCCGGTACGAAGGGACGGAGCGCGGCCAGCCTCTATGATTCTTCGCGGTGGCGGGTCACGGTGGCTAGAAGGCTATGCGAGCTGACGCGGGGCGGCGGCCCTGCAATCTGGCGACCGCGTACAGCGCGCCTGAATCGCGGCCGGAAGCGGTAACGCACTGACTTCGGCCAGTACTGCGCCGTCGCTTACCGGCGGATAAGGCGATCGCACGCCTTTGCATAGCGACAACCTCGATTATTTGGGCGGGGAGACAGTGATGTTCTGCGTCGGTACGACCACGTTGGTCACGTCCGCTCCCACGATATTGCACTTGCCGCTCTCGACAGTGACACTGACGCTGGGAGTACCTCGAGCCACCATCGCGGAACCGTATGGTGTCGCGACCATCACACAGTGCGCGTTGGGGTCTTTGGCGAGCGAGTTCACCAGCTCGGTCACATTCGTGGACGAGCAGCCGCTGGCCAAACATCCTGTTAGCAGCGGTGCAAGCGCCAGCACTGGGAAGCGCATCGTGTTCTCCCTCGCGGGGCCTCGAAGCAATCAAGTGCCCGCCCCGCGGTAAATGACACGCCAAGAGGCCGACGACGACGCTGACGATCCGCGGGAACGCGAGTAACGCCTCGGAGATCGTCCTCGGTCTGGGTGAAGACGAAGCCCAATTGGTCCTGCAGAGTTGCCAGAACAGAAGCGTCGGTGGGGCACCAAGACCCCGAGAGCAGCGCCTGGGTGCTTGGCGTCTTATGAGGCCTCAACGAGAAACCAGTCCTTGCCGCACCCTGCTCGAGTTCCAGGGCAGTACACCCGGCGGCCGTCCAGCAAGAGAAAGCGGTTGCCGCACTTGTCGCACATTCCGGGCACCTCGGTGACCGCGTTTTGGCGCACTCCCAGGATCCGCTTTGGCGCCGTAAGGATCGCTAGGCGCCGTGCCGCGCTGTCCTTGCGTCGGCGAGCGTTCACTGTCGCTTTCTTTTCTTCGAGGAGGCACGCGACGCAGAGCCCGTCCGTCTTCCGAGCCTCGGGGCGGTTAGGGTGACACCACGCCATCTTGGGCTCAGTAGCGATCACGCTGCCTCAATCGGGACGAGTGGGGGCGCGTTCACGATCAGGATCTGGGCGGGTTCCTCCAGCAAGGCCAGGACGCTCTCCAGCGCCAGACGACTGCGACCCAGCTCGAGGCTCTCGGCCGCGGGACTCTTCGGTGCCTTGAGCACGCCGTTGACCACGAGATCGGTGCCGACCAGGATGCAGCCGATCGTGTTGGCGTCCCGGTTGCCGGCGTGGATCCGGATGCCTTCGAAGCCCGGAACGTCACGCAGCAACGGCAACACGTGATCCGGGCGCGGTGACCAGAGAATGCCGCGCTTGACGCGATCGGAGGCGCTCAGCACGACGTCGTACTCCCCTGGGTCGATGCATGTAGCCCCGGGCACTTTGATGCCAGGTGTTCGAAGAGCATCTTCAACCGTGAAGACAGTCAGCAGCCTATCGACGCTGAGCACGCCGGCCGTCGACGTCGACGACTGCCACTTACGGACGAGCGTCAGGCGCATCATTTCAGTGTGCAATGCCGAGGTTCCCGAGGACGCTCCGCATCTGTGTCTCGAGGATCGTTAGGCGCGCGCTCACCTTGCTGTAGAGCCCGACGCCGGCGCCGATCAGCCCAATGAGGTGCACGAGGGTGCCCAACGAGATCGTGGGGTCCCAGCGGACCTTGTGCATTACTTATCCTGTCGCCGGCATCGCGTGCCGAGGCTGCGACGCTTCTTCTCGAATGGGCTGCATGAAGTTCTGAGTGACCTCCTCGAGGGCCCGTGAGCCCTCGGGAACGTTCTGAGCTGACTTCTCATTGCGTCTCGAACGTACCTAACCCGGGCCATCCGGTCGATGGATATCGGCAGGATCTTTTGGTACGTGATGACGCTGCTGGCTGCGGAGAATCTTCGGCGGGCCGGCCAACTGGCGGCGGAACGAGCCTCGGCAGAGCGAGTCGAGCTTCCGGGGGGTAGCTGGTGCTGCTGCACGTCGGTATCGACCGAAGGTACCCTGAGCCAGTGACCACCAATCTCAGTACAGCTGCTCTCCAAGCCTGGAAAATTCTGCGATCTCTGCTCCTTGCCTCGACGTCGGGAACTTTCTGACCCTGCCCCGATCCAGGCTCGGGGTCTTGGCCTGTGGACGGATTGATGGATCTCGGATCTCCTGATCGAGTCGGATGAGGTTTGGCGAGGGACAGGCTGATCTCGCCACCCCGACCTCTCTGCGCCGGAGCCGTGTTCGATGAGACGCACGACCTCCCTGGCACCCCTGCGTCGGATAGGCGAATAGGCTGCGAATTTCCTACTCGCTCCGCTCCCTCTCTGTGCGTCGGGACGGCCGCTATTCAGCCGGTACATCGATCACATCGGGAATGTTTCTTGCAGCGTCCACAGTTAAGTCGGTGCATTAGTTCGTACTCGGCGTGCATTGATAGGGCTCTCCGTCGTGCGCGACGGTGGTAGGGAGGAAGTCGCCGAGACGACGGCCAATAGCCGGGGTTGACTAAGTGGAGTTGCGGTAAGCATGGGGCGCTCTAGTGCAGGCGGCCGCGCCAGATCTCGCTCGCGGGCCGCCAGATCTGCGCGCCGACCCGACCCGCCGAGGTCGGGGACGCGACAGCGGTCTCCGCGTTGCGTGATCCTTGTCGTCGACGACGAGCCCGCGATCCGTGAGTTGCTGAGACGGATCTTGGAGAATGATTACGACGTTCTGGATGAACCCGACGGGCCGGCTGCGCTTAAGCTCCTTCGCTCGCGCCAGGTCGACCTCATCCTGCTCGATCTCTTGCTCCCAGGAATGAGTGGGGTCGACGTCCTGTCGCGCCTCCGCGTCACGCACCCCAAGACCCCTGTGATTCTCGTTACTGGCGCGGCTACAGTTCCCACAGCGGTCACGGCCATGAAGCTAGGAGCTCTCGATTGCCTCGTCAAGCCATTCGCCAACAAGGAACTCCTTGCACGAGTTCGAGATGCCCTTGCCAGACAGCCTGGCTCGCGTTCAATACAAAAACCAGTTACTCAGTTACTCATAGTCGGTACAGACCTAGGGGTTGTAGGCACCCTGCAGATTACGATCAGTACCCGATTCTCTGTTGACTCGGCATGGACCCTACCGGAGGCCTTGGAAAGACTCAAGTCACCATCGTACGTGGCGATTGTGCTAGACGACTCGGTCGCGCCAGTGGATAGTCTCGTCTTTCTTCGCGCTGTTCGTGCACGCCTCCCATCTTGCTCGGTAATCGTATTAGCTGCTCGTCCCGAGCGATGGACGACCACCGAGTTCGCGCCATTAGCGATCAGCGCGGTCGTGCCAAAGCCGTACCACTTGAACGATCTTATGGACCATCTCGCGACCGCGTTCACCATGGATCGCCAGCACCATACCGCTACCCGTTTCAATTCCGTCATCGGTCGCGCCATAGACTATTTCCGCGATCATTTTGCCGGAACCTCCACGCTTACGGCTGTCGCTTCGTCGATCGGGGTGTCGCGTGGCCATCTTGCTAATCTCTGTCGGACCGATCTCGGCATGACGCCAAGACAGTTCGTGGCCCGCGTGCGCATCGAGATTACGAAACATCTCCTTCGGGACACCGATATGAAAATCGAAGCCATCGCGGACCTGATCGGATTCCATGATGCCTCGCATCTGTCGCGCGTCTTCAAGCGCTATGTCCGCTCCCGTCCTGGGCGATACCGACACTAACCCCTACCGCTCCAATCGGGGAACTCATCTGAGGCTATTCGAGCGAACTGACTCGCGAGTTCCCCCGGACCAGTCTGGGGTATTGGAGTACGTGATGTCAGAGACCATAAGACGCGGAGATCTCGTGATTTGGATCGCCGTGGTGTTACACCTGGCTCAGGCCCTCGGGCTCCTCGCGGACGCTCGTGCGGGCAAGGCGACGTCGTTGGCTCTCCTCGTCGCCATGACCGGCGCACGAGGAGCGCCGTTGCTGCTCATGGGGGCGGCATTGGCGGCTGCCGTGGTTCTTGTCTTCCGCAGATCCACACAGAGGTTCGCACTGCTATTCCCCCAGCAAGCCATTCTTTGCCTTGCAGCGGGATCGGTGCTCATCGCCGTATGGGCATCGGCCTACGCCGACCTCGAACCAAGACCCCGCCCACACATCTTCGTCGATCAGGTCATCTATCCGATCATGGCCATCGCGCATGCAATCGCGATGTTGCGCGCAGCACAGGCCCGGTAGTGGAGTGGGCGTCGCTCCTTGTGTCGGCCGCCTTCTCGCTGGCGAGTCTTTTGATCGCGGGCCTCACTTTGAGGCTTACGACGCGTAACGCCGATCGGGACGAAGTTCGCGAACTGAAGGAGGCTCTGCGGGAGTGCGAGAAGGAACGCGCGGGGCTGATGAGAGAAAAACTCGAGCTCCTCGAGCGCTTGGCCGGGGGTAGGGGGCCAAAGCGCTAGGCACGACCGGCCACTGGCGACCGCTTCCTGTGCGTAGACCCGCTTCCGACCTCTTCTCGTAGCGGCGGGTCGCTTCTCAATCGCCTCCGCACCGTCTCGGCTAGCCAAGAATTTCGGATCTCAGCGCGCGTTCAGCCTCGTCTGGCGAGGTCGGGGCATTCACTTCGCGTTATAGAGTCTCCCGCCGGGATGGCGGTCCCTCCCAATGTCCCAAGCTTCGTTACGTACCAAAAGATCCTGTACACATACATCGTCCGCAGACCCGAGCCGCGCTACGCTCGTTTTCGTCGTGAGCTGCAACTTCGAGAATCTCGAAGTTGGATGGAATGCTGTGTCAACCAGGCTGGATCTGAGGCGGCAACAAAGTATCGAGATCCTTGAGACGTGACGAGGCGGAGTGCTCTAAAACCCATGTGCCATCTACGCTTACTTGGTTATCGGAACCGGTACCTAGAACGGAAGAGGGCTCGTCATGGAAGGTGAACAAGGCGACTTCGCGTCCTTCGGTCAGGTTCAATCCACCTCCCCACAAGGGCAGCTTGCCGCGGCGATGGTTGCGGCCTTGACCCCATCAGTAGTTGCCACGCCTTCACTACTCGACACAGAAACGTTCTCTATTCTCACGCAAGCTGAAATGGTGGAAGCGGAAGCGGCGGACCAATTTTCCTTAGCCGAAATGCCGTCCTTGTTTGACCTCCTCGGCCAACTCTTGGGCCTGCCGCCGGGGGCCCCGGCAACCCCGACGCCCTCGCCAAATATTGCTCTTGACGTCGTTGGAGCATACGATACTGCTCATGACATCGCGACCGCCCAAGTCCACCAAAGCCAACGCGAATCCATCGCAGCGTTTGGTGCAGGCCCGGTTGGCGGATACACCGGCCAACTATCAGTAGATGCTCACGGTAGGGTTTCACTCAATGACTTTGGTCCGGGTGCAAGCTCGGGCACTGGCCCGGGAGCATCTCCGGACGCAGGCGTCGGCGTGGGTGATGCCGGGCAGGCCCCATGAGAATAGGCTTCATGAGAAAACGCCGTGCACCCGACAGAGGGGGCAGGGCGCTACTCTATCTTGCTCAATAGCCTCGGAATGCAAACAATTGTGACTTGAGCACGAAGACGCCGCTTGCTTTTCTCCTAGTGGCTGCCCTCTTCCCCGCCTTCGCGCTCGCTCAGCGGGTCGTCGGAGAGATCACGCTAATCGATGGGCGCGCTACCGTCACCCGCGTTGCGCAGCCCTCATCAGCCGCCCTTCAATTTAGGGACAATCTCCATCTTGGAGACCGCATCACCCTTGCTGAGCATTCCCGAGTGAAGATTCTGCTATTTGGCAAATCGGTGTTGACGATGCAAGAGCTTTCAACGTTGACGATCACCGAAGAGGTCCTCAGGCCAACATTGTTCTTAGACCGGGGCAAGATTGATTACGCGGTTCCTCGCGACCGCATGCAGCCGAGTGAAGTCCACGAGATCCGCACTCCCAATGCCTTCGCGCGTGTGCACGGCACAGTTATGACAGTAGAGGTCGAGCGGCGGTCGGCCGAGATGGATAGTGCACCGATCGTCATCGTGACGAACATCTGTACGCGCGTCGGGAGCGTCCTCGCCGGCACCGCTGGAAGCCCGCCGGTCCGACTTGGCCAGAATCGCTGCGTCACTATCAGCAGTAACATACTGGGTCCAGTACGCCCTGCCTCAAAGGACTAAACCAACCAGCTGCTGACAAAGTCGGGAGTTGGTCGGGTAGCTCAGCCATTCGGCTTTCGCCCCCACGGATCCGAGCGTGCGGCTTTCCCGCACTCGGCTCCTCCCGAAGGTTACAACCTGCGCCCTCCACTTATTCGTCGGATCGGTCTCACGCCGCGCGCCGCAGGTATTCATGATGCAGTCCACCGACGCGAGGCACGTGCACTCTCCCATGGCTCGGCAACTGCACACTGCGAGGCTCGGGTGCGTCTTTAGCCAATGATAAGTGTGTCCGCGCCCGTTGTAGTAGTCGACGTATTTCGACAGGATCTGGCGAAGATGCCGCTCGCCGATCACGACTACGTGGTCAATGCATTCCCGACGAATCGAGCCAATCACCCGCTCGGCGTATGCGTTTTGCCAGGCGAGCGGGGCGCAATTACCGTTTCTCGGATGCCCAATGCCTTGGCCTGACGCGAAAATCGTTCTCCATAAACTCGGTCTCGATCCCGAAATCAGGTACCGGGGCCCCTCCTCCAGCGCGCACGCCTCGAGCAGTTGGCGCGCCGTCCATTCCGCAGTCGGATGCTCCGTGACATTGAAGTGCACCAGCCTGCGTCGGCTGTGCGTCAACCCAGAAGATCCGGTCCATCTCCGTCAGCCGAGGCCGTGGCGCGCCTTCCACACGGCGAGTTGCTGCCGCAGCGCCAGGTTCTCCAGCGCCAACTCGCGGTGCGTACGAACAGAGCTTCTCAGAGGATTCCGAGCCATCGGACCATGACCGTCGAAATAGCCGATCAGTCCGCCGAATGCAAACTAATCGCGGCGGATGACTTTTTAGAAGGGACACCCTGCGGGAGTGCGAAAGGGAACGCGCGTCCTTGATGCGAGAAAAACTCGAGCTCCTCGCGCGCTTGCCCGGGGCCGAGGTCCAAAGCGATGAGCAAGGCGGGCCACTTACAGGTTCGTCCAAGTAGACCCGCTGCTGATCTCTTCAAGTAACGGCGGACGCTTCTCAATCGCCTCCGCACCGTCTCGGCTAGCCAAGAAGTTCGGATCTCAGCGCGCTTTCAGCCTCGTCTGGGTGTCGCGGGCATCCACTTCGCGAGTGGATTCTCCACAAGGATGGCGGCCCTCCAGATATCCAGCTTCGTCACGTACCAAAAGATCCTGTATACATCCATCGACTCCAGACCCAAGCAAAGCTACGCTCGTGTCGTCGTGAGCATCGTTAGGCACGGCCGAACGATAGCGATACATCGGGTCTTAGCTCCCAGAAAGGGAGGTCTTGGTGCTCGAAGGGGCTAACCGCATGCAACTTCGAGAATCTCGAAGTTGGAATGTGCGAACCAGGCTGGATCTGAGGCCAGGGCGGTGAGTCCGGCGCTTCCGCGCAGTGAAAACAACTTGACGAACGCAGGAGATGGAGGAACCAAGTAATGGCAGCCTCGAGCGCACGCAACTTGATGACTGGGTCCGGCACGGTAAGTACGACATCTGGAACGAAGGTCCTGACCTTCTCGTCTCCGCAATCCTTCAAAGAAGGCACCGCCATCATCGTGGACCCGAGCGGCACGCCGCAGTACTTCACCATCGACACGGGCGCCGGAACATCCTGGGGCGCGATGCAGAATTCCAGTTCGACCGTCTCGGGCAAGACGTTCAAATGCTCGGACACCGGATCCGGTCGCGGGCGCGGCACCGACGGCGTCATCATCCCCAACGCGGCGCACTTCATGTACCGCGCCACACTGGACAATGCCAGCGTAGCCGACTGGTACTTCTACTTCGATACCCTATTCCCGGAGAATGGTGTCCACCCGTACACCAAAGACCAGTACACAAGCGCCATGATACCGTCATCCGCTACGGTGCAGGCCATCGTGCCCGATCCAATGACTCGTCTCCGCCTTCTCGAGGGCGTCGTGCGTGGGAGCGCTGGGAGTGGAACATCTCCGGATTCCCGCATCGCTGACTTGCTGGCGCGCATCTACGCGCTTGAGACTTGGGCGAACGGGGCCGGCCACTTCGGAACGCCGCCTGCAGCGGGAAGCAATGCAACGTACACGGTCAGTCAACTTCTATCCTACGGCGACGCACAGTAGGAGGAAATCACTATGGCTTCGTCCGCTCGGCAACTCGCAGCAGGAAGTGGAAATATCTCGAGTCTCGTGGGTTCACCGGCCGGAGACATTGTCACCTTCAGTCAACCGCAAAGCTTCAAAGAGGGTGCTACCGTCCTCTATACCGCCGCCGCCTATCCAGCGCGATACACTGTCCGGGGCGGTTCAGGGACCGTGTGGCAGATGTATCAGGACTACGGTTACAACGCCGGTAGCTGGGCGTTCTACACATCTGACCCGAGCACTAGCCGCGCTCGTGGCGGCGCCGGTTACACGACTGGAATTTTTGTTCCAGGCGCCAAGCATTTCGTGTATATGGCGCCGGTGGATCAATCCGGGAATCCTGACTGGTACATGTACTTGGACACGTTGTTCCCTGAGATGGGATTCCATCCGTACACGAAGGACAGGTGGACTGGCCTTGCACGCGTGGCTCAGCCACAGGACCCTTATCCTACGGCGCAGGTCGACGGCGTACTGATTGGCGATGCTGCATCACGCCTCAAGGATCTCGATACTTTGTTGCCAGTTCTGCTCAGGTAGGATGGCCGAGATCGCGACGGACCTATTCGCCATCGGACAGAAAGCTGGAGGGAACAAGATGGAAGGCGAAGAGGGCGACTCCGCACCGAACCTAGCCGGAATGTTGGCGCAGAAAGCGCCTCCTACGGTGGTTTGATCGGCGATGCCGGATCCCGCCTCCAAAAATCTTGACACCTTGCTGCCGGTGCTGGCGCGATAGAATACGACATCCGAGGATGGAGCTCTCGATTCCTATAGGTGTTATAGCGAAATGAGCCCTTCATCTCTTCATCGTCGCGTTGACGCGCCGGCCATGAACATCCTCGCCTCCGGGGTTGTGGCGCTGACACTGGTGTTGATGACCGTCTCGTGTTCCTCTCGCACTTTTCCGAACTCGGGCCCGGCAGCCTCATGTTTGGAATATAAAGTGGGTGCCCGCGGTGAGCCTCTTGGGGCGGTCCCTGGGGGTTCCGACCTCTTCACGGCTCCAGTCTGGTTGTTCCACCACAAACTCAAGCTTCCGCTTCCGGTCCCGCTCAAGGCTTATGTTTGTTCCGACGAGGTCGCGTTCGCGGACAAGGTCGACCGAATTGCTGGCGTTGGAGCCTACGGTGACTGGCGGCAACCGCCAACAGGTGTCGCCACCGAAGCGGGGCTCATCCTGCGGGGGGACCATCTCTCGCGGATGGATGCTGCAGGCTGCGCAGGGATCATTGCCCACGAATTGACTCACATCAGCCACCAGACGCTTGCCGCAAGGCGGCAAGACAGGGCCCCGTCATGGATCCTCGAGGGCCATGCGGAAGTGGTTCGGTTCAGGGTCTTGGATCTGGCAGGCTATCGAACATATGATCAATCCCGGGCTGAGGTCCTGCGTTCCATCGGCACGTCCCGACGGCTCCCCAACCTTCGGGCGCTTGAAAAAGCCAAGGACTGGTGGGTGGATTCGTTGCCTCAGTCGGAGGCGATGTACGGCGTGGCATTTTTGGCGGTTGAATGGCTTACAGAGCGATATGGGACTGCGAAGCTCGTGGAGTTCCTCACACGGTTGAGGCTGGGCGACGCTGACCACCGAGAGCATTGGGGGAAGGTGTTTCCCATCCCCTATGAATACTTCCTAGACGAATTTAGCTACCGTCTCAAGAGCCTGGGACGGAGAGACGAGTCTCCTTCAAATCTCGTGCATGTCGGTACCTGACTGAATAGCGGTACCGAGCGGAGAGAGCGCTATGGAAGGCGAAGAAGGCGATGTCGGGGGCGGAACCGGCCAGAACGCTGCGCCGGAGTTGGGGTTGATTGCGGCGCTGACGCCGCCGTTGGAAAACCCTCCTATTCCGCCCGTGGAAGCAGCCCCGTATGACATGCGCGCTTTGAAGACTGAGCTCAGGTTTGGTCCGCGAGCGCGCCCATTACCAGTCGAGGCACAATTGCCTCCCTTCTCTACCCGTACACCGACTGGCTTCTTCACAGCCGAACAGGCGTTTGCGCGTGGCGAATTCGACCTCGCGCACGACCTTGCGACCGCCGAGGTTCGTGAAAGTGCACTGAGATCCTTATTAGCGTTTGGCGACGGGCCGAGTGCGCAAGGCATTCCTGGTCGTGCGGCAGTAGACGCCCAAGGAAGGCTTGCGTTCAACGACTTCGGGCCAGGTAGCACATCGGGTCCGGGTCAAGGGGGAGCGGCGGCAAGCACGGGAAGCACGGGAGTCAGTGCCGGTGATACAGGGCAGGCTCCCTAGCAATTCGCGGCGTCACGCTAGTTAATGCCCGTTGCGTAGTCGGTGTTGGCACCTATCGAGAACCCTGCCCATTCGGTTGGGTGAGTCGCGAGCCGAATGTACTTTTCCCAGCAGGCACTCCAGACTGCATCATCGTAAATGGGCGGGTACTCACGCAAATAGGCTCCACGAAGCTCCCGATTGATCCGGTACGGCCCAGATCGACGCAAAGACCGAACTTGGGTGGTCGCGCGGAACGCGGGGAAGCCGTCGAAACCCCGCTGGAGACTATCGGTGCGACAACTTGGAGTCGATCGGGAGCTGAGGGTACGATGATGCGAGTTGCGAGCCTGCTCGGCGCGTTCCTATTGCTCTTCTCGGATGCACCCGTCTGTGCTGAGGGCGCGTGGGTGGTGTGGCGGACTAGCAAGGGGACCTGGGAGCCCATCCGCGTTTGGGCTACGCAGAAGGAGTGCGACGCCGACTTGCCTCGCTACGCTATCCCGACGGATAGGACATTGCTCGTAAACGCGATCGTCTTTGGCTGGATTTGCCTCCCCGACACTGTCGACCCCCGGGCGCCCAAGAGGAAGTGAACGTCGAGAGGGCTCGTCTGCGAACCACGCATTTGCCCCGGGTAAGTCCCTAAGCCTCGCTGCGGAGATAGTCCCCTGGAGCGATGTACCCAAAGGATCGGCGAATTGAATGGCTTTGTCTTCCACGAAACCTTCTGAAGGACTTCAGCTCCTTCCAAAGGCTACCCTGAGCGTCGTCCGCTCGGCTCTCGTCGGATACGACCGTTCGGAGTTCCCCTCGGTGGACACCTCAAAACCGGCCATACATGGACGGGGCAAATCCGGCCATAGGGTCAGTGCCCAAGCGAGTGTGTTGTAGCGACTGCTGCCTGAGCTTCTCGCGGTCCTGTCACAAGCTCAGATCAGCGAAAGCGCGAAGGGTGTTCGAGGCCGAGACCCACAACCTACACCACCAAGTCAATCTCGTGGAGGGCTACCTCGGTCAACTGGATGCGGTCTTCAAGGGGCGGGTCAAGTCCGAGACTCTCGATGAACTGGCGGTGATGCTCTCACGGATCATTACCGTCGAAGCACCAGTCGTCGACTTCAGAGCCCTCTCCGAGGAGGGAGGGCACAGCGCACTCAGCGCTCGGTTCCTGGACTCTTGGACCAACTACCCGGCGTACGCGGTAATTTTCTTCGACTTTGTGGGAGAATCGCGGATCCCACGCGTCTCCACTCACACCCCCTGGTTCGGGGTATCTGGGTTGGTGAGCCCGTACGTGGAGGTCATGGGATCGCGCTCGGCTGGCGAGAAGCTCAGTGGGCGGTCAGCAACACCAAGCGTTTCAGAGTTCCTCACTCAGTTGTCTTCTCTTCATGCAAGACTTGTCGCGTTGGCGGATGCAATTGATGCCGGCGCAAGGGTGTAGCCGGATGACCCTGCAACGCGCGGTCATCCTAGCGGCAGAAGCGCGAGGTTCTACACGAGGCATCTTTGGCGTTTCCCGGATGCTGACCAAGCGCGGAGCAAGTCCGATTCTTGCTGGATAATCTGACGGGCGATGCGCTCGCGCTCGGGCGCACCACGGGGCGCACGCGCTCGGTGTGAGCCCGATCAAGTTCGTCACGAATCGCCCTCAGCTGCCGCTGCTCGAACTCCCCGACGGCGATGCCGCGCCAGCGGTCGGCGGCCCGGATCATCGCCGCGTACATAAGCTTCAGGACCGGGCGCTCGCCGAACGCGTGCGGGATGATCTTGGTGCGCCGCCGCTCTTCCAGGAAGAGGCGCTCGAGGAGATTGGTGGTGCGGATCACCTTGCGGTGGCCGTAGTGTCCGAATACTCGGCCGAGCCCGTGCCCGGGACAGCGCCGAATGTGGCACGGTAGGATCGGCCTATGACGACTGACCTCTCTCCCTTGCGGCTACTGCTCGTGACCCTCGCTGGATGGGTCAACCGCCACCAACAGCAGGTCATCGAGTACCTCGTGGAGGAGAACGGCGTCCTCCGGAAGCAGCTGAAGGGGCGGCGCGTCCGGTTGACCGACGATCAGCGCCGGCGTCTCGCGGCGAAGGGCCAGCCACTCGGTCGCCGGATCCTGAGGCGGGTCGCGACCATCGTGACACCCGACACGATCCTGCGGTGGCACCGGCGCCTGATCGCCCAGAAGTGGACGTTCGCGCCGAAGCGGCCAGGTCGGCCCGGGACGATGAAGGAAATCGCGTCGCTCATTGTCCGGATGGCCACGGACAATCCCGCGTGGGGCTACAGTCGCATCCAGGGCGCGTTGAAGAATCTCGACCATCACGTCGCGAGGAGCACGGTCGCCACGGTGCTGAAAGACAATGGAATCGCGCCTGCGCCGGGCCGCCCGTCGTCCTGGCGCACCTTTCTGCGGGCGCACTGGGGCGCGATCGCCGGGGCCGACTTCTTCACGACGGAAGTCTGGACGGCTCGAGGGTTGGTGACCTACTACACGCTGTTTGTGCTGGATCTCGAGAGCCGGCAGGTGCTGATGGTGGGCTCGACGCCAATCCCCGATGCCGGATTCATGGCCCAGGCGGCGCGACGCCTCACTGACGCGGTGGATGGATTCCTGGCAAGCCATCGGGTCCTCATCTGCGACCGGGACGGCAAGTGGACAGAGGGATTCCGAAGGCTCCTCGAAGAGGCGGGGGTGCGTATCATTCTGACCCCGTTCCAGGCGCCGAACGCCAACGCCTACGCAGAACGCTTCGTGCGGTCGATTCGCGAGGAGTGTTTGGGCCGCCTGATTCTGTTCGGGGAACGGCGCCTGCAGCACGCGCTCGACGAGTTCGTGGCGCACTACCACGGGAGCGGAATCATCAGGGAATCGACAACGAGTTGATCGTGCCCGGGCCGCGCCCGCTCGGGGACATCCCGGTTCGTTGTCGCAAAACGGCTGGGCGGGCTGTTGCGCTACTACCACCGCGCGGCCTGAGCCGTGGGATGAGGTTTCGGACACTACGGCCGTCGGGTCTCAGGGGCCCAGAGATTGGGCTTTTACTTGGGCCCAGCCTCCATCCGTGGTAGTTATGGCTGACGATAGGCCCGAACTTGTCCTAAGAGGGGGAATCACGATGCCAAAGGGGACGGGGAGCAAGAAGACTGCGTTCGGAGGATATGCGATCAGCTTTCAAGGGCGCTCGGACAGCCTGGAATCGGTGTTTGGTGCTGCACCGATTGGCCCTGCTGAGATGACCAAGAAACTCTGGAGTTATGTGAAGCGGCGGGGTCTCGGGACAAAGCACTAACCTGAAACGGCCGAAGGACGGGCGGCGGTTCTTTGCCGCCCGTCAGGCAGACACACGCGCGCAAGACTCGCTTTCGCGTGCTTGCTTGCCGACCCGCTCGAGAAGGGTGGGGCTCGGGCGCTCGGATGCGCTCAACCTCGACGGAAGGTCAGTCGCCACAGCTGGCCGGCCCTCCCAGAACCGCATCATCACGTTTGCCTCCACACACGGGCTCCCGGCAATCAGGTCTATGGCGAACGATTTTCGCGTCAGGCGCGGCAGTTGGACATCCGGGAGGCGGTTATTGCGCCTCGCTCACCGTGGCAGAACGCGTATGCCGAGCGGGTGATTGGCTCGATTCGCCGGGAATGCCTCAACCACGTCGTCGTGCTCAGTGAACGACATCTTCGCGAGATCCTATCGAAGTACGTCGACTACTACAATCGGACCCGGACACACTTATCGCTGGCTAAAGACGCACCCGAGTCGCGGAGTGTGCGGCCACCGAGCCAGGGCCCGGTGGTGGCGGTGCCACGCGTCGGTGGGCTTCATCACGAATATCTGCGGCGGGCGGCGTGAGCCGATCGGACCGATAAGTGGAAGGCACAGGTAGATAGGCATTCGAATGGTGCAGTCTGGTGCATCATGGTGTAGTATGGCGACATGGCCGGAGCCGAGAGATCAGTTCGTCAAAGCGTGTCGATTCCGACCGGTATCGCCAAGCGTGTGCGCACGTTGGCCAAGACCCGAAAGACCAGCGCCAATCGTGTGCTCGTCGATTTGATCGAGGCCGGCCTTCAATCCAAAGCAGCCGAGAAGGAGCGTTTCTTTTCCCTCGTGAAACGACTAACGGAATCTCGAGACGCTGCCGAACGGCAGCGACTGAAAGAAGAACTTGCGCGGATGACATTCGGGTGATTGATGCCGAAGATTCGGTGGAACAATCTTCCACCGACTCCCCGGGAGCACCTGTTCGATCGGGTCGCGGAGCGGCAAATATGGGCGGAAGACCTTTATAAGCTGAAACTGTGGCGCGAATCTGAGCCGGAGGCGCCTGATGGCCCGTGGTACAAAGATTTTGGATCGTTCAAGATTTGTGGCGAAGGTCAGTTCCCCAAGACATTCCTCTTGAAAGGACAGGCGGCAAGAGGGAAGCCACTGTAGACGAAATCTCCCAGGCGGCAACGAACTCCTGGCGCTGGCTCGTGTCTGACGCAACGCGCAGAATCTGCTCCCATTTTGCTCCCGCAACACCCCGAAACAGGACGAAACGAGATGAGGAACGACGCACCATCGGACAACGTGGAACTGTGCGCCCCAAGACGCTTTTCCCGCAAGATCAGAGGGTTACCGGTCATGGCCATCTTGTACTCATAACCCAAAGGTCGCTGGTTCAAATCCAGCCCCCGCAACCACGCAATACGAAGGGTTAGCGATCAGGTCGCTAACCCTTTCGTGTTTTCTGCTCCCGTTTTGCTCTCACGCGCCGGCCGCCCGACGCGCACCGCCTGGAGCCGACGCGCCGGCGACGCGGCCTGCTGCCCGAACACCAACTCATCAAGCTTCTGCGCCTCGGCCTGGTGCAGCTGGGGCATGAGATGGCCGTAGCGGTCGAGCGTGGTCTGGATCGAGGCATGGCCGAGCTGCGCCTGGATGTACTTCGGGTGCGCTCCCTGTGCGATCATGTCGCCGAGCTGCTCCGCATCAAGGACGAAATCCTCTTGCAGGCGGGTGCTCCGAACGCCGCTGGCGCGGCCGAGGAGCTCTTTCGGCACGCAATCGACTGGGGGCGACGCCAGGATGCTCTTTCGTGGGAGCTCCGTGGCGCGACGAGTCTTGCACGGCTGTACCATCGACAGGGCCGGGCGACCCAGGTGTTGGGTTGGCGCCGGGCGACAGCAGCGAGGATCCTGACATGCCGGGACTAAGAGCCTTTCTGCTCCTACGTGACTTGGTGTCGCCCGCGCTTTCCTCGGCGTCCATGCCCGAGTCCCAAGACCCCATTCGCGGAGAGCTCCTCAGCCCCGAACGACTCGAGGAACTCGCAGGCAGCATCGCCGGCCAGCGCACCCTCGCCGAGGGCGAGACCGGGCGCCCCCTGTCCCCGCGCCTGCGTGACAGCGGTCGTGTTCTGCTCCACTGTTATCGAGCGATCGCCGCGGTGATCCGAGAGGAAGGCGCGATTACGCCAGCCGCGGAGTGGTTGGTCGACAACTTCCACATCGTCGATGAAGTCGTGCGGGAAGTTCGGGAGGACCTTCCGCACGGGTTCTACCGGCAGCTCCCCAAGCTCGCGGAAGGCCCCCTGCACGGCTACCCGCGCGTACTCGGTCTGGCCTGGGCCTTCGTCGCGCACACCGACAGTCGATTCGAGCCCGAAACCCTTCAGCGCGTCGTCCGCGGGTTCCAGCGCGTACGGCCTCTGACGATCGGCGAGCTCTGGGCCGTCCCCATCGCCCTCCGGGTCGTGCTCGTGGAGAACCTCCGGCGCCTGGCCGAGCAGATCGTGGAAGGCCGCACCGCCCGCCATGACGGCGACGCGTTGGCCAACGAGCTGCTCGGGCTCGGCGGACGTCCGGCCCGGCCCCTGGCCTTCCAGGGGTTCGAGGCGGCCGCCTTGCCCATCGCCTTCACCGTGAAGCTCGTCCAGCGCCTGCGCGAGCAGGATCCCGAGTCGACGCCCGCGCTCTCGTGGCTCGACGAACAGCTCTCGAAGCTCGGCACGTCGCCCGACGAGCTGGTCCGAGTCGACCACCAGAGCCAGGCCGCCATGAACGTGACGGTCCGCAACGTGATCACCAGCATGCGGGTGATGGCGACCTTCGACTGGGCGGAGTTCTTCGAGAGCGTGAGCCCCGTGGACGAAATGCTCCGTTCGGGGAGCCACTTCGGCGCCATGGACTTCGCGACCCGCGACCGCTACCGTCACGCGATCGAGGACCTCGCGCGGCGCTCTCGGCGCTCCGAACTCGACATCACCCGGCAGGCGATTGCCCGAGCGAAGCGTGCCGCGGGGGCGGCCTCGCTGTCCGGCGCTCCTTCCGGAGATCGAGTCGAAGATCCCGGCTACTATCTGATCTCGAAAGGGCGGCGGCTTTTCGAAGGGGAGCTCGGCTATCGGGTTCCCGTCACCCGGCGGCTTCTTCGAGCCTACGTGTCCAGTGCGGCGGGGTGCTACCTCGGAAGCCTTGGCATCGTGACGGGCCTGGTCCTGGCCGTCCCCCTCGTCGCCGCGCACGCCTCGGGCATGAGTCCCGTCGCCCTGGCCTTGCTGGGACTTGTGGCCCTCATCCCGGCCTCCGACCTCGCGGTCGCCTTCGTCAACCGCGTCGTCATGGGGAGGCTCGGCCCACGCACGCTGCCGCGTCTCGAGCTCCCGGACGGGGTGCCGCCGTCCTTGCGAACCCTTGTCGTCGTACCGACCCTCCTGGCCGACGAAGCCGAGATCGAAGAGCAGATCGACCGCCTGGAGATCCACTATCTCGCCAATCCGGACGGCGACCTACGCTTCGCCCTGCTCTCTGACTGGACCGACGCCGCCACGGAGACGATGCCGGGAGACGATCGACTCCTCGCGGCCGCGGTCGAGGGGATGGCGCGCCTCAACCAACGGCATGGTCCGGCCCCCGACGCGGGCGAACGATTTCTCTTATTGCACCGGAGACGCACATGGAATGAAGACGAAGGGAAGTGGATGGGGTGGGAACGCAAGCGCGGGAAGCTTCGCGAACTGAACCGTCTTCTCCGGGCCGCCCCCGATACGACGTTCATGCCGACCCACGGGCGCCCCCCGGCCGTGCCCGACGCCGTCCGGTACGTGATCACGCTCGATGCCGACACGCGACTGCCGCGAGGGGTGGCCACCCGCCTCGTCGGCACGATGGCGCATCCGCTGAATCGGCCGGCGTTCGACGCGCGGGCGGGACGCGTCGTCGAGGGATACGCCGTGCTGCAACCCCGCATCACTCCCACGATGCCCCCCGATCGTCAGGCGTCTCTCTTCCAGCGGATCTTCGCCGGTCCGGCCGGGATCGATCCCTATGCCGGCGCCGTCTCCGATGTCTACCAGGATCTCTTTGGCGAGGGCTCGTACACCGGCAAGGGCATCTATGACGTCGACGCCTTCGAGGCCGCCCTGGCCGGCCGGGGGCCCGAGAACGCGCTCTTGAGCCACGACCTGTTCGAGGGCATCTTCGCTCGCGCCGGACTGGTGACGGACATCGAACTCTTCGAGGAGTTCCCGTCACGCTACGAGGTCGCCGCCGCGCGGCAGCACCGCTGGGCGCGCGGAGACTGGCAACTGCTCCCCTGGATCATCAGGGGAACCGCCGCGGCAGCGACGCGGCGCACGCGGATCCCGGTCATCGGCATGTGGAAGATGATCGATAATCTCCGACGGACACTGTCGGCTCCCGCCGCCTGGCTCACGCTCGTCGCCGGCTGGACGCTCCCCCACAGCTCGCCGCTCGTGTGGACGGGGTTCGTGTTCGGTGCCCTCGCGCTCCCCTCCCTCGTACCGGCGCTCACCGAGGTGATCCCGAGGCGATCAGGCATCTCGAAGCGGACTTACATCCGCGCCGTCGGGAGGAGCTTTGCGATCGGCGCCGCCCAGATTGCGCTGGGCGTCTCCTGCCTGGCTCATCAGGCGTGGCTGATGGCCGATGCGATCGCGCGGACGCTCGTCCGCCTGTGCCTGACCCGCCGACCGATGCTCGAATGGACGACCGCTGCCCAGGCCAAGACGGGACACTCCCTGGACATGGCGAGCGCGTATCGACGGATGCGGGGCGCCCTGCTCCTGGCCGGCGCGGGCGGGGTGTTGGTTGCCGTCGTGCGGCCAGAGAGCTGGGCGGTCGCCGCGCCGTTCGTCCTGCTCTGGGGACTGTCGCCTCTGGTGGCGCGATGGGTGAGCCGGCCACTGCGCGTGGATGCGACACGAGTCCTGTCTCCGGGGGACGCCAGAGTCCTCCGCTCGACGGCGCGCCGCACCTGGCGGTTCTTCGAGACCTTCGTCGGGCCGGATGATCACTTCCTGCCGCCCGACAATTTCCAGGAGGACCCGAAGCCGGTCGTTGCGCGCCGCACGTCGCCGACCAACATCGGGCTCTACCTGCTGTCGACGCTCGCCGCGCGCGATCTCGGCTGGCTCGGTACCGTCGACACCGTCGAGCGACTCGAGGCGACGCTGGCGACCATGCGCTCCCTCGAGTGCTTCCGGGGCCACTTCTACAACTGGTATGACACGGGCAACCTTCGCCCGCTGGAGCCCCGCTACGTGTCCACCGTCGACAGCGGGAACCTCGCCGGTCATCTGCTGGTCGTCGGCAATGCCTGTCGCCAGGCTGCCGATCGGCCGTTGCTGGACCGGCAGGCGCTCGCGGGAATCGAGGACGCGGTTCGGCTCGTTGAGGAGGCCACGCGCGTCCTCGCCGACGACCGGCGCACCCAGACCGTCAGCCCGACGCATCTCGATGAGGCCTGCCGAGCCCTGGCCGCCGGCCTCGGCGAACCCCCGGCGAGCCTCGCGGACTGGGCGGCCCGCCTCGGCCACCTCGCCGCTCAGGCCGAGACGCTCGTGGACATCTCGCGCGTGCTGACGGCAGAGCGCGGCGACGGCGCGGACTCCGACCTGCTGGTCTGGGCCCAGGCGGCGCGCGCAACCATCGCGAGCCACCAACACGATCTCGAGACGATCACGCCGTGGGCGGCGCATCTGGAGGCCGTCCTGACCGATCTCGCGAAGGCGCCGCCCGAGGCCAGGAAGGCGATCGAGCCCCTCCTCGCGCTCTCTCTCACTCCGGCGGAAACATCCAGCCGTTGCGAGGTCGCGATCGGTGCGCTCACCACGCTTCGCGATGCCCGCCGCGACGGATCGATCCGTGGCGACGAGATTGCGTGGATCGACGAGACCCTCGGCCTACTGGAGCGCTCGGTCGTGGCATCCCGAGCGTTGGTCCGCCGGCTCTCGGCAGTGGCCCTGGTCACGAAGCAGCTCTTCGACGGGATGCAGTTCGGCTTCCTCTTCGATCCCACGCGCAAGATCTTCTCGATTGGCTACCGCGTCACGGATGGCGGCCTCGATCATGGGGGTTACGATCTGCTCGCCTCGGAAGCGCGGCTCGCCAGCTTCATCGCGATCGCCAAGGGTGACGTCGCCGCCTCTCACTGGTTCCACCTCGGCCGCGCGATGACCCCGATCGGGCTGGGGTCGGCGCTCGTCTCCTGGTCCGGCTCGATGTTCGAGTACCTGATGCCCGCGCTCGTTATGGATGCCCCGCCCGGAAGCCTGCTCCAGCAGACGTACCGCCTCGTCGTACGCCGTCAGATCGGCTACGGGACGGAGCGCGGTGTCCCCTGGGGAATATCCGAGTCGGCCTACAACGTCCGCGACCTGGATCTGACGTTTCAGTATTCGAACTTCGGTGTCCCGGGCCTGGGGCTCGAGCGGGGGCTTAGTGAGGATCTGGTCGTCGCGCCGTACGCGAGCGCGCTTGCGGCAATGATCGATCCCGGGGCGGCCGCCCGAAACCTCTCCCGACTCGTCGACGTGGGGGCGCGGGGCGCGTACGGCTTCTACGAGGCGCTCGATTACACGAGATCACGCGTACCGGAAGGGAAGCCGGTGGCGGTGGTGTCCGCCTACATGGCGCATCACCAGGGCATGACACTGGTCGCGCTCGTCGACGTCCTCCGCGACGGCGTGATGCGGTCGCGCTTCCACGTCGAGCCCATCATCCAGGCCACCGAGCTGCTCCTGCAGGAGCGTGCCCCTCGGGACGTGGCGGTGGCGCGGCCGCGGGTCGAGGAGGTGCAGGCGCCGGCCCATCTCCGCGACGTCGTGGAGCCGCGGGTCCGTCAGTTCACATCTCCGCACGACTCCACCCCGGGGACGGTCCTGCTCTCCAACGGGCGATATGCCGTGATGCTGACGGCCGCCGGCTCGGGCTACAGCCGGTGCGCCGATCTGGGGATTACCCGATGGCGGGAGGACGTCACGCGCGATCACTGGGGGACGTACATCTTTCTGCGGGATGTGCAGAGCGGGGCGGTCTGGTCGGCCGGGTACCAGCCCACCGGCGTCGAACCAGACTCCTACCAGGCGACGTTCCTCGAAGAGCGCGCCGAGTTTCATCGGAGTGACGGCGCGATCACCACCACGCTCGAGGTGCTCGTCTCTCCGGAAGACGACGCCGAGATGCGCCGCGTCTCGGTCACGAACCTCGGGGCGCGGGCCCGAGAGGTCGAGGTGACGTCCTACGCCGAGCTCGTGCTGGCCCCTCCGGCGGCCGATGCCGCGCACCCCGCGTTTTCCAGCCTCTTCGTCCACACCGAATCGATCCCCGCGCGCGACGTCCTCCTGGCGACTCGCCGGGTTCGGGCGCCCACGGAGCCGTCTGTCTGGGCTGCCCACATCGTCGTCGTCGAAGGTCAGCCTGGCGGAGGCGCCCAGTTCGAGACGGACCGAGGACGGTTTCTCGGTCGAGGGCGGGGGATCCGTACGCCGATGGCGGTCATCGACGGCCGGCCGCTGTCCAACACCGCGGGCTCCGTGCTCGATCCCATCTTCAGTCTCAGACGGCGGGTTCGACTCGCGCCGACCGAAAGCGCGCGCCTCGTGTTTTCCACGCTCGTCGCCTCCTCGCGTGAAGCAGCCGTCGCGCTGGCCGACAAGTATGGCGATCCGGCGACGTTCGAGCGCGCGGCCACGCTGTCGTGGACGCATGCCCAGGTGCAGTGCCACCATCTCGGTATCGAAGCGGAGGAGGCCCACCTGTTCCAGGAGGTGGCCAGTCGGCTTCTGTACTCCGCCCCGTCGCTACGGCCCCCAGCGGACGTGCTCAAGCGCAACACCTCGGGGCCCGCCGCCCTCTGGGCTCACGGGATCTCCGGCGACCTGCCGATCGTCCTGGTCCGAATCGACGAGCCCGAGGATCGAGGAATCGTCCGGCAACTCCTCCGCGCCCATGAGTACTGGCGGATGAAGGGACTGGCTGTCGACCTCGTCGTTGTCAACGAGCAGGCTCACTCTTACGCGCAACAGCTCCAGGCGTCCCTGGAGACGCTTGTCCGGACGAGCCAGTCGGCCTTGCGGGGCGAGCGGCAGGCGACGCACGGGAACGTCTTCATCCTGCGAAAGGATCTTCTTTCGGCTGAGCAGCGCGATGCCCTACAGGCGGCGGCCCGGGCGGTGCTCCTGAGTCGACAGGGAACGCTCGCGGAGCAACTCGCGCGGACTCAGCGAGGGGCGAGCTTGCTCATCCCGCCACGACGCGCGGCTCGACCGGAGCCGTCCTCCATCGATGCTCCACCTCCTCGCCCAGAATTCGAGTTCTTCAACGGCCTGGGAGGGTTCGTCGATGACGGCCGCGAGTACGTCACCATCCTCGGGGAGGGGCAATGGACTCCAGCGCCCTGGATCAATGTCGTGGCCAATCCGGTCTTCGGCTTTCAGGTCTCGGAGTCCGGCGCCGGGTACACGTGGTCGGTGAATAGCCGTGAGAATCAACTGACGGCGTGGTCCAATGATCCGGTCAGCGATCCTCCGGGTGAAGCGATCTATGTTCGGGACGAGGATACGGGCGCGCTGTGGAATCCAACCGTCCTGCCGATCCGAGAAGAGGCCTGGCCCTACGTCGCCCGGCATGGTCAGGGCTACAGCCGGTTCGAGCACACGTCCCACGGCATCTTCCTCCACCTGCTCCAGTTCGTGCCGCTCGAAGACCCCGTGAAGATCTCTCGACTGACGATCGAGAACCGCTCCAAAGCAACCCGACGCCTCTCGGTGACCGCGTATGTCGAGTGGGTGTTGGGCCGCTCGCGAAGCGCCGCCGCCCCGTTCATCGTGACCGAGATCGATCCGGACACGGGGGCGCTACTTGCGCGCAACGCCTGGAACGTCGATTTCGGCGATCGCGTCGCCTTTGCCGACCTGGGGGGTCGCCAGACCGCGTGGACGGCCGATCGGACGGAGGTCCTCGGTCGCAACGGGACCCTCGATCATCCAGCGCTCCTGGAGCGAGGGGGTCGCCCATCGGGAAAGGTCGGGGCCGGCCTCGATCCGTGCGCGGCGCTCCAGACAGCGATCGAGGTGCCGCCGGGCGGGCGAGAGGAGATCGTGTTCTTCCTCGGCCAGGCCTCGACGCTCGACGAAGCGCGCACGCTTCTCAGCCGCTATCGCTCGGCGGATCTCGACCTCACCTTACGAGCCGTGACGACACAGTGGGATGACATCCTCGGATCGGTTCGGGTCAGAACGCCCGACCGCTCCCTGGACCTGATGCTCAACCGGTGGCTCCTGTACCAGACGCTTGCCTGCCGGGTCTGGGCCCGAGCCGCCTTCTATCAAGCCGGTGGTGCCTACGGATTCCGCGACCAGCTCCAGGATGTGATGGCCCTGACCGTAGCCAAGCGCGCGGTCGCGCGCGAGCACCTGATGAGAGCCGCGGCCCATCAGTTCGTGGAGGGGGACGTTCAGCACTGGTGGCATCCCCCATCCGGTCGGGGGGTACGGACGCGGATCTCCGACGACAGAGTCTGGTTGCCGTTCGTCGTCGCTCATTACCGGGAAGTCACGGGCGACGCCGCAGTGCTGGATGAGGTTGTTCCCTTTCTCGAGGGGCTGACACTGGCGCCCGGGCAGGACGAGTCGTACTTCCAGCCCACGGTCTCCACGGAAGGAGCCACGCTGTTCGAACACTGCGCGCGTGCCCTGGACCGAAGCCTCGCGGTCGGAGCGCACGGCCTTCCCCTGATCGGCACGGGAGATTGGAACGACGGCATGAATCGCGTCGGGCCCGAAGGACGGGGGGAAAGCGTCTGGCTCGGGTGGTTTCTCCATACGACGCTCTGGGAGTTCGCGAAGATGGCCGACGCCCGTGGCGAGCACTCGCGCGCCAGCGTGTGGCGAGATCACGTGCGCGCCCTCAGGGCCTCCCTCGACGAGCACGGATGGGACGGAGACTGGTATCGTCGCGCCTATTTCGACGACGGGACTCCCCTGGGGTCCGCCGTCAATGCGGAATGTCGCATTGATTCGATCGCGCAGTCGTGGGGAGTGATCTCGGGCGCCGCCGAGCCCGTCCGGGCGGCGCGGGCGATGGCCGCCGTCGAGGAGTATCTCGTCCGGCGAGGCCAGGAGTTGGTCCTGCTGTTCACCCCGCCGTTCGATCACACGGATCGCGATCCCGGCTACATCAAGGGTTATCCTCCGGGCGTTCGCGAGAATGGAGGCCAGTATACGCATGCCGCCATCTGGGCCGTGATGGCCTTCGCCGCGCTTGGTGACGGCGACAAGGCCAACGAGCTCTTCTCGATCTTGAACCCGATCAACCGCGCGAGCACCCGGGCGGGCGTCCATCGATACAAGGTGGAGCCCTATGTGGCGGCCGCCGACGTCTATGCCGAGCCCCCCCACGTGGGCCGCGGCGGATGGACCTGGTATACCGGGTCCGCAGCGTGGATGTACCGAGCCGGGGTCGAGTGGCTGCTCGGATTCCGCCTGCGGGGGGCAATCCTCCACCTCGATCCGTGCATTCCGCGCGCCTGGCGCCATTTCGAGATCACGTTTCGGTACCACGCGTCCCGCTACGAGATCACGGTCGAGAACCCGAGCGGGGTGACGCGAGGCATCTCCACTGTGGAGGTCGACGGGATGCCTCTGGCGTCCGGCCGCGCGAGCCTTCCCCTCATCGATGACGGCGCGACTCGCCGCGTTCGCGTCCTCCTCGGGTGACCAGGAGGCCCGGGATAGGCGCCTCGATGACGATCGCCTCCGATCTGTTGCAACGCCATTTCCAGACACTCGTCCAGGACAACTCGCTATGGCAGACGTTGATCGCCGATGATCTCGTCTGGGAACTCCTTTTTGGCGAAGGACAGGTCACGATGGACCTTGGCAGGAGGGCTGTCCCTTCTAAAAACTCGTCTGTCGCAACGATCTTGCGTTGTGCGAAGTGATCGGCTATTTGGCCGGTCATGGTCAGATGGCTTGGGATCCTTCTTCGGACATTCCGCTCCGCGGTTCGCACACG
>Ga0209376_1001066_pt1 | contig 28987 bp, 25 predicted proteins | sample GraSoiAngelo_134_FD_185891 | JGI IMG/M metagenome (GOLD analysis project Ga0209376, IMG submission 185891) | Grasslands soil microbial communities from the Angelo Coastal Reserve, California, USA - 14_0929_05_30cm (SPAdes) (version 2) | ecosystem: Environmental > Terrestrial > Soil > Grasslands ... | reverse complement strand
CACCCGGCGCAAGCACTTCCCTAAAACTGCCGTGCTTCCCATTCATTAGTTTGGAGACAACGCCGTAGCGTGCGGCGTAGCCGCCAAGAACCATGTCGCCGTTGGCGGCTGTGCGAACCTCTAACTTGTTGCTGCTGAAAAATCGCGCGTCCATGTTTACGACCCTCCACTCTTCCCGGACGTGTTCACGATGATTTGTTTGTTCACGTCGGCCAAAATGGATTTCTTCATGTCGGTGCCGACTGGCCCGTTGCTCAACTTCTGCGGCCGGACGATAGGAGGTGGCGTTTCATTGCCGCGTGGTTTGACTAGGTTGCTCATTTCTTCCTCAATTCGTAATTGCGCTGCCACGGGCTTGTAGTTGCTCCCATCCACGGGCTAACGCCAGGTATGGGAGGCGTGGACGCCGAAACTTGTGGAGCCGCCACTTTGGCCGGCTTCTTTCTCTTGCTGGCCCACTCGGCGTAGAGCCGCAGATATTCCTCGGCGACGTGCGGTGGGCAAGTTTGTTGGCGAAGACCAGGCACGTACGAACGGCACTTGAGATGGGACATGCCGTCCATGCTTGAGTGGTGACCAAAGTTACCGCCGCCAACCCACGAGATAACCGGAGGCGTTTGGTAGTCCTCGATGACATGGCCGCGCCCAACAGACCACTCAACGGTGACTTCAGGGCCGGGGATGGGCACGACTTCTTGAACGGTTCCTGTTGCGACGAGTGCTTTTCCGATTCCGCTTGGGGCGTGAAATTCTTCGCCTGTTTCTTTATTGACGAGATGCATGGCAGGTTTCTCCTTGTTTTGGCGGTGAGTCCGCCCAACGTCACGGGCAGGTGTTAGGGCTTGAGCGTGGGTTATGGCCGGAGGTGTTTGGCAGGAGCAGTCACAGAAACCGCACCAAATTAGGATTTCAAATCGCGGCCTCGGACGTAGGACTGGCGAGCGGTTGTCATGGGCTTGCCAGGGGAATTGCTCTACCCCCACGGGGCAAGGACTTAGCGTCGATTTCGCGGAGCGTTTCTGCAGTGTTTACTTGGTGTTTCGACGTGTTGGTCGGTCGAATTCGCTACGGAGAACGAGCTTGTCCGCGCGAAGGACAGGAGGTTTAATTGCGAGATGGCGTGAATCTGCGCAGGAGAGGAAGGGTTTTACCGGCTAGGTCCAACTTTACCGGTTAGTGCGTTAACCACGACTTAGGCGATTATTTCCGAGCAGGTGACAATCCACACTTGAAATAGTAAGCGCGTGAGTTACACTCGCCATCGTTGATGAATGCATGTGAAAGCCATTCTTGGAAAGAAGCAGCCATGAACAGCAACAACAGGCTTCCAGTCCTGATGCCGATACTCGCTTTACAACTCGTATGTGGCTGCGGTGGCGGTTCACAATCTAGCGGCAGTATGTTCCCTCCCGACATCAGCGGTAGCTACACAATCACACTCGTGGGCAGCAGCGGGGGTTCAGCTATCCTGCATAGCACGCTCAAGCAGTCCCAGTGGACTCTGTGCAACGGCAACTTGATATGCAACGGATCCACTTATATAAACAATATGACTGGCAGCTTCACACTCTCTTGGTGCAATGCTGACACGCTCAACGGCACGGCGCAGCTGTTCTTCACTCCAGCCAGCGCAAGCGCTCCTGCAAGTCCCGAAAGCATCGCGTTTGCCGTCGGCGACGTCACGACTTCAAACAACATCTTTACCGCGAGTTCGAGCGACTTCTCGAAGCTGGCAGGAATCTGGGAGTTAGGGTCAGGGTACACTTGTGTACCCATACCGTCGGGCACACTAACGTGGACAGCTGTAAAGAACTGATAGCTGCTTCAAAAAAAGAGTTGAACCTAAATTGAGCGATTTTTTGATTGTTGTCCAGTTTTTGACCCAGAAAGGACAAGAATCAGTCTGCTTTCGGTGTAACCGCCGGGCAGAAATGGTTCGAGTGTGGGCAGCGGAGCGAGAGAACGACTTTGGGAGGGACCTGCTGCCGATCTAGGCCGCGATCCGCAGAAGTTGTGAGACACCTGTCCTTCTCTACTTCAGTTCTTATTCCAGTTGACGATCAGTCTGCGTGCGAGCGATTAGCTTGGTAGGGGAATGGGAACGGCGTTTTGGCAGCGCGTCCATAGGATCTGGAGCTTCAAGCCATCCATGGCCGCTTGGGTGACTTTCAGAATGACTTCATGACCGGTCCTCACCACCTTGGCTGCCAAATCGATGAGTTTGCGCCGCAGTGTCGTGGCGTAACTGTGGATGGGCAAGATGTCCTTCAGGTTATCCTCTTTAAAGCTCTCGAACAAAAAGAAACTGATTAACATCAGGTAGTAGTAGGCCTGATTGGTAGCAAACCGCTTGAACGGGAGTTGCTCGCTGGCAAACTCCTTCAGGCCACGATGGGGCAGCTCATCGGCGCCACGCTGATGGTGGTGGTAGATCAAGGAGGTGTCCTCTTCCCAGTATTCCCGAACTGCGCGCGGCATCCGTTCCAGAACCGGCTCTCCGGAAACTAAATTCGTCAGGATGATGTTGTCTGGCCGCGCAAATTCTAGCAACCGCTGCTGGTCATCGTATTGCGGACGCGTGTACAAAGCCCGGTAGGCTTTCTTCCAACTCTCACACTGGTAGGAGAAGCGCGCATAACTCCACACTTGCCGTTCATTCGCGTATTCTTTCCATTTTTTCTTCGGGATGGCCTGGACCTTCTCCTTGATCGCATCGTAGACCTTCCCCGTGGCTAGGAAGCCGATGCCCAGGTCGTCAAACAGCGCAAAATTCTTCTCGTCGAAAAATCCGGCGTCCACCCGGACGATGATCGATACGGAGGCATCATAGCGGGTGCGGATCAAGCTCACGATGCCACCGAGTAGCCGACCCCCGTTGCCGGGGGTCGGCCCTCTCAGAACCGGACGTGACAGTTTGCCCGTCATCCGGCTCAGGCCCTTCGAACGCCTCTTTCAGGGAGACGCGGTTGTGATATGAAAAGACCCTGACGGTGAACCCTGTCGTGGCACTCTGGATGGACCAAAACGCGGTTATCTATCCCCGTGGAGCCACCCAGCACTCGGGGGACGCGGTAGTGAAGACGCCATCCCGTGATCCGGGTGATCCTGAGATTGCATACGGGGCAGAGCCCACGTTGGTATTGCCAGAGAAAGCGAAGTGTTCGAGTACCCCGGAACGTTCCCGCCATGTGATCCCCTTCGCGTTTCTCGAAGTAGGTTTCATAGGCAGGATCATATGGGTGGGCTTCGCCCTTGACCTTAACGTGTCGTTGAATGGGCGTGCTACCGGCGAGCAGTAATCGCACTTTGTGTGGTTTACCCTCATCGTCGGATGATTCCCCGAAGAAGGACCAGTTTCTACCTCCCTGCTGCCCAAGGTATTTCTGTTTGAGCCAGCCCGGAGATTTCTTCGGATGCCTTCGTCGGGCCCATTGCCACAGACTGTTGAAGATGGCGTAGTCAACGCGTTGAAAGACTCGTTTGCTGACCACGTGCCGGTGATAGTTGGCCCAGCCCCGTATTTTGGGATTCAGCCAATCGATCAGCTCGGCGGCCGACAGGCCCAAGGAGGCTTTGATTATCTTCCGGATGCCGTCCAGGAAGACTTTCACATTCTTCTTGGAGGGCTTGATGAGCAATTTCCCGTTGGGATACTTGCGCACGTTTTGTCCGAGGAAATCAAAGCCTTGCTCCACGTGCGTGGTGACTGTCTTCGTGGGAGAAAGTTCCAGCCCCCGTTCGTGCAGAAATTGCTCTACGAGGGGCTTAACTTCTCCTTCCAGCAGTTCTTTGGTTCTACCGGTGATGACAAAGTCATCTGCGTAGCGGATGAGATTCACACAGGGACATTTTCCTCCCAGGGAGGGGAGACACCTCTTTGTCGGAAACTTCTCCTTCAAGAGCCGCTCCAATCCATCCAACGCACAATTTGCGAGCGCGGGTGAAATAATTCCGCCTTGTGGAGTCCCATCCGTAGTTTCGTGGAGGACGTGCTTATCCAAATACCCGGCTTTCAGCCACTTTTGGAGAATGGCTCGATCGATAGGAACGTGAGCCAAGAGCCAATCATGGGAGATTCGGTCGAAACAGGACTTGACATCGCCTTCCAGGATCCACTGCGGATGTGGCTTGACCAGTGTTTTGAAGCACTGTTCGATCGCATCAGCGCAGGACCGCTGCTGGCGAAACCCATACGAGTTGTGGTCAGCAGTAGTTTCCACGACGGGATCGAATGCCAGCAGATACAGTGCCTGCTGGGATCGATCTTTCATGGTGGGGATACCGAGCGGGCGCATCGTCTTACCGTCCGATTTCGGGATGTATACACGTCGGAGGGGCTGAGGTTGATAGCCCCTGCGCTTGAGTTCGTGTACGGCCTGTATCTTCTTCTCTGGGGTGTCCCAAATTTCTCGGTCCACACCAGGGGTTTTCTTGCCTTGGTTTTCCGTCACTCGCCGCACGGCCAGAATTTTGCCGCTGAACGAGTGGGTCAGCAGGCGTTGCAAGGCTCGCACCTTGCCCCATCTGCCTTCCTTCACCGCCTTCACGATACGCACTTGGAGTCGGCGCACGTTGCGGTGGATGGTTTGCCAATCAATGGCGAACCACTCTGCCGCTTCGCTTGAGACCGCACCAACGGCTTGCGCCGTCGTCATCTGCTTTGCCTCATATGCCGATTTGCCGAGTTCTCGCGTGTGAAGCACCTCAGGGAAGTCTGCCCGCTTTCGCGTCCGGTGATGTGGTCAACGCAACTGACGCAACCGGTATCTGCTCCATTACAGAGCAGCATTCACTTTCTCCCTGACCTGCTGTCCACACCGCCGTCGGTTCATCTTGCGATGTACCTTCCCCCTATTACGGAGGAGCGATATGGATTTACCCTGTTCCGTTGGAGTGACACGATGGGTTAGACCCGCTCTGTACGCCGATAGTGTTGTTTACCCATGACGGCGGAATCCGGAGCCGCCGTGCTCACCGCATGAAGAGCCCCGCAGCATATTAGGCCCTCTGAAGTTAACGACGCTTACGAGCGTTTGTGTATTCTGGTCGTGCCACCAAGCCTAGGCCCGTCTCCGCCTTATGCTGGCAGATACACCGTCTCCTCGCGGTTCTGGTGCCAAGTTTGCACTTGTGGGTACATCGTCCGAGGGCTTCGAACGGTTCGTTGCCTCCCCGCTCTGCCTCGTAGGCTACGTGTGATGGGACGCACGGTCTGATCAGTTCCTCCTTGTCAGACAATCAATCCAACAGCTTTACAGGTCGCAGCCGGATCATCTTCTCCACATCGCGGCCGTAGTTGCTGTGCCGCTTGCCACGCCGGAAAATGGCATCGACGATCTTGCCTTCCCAAATCAAATGCAAGGGTTGGAATCCCTTGACCTTTTTATAGGTCGGGTCGCACCCTTCCCGCTGCAAGGCCTCATCGTTATCCATGACCATGGTGTCCAGCGTCAGCATCACCACCCGCATTTTCTCCCGCCGCAAGCGCCAGAGAAACAACTCCTGCAACACCCAGCGGAAGGCTCCGGCATGGAAAATGTTAGCGGCGGCGAGAGACTGGGCCATTTTGGCGGTCCATTCTGGGCCACACCTTTCCCTCTTGCACGAGGATCTCAGAACGGTCCTCGCTCAACCTAGGTAACAATTCGCCAGCCACAGCTCTCCAGCAGAGGCTTATGGGCGCATGCACTGCAGGCTATTGTACTTTCAAGGTGTACGGGGTGCTGCGTTCCAATACCCTGTCTTCGAGTCTTTCCTGCGCTGCCACTGCCGCCAGCACGAATGGCGTCAGATCCCCGTGAAGGTCGAAGCATGCGAAAACCCCGTCCTGCTTGGATGTCCTGCTTCAAAAAGAAACGGAGTAACGAAGATTTGCCAGTGCCGGTCTTTCCGAGTATCGCGATGTGCTCTGCGCGCCGGTTGCGGGGAATACTCACGCGGGCCTTGGTTGGCTGCCCGTCATAGACTCTGTAGGTCGAGATCGCGGTGTCGGGCTAAGCGTTCCTTTCGCTCGCTCCAGCAGTTCCGCAGGATGGCCGTGAGCGCTTTGAATGGGCGAACATAGTTGAAGAAGTGGCATGAGAGAAATCAGGCAGGACTTTCCTGGGCGGTTAAGGCGCTTCGAAACTTTTCGAAGCGTGAGGTTGAGCATAGCAGTCGGATACTTCCTGAAAAGACTCGGAATTTCGTCGCGGAGATGAAAGCTCAAATTTTGCCACTTGAGATAGACTAGATTTACCCTAGTTTCTTTTCGGAAAAAACTGCGATGAATCCATCAGCGGAAATGTTGCTCAACGAGTTGAACGCGGCGCATCTGAAACTCCATCGGGCGTTTGAAGAAGCGTTTTGGCTCTTCAAAATGGGCGACCATGCCGTGAAGGACGCAATGAATGACGCCGAGAAAGCGCGCGACGCTTTCCGCGCCGATGCAAGGAACTTGGAACACGTCCGGGCGGCGATCTCGGCTTCCGCAACATCACCGAAGGAGATCGAACGCCTGCGGATTTGGGAAGATTTCTTCAAGCTTTATCAGACGCCGGCGGAGCTCATGCCGCTCAAGGCAAAGATCGGAAAACTGGAATCGGACATCGAGCAGAAGCTCGCGACCGCAAAAGAAGGCTACATCGACCCGCATACGAACGCCTTCGTGCCGGCATCGAAGGTCGCGATGCGCATGATGGTGCGGACGAACCACGACGAGGCCGTCCGCAAAGCATGTTTCGACGCGCTCGAGACGATGGCAACGCTCGCACTCGAGGAATATGTGGCCGTCGTGGGGCTTCGCAACGAATTCGCCCGCGCCCTCGGCTTCGAGGACTATTACGCCTACCACGTGCACGTGAGCGACGGCATGACAAAAGGGCAGATCTTCAAGCTCTTTTCCGACATCTACGAACGCACGAAATACGGCCTCGAAGATATCCGTAAGCTCGAAGCCGAAAAAATGTCCGGACTCCGGAAGCCTTGGAATTTCCTTTACATGATGGCGGGATCGCTCACGCTTGAGGAAGACGCTTATTACTCTTTCGAAGAAGCGCTGATGCGCTGGGGTCGTTCGTTCGCCGCGGTCGGCATGGATTTCCAAGGCGGCACGCTTCACCTTGACCTCCTGCAGCGCGATGGCAAGTACAATAACGGTTTTTGCCATTACCCCGATCTCGTGCATTTTGAAAGCGGCAAGCGTTATCCCGGTGCCGCCAATTTCACTTGCAATGTGGTCTATGGCCAGCCGGGAGCGGGCGAACAGGGGCACGATACCCTCTTCCACGAAGGAGGGCATGCGGCGGACCGGCTTGCGAGCGAGCAGGAAGAAACCTGCCTCAACACCGAATGGCCGCCGGCATCGATCGCCTGGGCGGAAACGCACAGCCAGTTTATGGATACGATGCTTTCAAGCATCGAGTGGCGCACGCGCTACGCGAAAAACAGGGAAGGCGCTCCCTACCCGCTCGATCTCTTTGAGCGGAAGGTGCGAAAGCTCCGCATAGTCGCGCCGACAAACCTCTATAGCATCATGTTCGTTTCGGAATTCGAGAAACTCGTGTACGAAACGAAAGAGCTCGATGTGGAAAAGGTGATGCGGATCGCGAAGGACATGTACCGGAAATACATGGATATGAGCGAGGATTCGCTCTGGGCGCTCACCGTGCCTCATATCTACAGTTCCGACAGCTCCGCGTATTACCATGCCTACGGCCTTGCCGAGCTTGCGCTCGAGCAATGGCGGGAGTATTTCTACGAAAAGTACGGTTACATCGTGGATAACCCCTCCGTCGGGAAAGAAATGCGCGAGGTTTGGAGGCTCGGCTCGCTCAAGAACTTCGGCGAATTCGTGAAGCTCGCGACTGGGAAACAACTTTCGGCCGATGCATACATCAAGGATGCGACGATGGATGCGGACGCCTTCATCGCGCGCGGCAAGGAACGCATCGCGCGGCTCGCTTCGGTCCCCGAATGGAAGGGTCCCGTGCGGCTGAATGCCGTGATCAAAATGGTGCACGGCAAGGAAACCGTTGCCGACAATTCGGTGAGTTTCGAAGCAATGGCGGAAAAATACGCCTCATGGCTCAATGCGCAGAAAAGACAAGTGTAAAATCAAGTCTCTGTGCTTCGCCAAAACTCCGGCCAGCTTTGGAATCAATGACATAGCGGCCGTCGTCTCCACCAGCGTTCTGGTATAACTGTTCGCCATGTTTCGTTTCCTCGGGGTCTCTTTTCGCAACCCTCGTTCGCCTCTTGTGCTCGCAGAAGAGTCTGCTACTTGAGAATCTGGCCTTACGCCAGCAGCTTTCTGTGATGAAACGCCGTCATCCACGCCCAAGGCTCGAGTTGCTCGACAGGCTCTTCTGGCTGATCGTTCGCCGCTGCTGGTCCGGCTGGAAGCAGGCACTCTTGGTTGTCACACCCGAAACCGTGGTCCGGTAGCACCGCGCCGGTTTCCGTTGGTACTGGATGCTGATCTCCAAGGTCAGGAAGCGCCTCGGAAGAGGAGCCATATCCCAAGAAGTTCGCGATCTGATCTTCCAAATGGTGACCGAGAACCCTTCCTGGGGAGCTCCTCGCATCCACGGCGAACTCCTCATGCTCGGCTTCGATGTTTCCGAAAGAACGATCTCTCGCTGGATGAAGCGGGCCCAAAGGAACCCGGACCCTGCCAAGCGCTGGATTACCTTTCTTCGCAACCACAAGGAAGCTATCGCCCGCGATGGATTTCTTCACCGTTCCCACGGCCACCTTCGGCCTGCTTTACTGCTTCTTTATCATCAGGCACGAAGGCCGACGCATTCTGCACTTCAACGTCACCAAACATCCCACAACGCAGTGGATCATCCAACAGTTGCGGGAGGCATTTCCTTTTGATTCGGCTCCCAGGTTTCTGATCTTCGATCGCTATGCCAAGTACGGTTTGGAAGTCCCGGTTGCTATTCGCTTCTTAAGCATCCGTCCTGTTCGCACTCCTTCGAAAGCCCCTGCCCTTTCTGCCGCTCCTGCGGGCGAGTATAGTCATCTATTGCAAGTACGCGTTGCCGCTAGCATTGTTCCTCAGCTGTTGAAACCGACGATGGAGCAAGACCATGAGAGGAATCTTTGTGGTGGTTAGCATGAGCCTGCTTCTCGGCGTGTGCATTTCGCAAGCCAGAAGCAGGCGCGCTTGGGAGCAAGAAGAAGCATTATTGAGGCGGCAGAAGGCGGCAGTCCATCTTTGAAGGCTTCTAAGCCATTTGCCATGAGAAGAGGGAGAGTTTCGAGAATCTATGAAATCTGCTGAAATCATCGCGAATTCGATGGGTGCTCTGTTCGATTCCCCATCGCCCGCTCCATAACTCCTGATGATTCAAGTGGCCTTACCTGGCTAAGTTGGCTGAATCTGCCATAAGAATAGTCCGTTTTGGACTGTAGTTGGAGTGCGCCGGATTTGCAACTCCATGCTCGGCTGGAACACGAAACCCTGCAGTCCGCGGGACCAGAGATCGAACAGTATGGAAATCACATCGCTCACTGACCACGTTAAGACAACCACTGGAACAGCAATTACTACAGAGTGGGGCCTCTCACTCCACCTAAAGCGCAACAACGTCTCCATGCTTTTTGACATGGCCTCTTCAGGGCATTTCATGGACAACGCCGCCGCTCTGGCCATTGATATCTACTCCGTTGACCTTGCCGTGCTTTCTCACGGGCACTACGACCATGGCGGCGGTTTGCGAAACTTTTTTGCTGCAAACTCGAAGGCTGTTGCGTACATGGGGAAGGGAGCTGACGCAAAGGTTCCGTCCAACTCCCGTCCAATTCAAGGGCAGGATAAACGGCGATAAGGCTCGTAAGCGACACCAAACGCGGCACTTAGAGTTTTATACCCCCCAGCTGTTAACCATACAGCTGAACACTGTTGGGAGCGTCTGAAGCATGAAGGTCATGCATGCCCCTTACAGCTACAAAGTCTTCAGCTTGTCTAGATTGACCGGGCATTGGTTTCTGCGTCGGGACCTTTGCCAGGGATTTGCAGTAAAATCAGAATGCAGTGTTTCTATCCTGGCAAGCCATGATGAGTAGACGCGCCCAAGATCCGTTTAGTTAATTCAAGCCCTTAGCTCGATACCAGGCATTGCGTCGAGAATGAGCACTGTTCGAATAAAAGAAGTGGCAAAGCTGGCGAGAGTTTCCACTGCCACGGTATCTCATGTCATCAATAAGACTCGCTTGTCAGTGACAGCACCAAACGGAAGGTTCTCAGCGCGATTGAGCGCATCGGGTACACGCCGAACATCCATGCGCGCAACTTGGCTTCCGGCCGGAGCAGGATGCTCGGACTAATCATTTCAGATATTACCAATCCATTTTTTCCAGACCTCGTGAAATCCATTCAGGAGAAAGCCCTTGAATTGGGTTACGACGTAATCGTTCTTAATACGAACTACGACCCCGAGCGCGACACCCGGTACGTTCAGCGTTTGCTCGATTGAGAGTGCGGGGTGTCATGATTCTGACAACGGAGATGAGTCTCTCCGTGATCGAACGTTTCTCTTCGCGCGAAATCCCTGTGGCTTTTCTGGATAGCGGAAAGGTTGGCCCGCATATCAGCAACATACGGATAGACTGCGAAAAGGGCGTTCATGAAGCGGTCGAACATCTCCTGAAACTTGGGCACCGGCAGATTGCTTTCATTAGCGGGCCGGTGCGCTTCAAATCAACACAACTTAGACGGCAGGCCTTCCTCGAAGCGATGAAGAATCATCGAGAGTCTCTGCATACTGAGCCGCTGATTCTCGAAGGGAATTTCAGATTGGAGAGCGGCGAGCAGGTTGTCAGGGAAATGATGACGTTGAACAGCAGGCCAACCGCCATACTTGCCGCCAATGACCTGATGGCTGTGGGAGCCCTGCGTGGACTACGACGAGCCGGCTTGCAAGTTCCCAGGGATGTTTCCGTCATCGGATGTGACGATATCGCGCTTGCTGGGCTGACCGATCCTCAGCTAACTACGATCATGATTCCTCGAACAGCAATCGGGGCTTCAGCGGTTGAGGCTATTACGAACTGGTCCCACTGAAGGTCGTGAAATCAAAATCTCCACTCAACTCACGGTCCGCCAGTCAACAGCGGCAGCACCGCTCTCGAAGTGAGATTCCTGTTTCTGTTCTAGAAGCTGTCCCACAACCCTCCGTTGAGACGATGACGATCATGTTTCTAGATGAAGGCTCGAGGTGGACCTTGTTTCGGATTGGCGCAAGGACGACGCTCACTTTCCTCGGCTCAAGGGTAGAGTTTTCAGTATTCCTCAACGGTAAAGTTCAGAAATTCGAGCTTGAGCCGGGAGACACAAATCGCAGATCGTGGCCACCTGAAGGTTGCCGCGGGCTGAGAGCGGAGAGTCGTCACAAGTTGCGCTTGGGTTGAACAAGACTCGGTTATGGTTTGGCAGAAAACGACGTAGAGAGTCCGCCAGCCACGTCCAGCCTGGGAGCAATGCGCCATCAGAAGAGCTGATTAAACAAACGAATTCTTGATTTTGTTCTTGACAGGGCGAGAGGCGGCGCGAATAATGCACAACCATTGGGAACGTAAGCGCTTACGTCGAGCCCACGTTCCGAGAGTGGAAAACCTTCCTGGAATTCAGCTTTGGGGGACCTTGCGAGGGAGTCCAATCTGCGAGGTGACAAGAATGTTCCGGAAACCAGTGAGTTTTGCAATCTTTCATCTTGGCTTCTTACTTGTCTTTTGTATGGTCACGTTGGCTCTGGCCATCTCCGCGCACGCGCAAATAGGCAATGCGACCTTGGGTGGCACTGTCATGGATCCGTCCGGCGCGGCTGTAGGCGACGCCGAGCTAACTCTGACCAGCAAAGCTACCGGCTTCGAAATGAGAGTGACAACCAACGAGAGAGGCGAATACACCTTTCGCAACGTGACGCCGGGCACATACGATCTGAAGGTCATCAAAGCAGGATTTCAGAACTACATCCAAAAAGACATCGTTTTAACGATCAACCAGTCCGGTCATGCCGATGCCACGTTAAAGGTAGGCGCGACGACTGAGACAGTTACCGTGGAAGGTGAAAATACCCTCATTAACTACGACAACGGAACGTTGCAGGGGGGCATGGATCCTGAGACAGTCAAGGATCTGCCGCTCATCGTATCGGGCAAGCCTCGGTCTTCCGCAAGCTTCGCAGTGCTTCTGCCTGGAGTGTCCACTGGCAGCAGCAATGAGGCATTCAACGCCCGCATCAACGGCGGACTGCAGTCCGGCGACGAGGCGCTTTTGGACGGCGCAACCATGCAGGAAGGCTTTATGAGCCAGAGCGGCATGGTCTCGATCCAGGGCGACTTTCAGATGTCCCCGGACATGGTGCAGGAGGTCAAGGTTCTTACTTCGGCCTATGCTCCTGAATATGGCTCATCGTCGTCGGGCCAGATTACCATGGTGAGCAAATCCGGCGGCAACACCTACCACGGCGCGGCTTTTGAATATGCTCGCAACAAATCATTCAATGCGGCGCCTTGGAATGCAAGTTGCAGCACTCCAGGTTGCGACCGGCGTCCGCCGGATAACGAGCACGACTTCGGGGCAAACGTTGGGGGCCCTATCAAGATTCCGTTCCTTTACCACGGGACTTCCAAGCATCATTCATTCTTCTATTTCGACTGGGAGGCCTTTCATCAAGCGGGCGGCTCGAACGTTCCCACCCTTTCAATCCCTTCGATGCTCGAGCGAGCCGGGGATTTCACGGACTGGCAGGACAGCAAGGGCCAACTGATTCCTGTTTATATGCCCGGCAATGCCAGCGCAGCGTGCCAGGCCGCCGCTGGAGTGGGACCAGGGCAACAATTCCCCGGCAACAAGATCCCTTCGAATTGTTTCAGCCAAATTGCCTTGGCTTACCTAAAGGAACTGCCCCAGCCAACAAACGCTCAGCCGTTCAACAATTACACGCTTTCCAAGCCAGTGCCGGACACATTGGTCTCCAACAGTAATGTTTTCATGACCCGCATTGACCACAGCTATGGGGACAAGGACCATTTCTATTTCTTCTGGTGGCGGCAGTTTACGGGCTACAATACGGCGACGGAGCTCCCGCCGATCATCTCCACGGAGTCACCGACAAGACCGCAGAACTCGCCGATTGCGCGCTTTAACTGGGAACACACGTTCTCTACAACCATGACCAACCACATGACTCTGGGATACCTGAACCGCAATGAGGGCTATGGTTCCGAGCCGCAGATCCTGGATGCCGCGAAAGCCGGAACACTACCGCTGGTGGCGGGAGCAGCGGGGAACAACTCGCTGCCTCAGTTTACTTTCACCACCTTCAATCAGATTTCGAACAGCACTGGGCCCCCAGCGGGGAATGTCACGACTCGTCCGACTTGGGACCTGAACGACACCGCAAACAAAACTCTCGGCCATCATACGATCACCTTTGGTTTTGATTGGCGAAACATCCAAGGCAACGTTCACCAGCACACCAATCAGGCAGGTTCGTATAATTTCAGCGGCTCAGCTACAGCCATACCTAGCCTCAATAGCGGCGCCCCGGTGGCGGATTTCCTGCTCGGAGCCGTCACCGGCGGTTCCGTAGACCGCCGAACGGTCAGCGCTAATTACCCTCGTCAAAAGTCCTGGGCGCTGCACGTCAACGACTCTTGGAAGGTGACCACAAAATTCACCGCGAATTTCGGCGTGCGTTGGGATTACTTTTCGCCTTCGCGGGAAAAATACAATCACCTTTCGTTCTTTGATCCCGCAGGCATGAATCCGGACGGAATACCAGGCAGCTTGGCTTTTGCAGGTAGCGGCTCGGCGTGCCAACCTGCTTGTTACGGAGCGGAATACCCGGAAAAGGCCTGGCGCAAGGGTTTTGCTCCTCGTTTGAGTATCGCCTACGCCTACGACCCGAAGACCGTTGTTCGAGCCGGATACGGCGTTTTCCTTACGCAGGCATTCTACCCAGGTTGGAACGGAGGGATTCAGCTTGACGGGTACAACCTAAGTCAGTCCTTCGGCACGCTCAAAGATCCGACGACAAGTCAAAACGATCCCACTTTCTACGTCGACAACGGAGTCCCGGCGCCCGCGCTGACTCCGCCATTTATCTCGGGTTCCTTCGACAACGGCCACACTAATATCCTTTACCGTCCACTGGATGCCAACAGGCGGTCCTATTCCCAACAATGGAACCTGACCATTGAACGGCAACTTCCACAGAATGTTTTCCTGAGCGTGGCTTATGTAGGAAACAAGGGCTCGCGCTTGCCGTCGAGCTTGAACCCCGTCAACGTTCTGAATCCGTTCGACGCAAAGATTCAGGCGTTTTACGCCAATACAACTCCGATTGATGCTTCGTGCGCTACGGGCAATCCGACACCGGGGGCCAATTGCAGTTACGTGCCCGAGCTAGACGTTCCGTTTACTTCGGACAACCAGACACTCTTCGGAGTGACTCCCCCATACCCTGGCTGGATCGCAGAGCTCAATGCTGCCGGAAATTGTTCTCCGACAGTCGGTCAGGCATTGCTTCCTTTCCCCCAGTTCTGCGACAAACTTCAGGGGCTCAATGAAAATCACGGCAGCTCCATCTACCATTCCTTCCAGTTGAAGTTCGAGAAGCGCTACAGCCAAGGCTTATACATGCTGGTGGCCTATACGAACTCAAAACTCCTCACGAATGCTGCGGACAATACGCAGCGTGACGCTTCCACCTGGAACGCCTCGCAAGGAGTGATCTCGCCTTTCGAAGAGAGGCGGAATCGTTCTCTTGCGCCCGATGACGTTCCGCAGACCCTTTCCGCTGCCTTCGTTTATGAGTTGCCTCTCGGTAGGGGCAAGCGTTATTTGCACGATAACGGCGCTGTTGATCGTTTGGCGGGAGGCTGGCAAATCAGCCCCATTATTCGCTACTCGAAAGGCACGCCACTGTGGATTCGCTCCGATGCTTGCCTAACTTCTTATACTGGACAAGGATGCTTACCGGCACTCATTTCGGGAGCGAACCCTTTCCTGCAGGACCCGAACAGTTTCGATCCTGGGAAAGGGCCACTCCTCAACGTAGCTGCATTCGAACCTCTAACTTCCTTTGAGCCGGCCGGGGCGTGCCGGGGCTGCACAGGCGTGTTTGGATACACGGGTAAAGGTCCGCGCATATTTGGCTTCAGAGGGCCGAACTACAAAAACGTGGACTTTGCCATAACCAAGAACACAAAGCTGAACGAGAGACTCAACTTCATATTCCGCGCGGAGTTTTATAACGCGTTCAACACTCATTTGTTTGTCGATGACAGCAATTTCAACATCGCCGGAAACAACGGTGCGTTCGACTTCCACATTAATTCGCCGAACTTCGGCGGCTGGACGGGCAATGTCAGCGCGCCGCGAAGAATTCAGTTGGGCGCAAGAATCGAATTCTGACAAGCGAACACGCTAATACACCCCAAAACGACCGGCGCCCCGATGATGAGTCGGGGCGCTGTCTTTCTGAGCAAAAGTTTCGAGTGGAACTCACCGAGACAATTTCAGATGACGGATTCAATGGCCTCCGGTTACTGTGGTCCTTGCTCAGTCGCTCGCGCAGCTTGTTCTTCGCTGGCCTTCTTTAGTTGCTGGAAACGTGCAATTTCCGCTTTCGAGAGTGGTTCATTTCCCAGCCGGTGATAGATTCTTCCAAGCAGATAATGCGGTTCGGGATACTCCGGGGCCAGTGCAATGGCAGTTTTAAGGGAGTCGGCGGCCGATTGATATGCCCCTTGCATTTCAAGAACACGGCCAAGTTGATAGTGCGCCTGGGGAAGCTGCGAGTCGTAACCGATTGCCTCGCGAAGATTCTTTTCCGCCTCGGGCAACTGATTTAGTGCAATCAGCGAAATGGCCAAATCCACTTGAGGCCAGGGAGACGGTTTTGGCTGCAGCCGGTTCAGTTCAATGGCGCGGTTATAGTTTTTTACCGCTTCATCAAATTTACCGAGGTAGTCGAAGCAGAGCCCCAAAGTGTCGTAAGCGCGCACCATTTTTGGGTCGAGCGCGATAACTTTCTGCAACCGAGCGACAGCGGAACCGTAGTTCCTCTCATCATAATCTAAACGCGCGAGCCAGTACAAGAAAAGTGGATTCTGCGACTGTGCCGCAGCGAGCTTTTCTAATTCGGGGCGCGCCCAATCCCGCCGGTTGAGCCTGATGCACGCCATTGCCAGCGTGAACCGGCTCCGATCGTCGAGTGGCGCAATGGCTTCGGCTTTTTTCCACGCGATGACGGCGTTCACGTAATGACCATCGAGGAAGAAAACCGCGGCGGCGATAGCAAGCAATTTTGCCGACCGCGGTGACTTCGGATCGCGTTCGGCTTCTTCAACCAAAATCCTTTCGACAGCCGCGTGGTCTCGCGCGTTAATGGCCCTCTCCAGCTCCGTCTGACGTGACGGATCCACCTTCAATTCCGAAAGCTGAAGAGAGAGACTCGATGAAGAGGGATCGTCTTGCTGCAAGGCAAGGGTTTGAGCACCGACGGGCAATATTAGCCACAAGGCAAGCGCAGTCAGCGTGATAACCTACCTCTTTTCTTTCGGTACAGCGCGCCAATCAAGGCGCTGAACCGGCTTCGCATCCTCAATCTTTGCTTTTAGCTCCGCGGCGGCCTTACTCTGGGGCACAAGTTTCAGTTCTGCGTCAATTTCCGCAAGCGCTTGGTCGTATTTCTTCTGTTCCAGAAGAATTGCGCTAATAGCCAGGTGAACCTCGGGCAGTTTCGGATCTGCCTCCGCGGCACGCTGGAAGGCCACGAGCGCCAAATCGTATTTTTGCTGAGCCAAATACTCTTCCCCAAGACCTTGTTGCAATCGTGGGGACTTCGCGTCAATTCGCGCAATCTGCTGATACGACCAACCGGAAAGCCGCATCCAGGCTTTGCCCATTTGATAAGCGTATTCCGGATCATGCGGCGCCATCTCGATGAGTTTCTGGAGCTGCTGCGCGGCTGAGAGCCAGTTCTCCGAAGCCTCATAAGCCTTCGCCAGCTGGAGACGGGCCTGCGGTTGTTCCGGCATCAATTTGACCGCGCGCTCCAGTTCGTGCACGGCTTCCGTGTGTCTGCCAACTGCAAGCAGGCTGGCTCCGAGCAATAGCCGTGAAGGACCATAAGCTGGCTGGAGGGCCAATGCCTCGTGAAACCTTTGGATGGCTTCCACATGTAAATTGCGCATCTGTGCGATGACGCCCAGGTTGTGATAGACGAGCGGATGCTTAGCTCCATGCTGGAGTGCGTTCGCAAAAATCCTCTCTGCCGTGTCAAGATCGCCTGACTTTAGCGCTTCTATGCCGGGAGCCACCTGGGTTTCCAGCGAAGGTAGCGGATTCTCCTGCGCACAACAGAGAGTTGCCGCGCATAAGAACAGCAGGAGGAGATGGTGGCTAGGCAAGCACTTCAGAGAAACGTTTGGAGGCTGCATGGATCTGATCCAGTTCTTCGCATTCTTATTGATCTGGCAGCGCCGGTCATCCGATCAAAAGCACTCTCAGAACCATATTCCTTGGGCGCTCAAGGGGTGCGCAATCCGCAAATAGTATAAGACAGCGGAGGACGTGCCCTCATCCAAAGTATTAATCAGCGGACATGGATCGTTGCTCCAAACTTCATAATGCCCTGTGAGAGAATGGACTCGGTGGCCGCTTCTATGCAATCACGCCTGTCGATCCCAGTGATGTCTGTGGCCGTTTTTCTGTTTCCTCTGCTTCTGCGCTCCGCTCATTCACGGCAGATCCAAACTGGCGCCAGAGAGCAGAAAATTCTGCTGATCCAACAGTTGATCCAGGAACACGATCTCCAAAAGGCGCGCCATGCGCTCGCAGAGGCTGCCAACCAGTATCCGGGGGATGCGGGCTTCGACAATCTGCTTGGCATCGTCGAGGCACAGCAAGGCGATTACGTCGCAGCCGAAAAAAGCCTTCGCCGGGCAATTGCGAGAGAACCGAAGTTCACTGGGGCCTATCTTAACCTGGGGCGGCTGTACCAAGAGAACGCCGCCGCAGACCCCCAGGCGGTGCGCAAAGCGCTCGACGTTTATAGGCGCGTGCTCGAATATGACGCGGCAAACACCGAAGCGGCTTATCAGAGTGCCGCTCTTTTGTTACGACAAGGCCGTTATCAGGAATCACTCAATTACGTTTCACGTCTCCCTGCAGAAAACCAGACGAGCGCGCAGACCTTGTCCATTCGTTGCGCCGATTTCGCTGGACTGTCGAACCGCAAGGGCACCGACGACGCAGCTGGGCGGTTAATGGACGCTCCGGACCTTTCCGAGCCGGACGCCCAGCAAGCGTTGTTAGGGCTAATCCTCGGCAAGCGCGACGACCTCATTGTCGCCCTCCTTGAGAATCTGCAAGGCCGGCAGCAACTCGGTTCGGCTTTGCTGGAGTCACTCGGCTTGGCTTACGAACATTTGAACAGGCTGGTAGAAGCGCGCGCCACGCTGGAGAAGTCTTTCGTTGGTGGAAAACCCTCGGTACGTTTGCTACGGGAATTGGCACGAGTTGCCCGGCTCCAAAAAGACCATCAGGGGGCCCTTGGCTACTTGGCGCATGCACGGGACCTGGAGCCGGGCAATGCGAGCCTGCATTACTACTTTGGCGTCGTGTGTACGGATTTGAGCCTTGTTGCAGAAGCGCGAGACTCGTTCGAAAGAGCTGTCAAGCTCGAGCCGGAAAATCCAGATTACAACTACGCAATGGGAGCGGCCTCGGCTTTCCGGCAAGACCCGGCGGAAGGAGTTCCGTACTTCGAGAAGTATCTTAAACTGAGACCGCAGGATCCACGCGGCAAGCTGGCTCTGGGTGCCACACTTTTTCGGGCCAAAGATTACGAGCATGCGCTTCCCTGGTTGAAGCAATCCGCAGGAAACCCCGAAACCGCCACACGGGCTCATTATTATTGGGGGGCGATTGCCTTGGAAGAGGACCGGATGGACGAGGCCTTCATGGAGCTGCAAGAGGCCTTGAAAGCCAAGCCGGATTTTCCGGACGCGCTGGCTGAACTCGGCCGGTGGTATTTAAACCGCAAAGATTACCAACAGTCGGAGAAACAGATCCAACTCGCATTGAGAATTGAGCCGGACCATTATGCCGCGAACTTCTACCTCCTGATGCTCTACACCCGTACGAAAGATTCGAGGCAGGAGGCGCAGGCCAAGCGTTTCGAGGAGCTAAAAAATTTACTGGCAGAAAGAAGTCAGGAATTCCTGCGCATCGTGGAAGTACGGCCACTTGAAACTCCATGAAGACGCACGTTTGGAAATCTGAATTCTCCGTTTTGTCGTCGAGCTTAAGGCGTCTCTTGTTGTCGATTCTTATGGTTGTCATCTCGAGCCGCGCATATGGCCAGTCATCTGCGCTTACGGAATGTACGCGGGCCTTTTATCGCGGGGATTATGCACTGGCTGTTCAATTGGCGGAGAAACATCTGCGTAAGTACCCCAAAGATGTGCCCGTTCGAGTAGCCCTGGCTCGAGCGGAGCTTGCCCAAGGGAAGCCTCTGCAAGCCTTTGAGGAGCTTCGAAGGGCACTCGAATCCGATCCGAGAAGCATTGACGCCCTTTATTATTTGTCTCTTGCTTCCAAAAAGCTTTCACAAAGCGAATATCAGCGGCTATTTTCCATGGCTCCGGATTCCTTCCGTGTACACCAACTCCTCGGGGAAGCGGCTCTGAGTGCCGAAAACCCAACGGAAGCTGAGAGCGAATTCGCCAAGGCCTTGGAAGTGAATCCCCGCTCCGTGGAGGTTACAACGGAGTTAGCCGAGCTGAAGCGGTCCCAGTCGAAATTCGATGAGGCGATCACTTACTACCTGCAGGCAGAGAAGAATGGATCGCTGAATTATGACGTCGCCTATGGGTTGGGGGCCTGCTATACGTACAAACAAGACTATTCTCATGCAATTGAATGGCTAAAGAAGGCTGTAGCTCTGGCTCCAGATGCTGTTGCAGGCCGGTTCGCCCTCGGGAATGCATTGTTTCAGGATGGACAGTTCACGGCGGCTGTCCCCGAATTAAAGGAAGCCTTGCAGCGCGAGCCGCGGATGAAACAGGCGTATTTCCTTTTGGGTCGGGCTTATGCAAAGCTTGGCCGCCAGGAAGAGGCAAGGGCGGCCCTTAAGAAGCTGGACGAGCTCAACCGCTCTGAGATACCGGAGCAAGAGAAAAAAACGACCAGAGAGGTCACCCCAAAGCCTGAGCAACTCAGGTAAGTTCCCGGAAGACTTGTTGCCGTCGAATTCTCTTGATCCCAGCTATTTGGAAACTTTCAGCAGCACGACGCCGTGCGTCGGCACTTCAGTCGCATAAGAGTCCTGCGCGGCGCCCAAGTCCTTGTGATCCAAGAGGTCGCGAAGTCTGGCCGAGCTTGGCGCGCCGATCGTTTTGAAATCAAGGGTCATTTTGATTGTGGACTCACTACGATTGAAAAGCCCGACAGCATGACTGCCGTCGGCCAGCGGCTTCCCCCAGATCTCCAGCGGGCCTTCCTGCCAAAAGCGGTGCCCTTGTATTCCCTTTGAGTCCTGATCAACGGCAATCACTTCAGAACTCGTCAGAAGTTCCTTCGTTTCCGCGGACATATCACGGAGATCGTTTCCCGCCAGAAGAGGGGCGGCAAGCAAAGCCCAGAGCGCCATGTGCGTGCGATATTCGGCGCGATTCATATGGCCGTTGCCGATTTCCAGCATGTCCGGATCATTCCAGTGCCCTGGACCAGCAAATTTCTCCAAACCATTCTGTCCAAACCCAATCAAAGACATGCTTTCGTAGCTGTCGCTGATGTCACCCGTGGTCCTCCACAAATTGCCGGTCTTCGGTCCCCAGCGCCACGGTGCTTTCACGCCCCAGTTGCAAATGCTGAACACGATGGAGCGGCCGGATTGCGCCAACGCATCACGGAATTTCGCGTATTGCACCTCGGGGTCGAGACCCTCCGCATTGCACCAGTCGATCTTCACGTAATCGATTCCCCAAGAGGCATACGTTTTGGCGTCTTGCACTTCGTGGTTCAGACTGCCTGGCCGCTTTTCGCAGGTGCCGGTGCCTGCGTCGGTGTAGATCCCCAATTTCAAACCCTTACTGTGCACATAGTCAGCGAGCGTCTTGATGCCGGAGGGAAATCTTTCTGGATCGGCGACAATAGTTCCCTGGGCATCACGACTCACCTGCCAGCAGTCGTCGATGTTCACATATTGATAGCCGGCTGCCTTCATCCCGCTGCTGACCATCGCATCGGCCATTTCGCGAATGAGTTTGTCGCTCACGTTGCAGCCAAACTTGTTCCAACTGTTCCAACCCATCGGCGGAGTCATCGCCAGCGCACCAGCGGCCTGAGGGAACGCGGACGGGGAGAACCAACATGCTGCGTTAAGGAGCAGGAACACCACAAACCGAGTGACGGGGGACGGGCGTGTCATAGGTTAAATCCTCGCAGAAAGTCATACGTAACCGCTTACGTGGAGCCTAGCACGCCTCACGCAAAAGTGCGATGCTATTCCGGCACGACGCAAGCGTTTCGTGGACAGATACGGAAATCTGGAAGATTTGCGGCTGGGAGTTAACGATTGCAAAATTCGACGGGCGCCTGGGGAACGAAGTGAAGGGGTATGCGAAAAAATATTGTCTACTGGGGTTGTCTGGCGGCCACTTTGCTGTCGTCTTGGTTTTGGCAAAACGCTGCCTCTCAAGAGCGCGAGGAACGCAAGCCTCAAAAACCGGAGTCCGCAGGCGTCGCGACCGGCGCGCCTCACGCTCCGGTGAAAGATGCCATGTCCCGGCCCATCACCGCAGGTGGCTTTGTGGATGGCGCGCCGGTTGTATTCATCGACATCACCAAACATGCGGGCCTCGACAAGTTCCGCCATATTTCGGGAACTCCTGAGAAGGCAACCATCCTGGAGACCCCTGGTTCAGGCGTAGCTTTGCTTGATTATGACAACGACGGCTGGCTAGACATCTATTTGCTAAATGGTTCCACGTTCGCTGCTCTAAAGGGGAAGGAATCGGCCCCGCGAGCCATGTTGCTGCACAATAATCACGACGGCACCTTCACCGACGTTACGGCAAAAGCCGGCGTAACGAATGAGCGATGGGGATTCGGCGTGGCTGTCGGCGATTACGATAATGACGGCTGGCCAGACATCTACATCGCGAATTTTGGAAAAAATCGTCTCTACCACAACAACCACGATGGGACATTTACTGATGTAGCCGAAAAGGCGGGTGTCGCTTTAGGCGGATGGTCCGCGGGGCCAACCTGGGGTGACTACGACCGCGATGGCCTCCTGGATCTGTTCGTTCCCGGCTACGTGAAATTTGATGCGGACCATCCGCCTGTCCTGGGCCAAGCGGGCCTTTCGCCGAGTTTCTGCCAATTCCGTGGGGCGACCTTCATGTGCGGACCGCGGGGACTGCCTGGAGAGAGTGATCACTTGTTCCATAACAATGGTGACGGCACGTTCACGGATGTAAGCAAGAAGGCGGGAGTCGCCGACTCACAGGGCTACTACGGCCTTGCCTCGGTATTTATTGACGAAGATGACGACGGCTGGGTGGATCTGGCTGTGGCCAATGATTCCGTGCCACGATATCTCTATCGCAATCTCCACGACGGCACGTTTGAGGACGTCGGTTATTTGTCCGGTTTCGCTCTGACCAACGAGGGACTGGCACAAGCGTCGATGGGAATCGCCGTGGGAGATTACAACCGAGACGGCAAAGTGGATTTCTTTATCACGACATTCTCGGACGACTACAAGACGCTCTATAGGAATGATGGCGACAACAATTTCTCCGATGTAACGTATCGGGCGGGATTGGGCGGTCCAACAATTCCGTTCCTCGGGTGGGGAACTGGATTTATAGATTTCGATAACGACGGCCTCTTGGACATTTTTGTGGCAAATGGCCACGTCTACCCCTCCGTGGACCAGCGCGACTGGGGTACAACCTGGGCGCAGCGGCCGCAGCTGTTTCGCAATCTCGATGGGACCAAGTTTCAGGAGATTCCGCCTGCGTCAGGGAGCGGCTTGGCCGACGTGATTCCCGCACGCGGTGCGGCGTTCGGGGACCTCTTCAACGACGGCCACACCGATGTTGTCCTGAACAACATGGATTCGGCACCTGTGCTCCTCAGAAACGTCGTGAAGAACGACAACCATTGGCTCACTTTCAAACTGGTTGGCGGAGGGAAGAGTCCGCGGGATGCCATTGGCGCGAAGGTCTTTGTGACGGCCGGAGGTGTTCGCCAGCGCGCTGACTTGATCAGCGGCGGCAGCTACGGATCGAGCTCTGACCAACGCCTTCATTTCGGATTGGGAACGGCCACCAAGGTCGAAAGAGTTGAGATTCATTGGCCGAGCGGCAAGAAGGAAGAAATTGCCGTATCAGGCGTAGACCGAATCCTGACCGTGCTGGAAGGAATGGGAGTCGTTGAGGAGTAGTCTCTACAAGACTCTTTAGGTTATCCCAGGGTTCTTGCTTTGAATGCGTTGTTTCAGCTCCGATCTGTCCGTCGGTTCTCCCTTTGCTGGGGAGCCGCGTATGCCTTTTTCCTTCCCTGTCCAGCGCACTCTCAGACAAAATCAAGCCACACGAGCAGCTTCCCCGACTTTCGTCCACGAAAGGAATTGGCAGGGGAAGGTTTTATAGGCCCACAGGCTTGCGCTAGTTGCCACGCTGAAAAGAGCAGTCTATATTCGCAGACGGCCATGGGACGTGCTTTGCAAAAGCCCGTCGAAAGCGCTGTGCTGCGGACGCATCCCCGAATGACCTTTCGCGCCGGAGGGTTTTCGTACGAGATTGTAAGTGACAGCAGGCAGAGCGTATACCGTGTGACTGACGGAAAGGAAATTCTCGATGAACCGATTCTTTATGCGTTTGGTGATGCGCACGTTGCCCAAACCTACGTATTCCGTCACGGAGGAAAGCTGTTTGAGGGGCGCGTGAGCTACTATGCGGCCATCGATGGATTGGACTGGACTGTCGGGGACGCACTCCATTCTCCGCCAAGCCTGAAGGAGGCGGCGGGGCGGGACATCGACAGCGATGAGGCACGTAACTGCTTCAGTTGTCACGGAACCGCGGCACTGGCAAATGGAAAACTTCAGCTCGATAATCTGATTCCTGGAGTAAGTTGCGAAGCCTGCCATGGGCCCGGAGAAAAGCACGCCACGGCGAAACTCCTCGAAACAGGAGCGGATTCCGTGATCTTTAATCCAAAGACACTTGACGCGGAGACGTTATCGCAGGAATTCTGCGGCGCATGCCACCGCGGTGTTGATTCGGTCGCGATGATGCCGGACCTCGGCGGCATCAACAACGTCCGCTTCCAGCCCTATCGATTGTTTAACAGCCGCGGACACGACCCCAAGGATCCGCACTTAGCCTGCACCGCGTGCCACGACCCACACTTGAACCTGAATCAGCAGGACGCCGGCAATGACTCCCATTGCAAAATTTGTCATGATCCCGGAACCGCAGCGGCAACGCTGCATGTGAACCGAGACAACTCAGCGGTGGCCAAACGCCCCGGGGCTTCTTCACCCGGCACAAAATGCCCTGTGGCGGACGTTAAATGCGTAACCTGCCACATGCCCAAGGTGGAGGTGCCTCGCTCGCACTTCCAATTTACCGACCATCGTATTCGAATTGTACGGCCGGGCGAGCCATACCCTTATTAAATGGCGCCGAAATCGCTTGATTCCGGAACCCTCAACAATGGTGATGTAGCGGTCGATGGGTAGATCTGTGAAAGTTTCCAGCCGTCCGCTCGGTTTCGGCCAGCGAATCTCGAGCTTGTCGATGCTCTTCCGTTTGCCAATGCCCAGCACTTCGCGGTTACCTTTTGTCGCGCCAAAAGGGGACTTCAGTAATGTCAAATTGACACCCGAAGAGTCCGTACTTATTTTCCAGAGGAAGTTTCCGTCAACAATTTGTAGAATCCATGATTTAAAGAAATACGAGGTGAATTGTTCAATGAGCAGCCTTGCGCGAAGAGTTGCGTTAGTCGCGATCTTTATGTTTTGTGCGGCGAGAACGATGGCACAGTCGAGCTATGACCTGCGTTCCCCTGACAAGAGAATCGAAATTAGAATTCGTACGGCCAAGGGAGTTCGCTACGATGTGCTTCTAAAAGGAAAAGTGCTTCTCCAGGACTCTGCCCTTTCCATAAACATCGACGACAAAACGTTTGGCGCAGAAGCAAACGTTCTAAGATCAAAAGAGAGCAGCTCCAACCAGGTTTTTGAGCCGGTCGTGCGCCAGAAATCTACAAAGATCCGCGAGAGCTATAATGAGCTGCGCCTTGACATGGAAGGCGGCTATGCCGTTGTTTTTCGCGCCTACAACGAAGGAGCGGCATATCGCTTGGAAACGTCTCTCCCTCAACAACAGGTGAAAGTATACGGAGAAGAAGCGAACTTCAACTTCCCGAGTGATTTCATTGTTTTCTATCCGCAGGAGGACAGCTTCTTCTCGCACAACGAACGTAGATACGTTCCCCAACATTTAAGGGATATCGCTCCCGCATTTATTGCCACTCTTCCTGCGGTGGTGGACGTGGGTGAGGGCGCAAAGGTCGCCATTGCAGAGTCCGACCTGGAAGACTACCCCGGTCTATGGTTGCGGGGCACGAGCGGAAATGGTCTGGCGGCGGTTTTTCCGCCCTATCCCCTGAAAGAAAAACTGGAAAGGGACCGCGATCTCAAAGTTGTAGAAAGCGCGGAGTATATTGCTGTTACGAAAGGAACGCGCACGTTTCCTTGGCGGCTGATTGGGGTGGCGGAAAAGGACGGCGACCTGCTGACCAATCAGCTTGTCTGGCTTACCGCTAAGCCTTCGCAGGTCCAAGACAGCTCCTGGATCAAACCGGGAAAGGTGGCCTGGGACTGGTGGAATGCCAACAACATTTATGGCGTAGATTTCAAAGCCGGCATCAACACGCAGACTTACAAGTACTACATTGATTTCGCCGCGAAATACGGTATTCCGTACGTCATCCTCGACGAAGGCTGGTACAAGCTGGGAAACGTGCTCGAGGTCGTTCCCGAAATCAACATGGAAGAATTGACTGCCTATGCCAAGCAGAAAAACGTCGGCATCATTCTTTGGGTGATCTGGAAGACGCTCGACGATCAGCTTGAGCCTGCGCTCGAACAGTTTGCCAAATGGGGCGTCAAAGGAATTAAGGTCGACTTCATGCAACGAAGTGACCAGCTGTTGATCAACTACTATCATAAAGTCAGCCGCGAAACGGCCAAGCGCAAAATGCTCGTTGACTTTCACGGTAACCAAAAGCCCGCCACCATGACGCGCACCTGGCCGAACCTCATCAACGCGGAAGGGGTGCGAGGCCTCGAATGGAGTAAGTGGAGCGTGGAAACCGAGCCGGAACATAATGTGACGCTCCCGTTTACCCGCATGTTTCTCGGCCCTATGGATTACACGCCGGGAGCGATGCTGAGCGCGCAAAAGGACAGCTTTGCCCCGGTCCACAACCGGCCTATGAGCCTGGGCACGCGCTGCCATCAATTGGCAATGTATGTGGTTTACGATGCCCCATTGCAAATGCTAGCGGACAGTCCATCAAATTATATGCGTGAACCCGAGTCTCTCGATTTCCTGACAGCCGTCCCCACCGAATGGGACGAAACGAAGGTGCTGGATGCAAGAATCGCGGACTACGTGGTGGTAGCTCGAAGAAATGGCCGAGACTGGTATGTCGGTGCAATGACGAACTGGACGCCTAGGGAACTCGAGGTCAATCTTTCCTTCTTGTCCGACGGCAACTTCCAGATGGCTTCGTACCAGGATGGCGTGAATGCCGATCGCATGGGAAGCGACTACAAGCTGCTGCGCACATTGGTTAACAAGACCACGAAATTCAAAATCAAGCTGGCGCCGGGCGGCGGCTGGGCCGCAAGGATAGTTCCGTCGTCGTAGTCTGCTGTTGTCTCAAACGCACCGTTCGGGGCCTGCCTCGTCCAATAGCTTTTTCACGGACCACATTTTCCTCCACGGCTCACGATTCGCTGTCAATTCGCTCGGCGACGCGATTTGCTGAGCGCGTGGCTGCTTCCATGCCCCAGTTCAGATTGTCCGCATAGGCCCCCGCAAAATGAATTCGTTCGTGAGGCTCGAAGAGTGCTGGCCAAAGCCGCATGAGGTCACCTGGAGGATAATTCAGCGTCTCGCAAGCCATGACCCAAGGATCTTTCGACCAGTCGTGTACCAAAGCCAGCTCGATATCTTCGGATTTGCCGGAATAATAGCGGCGAAAACTCTTTAATGCGGCTTCGCCAGTCGTCAAAGCGTCCGCCGTGGAAACAAGTAGGCCCCGCTGCGTTTCCACATCATCCGCCATCCTCCAGATATGATTGAGCGAGCGTTCGTTGAACTCGATGTTTGGGCTGATGTTGTCCTTTTCCCAAAAGCGACTGCGCGATTGAAAGAATGGCCGGGAAGCCGTGTAGTAAGGAACCGTTGCAATTGCATAACGCTTGCTCTCCGGCAAGGCCGGATGCACTGGAATTTGCCGCAGCATCACGGCTGACATGCAACAAACTAAGTATTCGGCTTCCATGGTTTCTTCGTCGCCGGATTCACGATAGTAAACGCGCACAGCGTTCGGGCTGTGCTCGATTTTCGTGATGGGTCTTTCCAGCCGTACGCGGTCGCCGAGCCTCGCCGCAAACGCATCCGTCATCCCCTGGTTTCCGCCTTTTAAGCGGAAAACTCTAGGAGGGAATAGGGGCACCTTCCGCAGTTTCAGAATGGCGGCATGCCACAGCACATGGAGTGCCGACACACCCGAGCCTCCGATATATCTCAGGGCCGCTGCGGAAGCGCCCTGCTGTCTCAGCCATTGGTCCATCGTGATTTGATCTAGATGGTTCAGGCCAGCGTCAAACGGGCGGTACTCGTCGGTGAATTTTTCGAGATAAGGGTCGAAGTACAGCGAAGGCAGCTCCCACCAAGCATGACTCGCCAGGAACTGCACTTCTCGCTGGTTGAAGCCAAGCGCCTTCAGCACGTTTGGGCTTTGCAGGTCGTCCTCGGAATACATTTTTCCTTGCAGCACGCGAAGCATGCGGTTCCGCCGGGGATAGGGGAGTGCCGTCAGGTTGAACTCTCGAACGTATTGCCAGTAACGGTCGTAGCCAGGTTGAGTGAAGTGCTCAGCACCAGCATCTACATAAAGCCCGTCTGCGAGCCCCTCGCGGACAGTGCGCACATGACCTCCGGTTCGCCCCGATGCCTCCAGGACGGTCACGTCGTGGCCTCGCTTCATCAATTCGTAGGCGCACGAAAGCCCGGCAATGCCGGCCCCTCCGACTATGACTTTCCTGGCTCGCCTCGTCTGGCTACCGGTAGGGACCGACGTCAAACCGGTAACAAAAAGCGCGCCGGCTATTTTTAGCGCTTCGCGTCGCGGCACGCCACTCGCTGTATGTCGTGCTTTTGCCTGCAGTTCGGAGGTTTCGTCTGACATGAACATCTGCTCAAAAAGGAATTGATTCCTGTTCTTCAAAGGGCCTCAACGCGCTTCCATCAATGAGAGAGTTCTCCTTGAATCATTAGCTGTGCCATTCTAGCGGGTTTGGACAGTTTTGGGCAGGTCTGCCAGTAAGCTTTGCTGATTTGCCAGGTGGGCCGTAAAGCCTCGGCGTTCATTGCATCTCCCAGCGAAGCCAGACGGATATCACGGACTCTCCTTTCTCTGTTAATCCAGTCACGCATGTAAGGAGAGCACTGGTTGAGCTGTACGCCGTCGAGCTCGCAGGCCACTAAGAAGCACACGACCTCGCGGTCAACGAGTTTGACTTGGTCCAAGTCCAGTATTACCTCGCCAGAAACTCCTCCTTGTTAGGCCGCCGCCGGTATTGGGGTGACTCGGTATCCGAGCTTTTCGGCTTTGGCCTTGAGGCGCTTGATCTGTAACTCTCGGTGTCGAAGCTCGTAGAAGGCTGCT
>Ga0209376_1001062_pt1 | contig 29063 bp, 20 predicted proteins | sample GraSoiAngelo_134_FD_185891 | JGI IMG/M metagenome (GOLD analysis project Ga0209376, IMG submission 185891) | Grasslands soil microbial communities from the Angelo Coastal Reserve, California, USA - 14_0929_05_30cm (SPAdes) (version 2) | ecosystem: Environmental > Terrestrial > Soil > Grasslands ... | reverse complement strand
CGATATAGACGTCATAGTTGAGATGGATCTTGTCTCGCCAACCAGCGACCCTGACGAAATGGCGGTATCGAACTTTCTGGTTCTCGACCCAACTCTTCGCGGCCTCTTCTGTACCCTTGCTTCGGCCCGTTACGATATCGATGTCTCCAAACTTCTCGATCCGCGCTACCTTGTCTGCGACTCCAGGCTCGGTTGGCGGGACCTGTTCCCAGTCTATCCAAGACTCATCGAGGAGCCGGTAGAAGTCGTCTTTGGAAATCCCGAATCTGCTCCAGGAGGACCAACTGTCCAGATCCTCCATGTTCAAATGTGTCCCAAACTCCCTGTTGGCTCGCTCGCACCAGACGAGCATCGACTCTGCCAAGACCCCGTCCAGGTCGACAGCAATCTTCAATCTATCGCGTGAGGTTTTGGACAAACGGACATTATTCCACGCTGCGAGAGCCTTTAACCTTGAGAATTACAACAGCGAGGCGCTATGTCGAAGGAGACGTCTCTACTTCAAGGAATCAACACGCTAAGATCAGTTCGCAAGTTCAGACAGGACCCCGTGCCGGATGAAGTCATCCGCTCGATTCTCAAATCCGCGACCAGAGCAGCTTCCGGAAGTAATACGCAACCATGGGAGTTCGTGGTTGTTCGAGACCCCAAAGTGAAGGCCCGTCTGACTGAACCAATGTTGAGAACATGGCTAGAGAGGCTGGGTAGCGGACCCAGAATGACCGGCCGGATGAAGGAAGTATACGATGACGCGACAGAGATGCTACGGAACACCGAGATGGTGCCTGCGATAGTCTACTGCTGCATAGACCTCAACCGGGCGAGCAGAAGCGAAGAGGTCCGCTATGCCAGTATCTTCCCGGCTGTGCAGAACCTGATGCTCGCGGCTCACGCGATGAGACTGGGAACCTGCCTGACCGTCCATGGGTCCACCTCGGCCCGCGGTGAACCAGAGGTGAAGAAGATACTCGGAATTCCTGACCATGTCAAGATAGCATGCCTAGTCTATCTTGGACATCCAGCCGTCAACCTCGGACCTCCAAGGCGGAAGCCTGCAGAGAAATTTACGCACTATGACCGATGGTAGTCCGACGTGTAGTATCTTGCGGATTCTTACGGCCCTCCTTTGAGCAACCATGTAGTCCTCCAAGTCGTCAATCCAAGAGCAACGCCACTTAGCGGGCTTGCGACGCTGGTTATGATACTGCTCGCAAACCCAAGCAGATTCCTAATGGGCTCTTACAAAAAGAAAAGGGGAGTTGGGGGATTGCTTGTCCCCGTTTTGTCTATGGTACTACCGCGAACGCGCCGTTCTGTTGGCCGCTGCCCTTGAGGTAGCCTGATCCCGTTGTCCAGTAGGGCGTAGCAGTGAAGGTGATCTTCTGGTTGGCAAAGCCGTTGCTGATGGGCTGGCTGAAGCTGAAGGAGACGGTTGCGCCGGCCGCTACCGTTATCGGTCCCGCGGCAGCCGCAGCATTGTCGAAGCCTTGGCTGATACTGACGCAGGTGGTCGCGCATATGACGTCGAACGTGTTTGCTGGGTTAATGTTGGACTTGCCCTGTATCCGGATCACCACTTGAACCGTGGAAGCCAGTGGATTCGTCACGCCAATGGACCAGCTCTGTTGACCGGAAGTCTTGACGAGGCTCAGGTGGTGGGTCCAGTGGGCTGACGAGATGGACGGGTACGGTGTTATGATGAACGGCTCGCACGTCGACGCATCAAAGTTGTTGCCATCGCCATTGTACGTTGCGTTAAAGCTGTAGGTGATAGGTCCTCTTATTCCTTTGAATGGTGTAGTGAATGATGCGGAGGGAGGTGCATCGTTTGCTGGGCGGACGATGACGGTTGAGGTGAACACGCTGGCTCCGGTGCACGCGCCGTTCGCATATATCGTGTAGGTCACTGTTCCAGAGACACCCTGTGGTGGAGCGCCACCCGTAATGACGGCGGTGTCGTGGACGTTAGAGCCTGCTCTTACACCCTCAGCGGGTGGAGCCTGACCGGTCTCGTCCCAAATGACTTGGGTCGAGAGTGTGATATGAGCTTTCGTGGCGATCAATGTTAGGCAAGCTGTCGAGCCGGTGTGGACAGCGTCGCCAACATAGATTGCACAGATGTTAGTCGTTCCGATGCCAACCCCGAGGAGCAGATATTTGATGCTACAAGTGGAACTCGCTGGCTGGCTCGGCCCGATCGGTTGGAGTTGGCACTTGTTGGTGGGAACGAAGACGCCAGAACCATCGGTCGTCCATATTATTGGGCCGATTGGGGGGATCGCACCAGACGCGGCTGTATCGGTAACTGTTACGGTGCATGTGGTTGACTCGAACACTTCCATTGGGTTAGGAGCGCATGATACGTTGCTGCTTGTCGGGTCTATGGAGTGGGGTATGGCGACATTGGCGTTCTGAGTATTCTCAGGGACAGTTGTTCCAGTGTTGTCCGCTACAAGGACGCATACGTCCGGAGGCGAAGACACACTGCTAGTAGAACAGCCCGCTGCTGTCGGATAATATGGAGAAGTACTTGGAGTCACGCCCACCACCTGGTAGGTTATCGTGAAAGCCAAGCCCGAACATGGAGCCGCAGAACACACGTTGGTCCCTGAACTGTCAAACGTGGATACCTGGACGACGCCTAGGCCGTTGGGCGGGGGCGGGTCACACGAACCTTCGAGCGAGATTCCATTGATACAGCGAATCGTGCCTGCTGGACTGGGGATGAGGTTGCCGAGCTGGGCATCGGTTGGGTTCAGATACTGTCGGTCGACCGCGACGTAGATGTCGAAGCCCCCTAGTGGTGCAGAATCCTGTACGAAGACACCAACAGTATAGGTCGAACCCAATGTGACCGGAATACTCGGCGCTCCCACTGGACAGCTCGTGGATGTCGAAGGGTAGACTATGCATACGACCCCTTGTGGAAGGACGATGTTGACATTGGCACCCTGAATGTTCTCAGGCAGAGTGGTTCCGAACGCGTCAGACAATAGAACGCACACATTCGACGGCGAAGACACACTGCTGGTAGAACAGCCCGGGGCCGTCGGATAAGATAGAGAAGTGGTTGGAGTCGCTCCCACAACCTGATAGGTTATGTTGAAAGCCATGCCGGAGCAAGGTGAGATGCCACCGCACGCGTTGCTCCCAGAGCTCTCTATCGTAGTAACCTCAACAACACCAGGACCGTTGGCAGTGTTGACTGTACACGAACCAGTCTGGGCTACGCCGTTGATACAGATGGAGGTCAACGTGGGACTAGGGACCAGATTGCCAAGAGCAGCGCTGGTAGGACTCACAAACGCAGGGTCGGATCGAACATAGACGTCCCATCCACCCGGAGCGTCAGAACCCTGAACAAAAACACCGACGGTAAACGTCTGACCGACAGTAAACGGACCAAGCGCAGGCGGTCCAGTAGGACAACTCGTGGCTGTTGCGGAAGCTGTGATACAGACGAGGCCAGTGAACTGCGCATGAGCCGGGGTGACTGTATGCGAGACAACGAACAGCGAAGCGGCAAGAAGGAGAGGCAGCGAGAGTAACAGACGCTTCTTCTTGACTAGAAGATTGTTCATGTCATGAATCACCTTTATTTTTCGTTCGTCAGCTAGCATAAGATGGATATTTAACTCAGCGAGACGTTTTGCTGCTCGTGGGAACCGACAGCCTTGAGCGGATACAAATAGTCTGCTCGGGTTATCCGGAGCTATAACGAAAGTCCAACTCGTAGAAATTCTGTAAAAGGAGCAGAAGAGCGGGCGGCATCGAGAGCGATTAGGAAAGTTGAGACCGCTTCAGTCGAGGAAACGCTAAAGATACGCTTCCAAACCGGGCCGTTCAGGCCCTATAGGATATGAAGAATTTTGACTGACCCGGCGGTTGTCATAATCGGATCATTCCTCCTTGCCTTCAAAGCCATACTCCTTGAAGGAAGCGAGGTCGCCATCCTCTCCCTCGCCACCATCAAACAGCTCGGTAGAAACAATATTCTCTTTGGAGTCGTTATGGGGGGACTTGGTTCGATCGTCACTTTCCTCGCGGTCCGACAGGTCTTCCTCCTTCTGCCTGTCATCGTCATTGACTTCGCGACGTCCGTAGTCCTCTTCTATTTCTCGAGTCGTTTCCTCCGCGGCTTTGTCAAGTATGCGATCCGACACAAGTCGTTCAGGGAAAAAATGGAGCGGATGGAGAAAGAGGTCGTCGAGAAGGATCTGAAACGTGAAGGTGCAGACCCGAGGCTTCCGGTGGTCCCGTTCTCGATCCCCAATTCTCTACCAGTTCTCTCGATCACCCTCACCGAAGGTTTCGAAGCGAGCCTCGTACTCGCGGCCGCCGGAGCATACAATTTTCAGTGGACACTAATCGGAGCGGGGGTCAGCCTGCTCGTGCTCATTATTGTGTCCGCCGTATCCTATGATTATCTGATGCGGGTCCCGCGATGGCTACTAGACATCATAGCTGGGTTCGTCCTTCTTTCGTTCGGTCTGATCTTCTTCACAAGTGGGCTGCTGTCGCTAATCACGGGCTCCACTTAGGCGAGCCGACGACCTGTTCTTCTGTAAATATTCAGGACCGGTTCGCGACGCTCTCGATACTATCGCTTCTTTCCATAGACGGCGCAGACGATTCCAGCAGTCAATGGGACAGACCTCGCATCGGCCAGTCCCTCCCGGTTCAAGAGGCTCGCTATTTGTTCCCCGGTTCGAGCACGCAGTATAGACCTTCCCAGATAGGACAGTGTTCGTCCCCAATCCTCGGAAACCATTCGGCCGAACAATGGGAACAGACCTAGCAGATAGTCATAGTAGAGGAGTTGAAAGAGTCGATTTGGCGGACGCGCAAAATCCAGCGATATCACTATACCACCCAGTCCTGTAGTCCTCGACATTTCTCCGAAGGTTTTCTGAGCATCAGAAACATTCCGGAGCGCGAGACTGATCGACGCGGAGCCAAAAGACCCGTCGCGAAATGGAAGATTTTCAGCCCTTGCCAAGACCCAGTCTATCTTGTGCCGCAGCCCCTTGGAATTGAGCCTCCATCTGGCAGTCTTTAGCATCGAGAGAGTAAGGTCGACGCCGACAACGTAACCGTATCCAGTGAGTGTCCGGGCGAAATCAGCTGCCAACAGTCCCGTCCCAGTCGCCACGTCGAGCACTCGGCCTCCGTTTGATGGTCTGGCGCGTCCTACAACGTAGCCCCGCCATCGCCGGTCCTGCGCGAAAGAGAGCAGGCCCAGAAGAATGTCATATTCCAGCGGGACCCTCGAGAAGAGGCTCCGGACATACCGGGCCTTTGCGTCAAACACGGGCTAGGACGTGGAAGTCTTGGGCGTACCTGGACCAGCCTTCGCAAAGCTGTAGCCCACAGCAGCTATTCCAGCTATGACCAGCATCACCGCGAACGCCAATGGTAAGAATGGCCCGGCTGTTGCTCCAATGTACCAGAGAATACCAAGACCAGAGATGAGTGCGCCCCAGCCGACAATCATGATCTTGGGAGGCGCGTATGCATCGGCGGGCGGGATGACAAAGGCTTCGACGACGAGCCATGCTCCAAAAACGGCGAAGATGAGAGGGAAGACCGTGAATAGGTTGATTCCAGCGAAGTTGAAGAATGAGACGAGGATCAGTCCTCCGAAGATTATCAGGAAGACGCCGGCGTTGAGAGGCGCCCAAGGAACACGATTCATTATAGACTCGATAAATCTCGGACCTTCCCTGTTTATAGTCCTATTGCACTCGGATGGCTGGCGAAGGCCCAAATCAGACGTGCTTGTAGATGTCTGATTGCTGGAAGTTTCCAGTATTCATATCCTGCTCGATCTCCCTCAGCATGAGAATCCTCTTGTAGGTTGGCGGATGAGTCATGAACAGCTCAGCCGCTTTCCTCCAGTTCGACTTGGCCTCCGCCTCCATAGCCAACTCCAGCTCTCGTTCGCTCAAGACACCGTCATGGTCAAGATCATACTTCGACTTCTGATCAATTATCCGGGCCACGTCCTGCTTCGCCTGGGCAGGATCTTCGATGAAGAAGGCACGGGCGCCATGAGGCTCGCCGGGGGCGATAGAGAGCCCGTAGGCGATCTTGGTCAGCGCGCTCTCAAGCTCTCTGGGTCTCTGGGTTAGAAATGCCGAGTAGGCGTCCGCGTAGCTCTCACGGAGACGCGTCAGTCTCAGAGCAAGAAGAGTCGTTAGGATGTAGACGAGATAGGCAACAACCGCAATGATGATCAAGACTCCTGCATTGTTGTTTTTGCCGGAACCCCGCCTGCTGTAACCGCTCGCGTACCCTCCCCAGAGAACAGCCCGGGCAATCAGATACGCAACAAGGGGAATCGCGGAGATCATGGTGACTACGATAAAGTCGCGATGCTTCACATGGCCGAGCTCGTGGCCGATCACGCCCTCTATCTCATCCTCGTTCAGACGCTGTAACAGTCCCTGATGAACTGCCAGGGTTGCGCCCTTACTAGTTCGACCGAACACGAAGGCGTTGGGCGTAGGATCAGGCGATATCGCGATCCGAGGCACCGGAATATTCGACTGTGACGCTAGCTGGGCGACCTTTGATTCCAGCCACCGGTTCTCGCCGGGGGCTAAATAGTGGAGCCGGCTTGTAGCTCTAACAATGACGGGTCCGATCGCGTACTGAAACAGGATTATGAAAACGGAACCCACGATGGCGAGAACCAGCCCCTGAAACGGGTCCAAAAAGAAGAAGGAGACAACGAAGATCAGCCCGAGGAATATCGCGAAGACCATGATGATCGTGAAGCTCATCGTACGCTTCAAAGTGCCCAGCCCGGCCATGATCCATTCCTGATCCTAGAGAACTTAATTCGGCCCTTCTTTAATTCTATCCTAGAACGAGGAGACAACGCATCATGTCTCAGATCGTCTCAGACATCGAGTGCCCCAACTGCGGAGCGCCCCTCAAGCTCTCCCCTGGGGAGCTTGTAGCTACATGCAGATACTGCGGCTACACGTCAGTGGTTGGAGCCAACACTCCATTCCAGCTGGAACACAGCCTCATACTCAACGAGCTTGACAGCAATAGAATAACTCAGGACCTCCAAGAATGGATGAGGTCAGGGTTCATGAAGCCTGGAGACCTAGCAAAGAAAAGCCGAATCATCGCTATAGAACTCAGATACCTGCCCTTCTGGGTGGTGCCCATGACCGCAACCAGCACGTACGAGGGAGTACTGGAGAGAATCTCTCCCCCGACCCAGAGAAAGGGCACGATCGAGAACAACTACGACTGGCTGGTGCTGGGAAGAAAAGCCGCAGAGTTTCCGACAAGAGACTACAAGGTTCCCTCTGAAGGTAAGATACCGTTCGACTTCACGAAGGTGGAACCCCAGGCTAATTTTCTGAACAGTGAACTGGACAGCTCTGAGGCGATCGCTCATGCAAAGGACGAGGTTGAAGACAACCAACGATTCCTTCTGAAACAGGAAGTAGACCAGGTGACAAAGTTCGACACGACCTTCAACGTAGAGAAGCCGACCTACCTGCACGCACCACTCTGGTTCATCCAGTACGAGTACAAGGGGAAAAACTTCAATGCAATTATTGACGGCAATAGTGGAAGCGTAATCAGAGCGGACATTCCACAGACAGACTTCAGAGTGATCTGAAGACTCATTCGCTTCGAAAGCGGAGAAACAGACGATAGAACTAGTGAGTTGCTAAGCTCGAGAAATCGCTGTTCTGAGGCTCTCTGGAGACCACCACCAGGCTGGCTGCGCGAAGAGTATAATGGAAACTCTCGTCGATAGAACGACCCGTAGAATTCTGATATTAAGTGTCACGAAATTGATCGGGTCCATAGATGTTAACTACGAATAAACTTGCTTCAGGGACGATTCAAAGGAATGCCGCCAAGTAGCAGACAAGAGCCTTTTTGCTCATGACAAACTCCGCGGGGGTTACAGCGAGAGTGTTTGGTACCCTCGCTGGTCACAGAGTGAACGCTCGCGTGTAGCGCAAGAATCCTCCAAACACAACAGATGGTTTGTCTGTAGGGAGGAGCAAAAGCGGCAATCGCGATTCATGAAGAGTTCAGACTCAAATTCTGTTCCCATGCGTAGTACTATCGCATTATCGTGACGACATCTTTGTCGGCAGGAATGTGGTCTAGGCTGACTCTCTGTCCTTCGAATTTTACGCTGGACCCTGTGACGAAGGCGTATTTGGCCCCTTCGACAAATCGGGGATGAATCTTCTTGCAGACATCTCGTAGTGTGGACCCTGCGGGGAGAATGAGAGGGCTCTCGAAGTCAGCATCTCCATCAGGACGCTTGAGATAGATACGTATGAAATCCAGGGTCTCCCAGATTCTTTCTGTGAGCAGGTCTATGTTCAGACCCTTCTCTGCAGATATGGGTACGAAATCGGCGCCAACCTGTTTCTTCACAACAGAGAGATACTGTTCGTTGACTAGGTCCACTTTGTTGAGGGCCACGAGTGCGGGAACGTATCTTCTGTTCCCTGTCAAGACATCGATGAGCTGGTCGTCGTTGATATCCTCGCGGATCAGAATGCTGCCGTTGCTCAGCCCGTAGGCTTCAGCTATCCCTTTGACTGTTGCTTGGGAGAGCTTGGTGAGCTTGACACTAGTCGTTACGGCTAGGCCTCCCCTGTTGGATTTCGTTATCACCACATCGGGCGGTTTCTGGTTGATTCGAATTCCCATCTCGTGAAGCTCGCGTTTCAACACTTCTACCTGGCCTGGCTGGAAGACATCCAAGACCAGGAGGACGAGGTCAGAGTTTCGAGCCACGGAGAGGACTCTCCGGCCTCTACCTCTTCCGGAGGAGGCGCCGCTGATGATCCCGGGGAGGTCGAGAATCTGAATATCAGCGCCATTGTATCGCAGTATTCCCGGGACCACAGTTAGCGTTGTGAAAGCGTAGGCGGCAACCTTTGACTTGGCATTCGTCAGCCTGTTCAGGATAGTTGACTTGCCGACACTCGGCAAGCCGATGAGAACGATCGTTGCATCTCCGCCCTTACGGATCTCAAATGCGAGCCCGCCGCCCTTCGAGGTCGACGCTTCAAGCTCTGCCCTCAGCCGAGCAAGCTTGGCCTTCAATAGGCCGATGTGATGCTCCGTGTGCTTGTGGATCTGGGTCTTCTTCATCTCCTCCTCTATCTGCTTGATCTTTTCAGGAAGACCCATACCGCTCCACCCTCTTCCACTCAAGTGAGGCGCGATCGGATATAGTCAACCTTACTCCCTAGCTCAATCGAAGCAGATACAGCCGAAGAGTTCGAGGCAAGTTTCAGGAGCCGGAAAACATGACAATAGGACGCCACTGCCCTCAGCATCAGGCGGCTTTCAAAAGGCGGTTGACGCTAACGACGATAGCCTGGCGAGAAACTATGCGTCGAACACTCAACTCTTTCGGCAGGCAGGAGTGGCTACCGTCTGGAAAGCAGCTTTGGAACTAGGAACACGGAGAGTGGACCGAATACAAGTAAGAGGCCGAAAGTCGCGAAGAGGGCTAGTTGGGAGAGAAGAATTTCCGTCCTCTGCTGCATGACACTGCTTGCTTCCACAAACCCGTACTGGCCATGGTACACAGGGTCAGGGCTGGAGGCCACGTTGACTGATTCCTGTACAGTATTTCCATGAGCAAGCGCCGATACGAGCGTGAGGGTCGCGGAGTCCGTGTACTGGGCGCTGACTGAATTGTCGAACCCAATCATGTAGCGGGCCCCTCTATCCGCGAAGGCCGATGCAAAGGTCATTCGGTCACCGGAATCGCCACAGCCCATCAGTACGATGATAGCGTTCTGGAATCTTCCGTGGGAGGCGCTACTGATGAACTGTGCCTCGACGGCGAAATACTGCACCGGAGTCCCTATGGTGGCAGGAGACACGTGGCCGGCGAGCTGTTCGAGGACGTACTTGGAGCTACTGTAGAGTTCGGATGTGATGATGGCTGAATGCGCGGTGTGGGCTCGTATGATCACGAGACTGTATCCTTGGGAGGGAAGATTTGCAAAAGTATCCACTGTGAACTTGTCTGGACCGATGTAGTCGACCGCATAGCCGACAGAGGAGAGTGTCTTCGTCACGTTGTTTGTGAATGAAGGGTTGGGGTAGCTTACGGAGAGCCCGTCAACCAGCACGGCTCTCAACCCGCTGGGACCAGTTCCGGTGAACCATACACCGTTCTGCCAGGCCCAGACAGATGCTCCGAGTCCCACTACCAAGAGAACGGTTAGTGAGAGAGCGAGACGGATATGTCGCCGCGGCCAAATCTTACCAGCAGCCTTCCCAGCATACCTTGCCTCGGGCCTACCGTGACCCTGCTTTTCCAATGCTTGATTGAGAAGAGTATCAAAGCTAGTCTCCTTCTCGTTCTTACGGCCCATACGACACTCCTACCGGTCGCCTTCGAGGCTTTCGCTACTCACCGGCTGACCATTCCGTGAGACCTGCTCATGCGTTGAGCTGAGATATAGGAGTATTGCCGGCGGCCTCGAGCCCTCCCCCTAAGTCTCCTGCTCGTCAGACGGTTTCTTAGTTGGTCGGAGCGAGTTGCGCAAAGTCTTGTGCTAGCAGTCGTACCCGCCGTTTGGATATGCTGAGCCTGTTCCTACGGGCGGAGCACAGTTGGGGAAGCCTGGGCTTGCTGGCGTGAGTGTTGAGGTGCTAGTGCTTAGGACTGTGCTACCTACTTCGTAGAGTGTTGTAGCATATGCTCCGATGCCCGGTAGGACGGTTGTCGTCCATCCTAATTCGCCCATGATTATGTCGCCTGCTGTGTAAGTTCCGCTTGTGTCAGCGTCGTAGATCACCGTATCCCCCGGAGCCCAGGTGCCGGCAGCATTGGGTACCGGAGCTGGGGGGTTGTCAACGAACTTTATCAGCGAATCGACGCCAAAGTTCGTCCCCAGAGCTGGAGCTTTACATTGTGTGATTGTTGTTCCTGGCATGGTGTATCCCGCACTGCAGGTGAGTATCAGCAGTGAACCGGCAGTCTTCTCTGTCGAGAAGCCTATCCAGCTAATGCTCCTGAGCGAGTTGACAATCGCCCTCTGGCTTAGACCGACAGGGTTCGTACCGGTGCCTCCAGGGTTACCGATACCCTGTGCCCAGTGAGGACAGTTTGCTGACGGGTTTGTAGAGTGGCAGCTGTTGACCGTCAACAACCTGTTGAAGTCGCCACCAGAGCCGATGTCGCCAGACCAGATGTACTTTGCTAGTGCGCCGCTGCTGCGGAAGTAGTCGCTGCTAGAGCCAGCAATGCCACAGGTTGTGCCTGTTCCTGTGAGAGTACAGCCCGTCCGGGTCAGGGTGAAATCACCAAGACCGAAGGCCGGAGCCTGAGTATTGTCAATACTACAGCCTCCTCCAAGCGTACCCACAGCAGGATGACCAGTACCACCGATGCTCTGGCAAGTGTATGGTCCTGATCCGATGAGGAAGTTGTTCGCGATAGGGTCGAAGGCCGGACTGTCCGCAGGTACGCCGTTTACGACAGCAACATTGGGTGAGCCGAATGCTCCTACACAATTGTCCTCAGCAGCAGCGACGATGCTAGTGCCCACAAGGTTCTTGCCTAGAACACCGCTGTTCCACGTGCTCGCGCCACATCCAGACCAGACGTGGCCTGGCATGATGGTGATGCCGCCCAGGAAGAGCTCAGTGAACGGACCCTTAGCCTTGAGGTTCAGGTCCACAGTGAACTCGTCCAGCACGTTGATGTGAGCGATGCTAGCGAGCGAGGTTGCCTGGAAGGAGCCTGTGGCGTTGAGATCGATGAAGCTGTACTTTACGTCCCACGCTGTGACTGGTCCACCATCATGCCAGTGGTTACTACGGTTCAGAGTAAGACGAAGATCAGCTGTTGTACCCGCGAAGTATGTCGAGTTTCCATAGCCCAGATTTGTTGCAGTACATGCGGGACCGCCAGGGTAGCAGAGGAAGCTGTGGCTGGTAGTCATCCAGTCAATATTCTGCAATATCGAGGAGCATTGGTTGACACCGGAGCCTGTGGGAGGAGTCTGACTGCAGAGTGGGTTCTGTACGAAAAGGTTGTCGTAGATGTTACTCATTATGTACCCATCCCAGGGGTAGCTGGAAGTGGCGAACGGGCTTAGACTGAAACCGGTTGTCAAGAAGCTCTGCCGGAATGTTCCGGAAATCGCCGGAGTAGCACTGTAGGCATTAAGCCAGTTGAAGTAGTTTGCCGACGCCGAGTAGCCACCGCCAAAGGCGGTGATAAAACCAGGGGACGAGCCCCCCATAGCCCAATTGCTGAGACGACCCTGAACGTCTCGGCCGGACCAGACAGGTATCGTGAACGCGTGGCTGCCGAAGTAGTCTTCAGCCTGGTAGCCGGCGCTGATAGCTGTGCAGCTTTCGGATGCGCCGATGCATGATGTTGACCCTGTACCAGGCCCTACGATGCCACCCGAACAGTTTACGAAAGTTGGCAAGTCAGCATTTGGTGTTGGATCCCCCGTCGCGCTGAGGCATGGTGAGAACTCCATCGCCTGGCTCAGGCCATCGTAAATTGGGCTGCAGACGTACATGTAGTCGGCCGCGGAGCTGGTGAATATGGTACTGGCACACGGTGAGCCAGGAACATTAGAGGAACAGTTGGCACTAGTGCAGGTAACAGTGGTCTTGGTGGCGAAGAGACTGTTGTAATAGAAGTATGTCGTACTATCGAACGGAAAGACCTGGCCAAAGCCTGCTGTGTACATTCCCCAGCAGTTATTGGGAACGCCATTGGTGCTTGTTGTAAGGACGCAGATTTGTTCGACGCCCTCAATTTCCTGAAGGAAAGGGCATGATCCGCCGCCACAGGCAGCGTTGCCTGTACCAGTGTTCGAATTGTCACATGAGAATGGTTGACCGGCGAGGGTTGTCCATGCGCTCCACGCGGGCGAGAAGAGCGCGCAGATGTCCTGCGCTAGACCCTCACCAAGACTCTTCCTGGGTTCCGTTGTACGGACGATGAAGCATACACTGGCGGTAGGGGAAATGAAACCGTCACAGGGCGGCGGAAGAGCGGTAACGGATGCCGGCCAGCCACCAGTGGGCGCGACAAGTTCGCAGTTCGTGTTCGTCGTTACGCCGTTAATGCCAGCATCCGAGAAGGCTTGGATAAAGTGTTGTGCGGCGGCACAAAAGTCAGGGCTGCCGATCGCTGCCTGCCATGGGAAGGTGGTAGAACCTATGAGAGTGCCTGTGGGACATGCACTGCTGAAGCTGCAGTTGTAGGCTGTGCCGCCTGGAGCGCCCACGACACAGTTCGTGGAGCTGGTCTGGGCATACTTTGTGTCCCACCCACACGGGTTGGCCGCATAGAGCCCACCATTTGCACATCCGACTGATATTGTGCAGACTGGGATCGCCTGATCATCAGGGATACAAGCTACGCTCAAGCACCCAGCGTCATTCGCCGCGAAGCTCTGTTTGTTGAAGAGATGGGCTATTCCCTGACGAAGTTCAATGCCTGCTGGACTGTTGCCATAGTCCATTGGTATTCCCCAGAAGACACCGGCCAGGTTGAGCTCGATCTCAAAGTATCCACGGTCAGGAACGGGCGCGCTGCAGATTATTGAGGAGCTGCCTGAACAGTTTACGTTCCCTGAACCGCCGCCTTGCTGGGATGCCGTTAGTGGCCAGTCCTCCGCGTCGACCTGGTTTGTCAACAGCCAGCCTACCTGGGTACCGGTAACGCCGTCGCCCTGGCTTATCGACAGGGTCCGTTCCTGAGCGCCGGCCGGATACCATGAGCCGTATGTGTTCTCTTGCTGAGCCCTCACAACAGGAATACTTGGAAGATGGAAGTTGCTCGACAGGACACCGGGAAGACTGGCCAGTGAGAAAACAATTGTAAGAATGAGTAGGAGCCTCAATGTGGCCATGCTACTCGAGACTTAGAGCCTCACGATCGCAAAATAAACTTAACTGCGTGAGCCTATCGGCTGAAATATCCCAAGGCGACCACTCATGAGCTGACAGGAGGAAATCCTGAGACAACACACACTTTTTGCCTATCTTCCAATTTCTCCCTTGATTCTCCTACTCATACCGGATCCGCGGATCAACGATCCCGTAGATGATGTCTGAAATGAGGTTAGCAGCTACCACAGTGAGGGAGATGAGGTAGAACATCGCCTGCATGACTGGATAGTCTTTCACCCCTACGGCCTGGTAGAGCCAGAAGCCCAGGCCCTCATAGGCAAAGACCGTCTCCGTTATAATCGCTCCAGAGAGAATGCTTCCGAATGCAAGCGCGCTTGCAGTAATCACTGGGAGTGACGCGTTCTTGAACGCATGGCGGAAGAGTATCACTCCCTGCGACAGCCCCTTCGCCCTGGCCGTGAGAATATAATCTTCGGTCAGCGCCTCCATCATTGTAGCTCTGGTCAAGAGCACAAAGCCGCCGTAGCTGAATAGCGTCAACGTGAGCGCCGGGAGGAAGAGGAACTGGAGACGGACTAGAATCAGGGTTAGGGGACTAGGAAGGTGGCCCGGTATGGTGAACGACGCGGGCTGAAGGCCGCCCGAAGGAAACCAGCCCAGACCAATGGCGAAGACAAGTATGAGCAAAAGGCCGACCCAGAAGGTTGGGAGAGCAGAGGTCATGATCGAGGCAGATACGCTAAGACTATCCAACGTGGATGCTCGTCTGCTGGAAGAGACAACCCCAAGAACTATGCCGATGATGATAGATAAGATCGTGGAGACTCCGAGCAGCACTAGGGTGTTCTGGAGCCTTCCTTGCTGTATGACCTGTGTGGCGATGGGGGCGCCGTTCTGGTAGGATACTCCAAACTGGAACGTGAGCATATTATGAATATAGGCGACAAACTGGTCATAGCGTGACGCGTGACAATTCCACTGAGCGCAGAGCCTGGCGACTGCCTGGGGGTTCGAGGCGATCCGGGGACTGCCAGCAAGAAACTGCTGAGCACCGTTCTGTCCGGGGATGCCCTCGAATATCAACCAGTTTACAATGATTATGACGAAGATCAGAATTACAGTGTATACGAGTCTTTTCAGGAGAAAGGAGCGAAGGCTCGTCTTCCCAACCGTGAACAGAGAGGTTCATAGCTTATTTGGCGCTTGCCTCTCTCGCAGCAGGAATACCTGAAGCTTTGGACACCAAAAAATCATCAAGAGCAAATAGGGCACTTGACGGCTACTTTCTCAGCGAGTCCCTAGCAGTCGTATCCGCCGTTTGGATAGGCTGCCACAGTTCCCACTGGAGCTGCACAGCCGACAATACTGGCCGGTGCTAGCGTCGAAGTACTGGTGCTCAGGACTGCGCTTCCGACCTCGTAGAGTGTCGAGGCGTATGTTCCTATGCCTGGTAGGACAGTGCCTGTCCATCCAGCGTTCGAAGTGTTACATGGCGTGATTGTTGTTCCTGGAAGCGTGTATCCTGCGACACAGCTGAGAATCGATTGTGTGCCACTAGACTGCGATGTGGAGAAGGCTATCCAGCTTACACCCTTGTTCGAGTTGACGGCCAGCCGCTGGTTTAGACCCACAGCGTTGCTACCTGTCCCGCCTGGGTTACCGATACCCTGTGTCCAGTGTGGACAGTTAGCCGAGGGAGTGGATGAGTGACAGCTGTTAACTGTCAACACCTTGGAAAAGTCAGCGCTGCCCGAACCGATGTCGCCAGACCAGATGTACTTTGCAAGCGCTCCGCTACTCCGGAAGTAGTCGTTACTAGAACCAGCAACACCACAAATAGTCCCAGTTGAAGTGAGAGCACAGCCAGTCCGCGTCAGAGTGAAATCGTTGAGACCGAAAGAGGGAGCCTGCGTGTTGTCAATACTGCATCCCCCTCCGATGGTTCCTATAACGGGATGACCGCTCCCACCAACGCTCTCGCACGTATACGGGCCTGATCCGATGATGAAGTTGTTTGCCATGGGGTCGAAGTTTGGACTGTCAGCACGTATACCGCCTACGGTGACGATGTTGGGCGAAGTGAATGTTCCGACACAGGCGTCCTCTGGAGCGTTGACAATGCTTGTTCCAGCAAGGTTCTTGCCTGTCACTCCGCCGTTCCAGGTGCTCGCACCGCAAGCAGACCAGACATGGCCAGGCACTATGGTGATCGAGCCTAAGAGATAATCGGTGAATGGACCCTTAGCCCTGAGGTTGAGGTCGAGAGTATACTCGTCCAGCACGTTGATGTGAGCAACGTTGGCCAGAGAGGTGGCTTGGAATGCGCCTGTAGCGTTGAGGTTCATGAAGGTCCACTTCACGTCCCACGCCGTAACAGGACCAGCATCGTGCCAGTGGTTGGCACGGTTCAGACTCAGACGAAGATCAGCAGGGGTGTTTGCAAAGTATGTCGAGTTACCATAGCCCAAAGTTGTTGCGTTACATGCAGGGCCGCCTGGATAGCAGAGGAAGCTGTGACTGGTAGTCATCCAGTCGATAAGTTGCCAGGGCTGAGAACAGGTTACTTCACCAGATGTAATAGCGATTGAGCAGAGCGGGTTAGCCTCAAAGAGACTATCGTAAATGTTCTCTAGTAGGTGGAAGTCCCAGTAGCTCGTGGCGCCGAACGGGTTCAGACTATCGACCGTCGTCAAAGTGCCTTGCCGGAAGGTTCCAGCAACGGCTGGGTTGGCGCTGTAGGCGTTGAGCCAGTTGAAATAGTTCGGAATACTGTAAAAACCGGACCCCACGGCTGTACTGAACCCGGGCGCTGAATCACCCTGAGACCAGTTGCTAAGACGGGGATAGTAGTCGTTCCCGGTCCAGATAGGCAGAGTGAGGACACTCTTCCCAAAATAGTCGACGGCCTGGTATCCAGCACTGACAGACGTGAAAGCACTTGTGCCTGGACAGTTGGCAAAGGTGGGAGTTGACTGGCCGAGGACAGGATCACCGGAGGCGGTCAAGCAGGGAGCATGCTCCATCTGGCTGCTGAGAGAATCATACTCGGACGAACAGACATTCATGTAGTCGTTAGCAAAATTCGTGTACGTCGTGCTGGCGCATGGTGAACCCGGAGTCTTGTTCGTGCAATCTCCACTGAGGCAGGTGTAGTCGGTCTTAGTCGAGAAGAGACTATTGTAAATGAAGTATGTGGAACTGTCAAACGGGAAGACTTGTCCAAAGCCGAATGTTCCCAATCCCCAGCAGTTGTTCGGGATGCCACTAGTGCTAGTGTTGAATCCGCAGAAGAGCTCGGGCTGGATTACCTGGAGGAATGGACATGACCCGCCGCCACAAGCATTGTTGCCCGTACCGGTATTCGAATTGTCGCAGGAGATGGACTGACCTGCCAAAGTGGTCCAGCCAGCACCACCCGTCCAGGCGGGAGAGAAGAGTGCACAGATCTCCTGCCCCAGACCAAAACCCAGGCTCTGGCGAGGCTCAGTCTTACGGACGAAGAAACAGATGTTCGCCGTTGCAAGTGGGAATCCGCAACCACCTGACGTATTGACCGCATAGACTACTGCGGGCCAGCCGCCGGTTGGAGGAAGAAGCTCACAATGACTGTTCAGAGTAACGTTGATCCCGAGTTGAATCTCGAAGGCTTGTTGGAAATGTTGGGCAGCTGCGCAGAAGTCAGGGCTTCCGATGGCCACCTGCCCCGGGAACTGGGTCGTTCCCGTGACTGTTCCGGTGGGACATACAGTCGAGTAGGCACAGTTGTAAGCTGTGCCTCCAGGCGCTCCAACAATACAGTTGGTAGAACTGGTTTCTGGGAATAAGGCGTCCCAGCCGCAAGGGTTCGGATTGACCAATCCACCGTTCGGACAGGACAAGCCCGAGCATAGAGGCAGCGGATCATCGTTCGGAACACATACGATGCCCGCGCACGCAGGATTGCCTGCGGCTAACCCTGCCTTGTTGATCAGGTGGGCGATCCCCTGACGCAACTGGACCCCCACCGTGCTGTTGCCGTACTGCATCGGTATTCCCCAGAAGACGTTGGCCAGGTTGAACTCGATCTCGAAGTATCCCTTGTCCGCGACCGGATGACTGCACTCAATCGTAGTGCTGCCGGAGCAGTTTACCAAATTATACTGGTTCGCGGTGAGAGGCCAGTCCTCGGCGTCGACCTGGTTTGTTGTCAGCCAGTCGACCTGGGTTTGGGGTACCCCGTCACCCTGGCTTATCGTCATGGTCATCTCCTGGGCGCCAGCTGGATACCATGAGCCATACCCGGTCTGATGCAGAGCCCTAACAACGGGAATACTCGGAAGATAGAAGCTGCTCGAGAGGACACTGGGAAGACTGGCAAGTGAGAAGACGATAGTAAAGGTGAGTAGAAGCCTCAAGCTTGGCATGCTACTCAAGGTTACAACCCTGACCCGACCGCATAAGCTTATCCCAGCGCCGTACAGTTCAATCCAACGCAACACAGCCCAATACAATGGAACACAGACATTCCCGCACTAGAGACTAACGATCAAACATCTTTTCGCCAGACTCAGCCGGCCAAACGTTAATTGGACTTGCAGTGACGTAAAACCATTCCACTCGATCCAGTACTGCCTTTATACGGAGACACAAAACATGTGGAACATCAGGCTGATAGTGAGCCCTTGAACATCGACCTTGTCAGGAAAGAGATCCCTGTAACTTCTCGACGCGCCTATTTCGATAACGCGGGCACGGGTCCACCATCAATCAACGTTCTGAATGCGATTCACGAGTATCTATCAGACTGGCGTGACTATGGCGAGAACTGGGAAGAGTGGCTGCCAATGATCGTCGACTCTCGTCGACTCTTCGGAAAGATGATCGGAGCAAGCATGGAAGAGGTGGCCAGCGTTCCGAACGTCTCTTCGGCCCTGATGGCCCTAGCAAGCAGTATCAAGTACAAGCCAAGTGGGAACATTGTAATTAGCGAACTCAATTTTCCAACCAACATCTACCTCTGGCATCTCCAGAAGAAACATGGACGGGCCAAGGATGTCCGACTTTTGCGACGAGACGAGAACGGAATCGTCCCACTGGACGAATGGGAGAAGGCGATTGACGACGATACTTCAATCGTCTCCGTCGACTACGTCTCATGGATGAATGGTTGCCGAGAGAAGATCCGTGAGATAGCCAGGATAGCACACGACCACGACGCGTTCGTCATCGCAGACTCCTTCCACGGACTTGGTGTCTTCCCAATCAATGCCAAAGAGAACGACGTAGACGCACTTGTCTGTGGAATGTACAAGTGGATGCAGGGACCCCACGGAGCCGCCTTCCTCTACACTCGACACGACCGGCTCAACGATCTCGACCCCAACTACATAGGGTGGCACGGTGTCGAAGACTCGGTAGTCCGGAGACTGTCAACCCAACAGGACCTGTTCGGCAAACCATTCAACATCGAAGACGCTGAACCGGCCAAGGACGCGACCCGTTTCGAAGGAGGGAGCTGGGGAGTAATCTCAATCATCGGCGCGAAAGCCGCACTGGAGTACGCTCTTAAACACGACCAGCAGGAAAGATATCATCGCGTGCTCAAGATAACCGATCATCTGATCGAGGGCTTGAAGAAGAAAGGAAGAATAATACTCACACCATTGGTATCGGACCGTAGAAGCGGAATAGTCGTCTTCGAAGACTCCGACCCTCAAGCGACCTTCAACAAACTAAAGTCACTGAACATCACAGCCGCGAGTAGGGTCAAGGCTATACGCGTCTCGCCGCACTACTACAATACAGAAGAGGAAATCGATAAACTTCTCTCGGCTTTGTGAGTTCGCCGTTTGAAAATCGTTGTTGTCAATAACTACAAAGAGGATGAAAAGGCCAAGCAGGCACTGCGCAATTTGACAAGATGTACTGGGCAACGACCGGAGATGGTGGACTACAGGTCGCCCGACCTGCTGGATCTTGTCATTCACAGATCCCCTGATCTGGCGATCCTCACCGGCTCCAACTTCATGCTGTCCAAGTCTGACACCCAAACTGTCTTCCAGCGAGAGATGGATCTGGTCAGAAAACTCGATATTCCGTTTCTAGGAATCTGCTTCGGTCATCAGCTCATAGGCGCCGCGTATGGCGCCGAGGTTACTGACCTCGGCCAAACGGTTAGAGCGTTCAAAGAGGTGAAATTGCTGGGCGAAGACCCTATCTTCGAAGGACTTCCCGAAACAATCCGTGTGTCAGAGTCTCACCGGCAAGCCCTCGCGAGTGTCCCGAAGGGATTCCGCCACCTCGCCGAATCGTCCACCTCGCGAGTAGAAGCCATCGCGCACGAGACTCGTCCGATCTACGGGCTCCAGTTTCATCCCGAGAGATCGGATGACAAGAATCCTCATGGACAGTTAATCATTCAGAACTTCGTCAGACTAGTCGCAAAATCCTAGCCCGATGCTCCGCTAGACGAGATAGTGAGGGAGTAGCCTCACATCAAGCGCCATCGCGAGAAAGACAATGGCCAAGTACGGGCTGGAAAACTTGAACGCCGTCCATGCTCGGGCTTTCGTAGGCTCTAAGGCGAGTTTCACATCTACAATTATCATCCCTAGTCCCAGAAGACCGGCCACGACCAGATAGAGCAGACCGAAGCCGAACCAGAACAACGCCAGCGATAACGGAACGAGGAGAAACGTGTTCAGCGCTATGTACTGCGCCGTCTTCTTCTCTCCAACCACCACGGGCAGCATGGGAATCCGAACCTTGGCATAGTCGCTGACCGCTCTCATCGCGAGCGCCCAGAAGTGGCTGGGCGTCCAGACGAAGACCAGCAAGCCCATCAACCAAGGCGCGGCAGCCGAAAGATTTCCCGTCGCTGCGGCCCAGCCAGCCAAGGGCGCGCAGCTCCCTGCCGAGCCTCCCAAGACAATGTTGAGACTGGTTCTCCTCTTCAGGTATTTCGTGTAGAAGAGAACGTAGATCGCTGCTCCCAGCAAAATGAATAATCCTGCGAGGAATGGCAGGTAGAGCGCAGATATCGCCAATCCTCCAGCTATCAACGCAACGCCAAAGACCAGTGCCCTGAAGGGTGAGACTTCTCCCTGAGGGATGGGCCGACGACTGGTCCTCCCCATCGACCTGTCAATGTCCTCGTCGAGGTAGCTGTTGAGCGCCCCTGCTCCTCCGGAGGCAAGTGTGCCCGCCGTAATGACTGCTACGAGTCGAATGACGCTGATATTTGAAGGCGCGGCGAGAAACGCCGTTAGAGCAGTAAAGTCAAGCAGGAGAACTATCCTCGGCTTCATGAGCTCCCAGTACGCGCTGAGAGTACTGGATCGGTGGATCTGCAACTTCAGCGACAGGTGGGCCGGGAGGTCGCGGGTAAAAGGGTTTAGCGGCAACTATTCTCAGAAATATACCCATTGTACAGACTGGGTCCCGGTGTAGGAGACGGACTGATTAGGGCCTGGAAATGGCTGGTTTCACGGACTCTCTGGGACGGGCCAAGAAAGACGCAGTGTCACGAGATGGTATAGCGCAATGTACGTAGTCATCCGGACCTATCTGCCTATGTCCCCAGTTAGAAGAACGGAGGCCTGAGTCAGAATATCAGAATGTCTAACGTTTCTCGGCATCGCCCGAATCTTGGACCGTGTGATTGGCCGTCTTTCGTCTCTGATCTCTCAAATGTTTCATTACAATTACTGAGAAAAATCCCATCGACGCAACTATCGCTCGCAAGATGAGTATCAATGGGCTCTGGTTCGGGGCTAGTGGCGATTCAAGAAACATCTCGCAGACGAAACATCGGCCGTTGCCATTATTGACATGGACTACGACCGTCTTCGAATCCTCGAGGGGAGGGATGCCACTGTCCGTGGCTGTGAATGTGAGAGTGTATACGCCTGGTTGGACTCCTTGAATAGGCCAGTAGAAGATCCCTGTCGCAGGGTCGAATGATGACCCGTCTGGAAGACCGGTAGCGGTCAATGTGACGTTCTCAGGTGGTGCATCAGGGTCCGTTGCGTTCACGGCAAACTGGAGGACTTCTCCGTCTCTGACGATGAGAGTTCCAGGGACGTACAGGGTCGGGGGCGCGTAATCCTCGTTAACGGTTATCGTGACAGTAGCATTTGCCACCTGAGTTCCATCTGTCGAGGAAAAGACCACCTGGTAGACGCCCGGGGCTTGCGCTTCGGAGGGAGTCCAACTGAACGTTCCAAACGCGCGGCCTGGGCCGCTGTTGGATGTGAAAATAGCGCCTATGGTGGAGCAGGACTCGCATGATAGACTGATTTCCTGTGAGGAGTCCTCCACTGCTGACACATTGAATGTGAGATTTGACCCGTCATTAACTGACTCGCTACTTGCAACTGTAAGGATAATGGGGGGGTTTGGTGTGACTACTACCGCGAGTACTTTAGTGTCAGAGACTGTCGTGCCGTTCGCGTCCGTCGCGACCAGGACGACAGAGTATGTGTTGGCGCTGTCATACGCGTGGCTGGTAGAGTATCCGGAACCATTAGTCCCATCCCCGAAGCTCCAAGAATAGGAGTACGGGGACAATCCGCCTGTAGAAGTCGCCGTGAAGTTGACTGTCTGACCCACCGTGGGGGTGGGGGGGTTGAAAGCAAAGTCGGCTGTGAGAGGAGGTGAGGGAGGCGGGACAATATTGACGGTCGTGATTGCCGAACTAGCATTGTGGGTCGAGTCTCCGAGGTAGGAAGCGTAGACTGAGAGCGACCCTACGGCTGTTGAAGCGATGTTTGTTGAACAGGTGGCTGAGACTCCAGCGCCCGTTAGGACACAGCTGCCGGTAGAATTGAAGGTCACGTTGCCGGTGGGAGTAGTGGTCGCGCCAGGCGACGTGTCAGTCACAGTAGCCGAACAGATCGCGTCATCGCCCACGGTCAGGGTCGACGGTGCGCAAGTGACTGTTGTTGAGGTTTCACGGTCGTTGATCGTTACGAAGACGAGAGGACTAGTGCTAGCGAGATGCTCGGCATCACCTTCGTAGCTGGCTGAAACGGCGAGGCTGCCTGGGGCTGTCGAGGTCATGTTTACGGAGCATGACCCGCCAGAGAGGGTGCAACTGCTGCCCGGCGTGAACGAGACGGATCCGGTCGGAGTGCTGCCAGACATTGTGTCGACTACTGTTGCACTGCATGTCAGTCTTACACCGACAATGCCCCCTCCTGGACAGATGACGGTGGTAGAAGTGGGCAACAGAGGCATTGGAGAGACATCGATGGTCGTCGATGAGGTCGCTGTCTGCTGGGGCGACCCATTATCGGTGACCGTCAGGACGATCATGTAGGTTCCAGCTGACAAGTATGTGTGCGCTACAGAACTGCCGGTTCCGTTCGAACCATCTCCGAACGACCAGATGAAAGAGTACGGAGGTGCCCCATCACTAGCCGACGCCGTAAAGTTCGCCTGTTCTCCGGCCTGAGGCGAAGCCGGGCTGTAGCTGAAGCTCGCGCTCAGAGGCGGAGGTGGACTCGAGAGGCTAACGGACTGCTGGGACGTCAGGCTCTGCTGAGACGCGCCACTATCCTTGACAGTCAAAGTGACCACATACGTTCCAGGAGAGGAGTAAGTGTAACTCACAGACGACCCTGTCCCAATAGAACCGTCACCGAAGCTCCAAGAGTAGCTGTATGGCGAGGTCCCTCCCGAGGCAGAGCCGCTGAACAAGACGGACTCTCCCACCTCCGGGGATGACGGACTATAAGTGAAGCTTGCGGCCAGAGCAGCAACCACAGTGATGGTTTGACTCGATATGGCCTTGACGCCGTCAGAGTCGGTAGCAGTTACGGTTACTTTGAACGAGCCGGAAGTTGTGTAAGTATGGCTGGCCGGGTTGGACGTGGACGTGCCACTGTCGCCGAATGCCCAGCTGAAAGTAAACGGACCAACGCCGCCTGTTGCGTTGGCGGTGAAGGTTACGGGTGAAGTAGCCTCAGGCGATGTTGGACTATAGCTGAAGCTCACGCCTGGAGCAGGGGCCACGCTGATACTCTGACTAGAGCTTGCTGTGGAACCACTAGAATCCGTGACAGTGACCGTGACGGTGAATGATCCGGATGATGAATAGGTATGTGTCGCCGGGTTTGCAGTCGAACTATCGCCGTCGCCAAAACTCCAGCTAAACGAGTAGAGTGATGATCCTCCAGACGCGATGGCTGTGTATGCAACTTGCTGGCCCATCTCGGGCGAAGACGGGCCATAGGTGAAGCTGGCAGTGAGGGCCGGGGGCGGGCTGCTGACTGTGACAGTTTGCTGAGAAGTTGCGTTCTGTTGAGGCGAGGCACTATCCTTCACCGCGAGAGTGACAACGAACAATCCTGTTGACGAGTAGGTGTGTGTTACAGAGTAGCCTGTTCCGGTTGACCCGTCTCCAAACGACCAGTCGAGTTCGTAAGGAACTGCTCCGCCGCTGGCCGTGGCTGTAAAGGAGACTTGCTCTCCGACTTGAGGCGAGGATGGCGTGGAGCTGAAACTGGCGATCAAGGGTGAGGGGGGGCTTGTTATTGTCACTGTCTGTTGGGAGGTCGTTGTTTGTTGCGGTGAACCGCCATCGCTCACGGTCAGCGTGACGGTGTATGTTCCTGCTATGGAATAGGTGTGGTATGCGATCTGTCCGGTGCCGGTGGAACCGTCGTCGTACTTCCATGCGTAGCTGTATGGCGATACGCCTCCCGCGGCTGTGGCTTTGAAGGTGACAGACTGTCCCGCTTGAGGGGCCGTTGGACTGAAACTGAACGAGCTTGTTAACGGCTGCGTACTAGTGGACGATGCCGTATAATTTAGTGTGTACCAGCTTACGTCTAGCTCCTGGAACTGGAAGCCTTCGGTGCCTATCTCTATGCCTGCCAGTTGGCATGGCGTGTTGGGATCGAGCCCCCAGGCCGCGAGGTCTTCCTGGCACTGGTGCGCAACGTCTGCTGACAGCACATATGTCTGGCCCATAGTCACGGGTCCGAGTGTTACCTTGTCCCAGCCGAAACTGTCGCCCGGATTATACGTGGCTGTCGACCCGACCGGGCTGAAGACCCCGTTGATGTTCTCGACCCTCGACTGTGTATCCAGACACTGGTAAGTGGATCCACCGGCAGTGACAGTCCCGTTCGGCAGCCAGTAGTACAACGCCACGTAGATGTGGTAGCGGTAAGAGCCGTACGGCACAAAACCAAGCATAGTAAAGTTGACACTTACGCTCGTAAGATTGGCAGGCAGTACACCGCTCGCAGGAGGCTGACAGGGAGACCATGGAAAAGTGCCCTTCTGAGTTGTAGCGTGGTAGTAGCTGGTGTCATTGCCGATCCCAGTATTTGATTGCTGAGTCTCAAGGATGCCGTTGACCATATTGACAGCACTACCGCTCAAGCCATTCGTGTTTCCGCAGCTCCAGCCCTGCGGCAGAGGGGTGCAGACGCCGAAGTTACCCGCGAGCACGTTGGATGTTGTCACCGTCACAGTGGTGGTGCTGGTCGCGGTCTGTGATGGTGAAGATGAATCCTCGGCGGTTTCCGTGACAGCGTACGTTCCAGCAGAGGTGTAGGTATGGGTCGCCAAGGCTCCCGTCGCCGTAGACTCGTCACCGAAGCTCCAGCTGATACTGTACGGAGAGACACCGCCAGCGGCAATCCCTGTGAACGTCACTGGCTGGCCCGAGACTGGCTGAGAGGGACTGTACGAGAAGCTGGCAACAAGAACAGGAACCGAAGAGACCTGGACAGTCTGCGCAGATTGGGCCGAGCCGCCTGCAGAATCCGTCACGGTCACCGTTACACTATAACTGCCAGACGAGGAGTATGTGTGAGTCGGTGTCGGACCTGTCCCCGTAGCACCATCCCCGAAACTCCACGAGTACGAATAGGGGGAGGTACCACCGGTTGCCAGGCCTGTAAAGGCTACGGGAGTCCCGGCGACTGGAGCGGACGGAGTGTAGCTGTAGCTTGCGGACAATGGCAATGGCTGGTTCGAGTTGAAGATATCGCTTATCGTTGGAGTTGACGAGGCATAGCCGAGACTGGAGAGCCCCCAGTTGCTGTCTATAGTACGAAGACTCGAATATTCGTCATAGGTGCTGCTGGTCGATACGTAGCCCTTGTTCACCATGCCACCGTAGAGAATGTTCGGCGACGGGTCGTACTCGTCCCACCATAAGTAGAGAAGGGAGTGATATGACGAGCTTGTAAACAGAGACGAGGCGAGGAGCGAGCCTGCTGCCGGGCTGGATATAGTGCCAGATCCGACCAAGAAAGTCTTGAGATAAGAGTCGCCGGTCTGAATCGAATTATCATGCATATTATGATTATCCGTGGGAGTATACCAGAGAAAGTTCGGAGGACTGGCAGAGTTGGCTGCTGCTATGAAAGTGCTGGTGCTCACTGATGACCCGGTGACGAGGTTTGGGCTGTTATAGTCGCTGGCAAAGCCCGTGAACGGAAAGTGGTCGTTGCCCCTCGGACAGCCAGCCTCGCAGTAGGCCTGCCATGTAAGACCCGCCGCCCGCATCTGGTCCACGAGGGTAGTACCGCTGAGACAGCAGCTGTATCCGTCCGAAACACCGTAAGTCTGACCGGAGACTAGAGCGACGTAGCATGCGGCTGAGCAGCCGCTGATGCTATCGCCCGAAAAATCGCCCGCTCCGTAGCTGTGGTAGCTGGGAATCGTAGAGCTCAAAGGAAGCATACTACACAGGAACGGAGCAGTCCCAGAAGGACATCCCGCGGAAGTACCATCGCCCAGCACATCCGCATAATCATGGTTCTCCATCGCAATAATCACAACATGATCAAAGAAAGAACCACTTCCTGTAGTCGAACTCAAACTGGCAGAAGCAATAGATGTGCCGCGTTCTGCAAGAACCTGGAACGCCACCGCGCTGCTCAGAAGGACTATGGCGCAGAGGAGAAGCCCCTTGACGCTCTTGCTAGCGAGGCTTCTGCTCAGAAGTCACCTTCTCCCAGTCCCGGGAGAAGGCGAACAGAACCCAACGTTGGGCGGGTTATGCCGAGAACTGGATCTGAACCAACTCTCGCATTCATCCTCAACCTGATGACCAAGCGCCCCATACCGTGAATATGAAATATAAAACTTGCGGCAACTGTGTTGTCTTGTACTACAACCGCATTCAGGTAAAATAGTCAAGAAACTGTCGAAGGATCTCCGCTCTGAGAACTCGTTCATTTTCGGGGAAAGAAATCTCTTCCGGTCGAAATCCAGCGATATATTTCCAAGCGCTAATCTATTATATGCAGGAAAGTGAGATTGTACAGAGGGTCCCCAGGAATCTTAACCTGATGACCACCCAAGAGAGCCCAAAGCTCCTCTTGGTTCGGGTTTTATTCCCTGGGGGCCTCCTTCCCCCTACATTCCGAATCGGCGAAGCGGTGTGCTCCGTCGGAAGATTATGAGACCCTCGAGAATTCTACGAGACCGAGCAAGTTTGGATACTGCTGCCCGTCCTCGACATCCAAGTCGTCAGACAGATACTCTCGCGGACCGTCCGTTGCGCTCGAGCCGCTCGAACGATACGATAAGAGAGTTAGGAGTAGAAGCCGTAGAGCAGCATCACGATTGAAAGAGGTCTCGGCGCGGAGCTGTTCAACCCTATCCATCGCTCAATTTCCGCTGTACATGGCATTCGCCATATAATATTTTGGATGACCTCAACAAAAACTCCCGGGCTCAGTCAGCTAAAGTTATCCTGCAACGCCCAGGGTCCGCCTCAGATATCTCGATCAAGAGTCCTGATCGCCTAGATCCCAGCAAGACAAGCCTCACTCATCCAACCAAAATCAGACTAGTACAGATGATTGATCTCGGAAGAACAACCTCTGTCGCGAGCACATATCCGGGAAACACTGAGAGTCACTTCAGAGTCTGAAACCACAGAATCTGGGCAGATGCAGATGATCGGATGCTTCTCTGAGAATCTGTAAAACGTTAGGATAACCGCCAGCATTCTGTTGGTCTCACAAAGATCAGATACTTCGAAATAGCCCCTTTTGGCGATGCCTCACGCTGATCCGAGGAGTTAGAGGTCTATGCGAGTCAACTGGTTCCTCATGCTGGGATGCGTGCTTGCGAGCCTCTACGCCTGGCAGGTCGGCTCCACTCCCAGTGGTGAGATCTGGGTTCAACAGAACCTTGTTTTCAGTCTCGACAACCTTGTTCCCTGGCCACCACGCGTGTGGACCTTGGTCACGGCGTTATTCGTTCACGCCAGCGTACAACACCTACTGGGTAATCTGCCGTTTCTATTCGTCTTCGGCAACACGCTTGAGAAGTTGATCGGGCGAAACAACCATCTGCTCGTCTTCTTCCTCGGCGGGTTCACAAGCTTCCTACTGCCACCCTTGCTGGGAATCTACAGCTCGGACACTGGGATGCTTGGTGCCAGCGCGGCAATCTTCACACTTGCAGCATGCGTCATGCTCATGTCACCTCTAAAATTTAGCTGGCTCTTTCTCGCACCACAGGGACTTGTAGCCATCATCTACTTCACCCTCAACGCGATAATAGTCACCGACCCGTCCATCCTCGGCCAGGGACTCTTTGATCCAAGCGTCGCCTACATCGCCCATGTCATCGGATTCACAGTCGGAATCCCTTTCGGTATCGCTTGGAGCCAGAAATGGAAAAAGAATCTCCTGATCACTATGGGACTCTTCGGCCTCTACCTCATCATCCTCTTCGTACTAGCCACGACCCTTGGTTCGCCCCTGCCCTTCGGCTTTTTTTAGGCCAGTTGACCCTCCAGCAAAGGTCTCAGTCTCATGAAGACCTCGCGAGTCACCCGTAGGTCATCGAGGCAGTGATCTCGGATCGACCTCAACGCCGCTTCATCTCCTTCCAGCGCTTTGACGAACAGGCTGGGCACTTCCAGTCCCATAGGCCCCTTCTCCCGTCTGATCTCGAAAAAGTCACAGACATGATCTAGGTAGGTGAAGGTCAAGCGGAGCCTGGACTTCACAACCTCGTTAAGATCAAGATGCATCTTTCCAAGCATGGGACGAGGGTCCATAGAGTGTTTCAAGAATCGGGTTGTTAGGAAGGGAATGTCGAAGCCTCGACCGCTCCAGGTCACAATTACCTCGGAGGATTCAAGCCGCTTGAGAAGCTTCGAGAGTAGAGGCTTCTCTTGGCCTGTTCTCCTCGCCTCGAAA
>Ga0209376_1001054_pt1 | contig 29158 bp, 13 predicted proteins | sample GraSoiAngelo_134_FD_185891 | JGI IMG/M metagenome (GOLD analysis project Ga0209376, IMG submission 185891) | Grasslands soil microbial communities from the Angelo Coastal Reserve, California, USA - 14_0929_05_30cm (SPAdes) (version 2) | ecosystem: Environmental > Terrestrial > Soil > Grasslands ... | reverse complement strand
CGTGGCCCTCATCGTAGGTTATGAGCAGAACGGCTTTCTGAGTGGTGAAGACCGTGCTGGACAATATCGATGGGACTATCGCCTGGAGGTACGCACTGCCTACACTCGGGGTACAATCGTGAGTGTTATCATAGTTATTCGGCGTTAACCACATGAGATTGGATGCTGTGGTTGTAGACTGTAGGTCGTTGAGCAGGTTACTTGCAACCCCAGGAGGCATTGTGGTGGTGCACGAGGCAGCTCCACTGCTTGATCCTGCCTGAATCACTCTGGCGCATCGCGTAGAATTGTTGTACACGTCAGAGTAGTAGACGAAAGGATCGTGGTGTGCTTGGTAATTATTACCGCTGCCGTCCGAGTAGGCAGCGCTCCCGTATGTACAAATGTTCGAGGTAGGCATGCCTTCCATGTAGGCCTTCCAAGACAAGCTTTTTCCAGCCAACCGGTCGACTATGTTCTGTACTCCCGGGTTGGGTAGGACACAGCCGGAGTTTGGCGAACCATCGCAGGTAATCCCGTTCATGGAACCTGATGTTGCCGCTATGTAGTTGTACAGGCTACCGGCGTTGCTCTCGTACTGGAAGTTTGTTGACTGGGCCCAGCTGTTCGCTAGGTTGTACTGGTATGGCGCTGAGGACGAAGAGATATCGGCCAAATCATGATTCTCCATCATGATCCAGACAATGTAATCGAACAGACTGGAGGGTGGAGGCAGGATCGGATTGATGAGGAACTCGTCCATGTTAGGGCTACTGCAGTCGTTGCTAAGGCAGCTGAAACTCCAGTTGTCCTCGATCGTCCTGAGCAGGGAATAGTGGTTGTACGTATTGGCACCGCTGGAATAGCTAGTCTTTGCTTGAGGACCTGCGAATACTGTGTAGATTGGGTCTGGGCAGCAGGTGTCGTGGCCCTCATCGTAGGTTATGAGCAGAACGGCTTTCTGAGTGGTGAAGACCGTGCTGGACAATATCGATGGGACTATCGCCTGGAGGTACGCACTGCCAACATTCGGGCTACAATCATGAGAGTTATCATAGTTGTTCGGTTGGAGCCATATGAAATTTGACGCAGTTGAGGTGGAGCCGAGGTCGCTCAGCAGTGTGCTCGCGAGACCACTTGGCATCGAGGTCGTGCAGGAAGAGGCTCCTCCGCTGGTCCCAGCTTGGACCACCTTTGCGCATCTGGCAGAGTTTCCAGTTATATCTGTATAGTAGGCAAAGGCGTCGTGATGGGCGATGTAGTTGGTCCCACCATCAGTGGAGCCTCCCCCATTACAGATATTCGTGCTAGGCATGCCCTCCATGTAGGCCTTCCAGGTTAACCCGGCCCCTTCCAACCTGTCCACGATGTTCGTCACAGAGAGTGGATGGCTGCCCGGGTTACCATCATCGATGATCCCCTGAGTTGAACCTGACGTAGCTGCTATGTAGTTAGGTAGACTACCAGCATTGCTCTCGTACTGAAAGTTTGTTGACTGGGCCCAGCTGTTCGCTAGGTTGTACTGGTATGGCGCTGAGGACGAAGAGATATCGGCCAAATCATGATTCTCCATCATGATCCAAATCATGTAGTCGAATTCGTGAGGAGGTGCAGCTTGCACCCTCGGTATCATTGAAGGCACAAGAAGCGAACTCAGAATAATTGGAATGACCAGGGTCAAGATCCTGAAAAGTTTCATCGGCCCGCAGATACTCGTAGATCGCAAATTTAAGACGGCACGAATTTGTGATGCGGATTTCCAGTGCTAATTCATGCTGCTGACCTGAACTCAGGGGCCAAAGTGGAGCAAATCTGATCGCATTCTATGGCATTAATGTTCATGGGATCCTGCATGTGTTCCCTTTCCCTGAAAATTCCGTGAGTACTCACGATGATATTGTGGCGCCTAGACGCCTGGTTCTTGAATAGAGGCTAATTCAAACGCGACCCGACGCTCGTCGCTTCTCTGCAGCCCAGCAAGGAGCTGATGCTGAGACGACTTCAGTTCAGGAGGCGGGCTCAGAACCTCAGGCACTGAAGTTGCAACCTGAGTCAAAAGCCCCAGAAGGGTCTCGCCCCTGCCCGTCAGAAAGTATCTTCCAAGACCGCTCTTGGTCATGGACCTGTCGAGTAGCCCCCTGCTCCGCAGATAGACCAAATCCTTCTCCGCTGATTGAAAGTTGAGGTTTGCACGGTATACGACCTGGGTCTTTGACGCCCCATGTCGAACTATCGAAAGTATCTCAAACAGCCTCTCGATCGCTCCCCTCCTTGCTTTCAATTCACATCAACCTTTGGATCCGCCCAACTGTACGAACTACCTTCCTCCGTTTCCCCCATTCTTTTTAAGGAGGCCAGTGAAATTGTTCTAGGACAATTTTCCGGGTCAGAGCCACGCGTTGTCTGTCAGCAGGGATAATTGTCTGAAGACTTCTTTCTCTATGTTTCCATCAGCTCCTTGAGCTGGCCCTGAATCTTCACGGCTTGGTCGGATTCTCGGTAATCAACAAAGCCGTGTTCGGATAGAAAATGTAGTATCTCCACTAGTCTGGGCTCCACCATTTCGAGTGTCATTGACAGCTCTGCAATTCTGTGCCACCTTCCGTCCCTCAAGAACTCTAGGACATTGTCGAGGTTGCGAATACCACTGGGCAACTAACCCGCCTCTGGAATCCTGGGCTGTCTGTTTGCACCCGGTTTATTATTGCTATATGTTTCAGTAAAAAGCCTTCTGAGGCTATATTCGACACCTTGCCCGAGAATCTTCACGAGGAAAGCTCTTCGCCAGTCTGGCGTCAGCCAGGGCTATTTTGGCGGAAGACATTTCATGTATCTTTCAGATCTGAGCCAACGACGTAGCCTAGTCTATAGTCGTTCTTTCTCTCACTGGCTAAGATCGGGTTCAATGACAAGAGCCCTCGGTTTAGAGTATGGGCAAACAATCCATCGAGCTCTTTTTGAATCTCTGCAAGAAAGTCGCGCAATCGTTCCCCTTTCGATGTCAGCCTGTACTTTTTGATTCCGCTATCGTTCAAATCCAGTTGCAGGTGACCTTGGTCTAGAAGAAAGGAAATGTAAGTCTCGGCTTGTGAGAAGCGAAGATTTACTCTGTTTATGATTTGGTATCTCGACGCACCTGATCCTGTAGTGCAGAGAATGTCATAGATCAGCCTTGTGGTATCTCTTCGTTGAATCAGACTCCACTCCAACACCAGAAAGTGTCAAGCGATGGCGATCTACAAATATAAGCCCCAGGTATACTTTGGAGCACAAGTGAACCAATACAAGTGAACACAAAGCACTCGTTGTTGTACTACGTAGAATCGCTAGTGTGAGCGAGACGGTAGAAGAACGTGCAATAAATGCGACCGGTATCGAAGTTATGCTCTAGAACAAAATCACTGTCTCACTTAAGAGACGGAGAGGTAGTAACTGCAGCTGAGAAAAACATTGAACCGACTTTTGGCAACTCTTACAGTCTGCCTAACACTACTTAGCGTCTTTGTGTCTGCTCATCTGCCTTCAGCCCATGCAAGCTCGCCGGGCAAAAATTTTGACAACATTGTCGTAATCGCGATGGAGAATCAGCCCTATTCCACGATCTTAGGTGACGGTACAAATGATGCGAATTGCCCCCTCATGTTCCTCTGCAGCATGCTTCCCTACAGCGCAACAATTTTGCAGTACAATGGTTACGGACAGGGAATTGACACAGGATGCTCTGCGGACTGCTATTTTGCTCTAACGACTGGGACAACCGGTGTTTCTGACCAATGGTGTAACTCGGGCAATTGTCAAAGCGTCGCCAACATTGCTGGAGATCTTGGACTCACTACGGCACTCTACTGCGAGAATGCTTGTCCCCGACAGTCGGACCACTATCCTTTCTATGGATATACGGACACATACTCACAAGCTCTCGCAGGGTTCACGTGCACGAGCTGTACTGAACCGACGACTAGCTTTGGTCAACTTCTGAACACTGCAAACTCAGAAAATCCTCCCCAATTTGTTTGGTTCACTCCGACCGATTGCCACAACATGCATGGTGATGATAGCAACTGTCCCAACGACTCCACTGACTGCAACACTTCTGGCTGTCCCACCGCTGGAGACAATTATCTGAAACAGATGTTAGTCGGCAGTGGTGGAACAATTCAGAGTCCGGCCTCCGGTTCTCTTCTCGCGAGTAGCCTTTTCTCATCTGGTCATCGAACTCTTCTGATGATCTGGTGGGACGAGTGCGGCAATTCCAGCTCTGGATCGTGCGATTCAACAAACGATACGCCGAACATTTTCTACGGACCTAATGCCGGTGTGAAGGAGGGATATGTCTGCACAACCACCAACTGCAACGGCTCTGACGAGTACAATATTCTCAAGATGATAGAGGATAACTTTGGCGTCAATTGTCTTGTCAATGACTGCAACAGTAACGATCTGGCGGACCTGTTCACGGGCACTAACACGTACACCCTATCGTTTCAGGGCTTCGACTATGATGGTGCTAACGAAGAGACTCTTACGCTCAACAACCAGCAGCTCATACAGCTACCCGCGGTTGATAGTCCACAGAACGGTGGAGTCTACGTGAACTTCACAGTTGACATGACACCCTTAGTCGTTACAGGAACCAACACGCTTGTGTTCACTCACGCTAACTCGGACTGTGGAGTGACCGACACAACAAGGAACGTCCAGATCACAAACGGGGCTGGGACAATAATCTTCAGCGATCCCACAGAACGACCACTTGACTGCACCCACTCGATAACTTATACTTTCAACGTCTAACGTACACGCAATTGAAAGCACGCAAGAGCCCCCATTTTTCTTGGACCGATGCCTTAGACTAGAGGTACGGATTCGCGAGCCGACCACAGGACCTCGACGCTGGCGAAGAAGGTTCCCGCTTGTGCTCTCTTCGCTAGACCTTGCGAGCCCACATCAAGGTAAACTCGTTACTCATCAAGAAACAACTGTTCTTCTGAACTGAATTTACTTTGGGCGAATGCAGGCACTCAACATTGGATCCATCTCAAGGCAGAAAAAGGCTACAAGTTTGGGAAAGCAACCAAGTAGGAACCGATCCGGAGTTCGGTTCCCTTCTAAGGCTCCATGACACAGGTACGAGAGCCCGCTACTTGCAGCTGAACTGGTCTAAAAAAGGGTTTGAACTTGCATTTGATCCTACGCCCGAGGCTCCAGATTGCGAATTCTCTGGCGTCCGTTTAGCCCACCTGCTCAGAGGCGTGGCGATATTCGACAATAGAAATTGCGCCTGGCTGTATGACTTCCTTCAACTAGGCTTATCTTTCACGATGTGGTTAACTGGGAGATGTGTCTCCGGTTCTACTTGGAAAGGTCTTAGGTCTACGGGAGGATGCAAGGTCTTGGAACCGACCTTTGCCTTACCGTCTTCCAGCTCACATTCTATGCAATATGTGGCCAAGTCGCTGTGGGAGAAGCTCCCCGTGTTGTAGGATACGTATAGAGAGAGAGAGAGAGACAGTTCCCCGAGGATTCTGTTCTTCAAGCGTATCTTGACGCAAGGGTAGTATGGCACTGTGGACAAGAAATTCTTGTTGTTTGGTCTGCTAGCACTTTCACTCCTTACTGTCTCGACCCGCGCCGCTACGGTCCAAGTTTCAACGGCCTCCACAGTACCTAGTGTTGTTGTTATTGTGATGATGGAAAACAAGAGCATCAACCAAACCTACGGCACAAGCTGCCGCGGAAACTGTAGCTTCATCACCCAGCTCGCCAACACGTACGGTCTTGCCGAATCCTATTCCGCGACGGGCCATCCCAGTCTTACGGACTATCTTGATATCACAAGCGGGGGAAACTACGACTATGCCCCCTTCAACAACTCTTGCTACCCGCAGACCACAGGCTGCGCTATCTCGACACCAAGCATTGTTGACAGCCTGGAAGCCTCAGGTAGGACATGGAAAGCCTACATGGAAGACTACACCGGCGGCGGATGCACCCGTCACCATAACAATGATACTCTCAACACGTACGTCAACGACCACAATCCATTCCTATACTACAACGGAATCTATGGAAGCCCGGCAAGATGCTCTAGAATAGTCGATGCAAACCCGGGAGCAGAAGGGTATCTGGCGCTTCCCACCGCCCTGTTCTCCGACTTGAGCACCTTGACGAGCGCCTCCAGCTTCATGTGGCTGACACCCAACCTATGCGATCAGGGACATTCAACGTGCACGCTCACCGCCTCAAACTCCACAACATGCCCCTCCACGTCACTACCACAATGCGTTTCCCAGGCAAATCAATACCTTAGTCTGCTCGTGCCCAAGATCCTCAACTCAACAGTCTTTCAGACCCAGAATGCCGCCCTCTTCATCACCTGGGACGAGGGTGTAACACGCTACCCGAAGGACTACGTGGTAGCAATCTGGGCAGGCCCTGGAATTCGACCGGCCCACAAGTCATCCCTGTTCTACTCGCACTATTCTCTGCTCAGCACCCTAGAAACTATGTGGGGAATGCCCCCGCTTACAGCATACGATTCCAGCGCAACCGCGATGAACGAATTCTTCAGTGATTCAGGACCAGTCGGGGGGATCGTGGTTCCCACTACCTTCGGTCGTCTAATCCCATTTCTCGGCCTCGGAATTCTCTTGATAGTATTGGCGGGAGCTGGATCGATTTACCTAAGGAAGGTACTCAGGCATCTCTCTCAATCCCGTTCTTCCAACGTATATGAAAATCCCGCTCCACGGCTCTGAGAACGTGCTGTCGTATGTTTCGGACGAAATTCTACCAAAATGCAAGTGACTGAGAGCTGAATTAACATTAGGCTCGGGGGAGACTTGTTTTGCTCAGTTCGAGGTGGACCCTGTCCCCCTTCCATGGGATGAGCTACGGCGAACAGCAACGGCGATGGCAGCAACCAATCCTCCCACAGCCATTATCCCGAAATAAAGATACAAGTAGAAAGAACCGAAACTCGCCGGGGAAACGACGCTAACAGTAAGTGTTTGAGAATCGTTTAGAAACCCCATCTCTCCCGATACGGGGCTTGAGACGGCCTTCAGAACGTAATCACCCGGCTTGATGCCCGTAGTGTCCCAAGTGAACGATAGGATTTGTGGGGGTCCGGCTGGAGAGCTTTTGCCGGTCTGGCTAGACATAATCGTTGCGTTCGAATAGATTTTGACGACGAATGTTTCTAGTACATCACCGGTATTCTGGATGGTCACGTTCACCTGAACCTTAGTCCCTTGCGTAATTATTCTATCATTAACTTGGAACCCTTCGATGGCAATATTATGAACGATAGGTATGACGGCGAAATTCTTGTATGTGATGAGTGTCCCCCACTGACCCGATTTGAGCGCTCCGTACACTCCCGCGTTAGGAGTGGTCGTCCATGGCGCGGCAACCCAGAGTAGCCGTCCGAATCTTGGACTATTGTTGTCCTCATAGTTGATGATGTCTTGTATGTAGCGGAGGCTGACTAACGAATATCCGGCCGCGCCGGAGACGATGGAGGGACATGATGAGCTACAGTATGGTCCTCCTTCAGTGTTGAGAACTGGCCATCCCAGACCGGCCGTCTCGGCCAGCATAGTCAGATAGTCATTCTTTGCTGCCGCGTCGGCGGTTGCGTTGCTCCAGCCGTCCCAGACTCCATTGCTGTCGGTATCCACGATTTTGATTTTGGGATCAGTCATAAGCGGTGTCCCTACGGGAGGGACTGTTCCGTAGACAGGAATGTCGGCTGCATCGTACTTATTGTTGGTGTCAGCGTCATAGACTATGGATTCGCTCTTGTTCCATGTCTCAGTTGGGACGCTTGTTGCGTTTACAAACCTGATTTTCGGATCGTTCACGAGGGTCTTATTGTCTGATATGATACCGATGATTGCGATGTCTCCGGAATCGTATTTTCCATCACTATTCGAATCGTAGGCCACGTGTTCCACATACGCCGGATAGTAAAGGTAGGTGTGGAGGCTCTCGAAGACTCTCCGTTGGGTGTCGTTCACGTTTGGGTATTCGAGATACCAGTGGGACCGGTCTAGAGAGCACCCCCAGCTGCAAAGGTTCTGGACGACCACCCAGTGAGTATCGTGCATTCGACGGGCAAGATCCAGCCACGACTGGTACTGAGCGGCAGCATAGCTTGTCTTGTTCAACTCGCACTGTAGAGGATTATTTTTGCACCATCCAGTGGCGCTGACAGCGAACGTCGACGAATCAGGCTCGTTGAGGGGCTCCCAGATGATCCTCGTATACTCGTGCATGAACGCTCCAACCACACCTGTCGGGCCGCTAACTGTGTTCGGTCCAAACCAGAAGTTTAGCCAGCAGTCTGTAAGAGTAGTGTTTGCAAAGTCTGCTGATCCGTGGTAGTCGATGAGTATCCACAGACTGAAGTATTCCGCGATCTTGACAGCCCTTATGAGCTGGGCTTGGCTGTAGTTGCCCATGAAATCCTGAGGCGATGTGGCTGTGTTCAGACCGTACTGGACGGAGCAGTAGGGTGCGAATGAAACTCTGATCGCGTTATATCCAAACTGGACCTCTGCTTCTGTTCGTGCTACTTGTTCAAAGTTGCTAGCGTTCTCCCCGGGAAAGACGAGTGACGAGGGTCCGGTTAGGTTCTGGGCCGTGTCCATAAGCCGGGTCCCGCCCCAACCTCCTAGAACGGGAGTCGAGGTTGGCACTGGCGCTTGAGCCATGATTGAAAGAGGGAGTAGAAACGTCGATGATATTGCAAGAGCAGTTACCAGAATTGTTGCCAGGAAGTGCCAAACCGCTCTATTCTTGCCCATACTACACGACCGCACATGCTGGGAGCGAGTCCGTCCTTTCGGACGGACGATGTCGCAAGCTTACCGCTACAACCTCGCTACCTACTGGTGTCACATCGTAATCTAAGTACTTGTCTGATGACGTTTGAGAGGCGACGGAAGCGAAGAGCGCTCGACGTCCCCTGTCGCGGAAACATCCTTGGCCGGAAACTGAGCCTATGCTGGAATGTATAGATCCCCGCGTGCTAGCGATCTTCAGTCTTCCTCAAGGTCGGCGAAGATGTTGCAGGTTGGGAGCTTCATGTAGCTCCACGTCATCTACTTGCCTCACGTTGGCTTCCATGCAATCCCTCCCAGATCCGAGGAGGTGGAGCTGGTCAGCTTATTCACAACACTACCCGACCATGAGAGGATCGTGCCGTGCTGACCCACGATGTAGGCTGTACCTTGGAACCAGCTGATCGAGTAAAGGTTCTGGCTTGTTCCGCTGGACAACGAGGCAAGTTTGATTCCGTCGTATGTCCACAGTAATCCTGAATCGCCCGCAATCACCGCGATGGTGCCTGTGGGGCTGAACGAGATGAAGCGGAGGTTCTTGTTGATTGGCGTGAGTCCAGTGATGTTGAGGCTGCTGAACGCTGCGCCGTCGTACTTCAGAACAGCTCCATGACCGCCGCCTGCGAGAGCGTAGAGGCCATTGGGGTTCCAGACAACCGTGAACAGCGGCTGGCTGGTCCCGGAGGACAAGATGCTGATCTGGCTGGTTGTCTGGTACAACAGGGTTGTCCCCTTGTCCCCTACCGCTAGGGCGGTGTTGCCGTTGGGATTCCAGCTGATCGAATGTATGGTGTTTGTGCTCGGATCCGGAATCTGCGTTACTGAGAGGCCGTCGTACCTGACTAGAATTCCCCCTGAGCCACCTATGAGTGCGTAGGACCCATCAGGCCTCCAAGCTACAGTGTTGAAGTTCGGAGTGGCTGAGAAGCCCGTAGCGATTCTGGTAATAACAGTGCCATCGTACTTCAGGATGACGCCCTGGTCGCCGACCATCAGAGCATAGGAACCGTCAGGCTTCCAGGCCACCTGTCTAAGCGGGCTCCCGACGGGTCTTCCGACTTGGGTCATCGTCCCGTTGTGGTAGTACTTGAAGACCCTGCCATCATAGGAGACGATAAGTGCGTAGGGCGGTGTCTGCGCAACAGTCAAGGTCGCGCTTCCAAGGGCACCAGAATGTGTCGAGTCTCCCCCATAGGTTCCAGTTGTTGCATGGTGGCCCGTGACGGCTGGCGTGTAGCCGACTGAGCAGCTGGCGACTCCGACTGTGGCTGTGCCGGCGAGAGTGCAGCTAGACGGACCAAACGTGCCAGTGGAATTAGAGGCAAAGCTCACAGTGCCAGTCGGAGTGCTGGCCGTTCCTGCCGAAATGTCAGCGACTGTGGCTGAGCAAGTGAGGGCTACGCCCACAGTACCTGAGGCAGGACATGAGACAGTCAGCGAAGTGTCACGCAGAGTCACGGCGACCCTCACGGATGTGAAGACGGATTGCCCGGCAGAATCCGTCGTCATCAGAGTGACGTTGTACGAGGCGAGAGATGAGTACGCGTGTGTGATCGAGGTTCCAGCTGCCGCGTAGCCATCGCCAAACGACCAGCTGAAAGAATAAGGTGATGTTCCTCCTGTCGCTGATCCAGTGAAGGTAATCTGCTGTCCAACTTGAGGAGAGGAGGGAGTGAAGATGAAGCCCGATGACAGGGGCAGTGGGCTTGCGACAGAGATGATCTGCTGGGAAATGGCGGTCTGTTGAGGAGAGCCACTGTCATTGACGGTCACTGTGACAGTGTATGATCCTGCCAGCGAATAAGTGTGGGTTACAGAGTAGCCTGTTCCTGCCGATCCGTCTCCAAACGACCAAGCATAACTGTATGGAACTGTCCCACCACCAGCGAAGGCTGTGAAGTTCACTTGTTGTGATAGTTGAAGGGAGGAAGGACTGTAACTGAAGCCAGCGGTCAGGGTCGCTGGGTTGGTGACCGAGACGGACTGTTGGGACATCGCCGCTTGCTGCGGAGAGCTGGTATCCATCGCTGTTAGAATGACGGTAAAGGTCCCAGAAGAATAGTAGGTATGTGTAGTGGAAGAACCCGACCCTGCGGATCCATCCCCGAAATTCCAAATGAAAGAATAGGGAGATGTTCCACCTGTGGCCGAGGCTGTAAATGTGACGGGTTGCCCTTGCTTGGGAATTGAAGGGGAGAAGCTGAAGGTCGTCAGAAGGGGTGGAGAGACATTGACGACTGAGGCACTGGTGGTTACGAAGTTATTTTTGTCTGTAGCTGTGAGTTTCACCGTGTAGGATCCTGGAAGAATGTATGTGTAGGTCGTTGGATTGATTGTGGATGTAGAGCCGTCTCCGAGGTCCCACTGGATCGAGTAGGGTGGCTTTCCCCCTGAGACTGTTCCCGAGAAGGTGACAGGACTGCCTGAAATGGGGAACTGAGGGGTTATGGTAAAGCTCGAGGTGAGAGGTGACGATATGACGAACCCGTCTCTGAAGGAGCCGGTGGTATTTAGAAACTGGGCGATGATCTGGGTAGGTGTCACTGTGTACCTTACAAACCCCCAGGTTGCCCCAGCTACTAGGCTTGTGCCTGTTCCATTCCAGTAACCGTTGGAACCCCAGGCCCGTGTGAAGTATCCGGCTTCGGGGTTTGATGGGTTTATTGCTTCTTGTCCCTCGCCCATTGTACCCTGTATGATTAGGATCGTGCCGCCAGCCTTTAGATAGGTCCCCGTTGAGCCATCGTTGACCACACAGCTCGGCTTGTATGAGTTGACTACCGCGCAGCTCAACTGTTTGCTCCTCTCGTAGCTGTGAGAGTGGCCCAAGAGAACAAGGTCCACTTTCTTCTGAATTAGAAGATTCATTATGTCAGATCCTGAGTCGCAGCCGACCTGGCCGATTGAGATGCAGGGTTTGTGCATTCCGACAATCACCCAGGGTATACCCTCTGCCCTGGCGGCGTCTATAGTGTCCGAGAGCCATGAGTAATGCGGGGATCCTATGCTGTAGTCGTAGAATCCGCCGTTGGTGAAGTTGAGGGCTGGAGATATGAGAATCAGACGGGCGAGAGGGTTGTTTGCTGGGTAGTCGAAGTAGTATTCTTTGCCATAGGTCCCCTGGATGGTTCCGATCTGGTCGGGCAGGCAGGCTGCGAAATTGTCGATGAGGCCGTTATGTTCCTCGTTGCCATCCTCATGATTCCCGGATATGATCTCGAAGGGGAGGTTGGGTCCCACCTTCGACCGGACGTAGCTGCACCACGAACTCTCCGGCACTGTCTCGTTGTAGCTGAGATCTCCGAGTGCTAGGAAGAAGTTCTGGATTTGAGACCCCAATTTCAACAGATTAGCGGTCGTCCTGAAATTTGCCCCAAGGTCTCCGCCTGCAGAGAACACAAAGGCACCTACGCCCTGGACCATATCCGGCGAGGCGATGAGCTGGTTGGAACTATCCCCTGCAAAGACTGCTTGAAGGTAGTATACTCCCCTGTTCTGGAGGCCTATAGTGGCGGCGTATTGGCCAGTGGCATTGGTGGTTGTAGTGGTGATGGTGGTCCACGTTATGGAGTCATTGGACTCTCTTAGTATGACTGTTCGTTGAGGTAGGATAGTTCCGTTCGAATATAGGGATAGAGTCCCGTATAGGTTGACGGGGCTATTCGGAAGGGACGGGTTGGGATTCGAATGTATGTCGAGGCTGGTCATGGCCTTCTGTGAGAGTGCGGCTCTCAGAAAGAAGAGCTGTCTCTTGCTGGACGTGCCGTTGACGTAAAGCGCGTCGAAGTTCACGGTTGTTGCTGTTCTGGCAAAGACGAGTCCTTGGTTGGTTGTCCCTGGGTCCACCGTGGTCAAGGTGGAATTCCACACGCTGCGGGCATATCTAGTGTAGGCTACCCGCCCGTAGCCGCCATCCGTTGATGATGCCACAACGAAGAGGAAGTAGTCCCCGGTCTGGGGATGTACTTGGATCCTCGCCCAGTCTTTGTCTGTTGTCACTAGGTTAGGGGTGTCGAGATGGATCTTCTGATCGAGTGAGTCTAAGGTGAAGACTCCATAACCCTTGCTCGTTGTGGCACTGTAGCACGTGACTACAACCGAGCGGACGGGGTCCCAAGCAACCGCCGGGGCGTCTTCAATCCCAGTTGATGCGTTCGACTCAAATGCGAGGTTGGAAACTCCCCATGCCCAGTTGGATCCGTCAAAGGTCGCTTTGTTGAAAACAAGTCGGTAGGGTGCGCCGGAGCCAGCTCGGTTCCCGATGAGATAGACGTTATAGTTGTCAGGTCTTTCAATGATGTTTGGGATGATCGGAAGGATGTTGGACGAATCCACGATCGCATCGTCCGGAACGAGTGAGGAACCGGTAAAGCTCATCCATCCTACGCCAGATTTCCAACGGAAGGACTTGACTCTAGAATCGGTTCCATTGACCCACCAAGCAGCTAGAATATCGCCGTTGTGTGCGAGTATGGCCGTGGGATACTTTGCCTTCCCCGAACCGTCAAGGAGAGTTGAAGAGCCAAACGATAGCCCGACAATGTTGAAACTCGAATCCCTCTTCAAAGTCACTGGAATGTCAGTGACCTGACCTGTGGCCGTGCCTCCCATCACGACTATTCGTAAGGACGATGAAGAAGCCAGAACGGCTGATGGGCTCGAATATGGGACCGTCGGGATAGTCGTTTTTGTTGGAAGCGCCCAAGAGCCTCCGACCGTTGGATCAGAATTTGCATAGGTGACTGCTATCCTCCCAGAGCTGTCAACGTAGACTGCTATCATTTTTCCATACGAGTCTTGGAGCAGCTTTTGCCCCGTAGTAGCAGTAGAGGAGTATGCACCACCTGCATCACTGGCGATAACATTGGTCCTCGTAGCGATGATATCGCTGGTTACAACGATCACTTGAGAGCTCGATGCCTGCTGGGCGGATATTGAGCTGTCTGTGGCGGTTGCCGTCACTGTGTAGGCTCCTGTCTTTGAGTATGAGTGACCTACTCCGGAACCTACTGCCGTCTGGCCATCTCCAAAGTCCCAGCTGAAAGCATAGGGGGACGTTCCGCCCGACGCGGTTGCCGTGAAAGTTATGGGGTCTCCTGGCCCGGGAAGCGAGGGGCTGAAGCTGAAGCTCGTTGACAGGGACAGGCGCCACGCTGTGAACGGGTGGAGTTCCCAGTGTCCGTTTCCCTCAGGATCCCAGTAGACGAAGCCTTGGACATCGAGCGGGATCCTGCTTGCTGACACATACTGGGCTATCGTGCTATTGCTGCAAGGTCCGCTGGCAGATCCACAGTATCCCGCAGCCATCCAGTCTTGGTCAAACTCAAAGTGAACATAGCCGGCAGTCGTCCCCATAGTAAGGATGTTGCCTTCACCATCACAGACCTTGACGCCATTTGGATAGCTTCCTCCACCATTGACGGCGTTGTACTTGGTCGAGCAGTCGAGAGGTTGGTAGTTCGAGCTGTTCAAGTATACATTATCGACCTGCACGAAGGTCGAAATGGTTTGACCGTTGATGTTCGTGAGAGTGCATGGTGGAAATAGTGCCCGCTTGTTCGGCACACCCCCGGACGTGGAGCTTGTCTGCCAAGAGCTGCCTGACAGTTTTTCGCTTGGATACGAGGGGCCTAGGATGTCTTGAATCGTCACCAAGCTGGGTGTGCATTGTACGTTGGGATTCCAAGAGGTGACACCGCTTGCTGATGCGACCGGCGGAGGAAGAACGGGAAAGAATAAGGCAGCCGCGGAAAGGAGCGTTAGAATAGTGGCGATTAACGGTTGACGCGTTCTCATACAAAATTACGCGGAAGAGTCTCACTGTTCCCCATTCTATAAAAGTGTGCGCTGACCAAAGGTAGATAATGGTATAGGCCGCAATCCTCGGATAGAATGCCTCTTAACAATTAGCACCACATAAGGCCTCGCGAATCCTTTGGGCCTTGGCAATAGCGCCCCCGCTCATACATTAGCTCTTGCGGTCCCAAAACCCCAAGGCAAGTTCCTTCGACCCCTATTGTAGCTTCTGGGTCAGAAGCTGACCTTGACGTCGATGTCAGGGGAACCGCGATGTGAGGCATTGAACTTGAATTTGCACCCAAGCGCGAGGTTTTCAACTCTTAGGTCAAAACGCACGCTCGAAAGGTTCTGTATCTGGATCGTCCCGCTGTCCCCTGGCTGTAAGAGACAGCACTTAGTCTACTCTCGGCTATGGCGAGACGGCGAAGCATGCAAAGATAATTCAACCCTGACATATCGCCCTCCGGAATTCCTTGTCTCTCAGACGAGCATTAGTTTCCGCCGGGGTGCCCGGCAAATCTCAAGCTAAGCACGCAAGATTCTCAGATTCAGTAGCAGGGTGGACAGATTCTATTCTCCGGACGTGATTGGCTGGTGATGGTGAGTGCTGGGTTGTGTCCGAAGTAGAGATACCCGTCTACAAAGTTCTGGTGCGAGGATACGAAGATGAAGTAGAGACCCGTCCAGGGCATAGCAAACGATGACTTTGGAGGAGTCCATTGCATGGTAACGTTGACACTCTGGCCCACAGGGATTGTAATGGGCAGCGAGTTGTGACCCTGGCCTCCCGAGAGAAGCTTCCATGTGATGGGTCCAGCAATTGGACTGTTGCTCATGTAGGCAGCGACAAGGCTGACTGGTATGGACCCAGTGTTTGCTAAGTCGATCTCAATGTTTCCAACGCAGATTCCGCCAAAGCTTCCAGACACGACATTGTTCCCGGCCGCACACCAGCGATTTAGTCCGTAAAGCACGTTCCCATTCACGGTGTTCCCGGAGATGACAATTATGCCATTCTGGTCAAGGTCTAGAACACCGATATTGTTGTTCATGATCTGGCCGAAGTCTGCACTTTCAATCTCCATTCGGCCCGTGACGGTGTTGCCCGTTACGATGGCCTGATGGCTGACTTCAGACTCTATCTGACCGTTGACTGTGCTGTTTATCATGGCGAAGCTGCCTCGTCCGCCCTCGTAGATGGCATTGTTGCATCCGTCTCCGCATACGCTCGTATCTCCGGAGGTGTTAAACGAGGTCCCTACGATGTTCACGACTTGGTCGTTGTACAATCCCGTAAAGTGGACAACGTTGGCGTTCCTTAAAGTGACGCTGGCCGAGTAGTTAGCAGCTAGATCACCATTGATGGTCGTGCCAACAACCGTCAGGTTTGAACCTGATGACGCGAAGACGTTTCCAACACTTGCTGTAATCACACAGACATCGTTGATGGGGACAAAGATGTTCCCACTGTATGGTGAGGTTATGGGCGAGGAGGCCGAGCATACTTTGTAGGGGCTCCAAGGAGACGGGCTAGATCTCACTGTCTCCGGGATGGATGGGGCAAAGGTCGCAAAGTTTCCCCACAGGGTGGAGAATTTTTCCGCATATGCAGCCCCGGAGTTGTCCTGTCCGGTGTTGGACTGAAAGGTTGGCACAACCCAGACGAACACAATTGCTGACATTATTATCACGATGAGCACCATCATCACTTCTGCAATGATCGTGCTGAACCCTCTTCTCGAACGTGTCAGCGACCCTCGCACGATCATCCACAACTAATAGATTGCTCGGTAAGCCAAAGGGAGAATGTTACCGTGTTTTGTCGGGAAGGGAGTCCTACCCCGGTCTCAAACCCTTGAATTGAAAGAACGAAACCACTCGGAGGGCCTCTCGGAGTCTTGTGACCAATCCGGGATTAATTTGTGAATCCATCTCGCCTCAACTGATTGAGTGGCAGGAGGTTCCTTGAATCCGCCCGGGGGGGGTCCTAGAGGCTAGACAGATCATCCATGGAGCTTGATCGAGCGGGATAACTCACTCGCTCTTGGAATAAGCGCCTTAGTGAACTCTCCATGCAGTCCATGGGTGGATTTCCCAGTGCCACGGACAATTCGTTATCGATTGGCAAGTACCGTCCCAGTAGACGAACCCCTGAACATCAACGTTAACAGGACCTGTGGCCAGCATCGCCACTAAAGTGGCATTGTCACAATACGTACCCAGACTGCAAACTGGGGACTCGGGAGTCAGTCCTATCTGTCCAGCGTTAAACCAGAATTTATCCATCTCGCCATGCACACATGCAATTGAGTGAGAGGCTGTATTGTCAGCGATTGCACCGTATGTTCCGGTACAGCTACTTCCTAACGCACCGCTTGTTTCGTACAGATTGCCAGTGTTGTCACAGAGAACATCAGGAACGACCCCACTGGTAAAATTCGTGCAGTCATCCGGTTCAACGTATAGCTGTCCAATCCAAACATTGTCCACTTCAACAAATGTCGTCATACGCATGCCATTGAGGTTGAAGGCTGAACACGGTGGCGTGAGGCTCCGTTTTTCCATGTTGGCATCACCACTTGAAGTTGTACCTATGCCACCAGTATTATTGCCAGTCTGATACTGGCTTCCGACGAATGACTGGTTAGGATATCTGATCCCTAGGATATCCTGGACGGTTACTTTTTGTGCCATGCAAGATACGTCCGGGTTCCATGAAGGGACTAGAGGTGGCAAAATGTTTCCTGAGTTGGAAATAGCTAGGGACTGCCCTGCGATGACAGTAGTTAGGAAGGTAATTATCAAAAGAAAAGTGGTGAGGATTGGACTTCTCATCAATGTCGGCTCATGCTATTGGATGGTGACGTCACCGAAGTTTAGGCCGTTTCCCGTTGAGATTGTTTGACTCGCGGTGAATGTCATGCCTACCAACATGAATGCACCAGCCGAGACTGACTGTCCATCTCGATCTGATATGAATATGAGTCCTGTAGGCTGGGCATTTCCTTTGATGCTCAGAGTGTGTGCGGCGGTTCCAGTGTTTTCGAGGCAAACATGGATTGTGTATGAACCGCCTTGTGGAAGCGACCAGTCGTTGATTGCAAGGGCTGAATCTATGTAATTGCCAGATGTAGGACCACAGGATGTGCCTGATGGAAATTCGCAAACATTTCCACCCATTCCACCGGAGGAGAACGCTCCTGCGGCACAAGAGGGTGATGCAATTAACAGGTTGTATCCTGTTGTGATGTTGCCAGTGTTAGAGACATTTACCTGAGTTGCGGCATAAGCAAACGTACTCAGACTGATTACCAGGATAAGGAGAAGGAGTGTGAATGGTCGTTTCACCCTAGCGCTTGTTCCAGAAGGATTCCTGCGAGACATGAGTGTTCTAAGTAGAACAACGGCTACAACGCAGAGCACAAAAAGGTCAGCGAAAATTACTATGTCCAGAAGGCTACTCATTTCTGACGTTTCACCTCCCATCCTCGTTTACGAATCTTTCAATAGGGCAGGTTTGACAATTACTTAAGCAAGTTGGAATCGTCACTACCCTCAGCAACCCTGATTGTTCTTAAGGCCCGTCTCTTTTATGTCTTGATTAGTTCCCGCTACATTCTTCTCTATGATTCATGGCAAAGATATCCTCAACAACACTCAGGTTGCCCCGTGTCTCGCGGGGAACAACCTAAATCAACAGCTCTAATCTGGGTGGGCTATCAGTGTAATGAGTTCTGAAGACGCGTCTGGGAATTCGACCAAGTTTAGACGAGACGTTTCTAAGTGGAAGAGACATTGAGAAGGTTCTGAGCTTAGGTCGAAAGAATCATAGTCTCCGATGGTCGAAGAATCCGAGCATTGGAAAGTCATTCTGGCCCAAGCAGAGGGGGGGAGGCTAGCTGGGTTTCCAGGCCCAGCCTTTGAGGCTGGTGGCCGTGGTGTTAGCGAGCTTGGCCATCACTCCGTTCGTATAGGTCATACTTGACCCGCTCCCACCTGCGATGTACGCCGTCCCGCCGAGCCAGCCTATGGAGTAGAAATTGCTTCCCACCGGACTTGTAAGACGGGCTAGCACACTCCCATTATAGGTTAGAACCAGGCCAGAGTCTCCCACCAGCAGGGCAAAGCTACCGTCCGGGCTCCAGGAGATGGCGCGAATAACGATGGTCGGAGAGATGTTGAGACCCGTGACGTTGAAGGCTTGCACGCTGGATGTCGTTCCATCATAACGTAGAATTGTATCGTTTACGCCGCCTATCAACGCATACCGACCGTTGGGGTTCCAGGCCGAGGAATACAGATAGTTGGTTGACCCGGAAGGGATCTGCGTGATCTGCCCGGTCGTCCGGAAGATCAGTACGCCGCCTCCGGACCCGACCAATAACGCCTGGTCTCCGGCAGGATTCCAGCCTATTGAGCGTATGGCGATGCTGAATGGATTCGTGAGCCGGGTCAGAGTCCCATTATACTTGAAGAGTATACCCCCTGAGCCGCCAATGAGGGCATAGGAGCCATCTGGCCTCCACCCCAAGGCGTACAGATTGCTAGTCGTCTGCGTGAGTATCGTTGTGAGCCGGGTCCCATCATACTTCAGGAGAACCCCAGAGTCACCGACGATCAGAGCATAGGATCCATCAGGCTTCCAAGCCACCTGACGCAACGACGTCGTGACAGGCTGGCCGATCGGTGTGAACGTCCCGTTCTGATAGGTATAGACGCGCCCCTCATTGGATATGACCAGAGCGTAGGGCTGTGCAGTCTGTGGTGCGACCGTCTCAGTCGCACTCCCATTACTTCCTACATGAGTCGAATCGCCCCCGTAGGTTCCGGTTATCCCGTGATGCCCAGTCGCACTGGGCGTGTAAGATACTGAACATTTGGCCACTCCAGCGGTGCTGGTCGAGACTAGGGTGCAACTAGTCGCGCTAAATGTACCAGTCGAGTTAGAAACAAAACCAACACTGCCAGACGGTGTACTAGCAATGCCGACGTCCGTATCAGTTACGGTAGCAGCGCAATCGGCGGCCGCGGAGCTAGCTACGGGGTTGGGTGAGCAAGTAATAACCGTGGAAGTAGCCCTCGGGTTAACCGTCACAGTGGTGACACCAGTGCTGGTACCGTGAGAGGAATCGCCACCGTAGCTGGCGGACACAGTCACCGAACCAGTCGAGGTTAGTGTGATGGTTATAGAGCAACTGGCAGAATTAGAGGTCGGATTTTCAAGCGTGCAAGTTCCACCCGGGGTGAAAGTCAGGAGGCCTGTGGGAGCGGTTGGAGCAGAGAAAGTGTCGGTTACAGTCGCAGTGCAAGAAGAGGGCTGATTGACCACTACTGTACTGGGACTGCAGCTGGCCGTTGTTGTGGTCGGGTGCTGTTGTGTCTGGGTGACGCCTAGGTTGAATGTGCCTGAGCTAGTGTCGTGGTTCATATCGCCACCATAGCCACTCGTGATCACGTTGGTTCCTGTCCCGGACGAGCTGGGGACGTAGGTTACGGAGCAGCTTCCTGACGATAGAGTGCAAGTCGGAGTGCTGAAGGTTCCGGCGCCACTGCTTGACCAGGCGACGGTGCCCGTTGGAGAACTGCTAGTTCCAAGTGAGGCATCCGCAACAGTTGCTCTGCAGAACGTGGTCTGATTTACGATCACGGAAGTCGGAGAGCATGTAACGGAAGTGCTCGAAGAACGCGGACCAACAACAAGTGTCTTCGCCACGAGAACCGACTGGCCCTTAGAGTCCATCGTGGTTAGAGTGACGTTGTAAGATCCGCGCGAAGAGTAAGCGTGCAGGACTGAGCCACCGGTATCGGAGGTACCGTCTCCAAAGCTCCATGAGAACGTGTAGGGGCTTGCTCCGCCAGAGGCTGTTGCATTGAAGCTGACCGTCTGACCGATAACGGGACCGGTTGGTGAGTATGTGAAAGAATTCGTCAAGGGTGGCGGAAGTACTGCGATCGTAAACTTGTAGGTAAGTGACTGTGTGCAGCTGAGGGGTAACACTGTGGAGTTGCTGTAGACGACAGTTGCTCCACTCGCAACCTGCAGGTTCCTGACACTGTCACCGACGCTACAGTCCCAGTTCGCATGCGTGAACAACAGCGTATTACTACCCTGGACTACATACGATGTGATGTTGAGAGAAAACGCTGCATACACATTCGCGTACGCCGTAGTGTCGCTTGTGGGAAGAGAGGCTAGGAACTGCCCGTTCAGGGTGAGGGTGTGTTCCCTACCCCCATCCCAGTCGAAGCCTTGCCAGGAGAGGTTGTACTTGCCTGACGCGGTCGGTGAGAAAACGGTCAAGGATTGAGTTACCGTCTGGGTGTTGGGTGTCGGTGACGCCGAGTCCTTGGCGGTAAGGCTTACCGTGTAGGTTCCCTGAGCAGAGTACGGGTGGGTCACAGAGCTACCCGAGCCAGTTGAGCCGTCACCAAAATTCCAGCTGAAACTGTAGGGTGAGACACCCCCGCTAGCGATCGCTGTAAAGGAGACCGAGACTCCGGGCGATGGATTCGATGGAGAGAAGCTGAAGCTTGCTGAGAGGGGTTGCGGATTTGACGAGAGTTTCCAAGCTGTGAAAGGGTGCAACTCCCAGTGGCTAACATCCCAGTATACGAATCCCTGAACGTCGAGGGAGATGGTTCCTGACGAGACTTGTCCGGCGAGCATGTAGTTGTCGCAGACCGTTCCTGTGCCACAGTAGCCTGCGGCTTGCCAGTCGCGGTCTATTTCGACATGAATAAAGCCGCTGGTGGTCCCGATCTGGAATATGTTGCCCGTGGCATCACAGTACGTTTTTCCTCCGGGATAGCTGCCACCGCCGTTGACCGCGTCGTAGACGCTGCTGCAATCCTCAGATTTCAAGCTCACGAGGTATACGCTGTTTATCTCAACCAAAGAGGAAATCATTTGGCCGCTCTTATTCGTAATTGCGCACGGTGGAGAGAGCGAGCGTTTGCTGGGGACGCCTCCGCTGGTAGAACCAGTCTGGTAGGAACTGCCCGATACGGACTGGGAAGGGTATGAAGATCCGAGAATATCCTTGACCCCGGCCAACGTGGCGGCGCATGGAACCTTAGGGTTCCATGAAGTGCTACTCGAGGCTGGAATAGGTGGGACGTTAACCGCTAGTATGAGACTTTGGATGACGACGAGAAGGATTAGAACAAAGACTCTGGGGGAGTTGATATGTCGGCTACGTGATCCGGCACTAGACTTTCCGACGACATTTCCCAAGTAGACGAACATGCGAAACATCGCCCATATCATTTATTTAATCCGGATCCCCCGATGATACCTTACGATATAGCGGGATAGATGATTGAGCAAACTTCTTCCTTGTTTCCGGCGAGAAACATGCCCTATGAGGCGGGCAATAACCAGTCAGCACCATTACATGTCATAGAGGTAGAAGAAATCCACACTAGCACTCCTCAACACTCTCCCGATCCATCGCGTTGGATCGTCAGGGCATCTGCTTCTTGCGCGGAGCCTATGACAGTTTACGAGTGATTTGGATATACTGTATCAAAGAGCTGTCTAGGGATTACGATACTTCGCAATCGTGTGAAGGCAAAGAGATGAGAATCCAGGGAGCAGCTAGTATCTTTCCGTGGCCCCAGTCCTGATGGTTTACTACTCGTTGTCCATGACAGGAAAATTCCGGATTATCCAGGAAACAAATTATGGGATAATTACTGCTGTTCGGTGTAGCGTTTGGATCTTCTCCACCTGCGCAATCCCCAAGCTAGCGATGTGCTCGCAGACACAGCGATCCCAGTCCCCGTTAGCCACAGAACGATTGGGCTGAGTGGTGAGGAACCGTCCGAGGGGGGTTGCGATTGCGGCTGGGATGGGGGTTGAGAGCCGGCCGGGTAGACTGCCAAAGTTTGCATTGGGGCACCACACTGTGTAGAAGAAGGATTGTTGTTCGAATCTCCAGTGTAGTCCGCAACCCAGTAATAGGTTCCGTTCGTTTGAGGTTGGAATGGTGGAGAAAGATATGCCCCATTGCCATTTCGAACATCGGAATGGCCTGTAAACACAGCTGGCCCCGTGCATACGGGTTTGTCGAATATTGAGAACGAGATGTTTCCACCTGGATAGAATCCATTCGAGAGGGTCACGGTATCAGACGCGGATAGCGGCGACGACCCTAGGGTGAGGGTTGAGGGAGAGACCGACGCTAGGATTGCCGGAAACGCTCTGATAACATTTATTGCAACCGTCCCTCTCGAAGAGTTGGTTCCGTCCGTTACAGTGAAACTGGCAGCGTAGCCCTGGGCAGGACGATTATCACCGGGTCCCCACCTGAAACTTCCCGTCGAAGGAGACATGCCACTTGTTGTGAAAGTCGCCCCCAGATCGTTGCAGTTGACGCACGACAATGTTAGCTGCCCCGGCGGGCTGTTGGGATCTGTAGCGGTCACGTTGAACAGCAGCACGTCAGTAACGATCACAGTCTGATTGCCGGGAATCGTGAGGATCGGCGGCTTGCGATTCGGGGGATTGTTTGGTACGTAGACTGTTATCGAGACTGTCGCGTTGGAGTTCATGGTGCCGTCGGAGACCGTAAAAGTGACATTATAGGATCTTCCTGCCTGACCATTGTTCGGGGTCCATGCAAACAATCCAGAGACCTGGCCCAGACCTGTTACTGTCGGGAAGCTGGCTCCATCTGGGCAGCCAGCGCATGACAGCGTCAAGTTCTGAGCGGGAAGGTCTGGGTCTGTAGCATTGACCCAGAACGACAGGGTCGACCCTGCGGTGACACTCTCACCAGTAGGCGCTTCGAGTGAGGGGGGATTCTCCTGCGCTGGAGGCTTAGCTGGTTGGAATGAGAGAAGGGTTCCCCATGTGTCTAGGGCACCGCAGCAGGACCCTTCGCCAGCCTCCCACCAGAGCCATCCCATGCTGCTCGACTGCATCAGGCTGGTGAGATGCTGGATGAAGTGGAACGTTGTAAGTGAGTAGCTTGCATCGTCTGTTCCAACAGCATCTGGCGGGCTATCACAGACATTGTTGCAACTGTAGTAGACAGCACCACCCTCCGTATCCAGGATAGGCATATGATATTCGACAGTGGACTGTAACATCGCACTGTAGTAGGTGTTTGCTACGCATTCAGCAGTATCATTGCCCCACGTATAAGTGCCGCTCGGGCTGCAGCTCCCATAGCCTCCCTGCTTCCAACTGTCATAGAAGAAGTACGGATGGATTGATAGAAAAGTCTCGTTCAGCGGATCAGTCGCAACAGGGTAGCACGCGACGATAGAGAGTATGTCGAAGGAGCAACTCGGGTTGCCCCCGTTGCTCCAAGAGTTCTCGATAGCTATCCAGTGAGTGTCCCCGAGACTTCTCGCCTGAGTAATCCAGGCTTGATAGGCGGAGGAGAGCAAGGCTACGGAGCCCGCGGGCTCGTTGATCGGCTCCCATACGATCTTTCCATAGTTCCAGTTAGTAGAGAGCACGCCGCTCCAGAAGGTCAACCATTCAGTCTGGCAGGTTGGATCTGTCAGGTCATTGTAGCTGTGATAGTCGAGAACTACCCACATGTTATACTGCTGGGCCATTTGTATTACCTGGCTGAAGAGTGTGGGATCCCAAGATCCTAGTTCTCCGGAGGAGCAGTGGATGTTCGTTCCTCCGCTGAACCCGACCCTCACAGCATCGTAGCCCGACTGGTTCAGCCTCTGCAGCGTGGCCTGCATCTGCCCATTTGCAGCCTCGTCCAGAGTGACTCCTCCCCATCCTTGGATGGCAGGATTCGTGGTTGGAACCGCAACGAGTCTTTGGTTCGGCGCGACCGAGTCGAGTCGGTTGGTGAATGCTGAGCCCGCGTGGTGGCTAGTGGGCTGGCTGGGGAGAATCTGAGTCATGGCGATCCCGAGCAACGCTAGAGAACAGAGCATGAACACTCTGGATCTCCTCCAGGAAGGAGACATCCACCGCGCTACCAACGACACTACAACAAGCCCGGACTGTTGTGCAGATGGTAATTTAGAGAGGTTGATTTGACATTTTGCCTTATCGTTACTGCACGATGTCGGCCGTCTCCGGCTTACTGTTTCTGGCCATGAAGAAGTGGGCTCTAGTCGAAATTATGTTTATCCTTGGCAGATGCCATAGTTTCCGTGCTTTCCACCTATGCTTGATGCAACGGACGTGTACAGGATCGTGAAGTGAGAATAATCATTCAGTCTCTTGAGCGCTTTGGTGTGCTGCTTGAATAGGATGGTATTGGACTCCTATTCCAACTCGCAATATTTGTTTGTCTAGGCTGGCTACGCTGCTCCATACGATTGCGATTTGTACGGACCGGAACGCGCTTCTCACTTGGGTCTGCGTCGTTAAGAATTCGAGACTGACCCCAGTCAGTCTCAATCCCAACATTTCTAAAGACCGTCGAAGTATCAGGTCGAGTCTGTCACCGTGCCGTTGATTGTGGAGTTGAACTCGACTATTATCCATGGTTGGGCCCAGTTTTCAGGGCCTTCGCGGGAGACAAAGCATGAGCAGTGCGTCGGATTTCAAGGAAGCCACATTCATAGTCGGAAGACTAGTTCGAATTTCGAAGAGGAAGGCGGAGATAGAATCCGAAGATGAGGATGGAGAGTTATCTTTACTGAAGTTCAGACTGGGGGACGAAGTGAACATAGACATTGGCGCAATAGGTGAAGATGTCAAAGCGGTCATAGTGGACGGTAAGGTCGCTCGGATAACCCCGATAACCGGGAATCCCGCTGGAAATCATGAAAACTCCGACCCTTAGCGGAACTTCAAGCCTACGCTTTCAACCTCCGCTAGCTCTACTTCTGTGTCCAGACCTCCGGGGCCAAAGAATCAGCAAATCATCCGTCTCTCGGTGACGTGCACGCCGGTGAACGTTAGTTGGAGGTTTGTCATTGAGTTGTTTACCTGGAACCATATAACCCGAGCACCCATATTCAGTCATCAATTCGCCCAGTATTCTCGTGACTTCGCATTAGGGTGGGAGAGTCCTTGTCTTGCATTAGGCAGGCTCATATCCCGCGCATGCCATACCGTAGTAGCTGGGCACTTGATACGATAGGAGTTGAGATCGTGACGGGACGACCTCGGTTACTCCTGCCAGCAGAGTCATCTGCCAGAGACTGTCGGGCTTGGCCCTCTCTACAAGTCTCGGGTCGAGACGTAGGATGCGTTTGAGATCGTTGTCTCGTATTGCGTCAACGACAAACCTATCGTACTTGGATGCCGCGCGACTGAAGCCGTAGGGACCTGACTTGGAGTGAGCGTGGGCTTGATCTGCACTGGCAATGAAAACAAACCCCTTTCTCCTGTCCTCGCTCATCAACCGGCCCAAGAGCTGTCCGAAGCGATAGTTTGTGCGAATCGGAATCTCTCGAGATGGCGCTACTATCACAATCTTCGGCCTCGCTCTCTGCCTCTTGAGTAGGAACCATAGAGGGACGAGTGTGCCCCAGTCCATCGGGACGTCTGACGCAGGTCCTGAGGCAGTTCCGTAATTGGCTCCGACCACGGGGAGGCGCTCCGCCTCCGACTCTCGAACAATCTTCTCCGCGAACTCTCTGTCGCAAAGTGCGCTGAGAGAGACGGAGTGCTTCGAAGATCCCTTCAGTTGGCCTGAGGAGTTCTCGGAGATGACTACGGCGATCCTTGCCATGAGCCGCAGATTGTGCGGGCTTGCTATGACAATAGTGTGGGGCCGAAGCTTGTGGATTCTGCGGGCTAGGATTAGCATTGCTCGGCGCGTCTCCTCGAATCTTGGCAACATCGAGTTTGACGCAAGCTCAGGGATTATCTCTCCTCCGTGAGGGGCAATGCACGAGTAGACGAGGGTCATCCGGGGGGACCAGCGGTCTAGCGCCAGTGAGACGGAAGTTTAAGCTATTGGTGGTCCCGAAAAGCCGAGAGGGATGAGAATCGCCCTGAGCGTGAGAGTGCATAGAAGCATCGTCAATCCCTAGATATCCTATTCCACCGGAAGATCCAAAACGAGACCTCAAAAGGCAAAAGGATTATACGGCCGGTTGACCGCCTGGCTTCACCAAGGAACGCATAACAGTTTATGACAGAGCATGCTACAATGCCGGCGCCTGCGCAGGCCCAACAAGAAATCGGTCCCCCTCTTCAACTCATGAAGAGAATACCGCTCGCGTCTCCAATCATCGATGCTGAGATGAGGGAAGCAGCGCTCTCTGCACTCGAGAATGAGAAACTTGTGATGGGCGAGAGCGTCCACAAGTTCGAAGAAGAGTTCGCCAGATACTGCGGAACGAAATACGCGGTATCTACTGGCTCAGGAACCGCCGCGCTATCGATCACGCTGCAAGCCCTCGGCATCAGCCACGGCAGCGAGGTGGTCACAACACCCTTCTCTTTCATCGCGACAGCCAACGCCGTCCTCCATGCAGGCGCGGAGCCTGTCTTCGCAGATGTGGAAGACTCGGGAATAAATCTGAGTCCGGGTAAGGCTCGGGCGAAGATCGGTCCAAAGACCCGTGCGCTTATCCCCGTCCACCTGTACGGTCATGCGGCCGCAATGGACGAGTTTCTCGAGATCACCAGGGGGACGGGCGTCAAACTCGTCGAGGATGCTTGCCAAGCTCACGGTGCCGAGTTTGGAGGTAAGAGGGTCGGCTCGATCGGCGAGGCGGGATGCTTCTCGTTCTATCCTGCGAAGAATATGACCGTTGGTGGAGACGGTGGAATGATCACCACGGACAACTCGGAGCTTGCCGAGGCTGCGGGGAGCATTAGGGATTGTGGGCGGGACAAGAACAGCAAGTACTACATGGGCCGGATAGGTTATACTTCTCGACTCAACAGTGTCAACGCGGCGATTGGAAGGGTCCAGCTGAGAAGGCTGGATTCCTGGAATGAGGCGAGGAGGCGCTTGGCGGCCCTTTACAGGAGACATCTCGAAGGCGTCGATGGAATCGTCTTACCTCCCTCTGAGAGGCAGGTTGAGAAGCCGGTCTATCACCTATTCGTAATCCGGACGAGAATGAGAGAGCAGGTGAAGAAGCATCTGGAGAAGAATGGAATCGAGACTGGGGTACACTACCCTGTGCCGATCCACCTTCAGACACCATACAGGCAAGAGTATGGCTACGTGGAGGGAGCCTTCCCGCTGAGCGAATCGCTCTCGAACGAGGTGCTGAGCCTGCCGATGTATCCAACACTGCAGGAAGATGATGTGGTCAGGATCTGCAGCATTCTGAAAGACTCGTTGAAGCCTTAGACTGGCCCTAAGAAGTTGGATCAGTAGTCTATCTTCGTTTCAGTAGCGAAGAGGTTAGTAGAATCGAGGGTAGTAGTATTGCTGCGCCAACAAAGAATATGTTTTGTATCCCTTGGTTACCTCCTTCCTCGGCCACAAATCCGCCTAGGATATTACCGACCGCCATCCCGATACTCAGGACGACACTGTATATCCCGTTGGCTGAGCCGCGTCTCGCCTTGCCAGATATGTCGCTGACGTAGCTGAGAATCGCAGGTGCGATTGCAGAGGCCATGAAGAAGAGGGGCGCAAGATACAAAGCATACTGGAGAAAGTTCGGAAAAGACCATCCGAACAGGACTAGAAATCCCAGCTCGCCGATCGCGCCCATGATCATGATCTTTGTCCTGCCTACCTTGTCGGATATATGGCCGAAGACTATCGCGCCTAGCGCAAATAGTCCGCCGATCACCCCGAGAAAGATTAGCATCTGTCTGGTTACTGTGAAGCTTGCACTCGCGAACGCCTTCGGCAATAGGAAGTACATTCCTAGAACAATCGTCTGGCCAAGCCAGACGGGAAGAACGGGCCGGAGCCGGGCGCCGATTCGCCTGTGACGGACCCCGGGCTGATTAAGCTCAAAACTTCTAACAGGCTCGACGAGAAACTTTGTTGCAAGAAGAGAGGTGGCGAAGAAGATTCCCGATGTCACCCAGAAAGCCTCAGACAGTCCATAGTGACTGTTTGCGAACTCGCTGATCAGGAGGGAGCCAAGACCGAAGCCGAGGCCATACCCGCCGAGGTTTGCGAGATCGAAGCCTCCCATCTTCGTTCCCCTGCTCGTCTGTTTCGTCGCATCGCCCAGCAGGGTGAGTGATGTGACGGCGGCCATCGCAGCGGATATGCCCATCAGAGCATGGAGTAGTGAAACATTCAACAGATTCTGGGTGAATCCGATAGCCGCGGTCAGAACCGTTATCGTCGCCATTCCTGCCAAGTGGAGTCTCTTCCTGCTCACCCTGTCGGCCAGTCGGCCAACGGGCATTGCAGAAAGCGCCTCGGCAATGGGATATAACGCGAGAATTATCCCGACTTGGAACGGTTGCGCGTTCAAGTAAAGAGGGAAGAGTATGGTTATTGAGCCGAATCCTATCCGGGTGAGGAATACTGCCAGGTAGAGGTACAGAATCATCCTTAGGCCGATCTTCTTGGGCATGGCAGTATCAGTGGCTACAGGTTGACCGTTCCGGGTTCTGCTCGTAATAGGCTATCTGGTCCATGGAGAGATATGGACGGGGGACGGACCCTTGC